>Ga0187893_10000507_pt1 | contig 101373 bp, 91 predicted proteins | sample MA1701074metaG_FD_139574 | JGI IMG/M metagenome (GOLD analysis project Ga0187893, IMG submission 139574) | White microbial mat communities from a basaltic lava cave in the Kipuka Kanohina Cave System on the Island of Hawaii, USA - MA170107-4 metaG ...
ACCCATCGTGACTGCGCTCGGCAGGTTGTCACGTGTCCAGGTGATCGTCCGGCCGGCGCCCGCGTACATGTTCCCGTTCGCGTCGTAGCTGTAGTTGTTGCTGCCGGCGGTGAGCGGCGCGTGTGGGCGTGGCTGACCGATCGCCGGATAGGTATAGCTCCCGACGCGTGAGTTGCTGGTGATGCGGCCGATTTCGTCGTAGGCCCAGGCTTGGCTCTCTGTCGGGTTCGTCGTGCTGGTCGCCTGTGTCAGCCGGTAGAGATCGTCGTAGCTGTAGCTCCAGCTCTCGTTCGCGAAGGGACTCGTCACCTGTTCAACAAGACCCGCCGCATCCAGGGTGTAGGCTAAATTCTGGATGGTGCCCGCGCTCGAGGTCGTGCCGATGCCGGTGAGGAAGCCACGCTCCAGGTCGTAGCTACGGGTCGTCACGCTGCCGTTGGCGTTCGTCTGCACGAGGGGTCGGCCTGCGGCATCGTACGTCACACTTTGGACGATACCCGGGATGCCTGCGAGCCTCCCAGCCGAGTCATAGCTGAGGGGCGCAGCAGGTGTTCCAACGGCGTCCCCGTCGGGGTACGTGATCCCGAGGAGCCGGCCTGCCGAATCGTAGCGCCGCTCGGCCGTGTAGTTTACGGCGTCGAGCGTCCGGACCTGCTTCACGGGGCGCCCTGCCGCGTCGTAGTCCGTCTTCAGCACGTCGGCAGGCGAGGTCACCGTCGTCAATTGGCCCAGGTTGTAGAAACCGGCTCTCACTTCGCCGTAGGTGAAGGTCGTTACCAAGTTCGGCGTACCGATGCTCGTCTTGGTGGAGCGCCGGCCCGCCGCGTCGTAGCTGAACTCCGTGCGCTGGCTCTTGGCATCGACGGTCGCGTCCAGCCGGCCGGCATCGTCGAACTCGAAGCTCCAGGCGCCGGCGTCGGGATCGTTTTTGGCAAGGTTCCGGCCCAGCGAGTCGAAGCTGTAGACCCAGACGTTGCCGACGCTGTCCTCGATCCCCGTCATTCGGCCGAGCAGGTCGTAGCTGTAGTTGGTGACGACCGGGTTCCCGTTCAGCATGGCCTCCTTCTCCAGCGTGCGCCCGAAGACGTCGGAACGCGCGGTGGCAGGTCTGTTGTTCGGGTCCAGGGAGGTGCTGGCGAGCAGGCCGTAGGTCGTTTCGGTATCGTTCCCATCGGGAAGCAGCGTCCGCTTCGGCCGGTCGAAGCTGTCGTATTCGTGCTGAGTCCAGTATTTTGTGTCACCCGTGTAGTAGGGAGCGGTCCGGCTCAGCACAGCACCACGAGGGTTGTAGGTGGTTTCTTGGTTGATGGCCTGGCTGGGGGACGGGCCCTTCTTGACGCTCGAGTAGCTCCGCCCCAGACCGTCGACGTAGGTCGTCATGTAGTCGTTGTCCGTGCCATCGCCGGGCGAGGCCGAGGGCGTTTCCACCTTCACGGCCTGGGTAGCCGGGTTCCCCACGTTCAGGTAGGTGACCTGCCGAAAAGCACCCAGCGGGAAATCTGTCCGAAGGGGCCGGCACAGGGCGTCGGTCTGATAGGTCGTGACCTGGTTGTTTAGATCCGTCGTCGAGCTGAAGACGCGGCAGACTGGGTCCCAGATAATGGTCGTGCTTTCGTTCGCGTTGTTCATGACCGAAATCGGAAGGAGGTGGTAGGTGCTGTCGTAGGCTGTCGTCGTAGCGCGGTTCGTCTCGTCGGTAGCGGAGGTCGGATTGCCATAACTGTCGTAGCTGAAGGTCTTGCCGACGTAGCGGTTCTCGGTGTCGAGCCATGAGAGAGAGGCTGTGACAAGGCCCTTGACGGGCGGCTGGTCCCAGGTGCCGGCGCCGTCGTAGTGGGAGAGGGTCTCGCTCAGCTTGCTACCAAGGGTCGAGGTGCCGGCGAAGACCTGGCTTCGGGCGACCGCCCCCGTGATGAACGCCGTGCTGTTGGGCCGGTAGGTCCAAGCGGTTGTTGTCTCGTCGCCGCTGACTTCATTGTCGCCGTGCGAGATCGTCTGGGTGCGATTTCCGTGGGCATCGTACTGATGCTCCGCCCGGGTGCGCTTCGCGAGGGCGCTCGGCCAGGATCCGGGCCAGGTGGTCAGCGTCGCGTCGCCGATGTAGGTCCACTCTGTTGTCAGGTAGGACGTCCGCGGCAGCGTGCTCCCGTTCGTCGTGTACTCGAACTTCCGCGAGGTCAGCAGGCGACCCTGACCGTCGCGACGATGGGCCTCTTCGGGCTTTCCAGAGGAATTCAGATCCTGCTTTAGCCACGTTTCGTTGTAGGGGCACAGCGTCTCGCCCGCAGTGCAAGGCAGGGTCTCCTTCATGTAGTGGAAGCCCATAAAGCGCCGTTCCGGCCGGTTGTAGTAGGCCCCCGAGAAGCTGTAACTGCGTGCACTGCTCCCACCGCGACCATCCAGAGTTGTGACCTGCCACACCACCTGCTTCACCACCGGGGTGTTGTCCGCGGGGGTGTAGAACGATGTCCCGGGGGCGTAGCTCACCTGCGTCGTGCCGCCCAGGCTGTTGACGATCGAGTTCGCGAGGTCAGCCTGAACGCCACCCGTGCCCGCGATCCCCCGAGTGGCCGCCTGCTTGTTGCAGAGAAGGTCGGTCTTTCCGTCGCCGTTGTAGTCGCTCCCGAAGACCGAGCCGTCACACCAGGTCTGCTTCCACGTCTCGGCGGCGGCCAGCGCTCCCGCCTTCCACTTCCGAACCAGGATGTCGTTGGTGCCTGCCCCGTTCTTGTTGCAGACGAGCTCGGTGGCTCCGTCCCCGTCCACGTCGCCGCCCGCGAGCTGGTCGTACTGGCACCAGTTGTCAGTCGTGCCGTAGACGGTGAAGCCCTTGCCGGTGGACAGGGCCACCTTGCCCTTGGGCGCGGCCAGGTCCGTCCGCCCGTCCCCGTTCAAGTCCGCGAACGCGGGGTTCGCGGAGAAGGCATTGACGCCACCGAAAGCCAGGGCGTCGAACCCCGTGCCCGTCGAAACCCACACCGAGAAGTCGTTGGACGAGTTGAGACACCAGTAATCGTCCCTGCCGTCGCCGTCGAAGTCCGAGCTACCGCCCGTGTAGTAGTTGTTGGCGTCGCAGCTCAGGCTGGCCCATCTCGAGAAGGTGAAGACCGAGCCGGTGGACACGCCCACGAAGATCTTGGGTGTCCCGAACTTCCGACAGGCCACATCCGTGAGGCCATCGCCTGTGAAGTCGCCGGTGGAGACGTTGAAGGTGTCGTTGCTGTTGCCCGAGCAGGTAAACCCGTCGCCCTGGGCGATACCCCAGGAAACGGGCGTCGCGAAGGACGTGCCGTTCGAGAGTCCAACGCTCACCGCGCCGGTGAACTTGTCGTGGTCGGCCACGTCCAGCCTGCTGTCCGCATTGAAGTCCGAGAGCATCGGGCTCTGGAACTTGCGGTTCGAAAGCCAGGTCTGGGGCTGGGCGAAGCCGGTCGCGTTGGCCAGGCGCACCTTCACGAAGCCGTTGCCGACCGAGCTGAAGCAGACCTGGTCGGCGAGGCCGTCGCCGTTGATGTCGGCCGGCATCAGGACCTCGTTGCACCAGAAGGCCACGTCCTCCAGGACGCCGTTCAAGGTGACCGGACCGATCGCGGTTGGCCGCGAGTAGACCGACGTGTCAACCAGCAGCGGGTAGACGATGGGCTTGCTGCTGGTGTAGAAGGCGGAGCCGTTCCGCTTGTACTGGAGGACGCCGCCCGAGATCTCGATCCGGAAGACGTCGCCCGCGGCGATCGAGGTCGAGGCCTTCATGACGCCGTTTTCGTGAGCCTCGGCCGCGGCTGAGTAGTTCGCCACGAGGGCGAAGTCGATGTCGCTCGCGGTGGCGTCGCCGTCGCCGTTGCTGAGGCCGATGGCAAACTTGTGGCCTCCGGGATTCGTGAACTCGACGTAGCCGTCACCCGAGTCGATCGCCCGCGTCGAGGATGCTCCCGCGTTCCAGGCGAAGCCCGAGCCGGTCTTCTCGATCGTGGTTCCCGTCCCAGTCGCCGTGACGACCACGAGGTTCGTGAAGGACACGGCTTCCGTCGTTCCCGGAGGCGAGGGCGGCGTGTCCTGGCCGACGAAGGACTTGCCCTGGGCGTCGGCCGTGTAGGCGAAGGTCTGTGGCGGGAGCGACGTGCCGCCCGTGATCGCCCCGTTGCCGTCGATCACCACGTCCTTGCCGTGCATCTGGACCGAGGTGAGCAGGGAACGGTCGGTCAGGGCGCTGATGCCATAGCTCAACTTGTACGCTCGGATGTTGGTCGAGCCGACCTTCACCAGGATGCTGCGGATCCTGTAGTTCGAGGTGCGGACCTGGTTGTAGCTGGCGAAGCTGCGGGTGTCCGGCCGGGTCTCGCGGTAGATGGTCACGGAGTACTGGCCGTAGCTGATGCTCGCCGGGTAGCAGTCGGTATCGCCGCTGTTGCAGGTCCAGGAGAAGTTGACGACATTGTTGCTGGTGTCGGTGACGCTCGAGATGCCCCACCGCCAGGTACCGGGCGTGAAGGAGATCAGGGAGGTATAGACGGTCTTCGTCCCGTTCGGGGCCGTCACCTCCCAGGTGTTCGAGCCGGTCTTCAGGATCCTATGGTAGCTCTCGGTCTCGGTGGCGTGCGTTCCTCCGCTGGTGCAGCTCGGGCTGACCGACCCGCCCGGGCAGGCCATCAGCTTCTGGCCGTCCAGCATGTAGATGTCCGTGGAGTCGAACTTCGGCGTGCCGCCGCCGGGGTTCGTGCGCTCGATGATGCTGAAGCCAGACAGGCCCCACCCGACGCCTACGTGCCCGTTCCGACCCTCGGAGCTGTATCCGAGCGACAGGCGGGGTTCCAGGCCTCGGAATGCCGGGACCTGGATGGGCACTCCCGTGCTGAAGCTGCCGGCAAAGCCGCTGACTTGATCGGCCGCGCGTTCGGCGGCCCAGGCGCCGATCGGTGCCGTTCCTAAGGCGAGGGCCAGTAGCGTGAGTCGTAGGCGCAAGAATCCCCCTCGTCGCAGCGGGCGACCTTTGATCAAGGTTCATTCGTTTGAAGCGGCGCGCAGTTTACTCGGGGGGGGGGGCTTCGAGTCAAGAGGAAAGTTGCGTCACGTATCCGTTACCGTTTCGCCACGTCCATGAGTTGTTCCTCATCTACACCATAAGCGCGTTCACGGCCGCAAACGGCTCACCGCTTCATTGTGGGGTTGCAGAAGCCGGGGCACGGCGCCTCGACATGCATGGCGGTCAGCGCGTGTCAGTGACCTCCACGTCGGAGGATGCGCACAACCACAGCGTGACGTTCAACCGGCGCGCGACCCGAGCCGGGGCTGACGCCCTACAGGGCGACCAGATCGGCCGGTCTGGCGAGCGTTGCTTCGACCGGCAGCGCCATGACGCCGTCTCCCAGCGAGTAACGTGTCTTGCCAGGGTAGAGAAGGTACCCACGCGGCAAGCCGAGATCGTGCATGCAGCGCCTCAAGCCAAGCGTGTCACCGCGACCCGGCGCCGAGTGCAGCTTGATCTCGAAGGGCAGCCGCCGCGCCCCGAGGTCGACGAGGATGTCCACCTCCTCTCCCTGGGCGGTACGCCAGAAGTAGCCCTGGGCGCCGGGGACCACGCGGCCGTACGCCGAGAGCAGTTGATCGACGACGAAGGCCTCGAAGCTCGAGCCCCGCGCGGGGTGGGTGGACAGGTCTGCGGCCGAGCGGATGCCGAGGAAGTAGTGCAGCAGCCCCGTGTCGCGAAAGTAGAGCTTCGGGCTTTTCACCAGACGCTTGCCTACGTTCGCGTAGTAGGGCGGCAGCTTCCGGACCAGGAACGCCTGCTCGAGGACGTCCACGTATCGGTTGACGGTGTGGTAGCTGGTGCCGAGGGACGCCGCCAGTTGCGACGCGTTCCAGATCCCGGCGTTCGCGTGGGCCAGCATCGTCCAGAGTTTGCGCATCCGTGGGGCCGACACTTCTATCCCGATACCCGGCAGGTCGCGCTCGATGAACGCCCGCGTATAGGCCTCGAGCCAATCGTTGCGCCTGGCATCGTCCCGTTCGAGGAAGGCGTCGGGGAACCCGCCTCGGAGCCAAAGCGACGAGAGCCCGTCCTTTTCGCGGCGTCCACCCACCTCGTCCCAACGGAATGGCGGCAGATCCAGGAACGCGGTCCGGCCTGCCAGCGTCTCCGAGATGCCGTGGGCAAGCGACGGCGAGGCTGAGCCCAGGAGCAGGAAGCGCCCCCGCTTCCTGCGCTGGCGGTCGATGAGGCTGCGCAGGACCGGGTACAGCTCGGGCGCCCGCTGCGCTTCGTCCAAGATGATCCGGTCGCCGAGCTGCTCGAGGCGTGCTTCCGGGTCGGCGACGAGGCTCGCCAGGTCACTCGGTCGCTCGAGGTCGAGGTAGGTCCAGCCCGGCAGCGCGCGGCGTATGAAGGTCGTCTTGCCGCACTGGCGTGGCCCGAGCACTGTCACCGCAGGGAAGGCCCTCAGCAGGCGCCGCAGCGTCGCAAGGTAGGCGCGTGGGACCATGTCCTGCATTATAGAAGTATCTCTTCTATAATGCAAGCCTCTGGATCGGGCCCCGGCCCGCGCGCCATCGCGGTACCCTCGGCCCGTGGCGATCGACCTGAACGCCGACCTGGGCGAGGGCATGGGCGACGACGACGCGCTGCTGGGCCTCGTGACCTCGGCCAACGTCGCCTGCGGCTTCCACGCGGGCGACGCGCGCAGCATGCGCGACACGGTGCGCGCGGCGGCGCGCCACGGTGTCGCGGTCGGCGCGCACCCGAGCTATCCCGACCGCGCGGGTTTCGGGCGCGAGCCGCAGCGGCTCCCGCTCGACGACGTCCACGCCGACGTCGTGTACCAGGTCGGCGCGCTTCTGGCGCTGTGCCGCGCGGAAGGCGTGGCACTGGTGCACGTGAAGCCTCATGGCGCGCTGTACAACCAGGCCGCGCAGGACCCGGAGCTGTCGCTGGCGATCGCCCGCGCCGTTCGGTCCGTCTCGGCCGACCTGGTGCTGGTGGGCCTCGCTGCGTCCGAAGCGATGCGCCGCGCGGCCGACAGCGCCGGCCTGCGCTTCGCCGCCGAGGCGTTCGCCGACAGGCGCTACGCGGCGGACGGCACGCTCGTGCCCCGCTCGGTGCCCGGCGCGGTGCTCGACGACCCCGCGGCCGTCGCCGCCCAGGCAGTGGAGCTGGCCCGGGCTGGCCGAGCGGACACGCTGTGCCTGCACGGCGACACGCCCGGCGCCTTGGCCAACGCCCGCGCGGTGCGGGCGGCCCTGGCGCAGGCTGGGGTGGACGTACGCCCGCTGCGGCGTTGACACGCATCCTGCCCGCCGGCGACGCGGCGCTCGCCGTGGAGCTGGGCGACCGCATCGATCCGGAGATCGCCGCTCGCGTGCGCGATCTCGATGGGGCGCTGCGCGCGCGGCCGTTCGACGGCTTTCTGGAGTCGGTACCGACGTATCGCTCCCTGCTCGTGCTTTTCGATCCCGAACGCGTCGGCGCCGACGCGGCGGCCGAGGCGTTGCGAGAGACAGCGGCCACCGCACCCGCCGTCGTGACGGAGTCGCGCGTCCACGATGTGCCGGTCGTGTATGGCGGCGCGGCCGGGCCAGACTTCGACGCGGTCGCGGCGGCGGCCCGCATCTCCCCCGCCGAGCTGATCGCACTGCATACCGGGACCGAGTACACCGCCTTCATGCTCGGTTTCACGCCCGGCTTCGCCTATCTCGGCCAGCTCGACGAGCGCCTTGGGCTACCGCGGCGCGCGACGCCACGCGAGCGTGTGGCCGCGGGCTCGGTCGCCATCGCGAACCGCCAGACCGCCATCTACCCCGCTGCGAGCGCCGGCGGCTGGCACCTGCTGGGACGCACCGCCCTGCGCCTGTTCGATCCCTCGCGTGAGAAGCCCGCGCTCATCGTGCCCGGCGATCGCGTGCGCTTCCGAGCCGTGGACGCCCTCCCGACGCCGGCCGTAGTCGAGACTTCGCCGGTCACAGGCACGCCGGTCGTCGAGGTGCTCGAGTCGGGCCTGCTCACGACGGTGCAGGATGCCGGACGTCGCGGCTATCGCCGCCTCGGAGTGGGCTCGTCGGGCGCCATCGATCTCGAAGCGCTCGTCCGCGCGAACCGGGCCGTCGGAAATCCCCCTGGCGCGGCCGCCCTCGAGTGCACGCTGGCGGGCCCGGCGCTGCGCTTCCTGTCGCCGCTGCGCTTCGCGATCACGGGCGCGGATCTCGGCGCGCACCTCGAACGCGCCGACCTCGGCGCCTGGCCCGTGCCCGCCGGCGTCGCGGTGCAGGCGCGGCCGGGGAACGTGCTGCGCTTCACGGGCCGGCGCAGCGGCTGCCGCGCGATGCTCGCCATGGCAGGTGGGATCGACGTGCCGCTGGTGCTCGGCTCTCGCGCCACCGACCTGCTCGGCGGCTTCGGCGGCCACGAGGGCCGCGCCCTGCGGCCCGGGGATCTTCTAGCGGCCCTTCCCGCGCGCAATTCGGCGGAGCAGTCGTCTCCAGAGCCGTGGTCAGACGCGGAGGCCGCGACGGTCCGCGTCGTCGGAGGCCCGCAGCACGAGCCGAACGCGCTAGCGGAACTGGTCGGTTCGGAGTGGGAGGTCGCTCCGGGCTCCGATCGCGTCGCGCTTCGGCTGCGTGGTCCGCGTATCCGCCTATCCGGTCCAGCGGAGATCGTCTCCGACGGCATGGTGCCGGGCTCGATCCAGGTCCCGCCCGACGGCCAGCCGATCGTGATGCTGCGCGACAGCCCGACCACGGGCGGCTACCCGAAGATCGCGACGCTGCTATCGGCCGATCTCGATCGCCTGGCGCAGCTCGTGCCCGGCGCGGCCCGCGTGCGCTTCAGCGCCTAGTGCGCTACACGACCCTCACAACGTTGCCGTAGTCGGCGAGCACTCCGTCGTTCGTCAGCAGCACGAGGGTCTCGGCGAGGCTCTGGGCGACGAGCATGCGGTCGAACGGGTCCTTGTGGATGGGCGGAAGGCTCGCCAGTCTCTCGGTGTGAGCGCCGGCGATCGGCAGCTCCAGTAGGCCCATCTCGGCGAGCGCGGGACGCAGCAGCGCGATGTCCACCTTGAAATCGGCCCGGCGCAGGGTCGTCTTGATGACGATCTCCCACAGGCTTGCGGCGCTGAACAGCACCTCGTTCGCCGGATCCTCGAGCAGACGCCGCGCCTCCCTCGGCAGACGCCGGCTCTTCGCCGCCGCCCACAACAGCAGGTGGGTGTCGACGAGCAACCGCATCAGGCGCCTTCGAAGGAGCGAAGCACGTGCTCCGGCAGGGGACGATTGAAGTCGTCCGGGACCCGGAACCGGCCGTCCAGGAGCCCCAGGCGCCGCTTGCGGGTCGGCACGGCAAGCCGCGTCAAGCGGGCCACGGGCCGGCCGGCCCGCGCGATCACCACATCCCGGCCCGAAGCCGCCTCCTCGACGAGCTGGGAGAGCCGCGTCTTCGCCTCGTAGATGTTCACTTTCCTCATCTTGTTAGTCTAGTTGGTCAGATCAGCGAAATCCAGCCACCGCGGACCCGCGGGACGCGCCGCTTGCGCTCGGACCGGGTGTCGACCCGCTCGACGAAGGGCCTGCGGGAGGTGATCTGGACGCCCTAGCGAAGGCGCGCCACGACCAGCGTGATGTCGTCGAACTGCGGCGCCTCGCGGACGAAGTCGCGGACGGCCGCGACGATCCGATCCGCTACCATCGCGACGGGCAGGTCGCGGGAGGCCAGAACCACGTCCAGCAACCGCTGCTCGCCGAACTCCCGCTCGTGAGGATCGAACGCCTCGGTGACGCCGTCGGTGTACGCCACCAGCAGGTCGCCCGGCACCAAGTCCACCGACTCGGCCTCGTAGCAGACGCCGGCGAAGGCGCCGATCACCAGGCCGCCGGTGTGGAGCAGGCGCACCTCGTCGTGAGCCGCCTGGGGCTCGACCGCCAACGAGACACCGCCCTCGGCGGTCGCGCTGCGATGCGCGTGCACCAGGCGGTCGCCCGCTCCCGCGCCCGCCCGCAGCAGCAGCGGCGGGTTGTGGCCCGCGTTCACGTAAGTCAGTCGGGCGCTCCTCTCGTCGAACTGGGCGAGGAAGAAGGTCGCGAAGCTGTTGCGCGCGGTGGAACGGTAGAGCAGCTCGTTCATCGAGGCCACGAGATCCGGCAGCGAAACGCCGGAGCGATACTGGCTGCGCAGCGAGGCCTGGACGATGGACATCAGGAGCGCGGCCGAGATGCCCTTGCCGGCCACGTCGGCGACCGCGATGCCGACGCGGCCGTCGGGCATGGGCAGGAAGTCGTAGTAGTCGCCGCCGATGCCCTGCGCCGGGTGGCATAGTCCCGCGAGTTCCAGCCGCCCATTCTCCGGCGGCCCCGCGGGGAACAGCCGGCGCTGGACGTCCCGGGCCAGGTTGATCTCGTGGCGCAGTCGCTGCTCCTCGACCATGCGCCGCAGGAGCCGCGTGTTCTCCACTGCGAACGCGACCTGCCAGGCCACGGCGTTCAGCAGGTCCCGGTCTTCGCCGGAGTAGGGCAGGTCGCCCAGGCGCGGCCCCAAGGAAAGGATCCCCAGCAGGTCGCCCTTGGCGACGATCGGGAGCAGGATGCCGTCGCCCTCGGCGTCCAAGGGCGCGGGCGAACGGCGCAGGCGCTGCACCACCGTGGAGTCGGCGCGCAGCGCGGCGGTCCCCGCCTCCTCGCCGGTGGCCAGGAGGTAGTGGCCGCTCTGCTCGTCCTTCAAGAAGGCGGCGGCGCTTTCGGGATGCAGCGCCTCTTTGACGCGATCGAGACCGATGCGCAGCACCTCCTCGACGCTGCCGGCCTGACGTGCCGCCTGGCCCACCTCGGCCAGCACGCGCTGGGTGTCGTAGCTGCCGCGCAGGAAGCGACGGTCGATGCGGGGCATGACGCGCTGGTGCAGCAGCACGTGGGCGCCCAGGGCCGCGGCGGTGACGGCCATCGTGAACAGGACGGCCGCGGGCAGTGGCAGCGTCGCCAGCCAGCGGGCGGGAGGACCTAAGAGCAAGAACCCCAGCACCACCGCCAGCTCGAGAACCTGGAAGAGCACGAAGCCGCGCACCACGAGCAGGTAGCGCAGGCTGTGGCGCAGGATTATCCCGACGGGGTTCACCCGGTGCTTGATGATCGCGTATGCGAACGAGGCGGGAACGAGCGGCAGGCTCAGGATCGCCCACAGCACCAGCAGCCTGCCGGTCCACAGGTTGAGGCTGCGGATGTCCGAGAACACCGTCACCAGCATGAACACGAACAGCGGCAGGAACCCCATCAGGCAGCCGGCCACCACGACGCCGAGGCGGCTCCTGGCCTTGCCGCGAGCGCTGCGATACGAAAGCAGCAGCGAGGCGATCCCGGTCAGGCTGTACAGACCCACCAGCACCGCCAACAGCATGGAGAACGGCGAGTGATCCAGGAAGAACGCCGTCGCGGCGTTCATGTCGTGGACGGCCAGCGCGATCAGGCCCAGGGCGTTCAGCAGGAACGCGAAGCCCACGACATACCCCCAGCGCGGCAGCGAGGGAGCGAGACGCTGGATCGGCGACGGCTCCGGGAACACCAGGAACAAATGCAGGAAGACCGGCCAGAAGGCCGACGCCAGGACCTGGCCGATCCCGAACAGCGCGAAGGCCGGGACGGACAGCGTCTCCACCGGCACCTGGTTGCTGCTCCCCAGGGCGAACAGCACGAACACCGCGGCCAGGAGCTGCGGCAGCCGGTCGCACGGCCGCAGCAGGAACACAGCGACTCCGGCCAGGTAGAAAAGCCACTGCACCGCCAGGAAGCCCACCACGAAGAAGCTCGCGTAACTCAGCCCGAAGGGGACGGTGTGCAGCCGCAGCTCGAGCAGGGCGCCGTCGCGGCGCACCAGGAGCCGGTAGGGCCGCGGCGGATCGAAGGCGAAGGCGCCCCGCGCTTCGAAGTCGCGGCCCGTGCCCTTCCCGTCCAGCGCCACCACCTCGTCGCCGACCCGCAACACGCCCTCGCCGGGGCTGCCGGGCCGCACCACCGTGACGCGAGCCACGTCCCCGTCGGGCGCAGCCAGCCAGGCCGGCGTGCCCGAAACCAGCAGCATGCGCACGGTGTAGTAACTCGAGGTCAGGAGCCAGGAGAGGCCGAGCAGTAGCACGACCCCGCCCGCGATAAGATGGAGGCGCTTCAGCACAGGAAACCCGATCGGCCATCATACGCGCTCCCTGGAGGACCCGATGAAGACCTACGCTATGCTCAGCGACGGCGCTTTCGTGCCCGCGGCCTCGGGCCGGACCTTCGACGTCATGAACCCCGCCAGCGACGAGGTGATCGCCAAGGTCCCGGAAGCCGGCAAGGCGGACGTGGACGCCGCGGTCGGCGCCGCGCGGCGAGCCTTCGAGGGCTGGCGCGACGTCACGGCCCAGGAGCGGGGACGCATCCTGTTCCGGCTGGCCCAGAAGATGCGGGACGAGCTGCCGCGTCTGGCCGAGATCGAGACCCGCAACTCGGGCAAGCCCATCGTGGAGTCCGAGTACGACCTGACCGACGTCGCGACCTGCTTCGAGTACTACGGCGGCCTCGCCACCAAGCTCCACGGCGAGGTGCTGAACGTGCCCGACAACGCGATCTCGATGGCGATCCGCGAGCCCCTGGGGGTGGCCGGCCAGATCATCCCGTGGAACTACCCGCTGCTGATGGCGGCCTGGAAGCTGGCCCCGGCCCTGTGCGCGGGCTGCACGATGGTGATCAAGCCCGCCGAGCAGACGCCCCTCACGCTGCTCGAGTTCGCGCGCCTCTTCGAAGAGTGCGGCCTGCCCAAGGGCGTCGTCAACGTGGTCACGGGCTTCGGCGAGACTGGTGCCGCCATCGTGGCCCACGCCGACGTGGACAAGATCGCCTTCACCGGGTCGATGGAGGTGGGCAAGATCATCATGCGCAGCGCCGCCGACACCTTGAAGAAGGTCAGCCTGGAGCTGGGCGGCAAGTCGCCCAACATCTTTTTCGCCGATTCCGACTTCGAGGCCGCGGTGGACGGCGCCCTGTTCGGCGTGTTCATCAACCAGGGCGAGGTGTGCTCCGCCGGGAGCCGGGTGCTGGTGGAGCGGCCGATCTACAAGAAGCTGGTGGACGCCATGGTCGAGAAGGCGAAGAAGATCAAGCTCGGCGACGGCATGGACCGCGCGACCAAGATGGGGCCTCTCGTGTCCCGGGAGCAGTTGGAACGCGTCACCCGGTACCAGGAGATCGGCAAGCGCGAGGCCAAGGTCGCAAGCGGCGGCGGCCGGCCCCAGGACCCGGCGCTGCAGAAGGGCTACTACGTGGAGCCCACCATCTTCTACGACGTGGACAACTCGGCCCGCATCGCCCGCGAGGAGATCTTCGGCCCCGTGATGTCCGTGATCCCGTTCGACAAGGAAGAGGACGCGCTGCGCATCGCCAACGACACGCCCTACGGCCTGGCGGCGGCGGTCTGGAGCCGCGACATCTTCAAGTGCATGCGCATGGTCAAGCGGCTGCAGGCGGGCATCGTGTGGGTGAACCACATGCAGCCGACCTACGTCGAGGCACCCTGGGGCGGCTACAAGATGTCGGGCATCGGGCGCGAGCTGGGCCCCTGGGGCGCCGAGGAGTACCTGCAGGTGAAGCAGGTGCACATCAACCTCAACGAGTCGCCCATCGGCTGGTACTGATTGGGCAGAGAGAAGCGTCGCGAACCGCGGTTCGTCGTCGAGGGGCTGCAGGGCCAGATGACCTTCGCCTCGGAGGTCGAGGTCCTGAACATGAGTCTCTCGGGTGTGGCGCTGCGCAGCGACCGCCGGCTCGCCATCGGCCACGACTATCAGCTCCGTATCGTGAACGAGGGCGGGCGCGGGCTGACGCTGCAGGGTGTGGTGGTCTGGTGCTCTCTCGAGTCGCGGCGCAAGAACTCCAAGGGCGACGACATCCTCATCTACTCCGCAGGGCTGCGCTTCGCCGGCCTGATCAGCGAGGGGCTGGCGTCGCTGATGGGCTTCCTCGACGACCACAAGGTCCACCCCGAGCAGCGCACGGGCGGCACGCGCTTCGAGATCGAGGCCACCGGCCGCGCCCTGCTCGAAGTGCCGCATCCGTTTCGGGTCCGGGTGCTGAGCCTCACCGGCATGCTCGTCCATGCCACGGCCAGCCTGGATCTCGGCACCGTGCTGCCGATGGAGTTGAGCCTCCACGCGGGAGATCCCCTGCGCTTCGAGGGCCGCGTCGCCTACTGCACCGAGGTGGACCTGGAGGGGGCCACGCTGTACGAGATCGGCGTCGAGTTCGTCAGGATGCCTCCCGACGACCGCAACCGCCTGGAGGCATTCGTGGAGGAGCTGAAGAACCGATGAACGCGACAACGAAGACGACCGCGGGCGTCGCGCTGGCGTTGCTGCTGGGCGCCGCGGGAGTCCAGGCGCAGCAGAGCCAGCAGGACCCTTCGCGAGTCGAGATCGCGCCCTTCGCGGGCTGGGGCTTCGGCGGCACGTTTCAGACGGCGTCCGAGGCCTTCGGTCTCGGCAGCGGGCTGGCTTATGGGGGCACCATCGACTACGCCCTCGGCGATTCCTGGAGCCTCACCGGGCTCTATTCACGCCGGCAGAACGACGTCGCCACGCCCTTTGGCCCGGTGTCGCTGGTCCAGGAGCACATCATGGCCGGCGTCGCGGAGGCCAAGGGCAGCCCGGGGGATCGCACGCGATTTTTCGGGGCCGGGCTCGTGGGCGCGACCCGGTTTGCCCCGAACGGCTTCGACAGTGCCGTCAAGCCCGCCGTGGGCCTGATCCTGGGCATCAAGCACGCGCCTTCGAAGCGCATCGGCCTGCGCCTGGAGTGGCGCGGCTACATGACCTTCCCCGAGTCCGGCGGCGGCATCGTGTGCAACGCCGGGAACTGCCTGTTCTCGTTCGGGGCCACGACGTTCCTGCAGGGCGAGCTGGCCGCGGGCCTGATCATCGGGCTCTAGGTCTCACCCCGGCGCCCGCCGGGGCGCGATAGACTCGACGCATCGGGAGGTCTTTCTGATGGGTAAGCTGGCGATGGTGCTGCTGGTCGGCGTGCTGCTGCTGGTGCTGGTCGCGGGCTTGTGTGGAGTCGGGAAGTACAACGAGCTGGTCGGGCTGCAGCAGGGCGTCGACGCCGGCTGGGCCCAGGTCGAGAACGTCTACCAGCGCCGCGCGGACCTGATCCCCAACCTGGTAGCCACGGTGCAGGGCGCGGCCGGCTTCGAGCAGTCCACCCTCACGGCCGTAACCGAGGCCCGCGCCAGCGTGGGCCGCATGCAGGTCTCGGGCAAGGACCTCGTCAACAACCCCGAGGCCTTCGCCCAGTGGCAGGCGGCGCAGAACACCCTGGGCGGCGCGCTGCAGCGGCTGATGGTCGTGGCCGAGGCGTATCCCGACCTCAAGGCCACCGCGAACTTCCGCGACCTGCAGGCCCAGCTCGAGGGCACCGAGAACCGCATCAGCGTGGAGCGCATGCGCTTCAACGAGGCGGCCCAGGCCTACAACACCGCGCGCATGCGCTTCCCCGCCAACATCGTCGCGGGTTCCTTTAACTTCGGCGAGAAGGCCTACTTCAAGGCCGTCAGCGGCTCCGAGCAGGCGCCCAAGGTCGACTTCAAGTTCGGCGGCTCGCCCAGCCCCGCGCCGGCTCACTGACCCTGCGCCTGCTGCTGGCGGCCGCGCTATTCGCGGCTGTTCCGGCCGGGGCGCAGGAGATCCCTGAGGCCCCGCGCCGGCACTTCGACGACCGCGCCGGCTACGTCTCTCCCGACGCGGCGGCGCGCCTGGACGCCCGCCTGCGCGAGTTCGAATCGCGCACGGGGCGCCAGGTGTTCGTCGCGATCTTCTCGAAACTGCCGTCTCTCTCCCTCGAAGACTTCAGCGTGCGCACGGCCCAGGCCTGGCGCATCGGGCGCAAGGGGCTGGACGACGGCGTCATCCTGTTCGCCTTCGTCACCGAGCGGCAGCTGCGCATCGAGGTCGGCTACGGCCTCGAGGACCGCATCCCGGACGCGATCGCCAAGCGCATCCTCGAGGAGCACATCGCGCCACACCTGCGCGAGGGGCACGTCGACGCCGGCTTCGAAGCCGGCGTCCTTGCGATCCTCGCCGCGGCCGAGGGCCAGCCGCTGCCCGGCGAGGCCAGTCCTGGGCCGCCTGTGGAGCCGACGCCGAGCGTCGCGGTCGAGGTCCCCGAGCCGCAGCCCGAGCCGTCGGTGATCGCAAGGGTGTTCCAGGCGATCTCGAACATCGCGCACTTCCAGGTGGCCGGCCTGCCAGTGGGCCTGGCGTTCCTGGTCTGCGCCTTCCCCACCCTCAGCTCGCCGATCCTGCGCCTCTATCCGATCCGGCGGCGCGTGAAGCAAGGCCAGCCGCTACCCAAGGCGTGGCTCATCGAGAGCGGCATCCTGCTGTGGCTGATCCTGTCCAACATCCAGGCCAGCCGGCGCAGCGGCGGCAGCAGCTACGGCGGCTCGTCGTCCTCGAGCGGCGGGGGCGGCCGCTTCGGCGGCGGCGGCGCTTCGGGAAGCTGGTAGGCTTGGGGGCGGCGTGCGACTGAAACCCTTTCTCGCCCAGGTGGAGCACGACCGGATCGTCGCCGCGATCCAGGGCGCAGAGGCGCGCAGCCGGGGCGAGATCCGCGTCCACGCCTCGAACCGGGCCGTGACCGACCCCCAGAAGGCGGCGGCCGAACAGTTCGAGAAGCTCGGCATGGCCGGCACGGCCGAGCGCATCGGCGTCCTCATCTACGTAGCGCCGCTCTCGCGCAACTTCGCGATCATCGGCGACAGCGGGATCGATGCCAAGGGCGGGCCCGACTTCTGGCGCGAGGCCGCCGCGGCGATGGAGCAGGAGTTCCGCGCCGGCCACTACACGGAGGGCATCGTCAAAGGCGTCGAGCGCGCCGGCGAAGCGCTGGCGACCCACTTCCCGCGCATCGAGGGCGCCACGGACCGCAACGAGTTGCCCGACACGGTCTCCGAGGACTGACGATCGTGGCCGACGTCGTCGTCGCCGGGGCCGGCGTCCTGGGCGCGTTCGCCGCCCTGGCCCTGCAGGAACGCGGGCTCGACGTCGTCCTGTGCGACCCGTGGGAACCGGGCCACCCGCGCGCGGCGTCGTCGTCGGAGACGCGCGTGATCCGCGCCATCTACGGCACGGACCGGCTGTACGCCGAGTGGTCGTGGAACGCCCTCCGGCTGTGGGAGCGCTTCGAGGACGAGACGGGACGGCGACTGCTGCACCGCACCGGCGTCCTGTGGCTGGCGTCCGAGAGCGACGGCTACGCGGCCGCCGGCCTCGCCACCATGCGGGAGCTGGGCATCGACGTCGAGCGCGTCGCGGCCGCCGAGATCGCGCGGCGCTTCCCGGCCATCGACGCCGAGGGCCTGAGTTTCGGCGTCATCGAGCCGCGCATGGGCGCGCTGATGGCGCGCGAGGGCGTGCGCGTGGCGGTCGAGCTATTCGAATCGCGTGGCGGCAGTTTGTTGCGCGGGGCGGCGCGGCTCGACGGGCCCGCTGAAGGACCGTTGGACGCGATCCGCGTGGGCAGCGAGCGCCTGATTGCGGCCTCCTTCGTCTTCGCGTGCGGCCCCTGGCTGCCCCAGGTCTTTCCCGAGCTGCCGGCCGGCTTCGTGCGCTCGCACCGCGCGGAGGAGCTCTACTTCGGCGTCCCGGCGGGCAACCGCGACTTCGACGCAGACCGGCTGCCGACCTGGGTAGAGATCGGGCAGTACTACGGCATCCCCGCGCTCGACGGACGCGGCTTCAAGGTCGGCATCGACCGGCCCGGCGAAGAGATCGACCCCTCCCACAGCCCGCGCCTGCTCGACCCCGGCACGGTCGGCCGCATCCGCGGCTTTCTGGCGCGCCGCTTCCCCGGTGTCGCCGATGCGCCGCTCGTGGACTCGCGGGTGTGCACCTACGAGCTGACGCCCGACGAGCACCTGCTCGTCGATCGCCACCCGCGCCACGAGAACGTCATCCTGCTCGGGGGCGGCTCGGGCCACGCCTACAAGCTCGCGCCGGTGCTGGGCGGCTACGTCGCCGACATGGCGACCGGCGCGCGGAAGGACACCGAACCACGTTTCCGTCTGGGGCCGCGCACGGCGCGCGGCTGGCGCGAGCCGTAGGCTCTCGCGCGGCGTAAGGTGCGGCATACTGACGGTGCCGTCCTGGGCCGTTCAAGGAAGCAGCCGGAGCGAGTTATGGCGCCACTCGAACCCATTCCCAGGGCTCCCAACCAGGCCAGTCGTCGTGACACCTTGCGCCTGATTCATTACCCTGGTACGCTGGAACTATCATGGCGCTTGCTCAGTCGAAGCTAACAGCCCAGGGGCAGATCTCGGTTCCTGCGGAAATCAGGCGCAGGCTTGGCATCGGGCCCGGGTCTATCCTGGAGTGGGATGAAGAAGGCTCGGCGATCGTCGTTCGTCGGGTGGGTGGCTATACCTCAGAGGACCTTCACCAGGTGCTCTTCAAGAAGCGTCCGCGCCCGCGTACCCTTGCGGAGCTGAAGGAGGGCGTGCGGCGGTACGTGAGGCGGCGCCATGCGGGCCGTTGACACGAACTTGCTCGTTCGGTTGGCCACGCGGGACGATGCAAGGCACGTGGCGGCAGCCGAAGCATTCGTGTCGCCGGGGGCGTGGGTATCGCACATCGTGTTGGTCGAGACGGTCTGGGTCTTGACCTCGGTGTATGGGCTCAAACCAGCCAGTGTCGCGGCTGCTGTTGGGGTCCTGCTGGCCCACAAGAACCTGAGCGTCCAGGACGCCGACGTCGTGGGCAGCGCGCTGCAGCACTACGAGCGTAGGCCAGCCGTCAGTTTTTCTGATTGCCTGGTGCTCGAGGTGACGCGCAAGGCCGGACACCTACCCCTGGGTACGTTTGACCGGGAACTCGGCAAGCTTCCTGGTGCGGAGCGGCTCTAACTGCGTGGCCGCGGTCGTGGCGTCCTCAATCGCGTTGTCGTGGCTCGCGATGCAGGCGGTGCACGAGGCCGGCCACGTTCTTCACGCCTGGCTGAGTGGCGGCTCGGTGGCACGCGTCGTCCTGGATCCGCTGGAGCTTTCGCGCACTGAGTTCACGAGGAACCCGCGGCCGTTGTTCGTAGCATGGGGTGGAGTATTGTGGGGCTCCGGCGTGCCTGCTGTGCTCCTCGTGATGGCACCACGCCTAAGGCCACACCTTAGGCAACTGGGGAAGTTCTTCGCCGGCTTCTGCCTGGTCGCCAACGGCGTATATCTACTCGGTGGAACGCTCACACGCGCCGGGGATCCTGGTGACCTCATCCGGTTCGGTACAGTGGTGCCACTCCTGGTCCTCATGGGACTCGCCGTCGCGAGTGCCGGATTACTCGTGTGGCACCGTCTCGGCCCGGGATTGGGCTTCGCCGTCCACGCTAGTCCTGGCTCCTGCCGGACGGCATGTGTTCTCGCGATCCTCCTCGTGCTCGTGTTCTGCCTCACGCTGGGGTGGTCGAGGTGAGTTTCATGGCTGAGCGAGGGATCCGGGCAAGTTCCGGACGGAAGCAAGGAGTTTCCGTCGGGCACGCTGCGAATTCGATATCCCGTGACACGCCGATGAAACACACGCGCGCGTCCGGCAGGCGGCTCGAGAAGCTCATCTCGATCTGCGGCTCGCTGCCCGAAGTCGCGGTCGCCGTGATCGGGCGCGAGGGCGAGCATCGCTCCTTCATCGTCCGCAAGGAGATCTTCGGCTACTACACCTTCGATCACCACGGCGACGGGCGCGAGGCGCTGTTGTGCAAGGCGCCGGCCGGGGAGCAGGGACGGCTCGTCGAGGAGGACCCGCGGCGCTTCTTCGTGCCGCCCTATGTGGGGCCGCAGGGCTGGGTCGGCGTGCGCCTCGATGTCGGCAAGCCCGACTGGAGCGAGATCGCATACCTGACGCGCGCAGCGTATCGGCTCACGGCGCCGCGCACGCTTGGCGCGCGACTGGAGTAGCACCCGGCATGCGTTACGACGCGACGGTCGGCCCCAATCCCGGCGAGTGGAAGTCGAGCGACGAAGCCGAGCGGCTGCGCGCCGTGCGCGCGCACCACGCGGGCGACCAGGCCGATCTGCCCGACGTGCGCCTGCACGCGGCGCTGCACGTCGTGGTGGAGAACCAGATCGCCGAGGGGCACAAAGCCGTGCTGCGCGCGCTGGAACGGCTGACGGCCGAAGGCCTCGACCGTCACTCGGCCATCCACGCGATCAGCAGCGTGGTCGCGCGACAGATGCACGCGCTGCTGAAGGACGCAGCGGCGGGCTTCGACGCGGCGGCGTACGCGCGGGACCTGGACGCACTGAGCGCGAGCGAGAGAGCATGACCCTCACCCGCGCGGTCCTGATGCTGATCGCGGTCGTTGTGGCTGCGCCGTCCGCGCAGGCGCTCAACGCCCTCACGCCTCGCCCAGGTTGTCCATGAACGCCTGCTGGACGTGGGCGAAGTCACGGAAGCCCGCCAGGATCCAGCCCTTGACCTTGGGCCCCGGCTCGCCGCCCGTGTAGAAGCGCAGCGCCTTGTTGACGCCCTTGACCGCGGCGTCGAAGTGGTCGGCTTCGACGCTGGTGTGGATGAAGATCCAGTAGTAGGCGTTGTGGGAGCTGCCGGCGATGTCCACCTTCATCGCCTCCATGGTCTTCACCAGGTCCGGGCGGCGGGCGCGCAGCACCCGGTCGATGATCGTGAACTCCTCGTCGGCCAGCACCTCGCTGCCGGTGTGGAAGCCCATGCCGCGGAACAGCCGCTCCTCGGAGAGCGACGCGCCCAGGCCGTAGCCTTCCTGCACGCGCTCCATGGCCTCGTCGGTGCCGCGGTTGATGCGCAACACGTCGTTGAGCTGGGCCGGCTCGTAGCCGAGCACGCGGCCCAGGCCTTTCAGGGTCGCCTGGGCCAGCGTCCGGTGGGTGTCGCGCCACGGCGTCGCACGGTCGTCGAACTCGTCGATGGCGGCGTGGAAGAAATCGGACGCCACGTCCGAAGCGCGGTCCTGCAGGATGCGCACCGGCTCGGCCGTGTCGCGGAACAGCTCCCGGCGCGCCGCGATCTCGCCCGCCAGGTTGGCCAGGCCGGGGCCGAAGGCGCCGTTGAACTGGATGTAGCGCCCCAACACCCACAACAGCGCGTCCTTCTGGTCCACGGCTTTCTCGACCGCCGCTTGCAGCGCCACGTTGCCGCGATGCCCTTCGAGCACGGGCTGGAGATCCTCTCTCGCGATCTGCTGCATGGGGCGTCCTCCGCTGAGGCGAGATCTTACTCCTTCCACGCTTGACAACCCCGGAGGCTGACGCTACAAGCTGATGAGCACAAAGGAGATTTCCGATTTCCCGGAACCCGCGGGTGCGGGTCACGTCTTGTTCGTGGAGATGATCCCATGGGCCGACTCACGGACATCGTCAGCAAGGGTGTGCGCCTGATCGTCAGCGATGGCGAGAGCGAGGTGCCGCCCGAGTTGCTCGAGGAGGAGCCCGGGGCGCCGCGCCCGCCTGCGGCGCCCAGGCCGCGCCACGCGGCGCCGCGCGAGCGCGACATCCCGCCCGAAGTCTTCGACGTGCCGCCGCAGCGACGCGTGTCGCAGTCCGCGGTGCCGGCCACGGTCGGCGACTTCGGAGCCGTGTACGCGGAGGCGGGCATCGAGCTTCCGGCTCACGGCTACGGCGTCGACAAGGTCGGCGAGATGCTCCAGAGCAAGCGTCTCGCCAGCCTGGCGCCTGAGGTGAAGGCCGCCGCGGTGATGGCGGCCCTGGAGGCCGCAGGCGTCGCCGTGCGGGACGTGGTGCAGGACGCCGTGCTGCGCGACAAGGCCCTGGACGCCTTCGAGACCGCCAAGGACCGCGAGGCCAGGGAGTCGCGCCAGAAGAACGAGGCGCGCATCGCGTCGCTGCAGCAGGAACTGGATGCGCTGGTCAAGAAGATCGGCGCCGAGATCGAGAACCTGAAGAAGGCTTCCGACGAAGCGGAGCAGGCCTTCCAGGCCCTGCGTGAGCGCAAGCTCAAGGAGGAGGAGCGCCTCCACGCCGTAGTCGCGCACTTCATCGAGGGAGCCGACAACCCGGTCACCAGGTCCTAAGGGGCCTCGTCAAGGAGCAGAGAAGCCATGGCCCGTCAGCTCACGCCGTTCGGCAAGGTCCTCCTGTTCGTGTGCGGTCTCAGCGTGGTCGGCTACGGCCTTTGGAAGTACGGCGTCATCGCCAAGGCCACCAGGATCGTGGCGCCCGACAAGAAGCAGGAAGGCACCGTCTCCAAGGACGACTTCGGAGCGGTGACGCCGGGCGGCACCAGCGCGGCCGGCAGCGCCCCCAGCCAGCCCCTGGGCACGGGCTCGCGCCTCAACCGGCCGATCCGAGTGGCGATCGTCACCTGGGGCGGTTACGCCGGCGGCATCGTGGCCAACGACGGTTTCGCGCCCAACCCCAACAGCTCCTTCGCCAAGGATTTCGGCGTGCAGGTGGAGCTGCTGGTGATCGACGACTTCGAGAAGTCGCGCGACGCGTTCCGCGCCGGCGGCGACCGCGGCGGCGTCGACATCATGTGGTCCACCGTGGACGCCTACGCCCTGGAGTACGGCGGCCTGCGCAGCCTGAACCCCAAGGCGATCCTGCAGTACGACTGGAGCCGGGGCGGCGATGCCATCGTGGTGGACAACTCGATCCAGAACGTGGCGGGCCTGCGCGGCAAGCGCCTGGCCTGCGCGGAGGCGACGCCGTCCCACTACTTCGCCCTGTTCGCCCTGACCCAGGGCGGCCTGACCAACCGCGACGTGAACTGGGTCTTCACGACCTCGGCCGTCGAGGCCGCCAACGTGTTCAAGGCCAGCAAGGTGGACGCCGCGGTCTCCTGGTCTCCCGACGTGTACATGGCGGCCAAGGAGCGCGGGCACATCCTGGCCTCCACCAAGGAGGCGTCCAACTTGATCGCGGACATCTTCGTCGCGCGCGGCGACTTCATCGAGAAGCACCCCGAGGACATCCGGCGCTTCGTGGCCGGCTGGATCAAGGGCGTCGAGAAGGCGGCGGCCAACCCGGCCCGGACCGCCGGGCTGCTGGCCAAGAGCTTCTCGGGCATCGGCCTCGAGGACGCCAAGGGCATGCTCGAGGACGTCAAGCTGCCCGACTACCCCGAGAACCGCGCCTTCTTCTCGGGCCAAGGGTCGCTCGTGAGCTACCAGAGCATCTACAAGACGGCCCAGGGCATCTGGCGCAAGATCGGGAAGATCAGCGAGGTCTACGAGCCCTACCATACCGTGGACACGCGCTTCCTGGAGGGAGCGGCGGAGTTCTTCCCGGCGGCCGAGACCGAGGCCAAGCCCGAGTTCGAGTTCAAGGCCCCTCCCAAGCCCGCGGCGGCGCCTATCCTCACCAAGACGCTCTCGATCTACTTCCCCACCGGTTCTTTCAACGTCGACGAGAACGCCAAGCTGGTGCTAGACACCCAGGTGGTGGAACTGGCCGCCACCTTCGGCAACGCCTACCTGCGCATCGCCGGCAACACCGACAACGTGGGCGGCCGCGAGGCCAACATGCGCCTGTCGCGCCTGCGCGCCGAGGCTGTGTCGATCTACCTGGTGTCGCGCGGTTTCGAGCGCAACAAGTTCGACGTGGTGGGCAACGGCCCCGACAAGCCGGTGGCCGGGAACGACTCCGAAGAGGGGCGCGCGAAGAACCGCCGCACGGACTTCGAGATCATCCCGCGGTAGGCGCCTTGGTTCCCTGAGGGATGGAGGTCCGCGGTTTCGTCACGAACCGCCGCAAGAGGAGCCTGGCGCTCTTCGGGCTGGTGTCGTTCTTCGGCCTGTGGTGCCTGCTCTCCTACGGGGGGCTGGTGCCACGGATCATCCTGCCCTCGCCCAGCGACGTGCTCCGGGCCTTCCCGGTCCTGCACTTCGAAGAAGCCCTGGTACGCAGCGCGCTGGCGAGCCTGTACCGCGTCTTCGCCGGCTTCCTCCTCTCGGCCGCGGTGGCGATCCCGCTGGGCCTGTTGATGGGCACCTTCCCGGCCCTCAAGCATTTCTTCTCGCCGATCCTCGACCCGCTGCGCTTCCTGCCGATCTCGGCGCTGGTGCCCCTGTTCATCGTCTGGTTCGGCATCGACGACCTGCAGAAGATCGTGTTCCTTTTCGTCGGCACCTTCGTGTACATGCTGCCGCTGGTGATCGAGGCGGTGGAAGGCGTCGAGGAGGTCTACCTGCAGACCGCCACGACGCTGGGCGCCAGCCAGGGCCAGTTGATGCGCTACGTGGTGATCCCCGGCAGCCTGCCGGCGATCGGCGAGGCGCTGCGCGTGATGAACGGCATCGGCTGGACCTACGTGATCCTGGCCGAGGTGATCAACGCCCGCTACGGCCTGGGTGCCCTGATCACCGTGGCGGGCAAGCGCTCCCACGTGGACCAGATCTTCGCCCTGGTGCTGGTGATCCTGGTGATCGGCGTCGTGACCGACCAGATCATCCGCCTCGTCAACGGCTGGCTGTTCTCCTGGAAAGAAGACTGATGGCGGAGCCGAAGCCGCCCCCACACCCCCGCGTCCTGGAGCTCAAGAAGGTCACCAAGCAGTTCGTGACCCCGGACGGCAAGAGCTTCGACGCCATCCGCGACGTGAACCTGACGATCCCCGACAATCCGGACAAGGGCGAGTTCCGCGTGTTCCTGGGGCCTTCGGGCTGCGGCAAGAGCACCATCCTCAACATCGTGGCCGGCCTGTTCGGGCCCACGGCCGGCGAGGCGCTGCTGCGCGGCAAGCCCATCCAGGGGCCGGGTCCCGACCGCGGCATGGTCTTCCAGAGCTACAGCTCGTACCCGTGGCTCACGGTGCTGGAGAACGTGGCCTTCGGCCTGAAGCTGCGCGGCATTGCGAAGTCCGAACGCGAACGCATCGCGCGCGCCTGGATCGAGAAGGTGGGCCTCAAAGGCTCGGAGAGCAAGTACCCCAAGCAGCTGTCGGGCGGCATGCGCCAGCGCGTGGCGATTGCGCGCACCCTGGCCGTCAGGCCCGCCATCATCCTCATGGACGAGCCCTTCGGCGCCCTCGACGTCCAGACTCGTCTCGGCATGCAGAACCTGATCAACGAGCTGTGGGAGGAGATCGAGGGCACCATCCTGTTCGTGACCCACGATATCCCCGAGGCCGTCTACCTGGCCGACACCATCCACATCCTGTCGGCCGGCCCCGGTACCATCGTGGACGAGATCGAGGTGGACCTGCCCCTGCATCGCACCGAGGACCTGAAGCAGTCGGCCCGCTTCCGCGACCTCGAAACCCTGGTGCTCGACCGGATCCGCAAGGAGGCGCGCGGGGGCAGCCTGCGCGTCACGACGTGAGCGAGGAGCGGCCCAAGGAGCCCAACTTCCTGGTCGAGGCCTTCAAGAGCCAATACAACCTGATCGGCCTCGGCACCGCCCTGGCCTTCAGCATCGTCTCGGCCAGCCCCTTCCCCCTGCTGCTGGCCGCCGGCCTGGAGATGATGATGCTGCCGCTGATGGAGCGCTGGCAGCGCCTCAAGCGCGCGCAGGCCCTGGAGGCCGAGAAGAAGCAGCGCAAGGAAACCGAGATCGGCGACATGATGCGCGCGCTGACGCCCTCCGAGCGCCAGCGCTACCACGCCCTCGAGACCCTGGCCGCGGAGATCCGGCAGAACTACAAGGTGCTCGACCCCTCCTCGCGCATCCTGATCGAGGACCTGTCGAGCAAGCTCGACTTCCTGCTGGCCTTCTACCTGCGCATGCGCTACTCCCTGGTGCGCTACGAGTCGTACTTCGCCACCACCGACCCGCAGCGCATGCAGGAGCGCATCGAGGCCCTGGACCGCGAGATCGCCAAGGGACCGGAGCGTGTGCAGGCGATCAAGGCGCGCACCAAGCGCGTGCTGCAGAAGCGCGTGACCCGCTACACCAAGGCGCTCGAGAACCGCAACGTGGTGGACGCCCAGACGGAGACCGTGCAAGAGGTGCTGCAGCTGCTGCGCGACCAGAGCTTCTCGATGCGCGACCCGCGCACCATCACCGAGCAGCTCGACGGCCTGGTGTCGTCGGCCGAAGAAACCGAGCGCGGCGTGAAGGACATGGAAGACATCCTCTCGGCGGAGCAGGAGGTCCTGCTCCCCGGCAGCCTCGGCGTGGAGGAGGAGCTGCCCGAACTGCGCGAGGCCGAGCCTCCGCGTCCGCGGGTGGTGCCGATGCCTCCCTCCGGCACGATACCGCGGAAGAAGATCAGCCAGTAGCGCTCAACCGTTGGTCGCCAGACAGCTTTACGGTTGGGCAAGGCGGGTCAGCCTGTCGATCAGGCCGCCAAGGTAGGCGCGTAGTTCCGCGGCGTCGACGCCCCCCGGGATCGGGGTTCCTTGGCCGATCGTGATCTCGGACAGCACCCAGGCGAGTTGCGCCGGGGTTAGGCCCCCGTCTTTGCGCCGACCTGCGGCGAGGCCATCCGACAGCGGCAACCCGAGCCCTTCCAGCGCACGCGCGTCGACAAGATCGCGGATCTCCGAGCGACCTAGCAGAGCACAAAGCTTGTTGGCGAAGATCTCTTCGGCGGTATCCACCCGAACCAGGCCATGCAGGGGCTTCTCACGACTGATCTGCTCGGCATGCTCTATGACCAGGTCGACGACGACCCCTTCCTCGGCGCGCGACAACAGGAGCCTGCGGAACTCCGGCGCGGTCCGAATCGCCTGGAGCGAAGCGCCCAGTTCCCGGGCCGCCTCGCCCAGACTGCGCAAGCCGTCGTCCATCACGGGCAACAGGGTGAACAGGTCGAGATCCTGCGTTTCGCGGTGACCGAGGTGGTAGCCGGCAAGAGCTCCGCCACCCGTCAGATAGAAGCGCTGCTCGCGCTGGAAAAAGGCGGCCAGCACGTCGGTCTGCAGTCGGGTCAGCCGGCTGCTAGGCGCGCCCATCGAGAGCGAGCTGCCGCCAGCGCCCCAGCAGGAACTCCCAGAAGGCGCGACGTCGCCCGACGTGCCTCTGCAGCCCTGGCCAGCGCGCAGCGACTTCGGCTGGTGTCGTGAAGCGCCACACGTCCGTGTCGCGCGCCTCGCGAAGGATCTTGCCCAGCAGCCGCAGCCTTTCGGACTCGGCTGCACTCCCGAGTCGAGACCGTAGCTCGGTGACACTCATGGGCTCGTCCCACAGGAAATAGGGCACGGCCTCGGGATCGTCGAGGTCCAGCGAGAGTCGGACTCCCGGCGGATACGTGCCCATCTTGCGATCTACACTACCACCCGGCCTCGATCAGAACGAAGGATCCTGGAAAACCGGCTGGCCGTCCATGAAGGTCAGCAGCACCCTGGCCTTCAGGATCGCCTCGGGTGGGGCCTCGAACAGGTCTTCGGACAGCACCACGAGGTCGGCCTTCTTGCCCGCCACCAGCGACCCCTTGATGCGCTCCTCGAAGGACGCGTGAGCCGCGTCGATGGTGTAGTGGCGCAGCGCGCTGTCGAGGCTGACCGCGTACTGCGGCAGCCAGCCCTCCTTGGGCGTGCCCTCGCGGGTCTTGCGCTGCGTCGCGCACCACAGGCCGCGGAAGACGTCGGAGGTCACCACCGGCCAGTCGCTGCCGAAGGCCAGGCGGGCGCCGGCCTTTTCCAGCTGGCGCCAGGCCCAGGCGCGCGACGCGCGCTCGGGCCCCGCGTTGCGGCTCCAGACGTTGAAGTTGTTCTGGTCGGGGTTGGCGTGCAGCGGCTGCATGGACGCGATCACACCCAGCGTCTTGAAGCGCGGCCAGTCTTCGGCGCGGCTGGTCTCGATGTGCTCGATGCGCCCGCGCCGGTCCCTCCGCCCGTTCCTCTGTTCCGCGGCGGCGTAGGCGTCCAGGGCCATGGCGACGCCGCGGTCGCCGATCGCGTGCAGGAAGACCTGCAGGCCGGCCTTGTCCACGGCCGTGACCGCCGCGCTGAGGGTTTCGGGCTCCCAGTTGGGCAGCCCGAGGCCGAAGCTGGCGTCGTCGCTGTAGGGCGTGAACATCGACGCGGTGTGGGCCTCGATCACCCCGTCGACGAAGCCCTTGACCGCCGTGACGCGGAGCAGCTCGTCGGAAAAGCGCTGGCGCATGCGGAGCGCCTGGGCGATGGCCTCGTCCACCTGGCCGTCGCTCATGGTGGTCGACGCCGTCACGCGCACGCTCAGCTTGCCCTCGCGGCGCGCGCGATCGAGCAGCTCGATGTCGGCCGGCGCGTCGGTCCCGCCCAGGATGCCGCCCCCCATCAGCCCGCCAGCGTCCTGCACCGAGGTGACGCCGCGGAAATTCAGCTGCGCCAGGGCCCGCAGGAACAGCGCGTAGCGCGCTTCCCCGGCGGGGTTCGGGATCACCCTCTCGACCAGCGCAGTGGCCGACTCCTTGAGCGCGCCGGTGGGCTCGCCCGTGCTGGGGTCCCGGACGATCACGCCGTTCTCCGGGTCCTTGGTGTCCTTCGTGATGCCGGCCAGGGCCAGCGCCTTCGAGTTCGCCCAGCCCGTGTGGCCGTCGTAGCACTCCATGTAGGCGGGCCGGTCGGGCACCGCGGCGTCGAGTTGCTGCTTGACGGGCAGGCCGCCCGGGAAGGACCCGTAGAGCCAGCCGCGCCCCAGCACCCAGGCGCTGCTCGGGGAGAGCGCCGCGAAGTCCCGGACCTTCCGCTGCACCGCCTCGAGGCTCTGCTCCTCGATCAGATCGACGCGCTCCAAGGCCAGTGCGCCGCCCGAGAGGTGGACGTGGGCGTCGTTGAAGCCCGGCGTGACGAGGCGCCCTTTCAAGTCGCGGGTTTGCGTCTTCGGCCCGCGGTAGGGAGCAGCGCCCTCCGCATCGCCCACGTAGACGATGCGGTCGCCGCGGATCGCGATCGCCTCGGCCCAGGGCCGGGCGTCGTCCGCCGTCCAGATGCGACCGTTCGTGAGGATCAGGTCCGCCGGCGTGTCGGCCCCGCGAGCCTCGAGCGCCACCGCCCCGACCACTGCCGCCACCGCTGCCCGCAACCGAAGCCCGCGCATCATGCCTCCCGTTTGCCGATGAAGACGTCCCGTTGCCAGGGGTCCAGCCGGACGCGGACGCCGAAGCCGGCCTCCGCGATCCAGCGCAGCCAGTCGGCCCGGGCGAACGGGCCCTCGACGTGCCGGTCCGTCTCGACGCGCAGAGACCCGTCGGCGGAGCGCAGCATGAAGGCGTAGGCCGTCTCGAAGCTGCAGTCCGCCGGGTCGGGGTCCCAGCTCCATTCGAGGTAGCGCAGGCTGCGGCCGTCGGCCCCGTCCTCGCCGCCCATCGAGACGAGAGCTCGGAAGCTCTCGCGCACGCAGTCGGGCAGTATCAGCAGCCGGCCGCCGGGGCGGCAGTGCGCGGCCGCGGTGCGAAACGCGGCGCGCAGGGAGTCCGCGTCTGTGAGGTACATGATCGCGTCATGGATCAGCACCACGTCGAAGAGCCGGCCCAGGCGCAGCGTGCGCATGTCGCCGACCACGTGCTCGCACTCGGGGTTCACGGCCCGGCTGACCTCGAGCATGCCCGGCGAGAGATCGCTCAGCGTCATCTGGAAGCGGGCCTTCAGGTGGAACGCCAGGCTGCCGCCGCCGCTGCCGAGCTCCAGCAGGCTTCCGTGCCCGCCCGGCGTGGAGGCGTCGAGCATCGCCAGGGCGTCCTTGGCTTCCTCGACGTAGTGCGACGGGGGCGACAAGAGCGGCCACCAGTCGGCGAACTCCTGGTAGAAGCGCACGCGCTAGCGGCCCTGGCGCACGGCCTCGAGGGCGATCCGGTCGATGACGCCCGGCGCCAAAAGGCGCACGAAGCGCCCCAGCCTGCCACGCGCCGACAGGATCGCGAGGCGCCGGCGCTTCGACATCGCGTCCACGATCAGCTCCGCGCAGCGCTCGGCGCTCATGATGCGCGACTCCTGCATCGGTGTCGCGCCGATGGGCTTGCCGTGCTTGCCGATGGCGCGCTTGTGGATCTCCGAGACCACGAAGTCGGGCGCCACGATCGTCACGTCGACGCCGCTCCCGATCAGCTCCACGCGCAGCGAGTCGAAGAAGCCGATCACCGCGTGCTTGCTGGCCGCGTAGGCGGTACGGGTGGGCACGCCGGTCAGGCCCGCCAGGCTGGCCACGGCCACCACGAGGCCGCGGCGCTCTTTGAGGTGCGGCAGCGCCCGGTGGGTCAGGTGGACGCAGGAGAGGTAGTTGACCCGCATCAGGCGCTCGTAGCACTCGAGGTCGTCCACCTCGTCGAAGCGCGCGATCATGCCGATGCCGGCGTTGTTCACGAGCACGTCGAGGCCGCCGAAATGCGCCACCGCCCTGTCCACGAGGCCGCGGCAGTCCTCGAAAGACCCCACGTCGGTCGGCACCGCGAGGGCCTGGGCCCCGAGGGCGCGGCACTCGGCAGCGACCTGCTCGAGACGCTGGGCGTCGCGGGCCGCGAGCACCAGCTTGGGCCGCTGGGGCGACAAGGCCCGGACGAGCGCCAAGCCGATGCCCTGGGACGCCCCGGTCACGACCACGACCTTGCCGGCGAAGCCCGCTGTCACTTCTCGCTCTTCGGGTCGCGCGGGAAGTCGGCGGCGCGGTGGGTTTCCTGGCCGCCGACGACCGTCAGCAGTACCTTCGCCTTCAGGATCCGCTCGGCCGGCGGCTCCAGGATGTCGTCCGAAAGCACCACCAAGTCGGCCAGCCGGCCTTCGGCCAGCACGCCCTTGTTCGCCTCGTCGAAGCTCGCGTAGGCTCCGTCGCTCGTGAAGTGGCGCAGGGCCGCCTCTACCGAGATGCGACCCTCGGGATACCAGCCGTCCGCCGGCTGACCAGCGGGCGTGCGGCGCGTGACCGCGCAGTAGATCCCCCGTAGCACCTCCATCGAGAACACCGGGGAGTCGCTGCCGAAGGCCTGGCGCACGCCGGCGTCGTCGAAGCGCCGGAAGGAGTCGGCGCGGGATGCCCGCTCGGGGCCCAGCAGGACCGCGAAGTTCTCGAGGGTCGTCTTGTCCGGGTTCGCGAACAGCGCCTGGGTCGAGGCGATGACGCCGAGCTGCTTGAAGCGCTGCAGGTCCGAAAGCTGGGGAACCTCGGCGTGCTCCACGCGGAAGCGCCGGTCCCTGGGGCCGTTCGTCCTCTCGACGTGCTCGTACGCATCCAGCGCCATCCGGATCGCCTTGTCGCCGACGGCATGGAGCATCACCTGCCAGCCGCGCCGGTCGTACTCCACGGCAGCCGCGTTGACCTCGCCCTGGGCCCACATCGGAAGGCCGTTGCCGCCGCCCACGTACGGCTCGAACATCGACGCGGTCTTCATGTCCACAACCCCGTCGAGCATCCCCTTGGCCGAGCCGAAGCGGAAGCGATCGCCTTCGAAGCCGCGCCGCAGCGCCTCCCAACGCTCGAAGTCCTCGTCGCTGGGGTCCTTGCGGAAGGGGATAGCGACGTAGAAGCGCACTTTCAGCCCGCCCTCGTCCAGCACGCGCTCGTAGGTCGCGAGGTCCTCGCCGGGGAACGATGCCTGGTGGACCGACGTCAGCCCGTACGAGGCCGCCAGATCCAGGCGCTGCTTGAGCGCGCGATAGCGTTCTTCGGGATTCGGCGGCGGAATCAAGGCGTCCACCAGGTCCATGGCCGCCTCCTTGAGCAAGCCGGTGGGCTCGCCCTTCGCGTCCTTCACCACGATCCCGTTGGGAGGATCGGCGGTCTGCCGCGAGATGCCCGCCAGCTCGAGGGCCCGACTGTTCACCAGGGCCGTGTGGCCGTCCCGGTCGTTCAGGAACACGGGCCGGCCCGGTAACACGGCGTCGACGACAGCCCGGCTCGGGCCGCCCTTCGCGAACGCTCCGGCCTGCCAACCGCGCCCGACGATCCAGGGGCTCTCGGGGTGCGCCTTCGCCCAGGCGACGAGGGCCTGCTGGATGTCGGCGGCGTTTTCGAAGGCCGACAGATCGAGCTCGTCGAGGACCAGGAAGTGGATGTGGGAGTCGATGAAGCCGGGGTAGACCCACTTGCCCTTGAAGTCGGTGAGCAGCGTACCCGGGCCGGAGTGACGCGCGACCTCGAGGTCGCTGCCCACCTTCAGGATCCGCGTGCCGCGCACGGCGATGGCCTGGGCCGTCGGCTTCGCGGGGTCTCCGGTCCAGACGCGGCCGTTCACGAAGATCATGTCCGCGCGGGGCGGGATCGGCTCCTCAGCCGCGTAGAGCGCCGCCCCGAGGGCGAGCGCCAGGCCCAGGAACCGGCCGCCGCGCCTACCCAACCGCCACCTCGGCCAGGCAGCCTTCCAGGACGTCGAGTCCCTCTGCCAGCTCCGCGTCGGCGATCACCAGCGGCATCAGCGTGCGCAGGATGTTGCCGAAGGTCCCGGCGGTGATCGTGACCAGGCCGTGCTCGTAGGCACGCTTCGCCACCGCGCTCGTCTCGTCCTTGGCGGGCGCCTTGCTCTTGCGATCCTTCACCAGCTCGAGCGCCCACATCGCGCCGACGCCGCGGATCTCGCCGACAAGCGCGAAGCGCTCGCGCCAGCGCGCGGCGCGTTCCGCGAAGACCCGGCCGACGGCCTCGGCCCGCGCCAGGATCTCGCCCGTCTCCATCTGGTCCAGCACCGCGTGGGCGGCCGCGAGCGCCACGGGGTTGCCGCCGAAGGTGCCGCCCAGGCCGCCCGGTCCCGGCGCATCCATGATCTCGGCGCGGCCGGTGATCGACGAAAGCGGCAGGCCGCCGGCCAGCGACTTGGCGGCGATCAGGATGTCGGGCACGACGCCGGAGTGCTCGACCGCGAACAGCTTGCCCGTGCGCCCGAACCCCGTCTGGATCTCGTCGGCGATCAACAGGATGCCGTGGCGCTGCGTGATCTCGCGCAGCTTCGGCAGGAACTCCTTGGGCGGCACCACGAAGCCGCCCTCGCCCAGCACCGGCTCCAGGATCACCGCGGCCACGTTCTCGACGGCCACGTAGCGCTTGAAGTAGTCCTCCAGGGCGTCGGCGCAGGCCACCTGGCAGCCGGGATACTCGAGGTTGTACGAACAGCGATAGCAGTACGCGTACGGCGCGCGGTAGATCTCCGGGGCGAAGGGACCGAAGCCGGCCTTGTAGGGGTGCACCTTCGAGGTCAGGCTCATGGCCAGCAGGGTGCGGCCGTGGAAGCCGTCCTCGAAGGCGATCACCGCCTCGCGACCGGTGGCGGCCCGCGCGATCTTGACCGCGTTCTCCACGGCCTCGGCGCCCGAATTCGCGAACAGCGTCTTCTTCCTGAAGTCGCCGGGGACCTTGGCGTTCAAGCGCTCGGCCAGGGCCACGTAGCTCTCGTAGGGGGTGACGTGGAAGCAGGCGTGTGTGAAGCGCTCGATCTGGGCGCGCGCGCTCGCCATCACAGCGGCGTTGCGGTGGCCCACGTTCAAGCAGCCGATGCCGCCGGCGAAGTCGATCAGCCGGTTGCCGTCCACGTCGGTGAGCAGCGCCCCGTCCCCTTCCTTGACGAAGATCGGAGTCGCGTTGTACGGTCCGCGCGGCACGGCGGCCTCGCGGCGTGCGAACAGCTCCCGCGAGCGGGGGCCGGGTATCTCGGTCTTCAACTGGATGGCGCTCATGGGAACCTCATCGCGTCGCTTCGTGGTGGTGCTGGGCGGCGCCGGCGCCATGGGCCGGGCCACGGTCTACGACCTCGCCCGTTCGGGCGTCGAGGTCCTGCTGCTCGACTCCAACCGGGAAGCGGCGCGCCGGGTCGCCCGGCGCTACGGCGCGGGGCGCACCCGGGTCGACGTCGTGGACGCGCGGGATCCCGAGGCGCTGGCGGCGCGGATCCGGGGCGCCGTGCTCCTGGTCAACGCCGGGCCCTACGTCTTCAACCTGACGGTGATGGACGCGGCGTTGCGAGCGGGCTGCCACTACATCGACCTCGGCGGCCTGTTCCACACCACGAGGAAGCAGTTGCGTCTCGATGGGCGGTTCCGCCGCGCCGGCCTCCTGGCCGTGCTGGGCATGGGCAGCGCGCCCGGCATCCTGAACGTCCTGGCCCGCGCCGCGGCCGAGCCGCTGCGCCGCGTCCGCGCCCTGCGCTGCTACAACGGCGGCGCCGACTTCACGCGCTACGACGCGCCGCTGGCCTTCGGCTTCGCCCCCGCCACCGTGCTCGACGAGTTCACGCTGGCGCCGATGGTCTTCGCGGAGGGACGCTTTCGCGCGACCCGCCCGCTGTCGGGCGGCGAGGACTTCCTGTTCGAGCTGGGGCTTCAGAAGGTTCACCGGAGTCTGCACTCGGAGGTCGCGACGCTGCCGCTATCCTATAAGAGGAAGGGCATTCGCGAGTGTTTCTTCAAGATCGCCTATGACCGGACCCTGATCGAGCGCCTGAAGCTGGTGATCGACCTCGGCCTGACGGACCGCGAGCCTGGACCGCGCGGCGTCGCACCGCGCGACCTGCTGCTCGACTGCTTCAAGCGCCTGCCGCCGCCCCCCGACTTCGTCGACGACCGCGACTCCCTGGCCCTGGTGGCGGTCGGCGAAGACGCCCGCGGCCCGGTCGAGAGGCGCTACGACCTGACGGCCGGGCCGCAGCGCCGGCCGCCGCTGTCGGCGGTGGCCCGCGACACGGGCTTCCCTCCGGCGATCGTCGCGCGCATGATCCTGGCGGGCCGCATCCGCGAGCGCGGGGTGCTGCCTCCCGAGCGCTGCGTGCCCGTGAAGCCGTTCCTCGCAGCCCTCGAGGAGCGCGGCATGCACGCCCGGCTCCACGTGAGGCGTCTGGCCTAGGACTCCTCGAGCAAGCGCCGGAACTGCGGGGCCCAGGCGCGGACCCGCTCAGGGTCGAGCAGGGTGCCGTGGCTGCCGTCCACGTCCAAGACCTCGAGCTGCAGAGCCAGCGCACCCCAGCCGTTGGTCGGCTCGGGGAGCGATCCGACCGGCTGCTGGCGGGCGCGGAACAGCAGCACCCGACCCGGGTAGGAAGGCCGCGAACGCTCGCGATACTCGCGCGCCGCCCACAGATAGGACCCCTCCCAGGCGCGGAGCACGCGGGGGGCAGCGAGGCCCAGGCGGCGCGCGACGCGGCGGATGGCGCGGGTGGGGCCCCGCCGTAGCAGCAGGCCGACACCGGAGAGCCGGACCTCCAGGTACTCCCAGCGCTCGCGCCAGGGCAGGCGCGCGAGGTTCCGCAGATGGGCGGCCACGCGCGGGACGCTCCAGCGGAATCGCGGGTAGCCGGGGCCCCAGGTATCGAGCAGCGCCAGGAAGGACACGCGCTCGCCGGCTGCGACCAGCTGCTGAGCCATCTCGAAACACACGATGCCGCCGAAGGACAAGCCCGCCAGGCGGTAGGGCCCGCGCGGCTGCACGGCCCGGATCTCGCGCACGTATGCGGCCGCCATGGCCTCGAGGGGCGGGGCAGTCTCGTCGGCCCAGGGCGCCTGCAGGCCGTAGGCCCCCTGCCCGGGGCTCAGGGTCTCGGCCAGCGGGCGGTAGGCGACCACGCCGCCGCCCATGCCATGGACGAAGAACAGCGGCGCAGCGGCGCCGCCCGCCCGCAGCTCGACGAGAGATGGGCGTGCGCTGCGCGCCTCCGAACGCAGGAGCGACGCGAGCGACGCGACGCTCGGCGCTTCGAGGATGGTGCCGAGGGGCAGGGCCACGCCCAGTCGGCTCCGGATGCCGTGGAACAGCCGCGCAGCTCGCAGTGAGTGCCCGCCCAGGTCAAAGAAGTCGTCGAGCACCCCCACCCGTTCGCGTTCCAGCACCTCCTCGAAAAGCCCTGCCAGCATCGCCTCGAGTGGGTCGCGCGGGGGTACGTGCTGGCGAAGCACGGGGGCGGCGCAACGCGGCAAGCGGCCCCGGTCGAGCTTGCCGTTCGGCGTGAGGGGCAGCGCGCTCACGGCGTCGATTGCCGTGGGGACCATGAAATCGGGCAGGACGCGAGCCAGCTCGCGCCGCAGGCTGGCAGCGTCGACGACGTTCTCGCGGCGCGGCACCACGAAGGCGACGAGCCTTGCCTCGCTGCCGGCTCCTTCCACGCTGACCGCTGCGTCCGCGACCCGACCCGTCCTGCGCAACGCCGCCTCGATCTCGCCGGGCTCGATACGGACGCCGCGCAGCTTGGCCTGATGGTCCAGACGGCCATGGACCTCGATGCGCCCATCGGCCCAGAAACGCCCGAGGTCGCCGGTCCGATAGCGCTTTTCTCCGGCGCTGGGCGCCAGGGGGTCGGGCACGAAATGCTCCGCGGTCAGGTCCGGTCGGCCGTGGTAGCCGAGACCGAGCCCGGCACCGCCGATGCACAGCTCGCCCGTCACGCCGATCGGGACCGGCTGCCCGCGCGGGTCGAGAACGTAGACGCGTGTGTTCGCGATCGGCCGGCCCACGCTCACACGGCCGCCCCGGTAGCGCTCCGCCGTGCACCACACGGTGGTCTCGGTAGGCCCGTAGACGTTCCAGAGCTCAGCCGCGCAGCCGCGCAGCCGCTCGGCCAGGTCCGGGGCCAGCGGCTCACCACCGCACAGCAGCTTCATCCGCGGACCGCCTCGCCAGCCCGCCTCGAGCAGCAGCCGATAGCTCGCGGGCGTCCCCTGGAAGATGGTCACGCGGCTCTCCACGAGCCGCCGCGCCAACGCCGCGCCATCGTGCGTCGTCTCGCGGCTCACGATCTCCAGGCTGGCGCCGCAGGCGAGCGGCAGCAGCAATTCCAGGAGGGCGGGATCGAAGGACAGGGTGGTCGCGGCGCCGAAGACGTCGCTGGCCGTGACTCGCAAGCGCTCGCGCATGTCCTCGAGGAAGTTGACGACACCGCGGTGCGGGATCACCACTCCCTTCGGCCGTCCGGTCGAGCCCGACGTATAGATCACGTGGGCCACGGCCGTGGCCCACGAGCCGCCCGGCCCAGCGGTCTCGACCGGCACTGCGACCATGGAGCCGGCGGCCTCGATCGTGATCGCGGGCTTCGAGCCGGTCGGCACGCGGGCCGCGACGGCGGCTTCCGTCAGGATCGCGGACAGACCTGCGTCGTCGAGCAGGAAGCGCAGCCGTTCCTCGGGGAACGCCGGGTCGAGGGGCACCCAGGCGTTACCCGAGCGCAGCACACCGAGGAGGCCGGCCAGCATCGCCAGCGAGCGCTCGACCAGCAGCCCGATGCGGGCGCCGGGCGCCAGGCCCAGGGCGGAGACCTGTGACGAGATGCGGCGCGACCAAACCTCGAGCTCGCCATAGCTGAGCGATGTCTCGCCGCAGCGCGCGGCGATCGCGTCGGGACGGTGCAGCGCTTGCGCCAGGAAGGACCCGTGGATCCCGGCGCTCGCGTCGAAGTCCCGCCGTTCTCCCTGGAAGCCGGAGGCGAGGTGCCGTCGCTCCGGCTCGGACATCAGGCGCAGCGCGGACACGGGCGTGTCCGGAGCCTCCGCCGCGTGGGCGAGCAGGGTCGCCAGGTGACCCAACAGGCGCTCGATCGTGGTCCGGTCGAACAAGGCGGTGCTGTACTCGGCGAGGAGTTCGATACCGGCCTGGCTGCGCCTGCCCTCGAGGGTCAGATCGAGGCGCGAGTGGCGCCGCGGCTGAGCGAGCCTGGTCACCAAGAGACCGCGCGGCGTGAAGGCAGGCTCTTCGAAGCCGCGCCAGTTCAAGGCCACCTGGAACAGCGATGGGCGTGGCAAGCCCGAGCGCGCCCGCAGCGCCTCGACTAGGAGGCCCATCGGCATGTCGGGCCGCGATAGGGCGTCCAGCACCGTGCGGCGGGTGCGCTGCAGCAGCGTGGCGAAGCCGGGGTCACCGCTCGCGTCGAGCCTCAGCGCCAGCAGGTCCGCGAAGGGTCCGACCAAGGCTTCGAGAGCGCGTTGCGGGCGGCCGACGACGGCGCATCCGATAACGGGAAGCGCCTCCTCGGTGTAGCGGTACAAGAGCGCCGCAAACCCCGCGAGCACCGCCATGAACAGGGTCGAGCCCCGCGACCGCGCCAGACGCTCGAGCGCGGTCGTGAGGGGAGCAGGAAGCGACAGCCGCACTTCGGCTCCGGTCAGGGACTGGGTCGGCCCACGCGGCCGATCGACGGGCAGATCCAGCACTGCCGCCCCGGCGCCGAGGCTCGCCCGCCAGAACTCCAACTCCGCCGCGAGCCGCGGATCCTGGAGGTGCTCCCGTTGCCAGGCCGCGAAGTCCCCGTACTGAAGGGGCAGCTTGGGCAGCGACGGCTGCTGGTGACGGGCAAGAGCCGAATAGGCGGCGGCAGCCTCGCGCCAGAAGATCGCGTCGGAGAAACCGTCGGAAACGATGTGGTGCAGAGTGGCGACCAGCCAGTGACTCTCGGGCCCCAGGCGGATCAGCCGCGTTCGCACCAGGGGGCCCGCAGCGAGGTCGAGGGGCCGGGCGACCTCCGCGTCAGCGCGCGCACGGGCCTCGCGCTCCCGCTCCTCCGGAGGCAAGTCCGCGAGGTCCTCGAAGGCGAAGCCGCCGGGCTCCTCGGCGATCACGACCCGGGGACCACCCGCCTCCGATCGGAACCGGCTGCGCAGCACCTCGTGGCGCTGCACGACAGCGTCGAGTGCGCCCTCGAGGGCCGATCGGTCGAGGGGGCCCTCCAGGCTGAAGGCGATGGGCCGATTGTCCACGCTCAGCCCCGCCGTCAGCTGGTCCAGCAGCCACAGGCTCTCCTGGCCATAGGAGAGCGGCGCGCACGCGTGGCTTCGTGGGACGATCGTCGCTGAGAAGGCGCTGGCCGTTGGGGACGCGGAATGCGAGACGGGCTCGCTGCTCACGCCGTGGCGTCCTCCGCTCGATCCGCCTGCAGCAGGGCGGCCACGCCAGCGACCGTCGGGGCCTCGAACAGCTGGGCCATGGACAGCTCGACGCCCCATTCCTCGCGGACCCGGTGCAGCATGCGCAGCGCCGTCAGGGAATCGCCGCCCAGGCCCAGGAAATGGGCGTGCACCCCCGGAACCTCCAGGCTGAGCACCTCCGACCACAGACGCAGCAGCCGGGCCTCGACACGGGTGCGGGCCGGAGTGCGATCGAGGTCGTCGTCGGCCGCGCCCGTGAGCCCCAGGCGCTCGGCGAGCAGGCTGCGTTGGACCTTCCCCGTGGGACCCTTCGGTATCTCGTCGACGAACGCGATGCGCTGCGGCAGCTTGAACTGGGCGAGGTGCCGGGCCGCGTGGTCGCGCAGTCCATCGGCTGTCACGGAGCCTGCGTCCCGCACCACGACCGCCACGCCGACGACTTCGCCGAGGAGGGCGTCCGGCACGGGAAACGCCACGGCCTGGGCGACCGCGGGGTGCTCGAGCAGGACCTCCTCGACCTCGCGTGGCGCGATCTTCTCGCCACCGCGGTTGATCAGCTCCTTCAGGCGGCCTTTCAAGAACAGGTAGCCTTCCTCATCGAACGCGCCCAGGTCGCCGGTCCGGAACCAGCCGTCGAGGAAGGCCGTGGCGTTCGCCGCGGGCGCGTCCTCGTAGCCCGAGATCACGTTCGGGCCGCGCACCACGACCTCGCCGGTCTGCCCGTGCGCGATGAGCGTCCCGGAGGCGCTCGCGATCGCCAGCTCCGGGCCGGCAGCCAGCCCGACCGAACCGGGCTTGCGCGGGCGCGGTGGCAGCGGGTTGCAGGCCATCTGGTGCGCGGCCTCGGTCATGCCATAGGCCTCGACCACCGGCACGCCGAAGGCCGCCTCGAGACGCTCCATCACGGCCGGCGGCAGGGGCGAGGAGGACGAACGCACGAAGCGCAGCCGTGCGCGCGCGATCTCCGCCGCGTGGGCCGGGGCGTGGGCCAGGATCGCCTGGTGCATGGTCGGCACGGCGGTGAACCAGGTGGGCCGCAGCGCGTCGAGCCAACCGAAGAAGCGCGGCGCCTCGAAGCCGCCGGGGCACGCGACGCTGCCCCCCGCCGCGAGCGAGGCCAGGACACCCGCGACCAGGCCGTGGATGTGGAACAGCGGCATCAGGTCCAGGCAGCGATCGTGGCTGCCAAGCTCCAGGGCGGCAGCGACGTGACGCGCCGAGGCCGTCAGGTTGGCGTGGGTCAGGCCGACGCGCTTGGGTCGCGACGTGGTGCCCGAAGTGTGCAGGACCAGGGCGACGGCGTCGGGACCGGGCTCGCGGAACGCGCCGGCCGCTGCGGGCGCTGGCGCGCTGGCGAGCTCGAACCAGCCCGCGGGGCCCGACGGGTCGGAACGCAGGGCCAGCAGCAGCGCTCCCGACGCGCGTGCGGCGTCGGCGATCGCCGCCGGCGCGGCTTCGCGCAGCACGACCGCGCGCGCGCCGGTCTCTCGAAGCTGGGCCACGATCTCTGGAGCCGTGAGGCCCGGATTCAGGGGTGCGCACGCGGTTGCCGCGCTGACCGCGAGAAACGCCGTCGCGGCTTCGGGTCCGTCGGGCAGCAGCAGGGCGACGCGCTCCGACCCGTTGCACAGACCCAGGCCAGCCAAGAGACGCGCGGTGCCCTGCAGCAGGGCGCCGAGCCGCTGGTACGGGAGCGGGTCGCGCCCCGGCGCCGCGATGGCCGCGGCAGCGGGACTGCGGGCGGCCCACTCCCGAACGAGCGCACCGACAGTCCTGGTGGTAGCGCTCCCCTGCATTGGGTCGTGGAGCGATTGTCGCACGACACCAAAGCGGCAGGGGCCTACTTCATTTCGCTGGCGATCTCGTCGAACACCTCGAGCATGTGGTCCACGTCCTTCTGGGTGTGCAGCGCGCTCACGGTCCACTGCTCGTCGTAGCACTGGGCCTGGGGGATCACGCCCCGGTTCAGGTTCATGTGCCAGTAGCGCCAGAAGGCGTCGAAGTCCTGGTCCAGCCACTCGCGGTAGTTGGTGGGCGGCTTCTTGCGCCAGAACACCGTGCCGTTGGCGCCCAGGTTCACCGCGCAGGCCTTGAGGCCGTGCTTCTTGATGATCTTGTTGTGGCCCTCGGCCAGGGCGTCGCCGAGCTTGGTGACGCGCGGGAACACGTCCTTCGTGAGCACCTTGTCGAGGGCCGTGATGCAGGCCGTGGTGGCGAGCGGGTTGGAGGCGTAGGTGCCGGCGTGGAAGGAGCGGAAGGCCGCGATCTCGCTCATGATCTCGCGGCTGGCGCCGAAAGCACCCAGGGGCAGGCCGCCTCCGATGGCCTTGGCCAGGCACACCATGTCGGCCTTGACCTCGTAGTACTCCTGGGCGCCGCCCCAGGCCAGCTTCGCGCCGGTCTTCACCTCGTCGAAGATCAGCAGGCAGCCGAACTCGTTGCAGATCTCGCGCAGCTCCTGCAGGAAGCCGTCGCGAGGTGCCAGCACGCCCACGTTCATCATGATCGGCTCGAGGATGATGGCGGCGACCTCGTTCTCGTTCTTCTGCAGCACCTCGCGCACGCTCTGGATGTCGTTCCACTGCGCCACGACCGTGTTCCTGACGGTGCCCTCGGGGATGCCGTGGCCCACCGGCAGCGCCTTCGGGTGCTTCACGCTGCCCAGCTTGGCCTTGGGCGGCTTCACCGAGACCAGGGCGGTATCGTGGCCGCCGTGATAGGCGCCCTCGAACTTCAGCACCTTGTCGCGGCCCGTGTAAACGCGGGCCAGGCGCAGCGCGTGCATGGTGGATTCGGAACCGGAGTTGGTGAAGCGCATCTGGCCCAAGCCGAAGCGTTCGCAGATCAGCTCGGCTGCCCGCATCTCGCGGTCGTGGGGCATGCCGTAGAGGGTGCCGTCTCCGGCCGCCGCGGCGATCGCCTTGACCATGGTCGGGTGCGAGTGCCCGACCATCAGCGCGCCGAAGCACATCGAAAAGTCTGTGTACTCCTTGCCGTCCACGTCCCACATCTTCGAGCCTTCGGCGCGGGAGATGTAGATGGGGTACGGCTCGAAGGTGCGGAAGTTGCTGGAGACGCCGAGGGGCAGCACCTTGTCGGCCCGCTCGTACATGGCGAAGCTCTTCTTCGTCCCTTTGCGGTAGCGGTCGATCTCCTGCGCGTGGGTCGTCATCTCGAAGCCTCCAATGGCCCGGACGCACTCTGGGCCGACACGAATCGACTGGAACGGGAACCAGGTAGACGGAGGCTTAGCGGTTGGTGTCGTCCCGCGGGGACGGGCGGTAGGGGTGGTGCTGCAGGGTCCGATTCATGGCTTCACCCGGCCGACAAGGATATCACGGGGCCAACTCGAGGGTGAGGGTCGTGAAGTCGCTCTCCCAGGCGTCTCCCTTGGCGCGGATCTCGGTGCCGGCCAGCAGCCAGGGGCCCGGCTTGTCGAGGACGAGGCTGGCTCGCCCCTCGGCATCTGTCGTCGCCAGCCGGCGCGCCGCGCCTTTCGCGACCCCGGCGACGACGAAGCCCGGCAGCGGCCGGCCGCGCTTCAACACGCGCAGGCCCAGGTTCGTTCCGGCGCGCAGTTCCGCGGGGTCGCTCTCGGGCACGATCTCGAGATCGAGGCCCACCGGCTCCTTCCACGACTCGTCCGAGCCACCCACGCGGACGAACGTTTTCGCGTGCTTGCGATAGGTCTCGCGCCAGGTCTTGGGCGCCTTGCGCTCGTTCCACTGGCGCTTGACGTGCTGGGCCCCGATCTCGTCCAGGTACTCCTCGACCAGCGCCTCTTCCAGATCGAGGGTCGTCGGCTTCGTGGAGACCCAGACCGCCGCGAGCCCGGCGTAGCGCACGAGTGCCGTGAGGGCCAGGGCGTGCTCGCCGCGCTCGGGCTTCTGGATCTCGGTCGTCTGTCCGACCAGGCGCAGCTTCGCGACCGCCAGGCGCTGGGCCTCGGGGGCGTGGTCGAGATCGGGGAAGCTCATGCCGCTCGTCAGCTCGACCAGCAGCGTGGCGCCCGGTCCGGCGCGGAACGAGCGCGGAAGCAGCCAGGTGTCGTGGGCCTGCGCGCCGCCGGCGAGAAGCACCAGGGCCAAAGCCAACGCGAGGCGACTCACGCCGGCACCAGCCGCGCTGCGGGCGCCGACGCGGGTGCTGTGTTCTCCAGCCGGCGCTCCCCCACCTGCTGGCGCCACATGGCGTAGTAGAGGCCCTTGTCGGCGAGCAGGGCATCGTGGGCGCCCTGCTCGACGATGCGGCCCCGCTCCAGGACATGGATGCGGTCCGCATGCATCACGGTGGACAGCCGGTGCGCGATCAGGATCGTCATCAGGTCGCGGCTCCTGGCCACGTCGCGGATCGTGCGGGTGATCTCCTCCTCGGTGAGCGAGTCGAGGGACGAAGTGGCCTCGTCGAACACCAGCAGGTGCGGCCGGCGCAACAGCGCCCGGGCGATCGAGAGGCGCTGCTTCTCGCCTCCGGAGACCTTGACGCCGCCTTCGCCGATCACGGTGTCGAGCCCCTTGTCGGCCCGGAGGAGCAGGCTGTCGCAGGCCGCCTTCTTCAGCACCTCGAGGCACTCGGCGTCGCTCGCCTGGGGCTTCACGAACAGCAGGTTCTCGCGGATCGTGCCGGAGAACAGCTGGGTGTCCTGGGTCACGAAGCCGATCGTCTCGCGCAGCGAGTCCATGTCCACGCGGTCGTGGGGCTGCCCGTTGTACAGGATGCGGCCGCGCTGGGGCCGGTAGAGTCCCACCAGCAGCTTCACCAGGGTGGTCTTGCCGGAGCCCGAGGGACCCACGAAGGCCACGGTGCCGCCGCGCTCGACCGCGAAGCTCACCTCGCTGAGGGCCGGCTGGGACGCGGTCTGGTGCGTGAAGCCCACCCCCTCGAAGCGCAGCGAGCGCAGGTCGGACAGCACCACGGGATTCGCGGGCTTGGGCTCGCCCGGCGTGTCCAGGATGTCCTGGAAGTTCTTCAGCGAGACCTCGGTCTCGCGGTAGATGTTGATCACGTTGCCCAGCTCCTGCAGCGGGCCGAAGATGAAGAAGGAGTAGATCCACAGCGAGAAGAACTGCCCCACCGTGATCTCCTGGGCGAAGATCAGGTACAGCATCAGGAACAGGATGCTGGTACGCAGGGCGTTGACGCTGGTGCCCTGGATGAAGGCGAGGCTGCGCAGGTAGCGCACTTTCTTCAGCTCCAGGCCGAGGATCTTGCGCGTGGTGGAGTTGAGGCGCTCCACTTCCTGGTTGGCCAGGCCCAGGCTCTTGACCAGCTCGATGTTGCGCAGCGACTCGGTGGTGGCGCCGGCCAGGGCCGTGGTCTCGGCCACGATGGTCTTCTGAACGGTCTTGATGCGCCGCGACAGCACCGAGCTGATGAACCCCAGGATCGGGATGGTCAGGAAGTAGAGCGGTGCGATCAGCCAGTGCACGGTGAAGGCGTACACCATCACGAACACGATGCCGACCAGGGTGAAGAACACCACGTTGATCGAGGTCTGGATCAGGCGCTCGACGTCGGTGCGGACCTTCTGCAGCTTGCCCAGGGTCTCGCCGCTGCGCTGGTCCTCGAACACCTGGTAGGGCAGGCCCAGGGAGTGGTGGATGCCGTCGGAGTAGAGGCGCGCGCCCAGGCGCTGGGTGATCACGTTGATGAAGTAGTCCTGGAAGTTCTTGGCCACCCGCGACACGAAGGCGACGCCCACCGCGGCCGCCAGCAGCAGGGAGACGCCGCGGAAGAACTCGCCGCGCGTGTACTCGCTGTGGCGCAGCGCGTACTCGTCGATCACGTGGCGGAAGATCAGCGGGTCGAGCAGGGAAAAGACCTGGTTGACCGTGGCCAGCATCAGGGCCAGCAGGACCAGCTTCCAGTGGGGCTTGAGGTACGTCAGCAGCAGGCGCACAGGGGGCTCAGCATATCGCGAGCGGTAGAATGTGGGATGCGCTCGGAGTGGCCGGTGCGCGTGTTCCGCCTGGGCGAAGAGCCCGGCGACGACATTTCGGCGACCACCACGGCCGAGGAACGCCTGGCCATGGTCGAGGTGCTGACGCGTGAAGCCTTCGCCCTCGCCGGCCGGCCCTGGCCCGCGTATGCGCGCGACGAGGCCCCGGTCGCGCGACGACCGCTGGGCGCGCCCCCCACGACGGACGGATGAACGAAGACTTCCAGGACTTGCTGGCGGCCCTGCTAGCCGCGAACGTCCGCTTCCTCGTGGTCGGCGCTCATGCCATGGCCGTGCATGGCGTGCCGCGAGCGACGGGCGACCTGGACGTCTGGGTGGAGGCCGACGCGGCGAACGCCGCTCGGGTCATGGAAGCGCTCCTTCGTTTCGGAGCCCCCGTGACCAGCCTCGGCGTCTCGGCCCGCGACTTCAGCCAGACTTCCCAGGTCGTACAGATCGGGTTGCCGCCGCGCCGGATCGACCTCTTGACCTCGATCAGCGGCGTCGGGTTCGGCGAGGCCTGGTCCGAGCGCACGACTCAGGACGTCGAGGGCCTGGCCGTCCCGTTCCTCGGCCGCGCGGCGCTCGTTCGCAACAAGCGCGTCACGGGCCGGCCGAAGGACCTTGCGGACCTGGAGGCCCTGGGCGAGCTGGGCTAGCTAGACCAGCATCAGGCTGGCTTCCACCGGGCTGCGCAGGGTTGAGGCCAGAGCGGACAGGCCGCGCTCCAGGTCCTCGCGCGTGCGCGGCGCGCCCAGGCCCAGGCGGACGCAGTGGGGCGCCGCGGCGCGGCCGACCTGGAACACCTGGGCGGGCGTGACGGCGACGCCTTGGCGCCGCGCCGAGGCGGCGAAGGTTTCGGCGCGCCAGGGCTCGGGAAGGTGCAGCCAGGCGTGGTGCGCGGTGGGCTGGCAGTCGAGGCGCAAGCCCGCGAGCGCCTCGGCGGCGAGGCGGTGCCGGGCGCGCGCTTCGTCCCGGCGGCGCTTCAGGAGTTTCTGGGCCGTGCCGTCCTTCAGCCAGCGGGCGACGACCTCGACCATCAGCGGCGCCGCCATCCAGGTGGTGGCGCGGATGCCGGCGGCGATGCGCGCCACCAGGTGTTCCGGGGCGTGCAGGAAGCCCACGCGCAGGCCGGGGGCGAGCGTCTTCGACGTCCCCAGCAGGTAGCAGACGCTCTCGGGAGCGAGGCTCGCCAGGGGCGCGGGCGCGTCCTCGGCCAGCAGCCGGTGTACGTCGTCCTCGACGACGACGACACCGTGGGCGCGCGCGATGCGCACGATCTCGCGGCGCCGGCCCTCGCCCATGGTCGTGGTGGTCGGGTTGTGGATGGTCGGGATCGTGTAGAGGGCCCGCGGCGCCTGCGTTCGGCACGCGGCCTCGAAGGCCGCCGGGTCGAGGCCCTGGCCGTCCATCGCGAGACCCTGCAGGCGCAGGTTCAAGAGCGCGGCGACTCCCTTCACGCCGGGGTACGTGAGCCCTTCGGTCAACACCAGGTCGCCCGGGCGCAGGAACGCGGAGAGCACCACGGTGAGGGCGTGCTGGCTGCCACTCGTGACGAGGGTGCGCGCGGGTTCGGCGCGGAGGCCGGACAGCTCGAGCCAGGCGGCTCCGGCCTCGCGGTGGCCCGGGCTCGCTCCCTCGGGTGCGTAGTCGTCGAGCAGCGACGACAGGTCCTGCGACGCGAGGGCCGCGAGGGTGCGCCCAAAGGCGCCGCCCTTTCCTTCGCCCAGAGGCGGCGGCAGGTTCAGGCTCAGGTCCACGAGGCCGGGCTGCGACGCCGCCGGCGCGGGCGACAGCTCCGGAGCCGGCCCGCGCAGGAACGTGCCGCGTCCCACCTCTCCCGTCAGCAGTCCGCGGCGTGCGGCCTCGGCGTAGCCGCGCGTCACCGTGCCGACTGTGACGCCGAGGCCGTCGGCCAGCTCGCGATGCGTGGGCAGGCGCGAGCCCGGCCGCAGCCGGCCCGTGCGCGCGTCCTCGGCCAGGGCGTCGGCGATCGCCACGTACAGCGGACCGCTGCGGCTCTCGATCTGCGGGACCCACATTGTAGCCATGACAATATAGTGCTTGCGGATCGATTGTGTCAATCCTATTCTTCATGTGTCGGTCATTGCGAGCTAATGTATGGATACACTTGAGCGTATCGCATCGGAACGCGTTGCCGCGCTGGCCCGCGTCCACGACCTCTCCCGCGAGTTCCTGCGCGGACTCGACGAGCGTCCCGTGGGCGCAGTGGCGCCCTTCGAGGACCTGGTCGGCGCCCTGGGTGGCCCCTTGCCCGAGCGCGGCACGGAGCCCGTCGTCATCGTCGAGCAGCTCGCGGCCGCCGTCGAACCGGGGCTGATGGCCTCGGCCGGACCGCGCTACTTCGGCTTCGTGATCGGCGGCAGCCTGCCCGCGGCGCTGGCTGCGGATTGGCTAACCTCCGCCTGGGACCAGAACGCGGGCCTCGCGGCAACCTCGCCCGCCGCCAACGCGGTCGAAGCGGTGGTCGCGGAGTGGTTGAAGGACCTGGCGGGCCTGCCCCGGGATGCCGACGTCGGCTTCGTCACCGGCTGCCAGATGGCCAACTTCACGGGCCTCGTCGCCGCGCGTCACTCGGTGCTGGCGCGCGCGGGCTGGGACGTCGAGGAGGACGGCCTGCAGGGCGCGCCCGCCGTCAACGTGCTGATCGGCGAAGAGGCGCATGCCACGATCCTGTCGGCCCTGCGCATGCTGGGGTTCGGCACGCGGCGCGCGATCCGGGTCGCTGCCGACGCCCAGGGCCGCATGCGAACCGATGCTCTGAAGGCAGCGCTCGCGACGCTCAGGGGACCCACGATCGTGTGCGCCCAGGCCGGCAACGTGAACACCGGCGCCTTCGATCCCCTCGACGAGATCGCCGCGCTCACGCGATCCCATGGCGCGTGGCTGCACGTGGACGGCGCCTTCGGGCTGTGGGCCGCGGCCGCCCCGTCGCGCCGCCACCTGGTGCGCGGCCTGCAGGACGCCGACTCCTGGGCCACCGACGCCCACAAGTGGCTGAACGTGCCGTACGACTCCGGGATCGCCTTCGTGCGCGAGCGGGGGCTCATGGTCCAGGCGCTGCACAAGAGCGCCGCGTACCTGGTGCGGATGGGAGGCGCGCGCGACGGCGCCGACTACACGCCCGACGCATCGCGCCGTGCCCGCGGCTTCGCCCTTTGGGCCGGCTTGCGCAGCCTGGGCAAGGACGGCGTGGCCGAGCTGGTCGAGCGCTGCTGCGCCCTCGCCACCCGCCTGGCCGACCGGCTGCGCCAGGGCGGCGCGCGGCTCCTGAACGAGGTGGTCCTGAACCAGGTGCTGGTGCGTTTCGAGCCGCGCGGCGGAGGCGACGGCGACGCGCTGACCCGCGCCGTCACGGCCCGCATCCAGCGCGAGGGTGTGTGCTGGGCCAGCGGCACGCGCTGGCGCGGCCAGGAGGCGCTGCGGCTGTCGGTCTCGAACTGGTCCACCCGTGAGCGCGACGTCGATCGGTCCGCCGACGCCATCCTGGCGGCGCTGCGCGCCGAGGAAGCCGGGCGATGACCGGCGCGACGCTGCAGGCCGACGCAGCCTACGAAGTACGTCGGGGCAGTTACCTCGTGAGCACCGACGCCGCGCGGCTGGATCTCCACCTGATCCACGGCTTCCTGTCCCGCTCGTATTGGGCAGCGGGCATCCCCCGCGAGGTGGTGGCGCGCTGCATCCCCGGCTCGCTGTGCTTCGGGCTCTACGACTGGGAGCGCCAGGTGGGCTTCGCGCGCGTGATCAGCGACCGGGCGACCTTCGCCTACCTCGCCGACGTCTTCGTGGTCGAGAGCCATCGCGGACGTGGTCTTTCCAAGTGGCTGCTCCGAGCGATCCTGGCCCACCCCGACCTCCAGGGCCTGCGGCGCTTCAGCCTGGCGACCAAGGACGCCCATGGGCTCTACAGGCAGTTCGGCTTCGCGGCCTTGGGCGCGCCGCAGCGGCACATGGAGATTCTGCGGCCCGATGCCTACGCGGCCGCCAAGGAGTGAACCCGTGAGCGACTCACAGACGGGCACCTACAAGGCCAAGGTCGGCCTCAGCGAGATGCTGAAGGGCGGCGTGATCATGGACGTGACGAACGCCGAGCAGGCGCGCATCGCCGAGGACGCGGGCGCCGTGGCAGTGATGGCCCTGGAGCGGGTGCCGGCCGACATCCGCAAGGAGGGCGGCGTCGCGCGCATGGCAGATCCCGCCATCGTGGAAGCGATCATGGCCGCGGTCTCGATCCCGGTGATGGCCAAGTGCCGCATCGGGCACTTCGCCGAGGCCCGGCTGCTGGAGGCCCTGGGCGTCGACTTCATCGACGAGAGCGAGGTGCTGACGCCGGCCGACGATCAGCACCACGTGGCCAAGCACGACTTCGCGGTGCCCTTCGTGTGCGGCTGCCGCGAGCTGGGCGAGGCGCTGCGCCGCATCGGCGAGGGCGCCGCGCTCTTGCGCACCAAGGGCGAGGCGGGCACCGGCGACGTGGTCGAAGCGGTGCGCCACATGCGCGCGGTTCAATCGGGCATCCGTCGCCTGACGACGCTGCGCGGCGAAGAGCTGATGGCCGAGTCGAAGGCGCTGGGGGCCCCCTTCGATCTCGTGGCCTCGGTGGCGGCCAACGGCAGGCTGCCGGTGCCGAACTTCGCCGCGGGCGGCATCGCGACTCCGGCCGACGCGGCGCTGATGATGGCCCTCGGCGCCGAGTCCGTGTTCGTGGGCTCGGGCATCTTCAAGTCTGCCGACCCGGCGCCGCGCGCGCGGGCGGTGGTGCGGGCCACCACCCACTGGCGCGAGCCGAAGATCGTGGCGGAGGTCTCGCGCGGCCTGGGCGAGCCGATGCGCGGCCGCGAGATCGCGAGCATCCCCGAGTCCGAGCGGCTGCAGGCGAGGGGCTGGTGAGCCTCGGGGTGCTCGCGTTGCAAGGCGACTTCGAGGCGCACCTGGGCGCCCTGCGCGAGATCGGGGCCCCCGCGCGCGAGGTCCGGCATGCCGCCGAGCTCTTGGGCCTCGACGGCCTGGTGCTGCCCGGCGGCGAGAGCACGACGCTGCTCCACTTGATGCGCGACGAACCGTGGTTCGAGTCGATCGCGAAGTTCCACGCGCGCGGCGGTTCTCTCTTCGGCACCTGCGCCGGGGCCATCCTGCTGGCCCGCGAGGTCGTCCCGCAGCAGCCGAGCCTGGGTCTGCTCGACGTCACGATCGAGCGCAACGCCTGGGGCCGCCAGGCGGACTCCTTCGAGGCCCGCGTCGACTGCCCCGCTCTGGGTGCCACCCTGGATGCCGTCTTCATCCGTGCGCCGCGCTTTCGGCAGGTCGGCCCCGGCGTCGAGGTGCTCGCGCGCCACGGGGGCGAGCCGGTGCTGGTCGAGCAGGGCCGGCTGCTGGCCGCCACGTTCCACACCGAGATCGCCGGCGACACGCGCGTGCATCAGCGCTTCGCGCGGGCCGCCCTCGGCAAGGCCGCGTAGAGAGATGATGAAGCGATGGCCCTGAGCCTGATGACGATCGACGCCTTCACCGACGCGCCGTTCCGCGGCAACCCCGCGGGGGTCTGCTTCCTCGACGCCGCGCGGCCCGCCCAATGGATGCAGCAGGTCGCCGCGGAGATGAACCTGTCGGAGACCGCGTTCCTGCTGCCCCAACGAGACGCCTGGCGCCTGCGCTGGTTCACGCCTTCGACCGAGATCCCGCTGTGCGGCCACGCCACCCTGGCCAGCGCCCACGCGCTGTGGACCACCGGGCGCCTGCCCGCGGCAGCCGAAGCGCGTTTCGACACGATGAGCGGGCGCCTGCTGGCGCGCCGCGAGGGCGATCGCATCGCGATGGACTTTCCGTCCCTGCCGGTAACGCCGGCCGCGCTGCCCAACGGGATCACGGCGGCCCTGGGCGGCGCGCCGCGCAACGTTGCGCGCACACACCGCTCGCAGGAGCAGAACTACGTCGTCGAGTACGCCTCCGAGCAGGAGGTGCGCGCGCTGCGGCCCGACTTCGGCCCGCTTCGCAGCTTCACGGACGGCGTGATCGCCACCGCACGCGCGGCCGCGCCCGCATCGGGCTACGACTTCGTGTCGCGCTACTTCGCGGGCTGCTTCGGCATCGACGAGGATCCCGTGACCGGGTCGTCCCACTGCAGCCTGGTCCCGTACTGGGCCGAGCGGTTGGGCCGCAGCGATCTCGTCGGCTATCAGGCCTCGAAGCGCGGCGGCTTCGTCCACGGTGCGCTGCGGGGCGACCGCGTGGCACTCGCCGGCCACGCGGTGACGGTGATGCGCGGAGATCTCCTGGCGTGACGCCTGCGCGCTGACGCCGCTCAGCCGCGACCCGAGCCCAGATCGCTCGCGGCCCGGGCCTGGATTTTCGCATGACGAAGCCCGGAGGGTCGACGTGCAGCAAGCCGGCCACTTTGCGAACGAGTGCTCCTCCAGCGGGTGCTTCTGCGCGTCGGCGAAGGCGACCAGCCACAGCAACGCGGCCTCCGAACAGAGGCTTGATGGCCTCCAGCACGGGCGCAGGACAGGCCAGCGCCGCCGGGCGGCCTAGAACCCGACGCGCCGCATTACGAAGCGGGGCAGGTTCCGAATCACGAGCATCACCACCGCCCACATCGGCGGCGCGTAGACCACGGGCGTGCCGCGGTCGAGGGCCCGCAGGACCACGCGAGCGACGCCCTCGGGCTCGCCCGCGAACGGGGGCGCCGGCAGGCCGGCGGTCATGCCGGTCTTCACGAAGCCCGGCTTGACGCAGACCGTGCGCAGGCCCTGGGCGCGGTACTTGTGGTCGAGGCTCTCCAGGTAATGCGAGAGCCCTGCCTTCGTCGCACCGTACAGCGTCACGGGCTTGCGCCCGCGGTCGCCGGCCACCGAGCCGAACGCGCACAGCGTGCCGCCGCCGCGGGCGAGCAGGCGCTTGCGCGCCTCCTCGCAGAACAGGATCGTGCCGCGGAAGTTCGCGTCGAGCACCCGCGCGAGTAGCGCCGGGTCCGCCTCCAGCGCGTCCTGGCTGCCGAACAAGGCGGCCGTGACGATCACCGCGTCGAAGCCGCCGAGTGCCTTGTCCGCCGCGTCCAGGGCCGGTGCGAAGCTTTCCGCGCGCTCCAGGTCGCAGGGCGCGCAGCCGATGCCCGGGCACCCGGCCCGCGCCTCCAGGTCGCGGGCGCTCTTGGCCAGGTCGTCGGGATCGCGGCCCAGGAGGAACAACGCGTCGCCGCGTTCCGCCAGCAGCCGGGCCAGGGCCCGGCCCATGCCCTTCGTCGCGCCCAGCAGCACGGCTTTCACGCCCGGTCTCCCAATACCCGCACCGCCAGCGCGCTCTTCATCCGGCCCTCGGGGTCCCAGATCCGGCGCACCCGCTCGAACTCGCCCAGGCGCGGCTCCATCGCCCGGAAATGCTCGGGGCGCGTGAAGGAGTCCTTGGTGAGGTAGATGCGCCCGCCCAGGGCGATCACCTCTTCGTTCAGCGCGTCCACGATGCGCTGGGTGTCGTCGCGCACCGCCATGTCCAGGGCGATGGAGATGCCGGGCTTCGGAAAGGACAGGGTGCCCTCGCCCTCGGGCCCGCAGTCCTTGATCACGCACAGGAACGAGGCGCCGCCCAGGCGCGTGAGCCGCGTCAGGAAGCGCCGGGCCGCTCCCGCGTCGCCCGACTCGGGCAGCACGCACTGGTACTGTGTGAAGCCGCGGCGTCCGTAGATGCGGTTCCACTGCAGGATCATGTCGAGCGGATAGAAGAACGGCTCGGGGTGCATGATGCGCCGGCGCCGGCGCCTGAAGTGGGCGCGGTAGTAGAGCTCGTTGAAGACGCGGATCGTGAGCGGGTTCAGCACCCACTCGGGAAACAGGAACGGCACCGCGAGGCGCGGGATCGGGCGCGGCGGCCGGGAGGGCGCCTCGTGCTTTTCCGCCCAGCGCCCGCGCAGCAGGATGCCGCGGCCCGTGTGGCGTCCGCCCGAGAGACAGTCGATCCAGCCCATGGTCATGGGCCAGGTCTTGCCCGCCTCCTTGAGGCCGGCCACGAAGGCGTCGATGTCGTCGATGCGCTCGCTGTCGCACAGGATCCACGGCGAGGGCACGCGCGCCATGCGGAACTCGACCTCCAGGATGTGGCCGGTCAGGCCCATGCCACCCAGGGTGGCCCGGAACAGGTCGGGGTGTTCTTCACGCGAGCAAATGACGATGCGGTCGTCGGCCGTGCGCAGACGCAGGCGCGTGACGTGGGCGCCGAAGCAGCCGTCCTTGTGGTGGTTCTTGCCGTGCACGTCGGAGGCCACCATGCCGCCCAAGGTCACGAACATGGTCCCCGGCGTGACCGGCACGAAGAAGCCGCGCGGCAGGAACAGCCGCACGATCTCGCGCAGCGACAGCCCCGCCTCGGCGCGCAGCAGGCCGCTCCCGGGGTCGAAGGCGAGGATGCGGTCGGCCAGGATGGTGCCCACGACCTCGCTCGCTCCGGGCGCGGGCAACGAAGCGTCGCCGTAGGAGCGGCCCAGGCCGCGGGACAGCGAGCGGCCCGGCGTGATGCGCTCGAGGTCCTCCGAGAGGATCTCGGCGCCGGGCGCCGTCCTGCGTCCCCAGCTTTCGAGCGTGGCCGCCAAGTTCAACCGGCCTAGTCTACCAACGCCTACCGGACGGCCCGGTAGCGCGTGGCAGAATCGCGGCGTGCTGCGGTCGCCGCTCCACGTCGTGCGCGGGCTGCCGGCACCGGTGCCGATCCTGATCGTCGGCACCTTCGTGAACAAGGCCGGCAGCTTCATCCTGCCCTACCTCACCCTGGTGCTGGCCCGCGAGTTCCACCTGGAGGACGGCCAGGCGGCGGGCCTGGTGATGGCCTACGGGATCGGCTCGCTCGTCTCGATCCTCGCCGGCGGCTACCTGACGGATCGGCTGGGCCGGCGCGCGACCCTGCTGCTCTCCCTGTTCGGCAGTGGTGCCCTGGCCCTGGCGATGAGCGCCGCCGCATCCGTGCGCGTCTTCGTCCCGCTGCTGCTGCTGTTCGGCTTCCTGGCCGACCTCTACCGGCCGGCGTCGTCGGCCATCATCTCGGACCGGCTCGCATCGTCGGAGCGTGCCTCGGGCTTCGCGGCGCTGCGCGTCGCGGTCAACCTGGGCTTCGCCTTCGGCATGGTGCTCGGCGGCCTGCTGGTGGACTGGAGCTGGCGGCTGCTCTTCGCCGCCGACGGCCTCACCACCATCGCCTTCGGCGCGATCGTGCTGTGGAAGGTCGGCGAGACGCGGCCGGCCAGGGCTCCGGTCGGCGCCCTGGCGCCGATCCCGGTGTGGCGCGACGTCGTCTACGCCCAGATGCTGCTGGCGTCCCTCGCCTTCGCGACACTCGTCTTCTCCTTCCTGACCGTGCTGCCCCTGACGGTGACACGCAGCGCCGGCTACCCCGCCTGGGTGTTCGGCGTGCTGGTGGCGAGCAACGGTGTCTTGATCGCGCTCTTCGAGGTCAGCGCCGTGGAGGCGCTGCGCGGCAAACGCCGGCTGAAGGCGGCGGCCCTGGGCATGCTGCTGGCGGGCGTCGGCTTCTCGCTCATGGGTGTCGTGATGCACTGGGCGGCCTTCCTGGTGTGCATGGTGCTGTGGACGATAGGCGAGATCCTGACCGTGCCGCAGCAGATGGCGTTCGTCTCGGACTGGGCGCCCCCCGCGGCTCGCGGCCAGTACCTGGGCCTGTACGGCGCAACCTGGAGCCTGGGCTTCGCCTTGAACCCGCTCCTGGCCCTGCCGCTGCATGCACGCTTGCCCGAGGCGCTGTTCTGGCCGCTCCACCTGCTGCTGGTGGCGCCGGGCATCGTGTTGCTGCTGCGCCTCGACCGGACCGCCGATCGACCGGACCGCCTGCGCGGTCACACCACGGAAAAGGCGCCACCCCTGCTGCCCGTGCCCTCCAGCGATCCCTGAGGGTCAGGCGCCGGCGCGCACCGCCTTCTCGTACTCGGGTCCCCAGAAGTCGGGCCATGCTTCCAGCATCTCGATGCCGATCTTGTGGGAGCCGGCCTCGTCGGTGCCGCCGTCCCACACGACGTTGAAGCGCGCGCTGCCTTCCCATTCGAGGTGCCGCAGGAGCAGCTCGCTGCCCAGCGCATAGGGCCGCGGGCTCAGCAGCATCGCTCCCTGTCGGTTGACCACGGCGGTGCGGGCGGGGCATGCGGGCGGCGGATCCTCGATGAGGACGCTGAGTTTCAGGAGCACGCGGGGGCTGCGACGTCCCTCGGCCGACATGCCACGGATAGCCTAGCGCTGCGGGTAACTTCCGGTCCAGGCGAAACCGTTCGCTCCTCCGGGCCTTGCGTGTACTCCGGTACATATGTACCATATGGTCGTGAGACCACGCAACCCTCGGACTCCGAAGAGCAGCGCGCCGGGCCGGATCCGCGTCGAGCGTGTCCAGACCGGAGTGCGCCTGGAGAAGCGGCTGCTCAAAGTGCTGAAAGCCCTGGCGGACTACCACGACCTGAGCCTGGGAGACCTGCTGGAAGGCATCGTGCTGCATGCCTTCGAAGGCAAGCCGCCCTTCGGCCCCGAGTCCCAGAAGCGGATCGCCGATCTCAAGCGCGTGTTCGGCCTCGACCTCGACGCTCGGTCCAGCCACCGCCTCTACGAGGGACCGGCATGAGCGACGCCGAATTCCTGGCCGCCTTCGAAGCGGGCTCCCTCGACCCCGCGTCCTTCCACCACCGCGACCACGTGCGCGCGGCCTGGCTGTGCCTGCGCGGTGCCGACGCGCTCCTCGCCCTCACGCGCTTCGCGGGCGGCCTGCGCCGCTTCGCAGCGGCCGCCGGGAAGCCGGGGCTCTACCACGAGACCGTGACCTGGGCCTTCGTGCTGCTGATCCGCGAGCGCATGGCCCGCGGCCCGGCCGGCGAGGGCTTCGACGAGTTCGCGACCCGCAACCCCGACCTGCTGGCGTGGCAACCCTCGGTGCTCGGGCGCTACTACCGCGAGGAGACCCTGGCGTCGGACCTGGCGCGGGCGGTGTTCCTGCTTCCCGATCGCCTGGACGGAACGCCCTAGGGGCGCCTATTCCTTCGGGCGCTCGAAGCGGTACGGGTACCAGTACGACTTCGCGCCGATCACGTAGTCCAGGTGGACGTGCTTGCTGTCGCGGAAGTCCTCGATGCCCTCGCTGCCTAGCTCCCGGCCGATGCCGCTGCGGCGCATGCCGCCGAAGGGGCCGGCGTCGTTGTCGGTGAGCGGGTCGTTGATCCAGAAGGTGCCCGCGTGGATCTGCTCCATCGCCTTCATGGCGTGCTCGAGGCTGTTCGTGTAGATGTTGGCGCCCAGGCCGAACTCCGACGCGTCGGCCAGGGCGATCGCCTCGTCGATGTCCCGGCAGCGCACGATGGGCGCCACGGGGCCGAACGTCTCCTCGCGCAGCAGCGACATCGCGGGCGTCACGCCCACCAGCGCCGTCGGCTCGTAGAAGTAGCCCTTGCTGAACCCCTCGGGCCGCTTGCCGCCGACCACCACCGACGCGCCTCCCGAGACGGCCTGCCTGACCTTGGCCTCGACCTTCTCGCGCTGCTGCGCGTTGATCATCGGCCCCAGGTCCACGTCGGGCCCCAGCGGATCGCCGATGCGCAGCGTCCGGGTGAACGCGACGAAACGGTCCACGAACTCGTCGTAGGCCTTGCCCACGACGTAGAAGCGCTCGGCCGAGGTGCAGACCTGGCCCATGTTCAGGAAGCAGGCCCACACCGCGCCCTTGCTGGCGACCTCGAGATCGACGCCCTCGTCCACGATGAACGGGTCGTTGCCGCCCAGCTCCAGGTGGCACTTCTTGAGCTGCTCGGCGCAGGCGACGGCGATCTTGCGTCCCGTGGCCTGCGAGCCGGTGAAGGCCACGAGCTCCACGTCGCGATGTGCCACCAGGGGCATGCCGGCTTCGGGGCCGTAGCCCGTGACCACGTTCACGACGCCCTCGGGGAACTCCTCGAAGCAGCGCATCAGGCGCAGCGTCGACAGCGGCGTGTGCTCGCTCGGCTTGGCGACCACGGTGTTCCCGGCCGCCAAGGCGCCCGCCAGCTTCCAGCCCAGCAGCAGCAGCGGGTAGTTCCAGGGCACGATCAGGCCGGCGACGCCGTAGGGTTCCTTGATGACGAAGTTGAACTGGTTGCGCGCCACCGGGCTGATCACGCGGCCGACGGCGTCGCGGCCGATCTCGGCGTAGTAGTCGAGGCAGGCCGCCACCCACTCGATCTCGTCGCGGTTCTCGAGGAGCGGCTTGCCGCCCTCCCGGGTGAGCAGGATCGCCAGGCCCTCGCGATCCTCGCGCATGCGCCTCGCCGCGTGGTGCAGCTTCTCGGCCTTCTCGAGGCCGGGCGTGCGCCGCCACTCGGGAAACGCGGCCTTCGCGGCGGCCACGGCACGCGCGACGTCGGCGGCCGAGGCCCGCGGCGCCGTGTCGACGAGCTCCTCCGTCGCGGGGTTTCTCACCTCGAACGCGCGGCCGTCCGCGGCGTCCGTCCAGCGGTTGCCGATCCACATCTGCGCCATCAGTTCCTCCGAAACAGCAGGCTCTTGCAGGTCAGGGCCGCCTCGGCCTTTACGAACTCCGAGATGTCCATGGGCACCACCGGATACCCCAGGCCCCGCAGCCTTTCGAGCGTCCGCGGGAAGCCGGGATGCGCCCACAGCTCGTCGCCGACCCGCAGCACGTTGGCCGCGCCCGGTTCGGCGGGGTCCACGTCCACGAAGAGCACCTCGCCAAAGGGCCCGCTGTCGAGCCAGCTGCGATTCGCGAGGAGCGTCTCGGCGTCGAGCACGCTGACGGCGCTCTTCAGGTGCAGGCAGCCCGGCACGTCGATTCCCGTGACCTCGTAACCGTGGGGCCGGAGGTGGAGGCGCAGCGCCTCGATCCCCGCCGGGTTGGTGCGCGTGGTGCGTCCGACGTAGACGCGCCTCCCGAACACGAGCACGTCGCCCCCGTCCAGCGTGGCGGGCAGGTCGATGCGAGCGAGCTCGGCGCGGAAGGGACGCAGCGCTTTTTCCACATCCGAGAGTTCGCCCCTGCGCGACGCCGCCCCCGGCATCGCCATCACCGTCAGCTCGTCCAGCACGATCGCGGCATCTTCGACGAAACAGCCGTCGGGGTAGCGCTCGTCCGCGGCGAGGCGGACCACCTCGACGCCGTTCCGCGCCAGGCCGGCGACGTAGGCCTCGTGCTGGAGCGTCGCGCGCTCGAAGTCGATCGGCGCGCGTGCGACGTGGGTCAGCTCGCAGCGCTCGATCGAGCGGGCCACGTCCCGGACGATCGCGACCCAGCTCAACGCAGCCCCTCGGCGAGGTACAGCTCCGAGAGCAGGCGGAAGTAGCTGTAGGCGTAGCCCCGCGCGTCGGGCAGCACCTGAACCTCGCTCACCGCGACCACACCGGCCGGGTCGGCGGGCAGAAGCTCGCGGAACAACTCGCGCCGGCCCGTGGCCAGATCGACGCGCCACACCTTGCACGGCACTTCGTCGCGGCGGAACACGAACAGGCTGCGGCCGTCGGCGGAGAAACGCGACGGGCGATCTCCGGGCCGGGTGCCGGAAAGCTCACGTGCGTTGCCGTTCGCCAGGGTCGCGATGTGGATGGGCTTGCCGGTGCCGCCCAGCGCGGCGCGCGTGCCGTCGGGCGACATCGCCACGACCCACAGGCCCTCCGGCGTCACGGCCTGGGGCGGTTTGCCGCTGCCAGGGTCCACCAGGTAGGTGCGCACCGGCTGGTCCGGGCCCGCGCCGTTGATCAGCACCCGGCGCCCGTCGGGATGCCAGTACGCCCACAGGATGTCCTGGAGCGGCGCGACCGCGATCTCCGTCTCCGCGCCGGGTCCCGTGGGCAGCGCCACCACGCGCGTGCCGGCCGGGCTGCGTCGCAGCACCAGCACCAGCCTGCCATCCGCCGAGAGCGACGTGGGCTGCCCTTCGCCCAGCCTCACGGCAGGTCCGCCATCGGTCGGGCGCGTGTAGGCCGCCGTGCTGCCGCCGCCCGCCTCGCCGCCCTCGGAGAACAGGAGCGTGCGGCCGTCGTTCGAGAGGTCCGCGGCCAGCGAGCTGTCGAGCCACGACAAGTTGCGCTCCCGCGCCTCGCCGGGCAAGAGGCCTGCCGCCTCGAAGCGCGCGCTGTCGCGGGTCAAGAGCGCCCGGCCGTCCCTGCTGAGATCCTGGAGCGTCAATTGTCCCGGCACGCGCACGATCAGGCGCTCCGCGCCCTCCAGGCTGACGGCGTGGATCGCACGCGTCTTCCCGCTGCGCGTCCCCGCGAACCAGAGTTCCCGGGCGTCGTGGGACCACACCAGGCCTTGCAAGCTCTGCCAGCCCGTGGACAGGACCTGCTTCGCGTCGCCCGGGCCGGCCACCACGAGCTGCCCCTCGTCCTCTGGAAACGTCGGGTGATCCAGAAACGCCACGCGATCGCCCCCGGGGCCGACGCGCGGATGGCTGATCCAGCCGTGGGTCTGGAACACCACCTTCCCCGGCGGGAACTCCAGGCGATCCCAGCCTTCCGCGGAGCGCACCACCGCAAAGCTGTCGGGGTCTTTGCCCCAGTCGGCTTCGTATACGTTCTCCAGCACAGGACGTGGAGCGCCGCCCGCCAGCGGCACGCGGCTGAGCGTGCCCGCGAACTGCACGCCGCCCCTGTAACGCTGGTCCACCGAGACGGCGATCTCTCCAGCTCGCCCCACAGCGAACAGGTCGGCGGGCGGCAGGCCGAGCGGTCGCGAGTCGGGGCTCTCCACGCGGGCGCCGAAGACCTCGAAGGGCCTGCCGTCGAAGGCGGCGGCGTAGACGATGGTCTGCCCGTCGGGTGCGAAGCGCGCCCGGCGGATGGCCCCGCGCTGGAACGTGAGCTGCCGGAAGTACGGCTGCGGCCGCTCGGCGGACCGGCGACCCGCCACGAAGCCGGATGCGGCGAGCAGCATCGCAACCACGGCCGCGGCCACGCGGCGCCAACGCGAGCGCGGCGGCGCCTCGAGCGCCGGCAAGGCGCCGCTGGCGCTCGTCGACGTGCTGGCGAGCGCCCGCAACTGGAAGGCCAGGTCGCGGGCCGACTGGAAGCGCTCGTCGGCGCCCTTCTCCAGGCAATGGGCCACGATCTGGCCCAGGGCCGGAGAAACGTGCAGGCCCAGGCTCGCCAGGTCGGGCGGGTCTTCGCGCAGGACGGCGCTCATCGTGTCCGCCGCCGACGCGCCCTGGAAGGCCCTGCGCCCCGAGAGCATCTCGTAGAGGACGGCACCCAGGCTGAACAGGTCGGAGCGGTGGTCCAGCGCCTGGCCGCGCACCTGCTCGGGCGACATGTAGCCCACGGTGCCCAGCACCAGGCCCGGCTCCGAGTGGGGCGCGGCCTTGGCGAGCGGGCCGGTGGTGAGCTGCGAATGGGGCGCTTCGCCTCCGGCGCTCTCGCGCTCGGCCAGCTTCGCCAGGCCGAAGTCGAGGATCTTGACGCGGCCGTCGCGGCTCACGATCAGGTTCTCCGGCTTGAGGTCGCGGTGGACGATGCCGCGCTCGTGGGCGGCCGACAGGCCCTGGGCGACCTGCACGGCGTAGTCGACGGCCTTGCGCTGCGGCAGGGCGCCGTCCTTGAGCTTGTCGCGCAGCGAGTCGCCCTCGAGCAGCTCGGTCACGACCCAGGGCGCTCCGTCCTGCTCGCCGACGTCGTAGAGCGCCACGATGTTCGGGTGGCTCAGCGCCGAGACGGCCCGCGCCTCCTGCTCGAAGCGCTGCAGGCGGTCCGCGTCGTCGCGCCCGCGCTTCGCCAGCACCTTGATCGCCACCTCACGACCGAGGCGCGCGTCGCGCGCGCGGTAGACCTCGCCCATCCCGCCGGCGCCCAGCGGACCGAGGATCTCGTAGGGCCCGAGCCGCACGCCGGCCGCCAGGGGCATCGCGGCCGGGATGATACCGGACTAGCGGGGCCGCAGCAGCGGGCGGACGAGCGCCATCAGGACCAGCACCAGGCCGAACGTGCATACCATGGTGGCACCCGTCGGCAGGTCGAGCTTCACCGAGAGGAAGATGCCCAGGGCCGAGACCAGCGTGCCCATGCTCCAGCCGATGGCGAGGCGCGCGCCGATGCGGTCCGCGTACAGCATGGCGGCGACCGACGGCACGATCAGATAGCAGAACACCAGCAGCACGCCCGCGATCGAGACCGACGACGTGACCACGAAGCCGAAGGAAGCGTAGAACAGGAAGTCCCACAACCTCACGTTCAGACCGTCCCGCTCGGCCTGCTCGGGGCTCATCGAGATGGCCAGGAACTGGCGCCGGAACAGGTAGTGGAAGACACCGATGCCGGCGTACAGCAGCGCCGTCCTCAGCACCTCCTCCCAGGACACCGCCAGGATGTTTCCCACCAGCATGTCCTTCAGGTGCTCGCTCTCGGAGGTGGCCTTGCTCATGGCCAGGATCGCGGCCGCCGAGGCGACGGCGTAGGTGATGCCGATGATCGCCTCCTGGGGAATGCGGGCACGGCGGCTGCGGATGGTGGAGAAGATCAAGGCGCCGATGAAGGTGAAGACCAGGCTGATCCAGTAGACCCAGGGGCCGTGGGGATCGTGGCCGGTGAAGGGCAGCAGCACGGCGACCGTGGCGCCCAGAGCCGCGATCTGGGCCAGCGACAGGTCCACGAAGATGACGCCGCGCTCGACGACGTGGACGCCCAGGTAGGCGTGGATGCCGGTCAGGATCAGGCTGGCGGCGAAGGGCGCCGCCAGGAACTGCAGGATGGTGAGGTCCACCTACGGCCCCTTCCCCTGCAAGGCGTTCACGATCAGCCCGATGGCGTGGTCGAAGAGCTTTATGTAGTCCGTGATCGGCTTCTCGCCGCCCACCGACGGCGGCAGCACGAGGACCGTGGCGCCGGTCTCGCGGCCGATCGAGTTGGGGGTCTTCTCGTCGAAGTACGGCTCGACCAGCAGCAGCTTCACTTTCTCCCGCCCCATGGTCGCCATCAGCTCCAGGGTGTGCCGGGGCGAAGGGGGGATGCCGGGCTTGGGCTCGACGTAGCCGATCACGTCGAGGCCGAAGCGCTCGCACAGGTTGGCCCAGGAACGGTGGTAGGTCACGATCTTCGTGCCGCGCCAGGGCGCCATCGCGGCGTCCCAGCGCTTCTCGCCCTCGGCCAGCCGGCGGTCGAAGTCTGCGAAGCGTTGGGCGAAGTAGGCCGCGTCCTGGGGCTGGAGCTCGCGGAGCTTCCGCTCCACGAGCTGCGCGATGCGGCGGCCATTCTCCGGGTCGAGCCAATAGTGGGGGTTGCCCTGGGGATGCACGTCGCCCATGGCGCGGGTGATCTGCCCCGTGGGTATCTCGAGGATCTTTGCCGTCAGCGAGGCGTCGAGGTGACCCGACGCTCCCGGCTGGATCCGAGGGTTGCGGCTCTGCAAGACGAGCGGCGGCAGCCAGCTGGTCTCCAGCTCGCGGCCTACCAGCACCAGGAGCCACGCCTTGTTCAGCGTGAAGATGAAGCTCGGCTTGGCTTCGACGAAGTGCGGGTCCTGGTAGCCGCGGGCGAGCGCGTCCACCTTGACCTTGTCACCGCCCACCTCGCGGACGATCGACGCGAGGTCCTCGGTGGAGGTGACGACGTTGAGCGCGGCGAGCAGCAGCGTGGTCAGCATCGCTCCTCCCCCTAGAAAACGTGGGCGCCGTGGGCGCCGATGGAGAACAGGAACTGGAACAGGAACTGGTTGGCTGTGATGCCCTCGGCGTAGCGTGTCCGACGCAGCTGGCCCCGGATCTGGCTGAACTCGCTGGGCCACCAGGTCAGAAGCAGCGAACCGCCCGAGTCGTCGAGGCGCGGATCCTCGGCCCGCTCCGAAAAGTCGTAGCGCGCTCCCGCGACGAAACGCCGCGCGAACTGGTAGTCGGCGGCGGCGTAAATCCCGAACGCCTTGCTGGGTCCGGTCTCGCCCTCGCGCCGGCTCCACATGAGCTCGGTGCGAGCCAGGAAGCGCCGGTAGATGGCTCGACGCAACGGACGCCAGCGGAACGTGAGGTCGGCGCCGGCGAGGCGCGTGGTCGTGTCGGCCGTGACGCCGTTGTGGCCGTAGGCGAAGGACCCGCCGAGGTCGAGGTTCATGGACTCGCCGAGGTCGCGGAAGGCACGCAGGCGTCCAAGGTACGCCAGGTCGCCGCGCGTCGGCCCCGCGAAGATCTCGGACTGGCCACGGTAGGCCTGGCCCGTGGCCTCCAGGAACAGGAAGCGGTTCGGGATCAGCTTCGACACCGAGAGGCCGGCATCGGCCATGCCCTCGTCGCCTCCGGCGAGGTTGCGGGTCGCGAGCGGCCGGTCGGTCCAGGGCAGGGCGTGAGCGTGCATGGCGTTGACCTTGCCGAAGGCGTCGCGCATCTTGCCCACTTTCACGAGCAAGCCGCCCGGGACGGTCGGGAACGTGATGAAGCCCTCCTCGATGCCGACCTCGTCCGGGCCAAAAGTCAGGAAGAAGTCGGCCCGCGCGTAGGGATCGACGACCGCCTGGAACGACGCCTCGGCCTCGTTCATGTCGAGGGCGGGTGGGGCGTCCGGCGAAGCGCTCCTGCCGGAAGCACCCAGGAAGTTCCCTACCACGGCGATGTCGGGGTTGAAGATCTTCGAACCCAAAGGAGCGACGACGGTCGGCGCCTGGGAGGCGGCGGGCGGCGCGGAGGACGGCGGCGGAGCCTGGGCCACGGCATCGAGGCGCGCCTCGAGTGCGACGAGGCGGGCGCTGAATTCCTGCCTGAGAGCCTCGATCTCCGCCTCGAGGCGGCGGACCTCGGCGGAAGGCGCCGGGGCGGGTGGCGGCTCTTGCGCTCGCGCGGATGGCGACAGCGCGCAGCACAGCACGGCGAGTCGAAGAAAGGACGCATGGACGGCGGGCATCGCGAACCTCCGGACGAAGAACGGTGGACGACGACCCTCGCGCGAGGGCCAGCTTCGTTCCTAGGAGGCGAAAGGCGGGGCTCGGCCGCTGTGGGGCCGGAGGCCGGGCGCCGCCGTGGCGCGCGGAGCATCCGGCGCGACCGAGCCGGAGTGGTCGGCGTTCGGCGCCAGGGCCGGGCCGTGGCCCGTGACGTCGGGAGACGCGACGACGGCGCGGCACGCATCGCAGTGCCCGGGGTGCTGCACGTGGCACTGGAAGTCGTGGTGCAGGGCGGGAACCACCGCCACGACCAGCAGGTAGGCGAGCGCGGCCACCGCGACGATGGTGCGGAAGGGGCGCGCACGGCGAGCCACGACCATCGAGGAATCGAGTATAACCCCGGGCGTGGCCGACACGGGCCTGACCATCGTGGGCGCAGGCGCCGTGGGCCTGGCGGTCGCCGCGCGGCTCGCGCCCCGCTTCCCGGAGCTCGTCCTCCTCGAGCGCTGCGCGCGCCACGGACAGGAGACCTCGAGCCGCAACAGCGAGGTGATCCACGCCGGCCTCTACTACCCGACCGGCTCGCTGAAGGCGCGGCTGTGCGTGCGCGGCAAGCACTTGCTCTACGAGATCGCCGAACGCCATGGCCTGCCCCACCGGCGCACGGGCAAGCTGGTCGTGGCTACGTCGGAACCGGAGCTGCCGGAACTCGATCGCCTGCTCGCGCGCGGCGCAGCGAACGACGTGGCACTGGAGCGGCTGTCGGCGGAGGCCGCGCGGGCCCTGGAGCCGAACGTGGCCAGCGTGGGTGCCTTGTCGTCGCCCACGACGGGTGTGGTGAGCGCGCACGGGCTGATGGACTTCCTGCTCCAGCAGGCGACCGCGCGCGGCGCCACCTTGCAGCTGCGTGCCGAGCTGGTGGCGATCGAGCGCCGCGGGGCCGACTACGCACTGACCATCCGCACCCCGGACGGCAACGAGTCGTTCAGCAGCGAGCGCGTGGTGAACGCGGCCGGCCTCGAGTCGGATCGGGTCGCCGCCCTCGCGGGGATCGACGTGGACGCGGCAGGCTATCGGCTGCACTGGTGCAAGGGCAGCTACTTCGCGGTGGCGCCCCGCAAGGCGGGCCTGGTGTCGCGGCTCATATATCCGGTGCCGGGACACGTGAGCCTGGGGGTCCACGCGGTCCTCGACTGGGACGGTCGCCTGAAGTTCGGTCCCGACGCCGAGTACCTGAAGGAACGCCGCCTCGAATATGCCGTGGACCCGACCCGGCGGGCATTTTTCCTCGAGGGCGCGCGGCGCCTGGTGCCCGCGATCGGGGCGGGCGACCTGACACCCGACATGGCGGGCATCCGGGCCAAGCTCCAGGGCCCGGGCGAGGGCTTCCGCGACTTCGTGGTTCGCGAGGAGGCGGACCGCGGCCTGCCGGGCCTCGTCAACCTCATCGGCATCGACTCCCCCGGCCTCACATCCTGCCTCGCGATCGCCGAAGATGTGGAGCGTCTGCTGCCGTGAGCAAGCTGCCCCTCGATGGCCTGGTCGTCCCGCCGCTGCTGCTGCTGATTGCGCGGGAGCTCGCTCTCTTCGACGAGGTCCTGCTGCCACGGCCCGCCGCCGTGCTCTACGACGACCCGGTCGCGCTGCTGCTGGCGCTCGTCGCGGTGCTGATGGCCACGGCCTACGCGACGTCGGCGCTCTTGGGCGCAGGGCCGCGGGTTCGCGGGGCGCTGCTCGCGGCGTCCGCCGGCCTGCTGGTCGTTGCACCCACGGCCGCCGCGATCGGCCGCGGCATCGCCACGGGGCAGCCGTATGGACACGACGGCGGCGTCGTGCAGCTTCCGCTGGCTCTGGAGCGCGTGGTGGCGGGCCAGAGCCCCTACGGCGCCGACTATTCGCGCGGCGTCTTGGGCGAGCAGTCGCGGGACTCCGTGTTCTGGAAGCCCTTGGGCGGAAACCCCATCACCAAGCACCACTGGTACCTGCCCGGCATGCACCTGGTGATGATGCCGTTCTTCTGGCTGTCTCGGGCCGCCTGGGGCTTCTTCGATCCACGTTGCGTCACACTGCTCGGATACGTACTGGCAGCGCTGCTGGCCGCCCGTCTGTTTCCCGACGCCGAGCGCCGCTTGTCGGCCGCGGGTCTGGTGTTTCTCCACCCGTTGGTGCTCTGGCCGCAGGTCTTCGGTACCAACGACGTGTTGTCTGCGGTGCCATTGCTCCTGGCGGCGGGCGGCGCCCGCGCGGGCCGCGGGGCGGCGTCCGCGGTGCTGGTGGGCCTCGCAGCCTCCACCAAACAGCTCACCTGGCCCTTCGCGCCGTTCCTGCTCGTCTACGCCGCCGGGGTGGGGTCCTTCGGCGAGCTCTGCAGGCGCGACGGCGCACGGCAACTCGGGCGCCTCGCGCTCGTCACGGTCGCCACGTTCCTCGGCGTCGTGCTCCCGATCGCTCTCCGCGACTGGGACGCCTTCGTGGCCGACATCGTGCGCTATCAGACCGGCAGCCCGGGCGGCGACCAGTACCCGCTGGGCGGCACGCCGGGCTTCGGCTTCGCCAACCTGCTGATCTACACCGGCCGCGTCACGAGCCTCGCTGCCTTCTACCCCTTCTCGCACTTCTTCCTGCTGTTCGTCCCCGCGGGGTTGCTGCTGTTGCGCTTCCAGTTCCGGACTCGCGACCTGTCTGGCCCCCTCGCCGCGGGCTCCGCCGCACTCTTCCTCTCGCTCTACTTCTCACGCATCCCCAACCCGAACTACATCACGCTGGCAGCACTGCTCCTTCCGCTGGCCTTGCTGCTGCGCCCGCGGCTCGGCCTCGACACAGTGCTCGTGCCCCTCGCCCTCGTCGCCCTGGGGCTTGAAGCCGCACAGGGCCAGCTTCTGCGCGCGACGTGGGAGGCAGGCCTGGGCCTGCCCGGCTTCCTGCTTCCCGATCCGACAGGCCCGCGCTGGCGCGATCCGCTCAGTACGGGATGGAGCGGCGCCCTGGCGGGCCTCGCCCTCCTCTATCTGTTCGCCGCCCTCGCCGGCCTGGGCCAGCGCGGGCGCGTGGCGCTTCTGTCGGCCTCGGCCCTCGTGAGCATGGGCCTGCCCCTTCATGCGATCAGCCGGGCCGGCGGCGCCGCTGGCGTCGTGCGCGCGCAGGACCGCTTCCTGGCCGAAGCCGTCGAGGCCATGGAGGACCCGTGGTGGCTGCGCTCCTCTGGGGAGGAGCGACGGGCGCGCGGCTCGCAACCGCTGGCGTGATGTTGCTCTCGCCGCCCCTGGTCGTGAGTCTGCTCTTCGGATCGGGTGCTGTGCTCTCGGCAGCTCTCCTGGCCGGGGCGTTGCTCGTGGCGCGCGGACGCGCGCTGCTGGTCGGCGCGGCCGCCGCGCCGTGGCCAGCGCTGTTCGTGGCCGGCCTGCCCCTCGCGGCCTGGCCGCAATGGCGGGCGCTGGGCTTCTTCACCGCGGGCGCGCCGCTGCTGCTCGGCTACTGGGGTGAGTTCTGGCGCGTCCTGTCGAGCCCGCCCGCACTCGCGCCCAGCCTGGGCCTGACCAACCTCGTCTTCTACCGGCCCGACCTCGCCGAAGGGCTGCTCCCCTGGCTGCGGCCCCTCGGCCAGGCTCTACTCGGCGTTCTCGCCGTCGGCCTGTGGTGGCGCGGTCCGTTTCGCGGCGCGCCCTTGGCCAGCGCCGCGGCCCTTTCGACCGCAGCGCTTCTCATCGGGCCGCCCGCGACGGGTCACGCCGTGGCTGTCCCGATCTTGTTGTTCCTCCTCGCCGGCAGCGAGCACGAAGAATAGGAGGCGCGATGGACTTCGAGCATTCGCCCCGGGCACTCGACTACCAGAGGCGCGTTCGCAGCTTCGTGCGCGAGCAGGTACTACCTCTGGAAGCCGAGCACTTCCGCGAGATCGGCCTGGCACGGCGCGGCGCCGACTGGTCGGCGTGGCGTGTGTCACCCGTCATGGAGGCACTGAAGCGGCAGGCTCGGGACGCAGATCTGTGGAACCTGTTCCTGCCCGATCGCGAGCACGGCGCCGGCCTCACGAGCGTCGAGTACGCCCCGGTGGCCGAGGAGATGGGCTGGAGCACCCTGGCGCCCGAGGCCTTCAACTGCAACGCACCCGACACCGGTAACATGGAGCTGCTCTTGCACTACGGCTCGCCCGAGCAGAAGGAGCGTTGGCTCGTGCCCCTGCTCGAAGGCCGGATCCGCTCGACCTTCTGCATGACCGAGCCGGACGTTGCCTCCTCCGACGCCACGAACATGCGCGCCACGGCCCGCCTGGAGGGCGACGAGATCGTGCTGAACGGCCACAAGTGGTGGGCCACGGGCCTCGGACACCCCGACTGCAGGTTCGTGATCCTCATGGGCGTCACCGATCCGGGCGCGGACCGCCATCGTCAGCACGGCATGGTGCTGGTGCCCCTCGACACGTCGGGCGTGACCGTCAAGCGCATGCTGCCGGTCTTCGGCGAATACGACGAGCCCTTCGGTCACGGCGAGGTCTGGTTCGAGGACGTGCGCCTGCCCAGGTCGAGCCTGATCGGTGGAGCGGGTCGCGGCTTCGAGATCGCCCAGGCGCGGCTCGGCCCCGGCCGCATCCATCACTGCATGCGCTGCATCGGGGCCGCCGAGCGCAGCCTGGGACTCATGATCGATCGCGGACTCCAGCGTGTGGCCTTCGGCCAGCGCCTGCTGGACCTGGGCGGGAACCGCGAGCGCATCGCCGACTTGCGTCTGCGCATCGACCAGGCGCGGCTCTTGACGTTGCACGCGGCATGGCGGCTCGACGCTGTGGGCCCGCTGGCAGCGATCGGCGACGTCGCCGCGATCAAGCTAGTGGCGCCGAGCGTGCTGCAGGCCGTCGTCGACGAGGCAATCCAGATGTTTGGCGGAGCCGGCCTGTCCTCGGACACGCCGCTCACGGGCTTCTTCGCCGTGGCGCGGGCGCTGCGCATCGCCGACGGCCCGGATGCCGTGCACCGCGCCCTGATCGCGAAGCTCGAGCTGCAGAAACACGGATCGCGCTGACGGTGGCGGCTGGGCGGGGCGAGACGCTGGACGTCGCCGCCGTGGACGCGTGGCTACGGACGCGCGTCCCGGGACTGGTGGGCTCGCCTCGCGTCACTCAGTACACGGGCGGCGCGTCGAACTGGACCTACCGCCTCGAGTACCCGAGCCACGATCTGGTGCTGCGCCGGCCGCCAGCGGGCACCAAGGCCAAGTCCGCCCACGACATGGGGCGCGAGTTCCGCGTGCAGCAGGAGCTGCGGCCCGCGTTCCCCCAGGTCCCGGAGATGATCGCGTTCTGCGACGACCTCGCCGTGCTGGGGGTCGAGTTCTACGTGATGCGGCGCCTCGACGGCGTCATCCCCCGCGCGCGTTGGGACCCGAAGCTCGACACGGCGACCACACGCCGGCTCTGTACGAATGCCGTCGACACGCTGGTCTCGCTCCACCAGGTCGATCCCGTTCGCACGGGGCTCGACGACCTCGGCAAGGGCAAGGGTTACCCACGCCGACAGATCGAAGGCTGGAGCGACCGCTACCGGAAAGCCCGGACCTGGAACGTGCCGGGCTTCTCACGCGTGATGGAGTGGCTCGCGGCACACGTCCCCGAGGACGTCGCGACCTGCATCGTCCACAACGACTTCCGCCTGGACAATCTCGTGCTCGACGCCCGAGACCCCACTCGGGTGGTCGGCGTGCTCGACTGGGAGATGGCCACCCTGGGCGACCCGCTGATGGACCTGGGCAACAGCCTCGCCTATTGGGTGGAACGAGGCGACGACCTGGTCGCGCGTGCGACACGGCGCCAGCCGACGCAGTTGCCCGGCATGCTGACGCGGCGCGAGGTGGCGGCCCACTACTCCGAGCGCAGCGGCCTGCGGCCCGACAACTGGGCCTTTTACGAGGTCTACGGGCAGTTCCGGCTCGCGGCAATCGCGCAGCAGATCTACTACCGCTACCACCACGGTGAGACCCGCAACCCGGCGTTCCGCAACTTCTGGCTACTGGTTCACTACCTGCACTGGCGTTGCCGGCGCCGGATCGTGGCGGCCTGACGCTCCCCCGGAACCCGGCAGGAGTGGCGTGCGTATATCGATGAAAGCCATGAAGAATCCCGGCACCGCCGCCGTCTTGAGCTTCTTCGTGCCCGGCGTCGGCCAGATCTACAACGGCGAGTTCCTGCGTGGCCTGTTCTGGCTGATCGTCACGCCGGGCTTCTGGCTTGGGACGGGCGGCACGCTGGGCTGGATCTGCCACCTGATCGCGTCATGGACCGCGTATCAGCGCGCCGAGAAGCGCAACGCCGCCCAGCGCGTCAGCGCCTGACGCCCTACTCGAGTTCCAGCTCGAGCTCGTCGCTGATCGCCGCGTCCAGCTCGAGCGCGCCGTTCGTCGTGCGCGCTTCGCAGCTCAGCTTCAGGAAGTGAGCAAAAGTGTCGCAGCGGAAGCAGCACTTGCCCGGAGCCCGGCACGGGAAGCGATCGCCGCGGATCCCCACGCCCCAGACCAGGCCGGGGGGCGGATCCTGCACGGCGCCGAGGCAAATCTGGTGGCCCGTCTGACACTCGATCACGCGGTTGATCGTGCCCTCGCTGACGATGCGCCAGTACCCGCGCGGATACTGCGTCGCGCGATCGGTGAAGTCGTGGAGCCGAACGCGGATGCCCCTGCGGTCGTCGCAAAGGTCTTGGACGATCCAGCGCTGCTTCGTTAGGCGAACGGCCGATGACGCCACGCCGGCATCGTGTTCAGACACGGCCGTGGCTGATGCTGAGACGGGTGTGGCCGGCACGTCGCCGCCGCAACGAATCCCGACGAGAGCCGTCAGCAGGACGGCGCAAACGAGTGCGGGGGTCCGGGTCTGCATGGCGCCCCTCCTGTCTGGCTCCTCAGGTAGGATTCGAACCGAGAAAGAGCCGCCTACGCCAGCCGAGCCGGAACAACTCGAGCTTGATCTGAAGCGGAGTTAGCCGCAACTGCTCTCGGACCACTTCGGTTCGATTCGCACCGAGAAGAGGGACAGTTCGGGGACAGTCATGCACCCGTCTCGCGGACGCAGAGGATGTCCTGTTCGGTCGCCTCCCGGACCGCAGACGCCGGAACGGAGACGACGGCCAGCGCCTGGCCGGCCGCGGTGAAGATCTCGACCTCGTATCCCTCACGGGCATCGGCACCCGGCGGATAGCACTCGACGAGTACGCCCACGTCGCCGGCTCGCAGGCCGTCCTCCGGGCAGTCCCGCGTCAGCACTACTCGCGTGTAGAGCGGCAAGGTCATGCCTTCCCTCCGGACGACGCCAGAACGTCATTTCGCCAGGGCGGCAACGTACGGCGAGAACACCTTCTTCAGGCGGAGGAGGTGTTCAGTCGCCCATTTCCGGATGTCTTCAAGGACCTGGGGCTCGTCGTCAATTGACCCCTTGCGGTAGATCGCCACGCGTGACGCACGCTTCTCGTCCAGTCGTTCCCACTGGAGGGGCTCGCCGAACTCGCGCTCAATCGCTTCACGCTTCTGCTGGAGCGCATCGAACGCCCCTTTGTTCTCACCGGCATCGCCGCGGTCGATGTACAGCTCCGCCCGGACTTCGGCCTGGCCGGTAAAGCTGAAGGAGTACACGAAGCCTGTCGTCCCGGAGCTGAACGCGTACCACGACTGGGGCTGAGCGACCCGGGCGCCCGTGAACTTGTGCTTCTCGCGCAGGTCGTCGAGCAGTTGCTGGAAGAACGCGCGGTAGGCCTCGCGTCTGGGAGAAACTCCACCGCCGGGGCCCTTGGCCTCTTTGGTCCATTCGTTCGGGAACGCTACGAGCTTGAAAGAGCACGCGGGTTTCGAGTCGTCGATTTGGAGCGCCTCGACCACCACGCCGTAGAAGTCGATGTTCTCGTCCGTGTGCTGGTTGAGCCAGTCGAGAGCTTGGCGGTGCTCCTCTCGCAACTCCCGCGCAATCCAGACCATCGCCCCGGCGTCGTGTCCCGCCGCGTACGTGAGGAGTTTTCCGAGATGGTCGTGGTTCGTTACCTCAAGCTGGTTTTCGATCACGACGACCCGGTTGGCACCGAGGTCACGCGCGAGAACGTCCAGGGAGAAGGCCCCGACGGCGGCCTCGCGGCTCACGAGTTCGAGGTCCATTCCGAGGGTCTGGCCCAACAGCGGCAAGTTCTCGACAAGCCATGGCGTAAAGTCCCTGGCCTCGTTCGGCCAGATCTCACGCACGTCGAGTCTCCTCAGGGTACCCAGCGCCTTGAGTTCCATGGCCTTACCTCGTCACCCGATGCATCCATCCAGCAGTTGGCATTGCGCCCAAGAACCCCAGCCCTGTCTCGACCGCAGCGTACCTCGTAACCAGCACACATATTGTCGATCGCCAGGTCCCACGCATGCGCCACGAGTCATTGGCGCGCTGGCGCGCGCAGGATGGTAATCGACGACCGGGCGATGTCGAGGCGCATCGTGGCAGGCCCGCTACATCACCCCTCGCTCCAGGTCCACGGCGAGGCCGTGCAAGCCGCGCTCGCGCGCGCTCTGCAGGAAGCTCTTGAGCGGCGTGAGGTCCTGGGTCAGCGAGAAATGCATGTCGAGCTCGGCGTTCCGGTAGTTTCGCGCGAAGGCCCTCACGCGCACCGCGTACACGCGATCGAAGAGCTTCTCCCGAAGTAGCTTGTCCGCGCGGCGCGCCGACAGCGCGTACCAGTCGGCGGCGTGGATCTCCTCGCGGAAGCGAGCGAGGCTCGTCTGGAAAGGCTCGCCCTGGTCCGTGTCGAGGAGGTGAGCGACGATGCGTTCCTCGATCGCCCGCTTCCCGGGGATTCCGGTGGCCCCGTGCACCAGGGACACGAGGTGCCCCAGGTCCTCAGGGATCGCGGCGCCGACGCTGGCGCCCGTGAGTCCAGGCACACCGACGATCACGAAGACGTACGGCAGCCGCTCGGCCTCATGCTTCTGGAGCCCCTGGTAGATCTTGTAGGTGGCCAGCGCGAAACAGTCCTCGGGTTCGAGGCCCACTAGGTCGCGAGCGTTTCGGAAGAGCGTCCCGTAGAACTTGATGTTGATCCTGAAGACCGGCCGCCGCTGTCCGTTCAGCACTCGGTAGTCCGTCTCGTTGCGCGAGCTGCGGTCGTCTTCCAGCATCAGCTCGTCCGTACCCATGGTCTCTCTGTAGATGGTCTCGAAGGCACGCTCGGCGAGCTCGCCGAGCAGGAGCTGGCCGATCATGTCGCGCGGCCGCCGCAGTGCCTCGGCCTCGGCCGCCGAGGCGAGGTCGCACTGGAAGAGTTCTTTTATGGGGTCTGCGGCGTCGGCGAGAGCCTGGATGCGTTTGCGAGTCGAGCGTGCGGCACGCGCCGCTTGGCCGGCATCCTCGCCAGCACGAACGCGTCGGGCTGCATCGAGCAGCAGGAAGGGTTGTGGCGGGTTCTCGGGATAGAGCCGGCGGATTACGGCCAGCAGATCATCGAGGCTTCGGAGCACTCACTGGCCCTCGGTGGAGTGGAAAGCGCAAACGCGACGTCTCGATGTACTTGGGTTCCAGCTCGAAGGCAAGCCACCGGCGCCGCAGCCCTTCCGCCACCGACCCCGTGGTGTTGCTGCCGGCGAAGGGGTCGAGAATGACGTCGTCGGGCTCGGTCAGAAACTTCATGAAGAACTCAGGCAGAGCGGCCGGGAAACGCGCGGGGTGCGGCTTCAAGCCACGCTCCCCGCACAGACGGATGTAGTCGGAGTTGCTCTCGTTGTTCCCGCGCTCGATCACGTTCGACGGGATCGAACCGCCCTTGTCCGTGAATTTGTTTGTGATTTTGTGGCCACTCGGTCGCTCCTTCGCACGATAGCCGCGCACCAGCAGCCGCTTCATGTCGGCGCTGTACTCGGTCAAGACCCTGCGGTTGTCCGCCTTCGGGAGCGGCTCCTTCGAGAGCCAGAAGACGTACTCCACTGAGTCCTTGATCCGCATCCGCCGCACGTTCACCCACTCGGCCGGGCTCGGCAGCTTCGCGGGGTTGTACCAAAAGCACTCCTGCGCCAGGTGGAAGCCCACCTCTTCGCACAGCATCAGAAGCACCTTGAAGTGGTACAGCGAGCGCGTCGGCGCGCCCGCGTTGTAGCTGCCGCCGATGTTGAGGACGAAACTCCCCTTCGGCTTCAACGACCGGTGGATCTGCTCACCGAAGGGGCGAAGCCATTCGACGTAGCCGTCCTTGTCGACGTTCCCGTACTCCTTCTTGAAGTGCAGCGCGTAGGGAGGAGACGTGACCACGAGGTCGAGCGACTCGGCCGGGAGCTTCGCCAGCAGCGAGGCCGCATCCCCCTCGTACATGGCCCCCCAGGCTGTCTTGTAGGCCGGCTTCGCTCCCAGGAGCAACGACGGATGAGGCTCGTCTGGCTGGAAGAGGTCGAGCGACTCGGCCACGCGACCCGCGCCGCGTGCGATGGAGTACGTGCGCCCCTTCAGGGGCAAGCCGTCCGTCGTTGCTTTCAAAGGTGCGCCCCTCATCTCGTCCGCTCCCAGGGAGTCGTCGCAGTGTACTTCATGGCCGGCGTCCCGCAGACCTTTTTAGCGCTTCTTCTCGGGTGGCGGTGGTGGCGGCTTCAGCTTCTCGTAGGCCGGCGCCGGTGGTGGCTGAGGCAGCCTGTCGTAGCCGCGCTTCTCGTAATCGCCGCCCGTGCCTGGCCGCTCGCTCGGCGGCGGTTGAGTCGTCGTCTCCTTGCCGCTCATCGCTTCGTCCGCGGTGCCGGGGGTGGCTGCTTCGGTTCGCTCATCGCTTCCTCTCAGCTCTTCTTCGCTGGCGGCGGTGGTGGTGGCGGCGGCACGCTGTCGTAGCCGCCCAGCGGACCGCGCGGCGGCGAAGATGGCGGCGTGGGCGTAGGCCGTGGCGGCGGCGGAAGGACCCGGTCGTAGCCCTCCCTGAGTGGGACCGTTGGCGGCGGCGGCGGTGACGGCTTCTCGTCGGCCATCTTCGACCCTCCTAAACGTTCATCGCGGCAAACGCGATCAGCAGGCAAATGCCCGCAATCAGAAACAGGAGCGCAGTGTTGTTCAGCACGTAGGTCGTGACCTCGTGCCATGGCCGCCGCGCTTCGGGAGGCTTGTCGTCACCGTGTCTGAGCGTCCAATCGACGACCCCAACCTGACGATCCAGTTCGCGGCGCGCCGTTCGGAAGGAAAACAGCATCGCCAGGAGGCTGACCGTGAAACAAGCCCATGACAGCTTCAGGCTCCAGGGCCAGACGGTCTTGCCCTGGCCGAAGCTCACTGAGAGCCCGAGCGCACCTGCGGACAGCGTCGTCAGCATCTTGTCGAAGCTGGACGACGTGTCGTAGCCCGTGGCGAGCAGCCATTTGCGATGGTCGTTGAGCGTCTGCGCGCGGGCGATCGCCCTGGCCTCCTCTTCGTCCGGGCCCGCCGGCGCGGGTTCTGGCGAAGGGGGCGGTACCGTAACGCTCGAGACCGCCTGCGGCGTCTGCTCGGGTACGGCCGCAGCAGGTGCCTGGGTTGGCTTGGGTCCCGCCTCTTCTACGGTCATTTGATAGCGAGGGTACGCCCTGGGGGTGCCGCCCCAGGTCCGCCGAAGAGCCCGGCAAAGCGGCGCGTGGTTCGTCCGTTGACCGCCGGCTCGTGGACGAGCTGCTGGCCCGGCGCTGCGCTGAGATGGCTCGACAGCTCACGATTTCCTTGTGGGGACAGCCTCATGGGAGAGGCACTATCCCCAGTTCGGCTACGCATGCGCCGCTTCGACTGCCCGCTAATGTTCCACCGCGTGTGCAAGGGCAAGCCTGGGCAGCCCATCACCGACTTCTGGGACGTCTGGACGAATGCCCTCCAGGCCGCGAGGCTGCCCGAGGGACGCCTCTTCCACGACCTCAGGCGCTCCGCAGTCCGGACGCTGATCCGCGCGGGCGTGGACGAGACCACGGCGATGAAGGTCTCCGGCCACAAGACGCGCTCGATGCTGACGCGCTACAACATCGTCACCGAGCGCGAGACAGCAGACGCGCTGCTGCGCGCAGACGCGTTTCTCTCGACGCAGCCCCGCGAGCGCAACGTAGAAGAGGGACAGTTCGGGGACAGTGGCCCGGCCGGCGCCGGCAAGTCGTTGAAGCGTCAGAGAGGGATTGGCTCCTCAGGTAGGATTCGAACCTACGACCCTCCGGTTAACAGCCGGATGCTCTACCGCTGAGCTACTGAGGAACGGGTCGCGCGTGGCGACAAACGCTAATTTTAGGGGCCGGTTCGGAAGGCTGTCAAACACGGAGGAAGGCAATGTCGGATACTGAGATCACGATCGAGGTCACGAAGGACAGTGTGCTGCCCGACACCGCGCGCCTCTTCGAAGGCTACTCCGTCGTCTTCGACGTCAAGGGAATCCAGGCGGATGAGGTTGTGAAGATTCGCTTCGACAAGGGCGGCCCGTTCAAGCGGCTCAAGAACCCCAACAACCCGAAGCGCGGAGTGTTGCGCCGCGTCGGCCCGGGCCCGGTACGCACCGGGGTCTCCGACGACACGGGCGACTTCACCTATGCCGTGGAATTCTTCTCCTTCGACGACGCGACGAAGAAGCGGCACCTCGATCCCACCATCAAGATCATGAGGTAGGCCCGAGCAGCTTCGCCAGCTCGGGGTCGCTCAGCAGCGGGGCCAGGTCCCGGTTCGTGAGCACGTCGGCCTTCACGCCGCCCTGGATGGCTCGGCGCGCAGCTTCGAGGGCCGCGCGGCGCCCGCCGCACAGTACCTCGGCGATCGCGACGTAGTAGGCCGTGGTCGGCGTGGGCTGCGGCTCGGCCATCGCGCGCCGCGCTTCGGGCCGCGCCTCCGAGCAGCGCCCGGCTCCGGCCAGGGACATCGCGAGGCTGGCCCGGATCTCGCCCTGGGCCGGGTTCACGCCCAGGGCCTCGCGGGCGAGATCGACCGCGCGGCCATAGGCGGCGTTGGCGTCCTGCTTGCGACCGAGCTGGCGCAGCGCGTCGCCGAGGTTGCCGTGGTACGTGAAGTCGCCGGGGGCGGCTTCGGCGGCCAGGCGGAACTGCTGCGCAGCCTCCTCGAAGCGCCCCAGGGCGTAGTACACGAAGCCGAGGTTGCTGTGGGCGGAAGCCGTGGGCATCAGGCGCACCGCCGCCTTCAGCAGCGGCTCCGCGTCTGCGGGGTGTCCGTCGAGGATGTGGACCGCCGCCAGGTTGTTGAGGCCCGCGACGCCCTCGGGCTGCAGCCGCACCGCCTCCTCGAACATGCGTCGCGCGTCGGCCAGGCGGCCCGTGTCCACGTAGAAGGCGCCGCGGTCGTTCCAGTTCTCCCAGTAGCCCGGGCGCAGCTCGACGGCCTGGGCGTACAAGCGGTCGGCCTCGTCGCTGCGTCCCAGGCTGGCGTAGGCCGCGGCGATGCGCCGGCACACCGCGTCGTCGGCAGGCGCCAGCTCCTGGGCGCGCCGGAACGAGGCCGCCGCCTCGGCGGAGCGTCCGGTGCCAAGCTGCACGACACCCAGCGCCAGGTGCGCCTCGGGCAGGCTGGGGCCCAGGCTGACCGCTCGGCGTGCTTCCGCTCCCGCCTCCTCGACCAGGCGCGCGTCGCGGTCGCTCGTGTAGCGGCGCCACAGCGCTTGGGCCAGGCCGGCCCGTGCCTCGGCGAAGCGTTCGTCTGCCTTCACGGCGCGTCGGAACGCGGCCTCGGCTCGCTCGGCGCTCTTCTCGCGATCCCAGCCCTCCAGGAAGGCGAGGCCCTCGAGATAGGTCGCGAGCGTGTCGGGCGCCGCCGCCGCCGACGCGGGCGGGCGGCGCTGGCCCATCTGCGCGGCGATCTCGGCGGCCAGGGCGTCGATGCCGCCGATGACCTGCTCGGGCGTTCCGCCGAGCTGCGTGGTGGCGCGGGGCGCTTCGTCCCCAGCTCCGAAGAGTTGGACGCGGCCGCGCACCTCCTTGCCGGCCATGGCGATCTCGCCCTTCAGCACCCACGCCACGCCGAGCTGCTGCAGGGTCGCGCGCACGGGCTCTTCGGGTGCGATGCCGCGGCTCACCGAGAAGGGCGCGACGCGCAGGTCGGTGGCGCCCGACAGAGCGCGGCCCAGCACCACCGGGACCAGGTCCTTGAGGTACGCGGTCTCGGCGGGCCCGTCGTAGCGCAGCGGCAGCAGGGCAATGCTGCCCGGGCGGCGCTCCGCTTCGCGCGCGTCCCGCGCCAGGTACACGCCCAGCCCCAGCGTGAGGGCGATGCCGACACCCACGAGCGCCCACGCCGCCGGGCGCGAGGGAACGCGCGTCGACGTCGCGCGCAGCGGCACGGCGCCGCTGCCGCTGGACGAGTCGCCCAGCGGCAGAAGCGCGTCGATCAAGGCGCGCGCAGAGCCAAAGCGCCGCTCGGGATCGCGCTCGAGGCAGCGCAGCACCACCGCATCGAAGGCCGCGGACACGTCGGGCGCGAAACGGCTGGGCGGCGGGCAGTCGAGCACGTCCTCGCGCACGCCGAACGGGACCGGCGCGCCGTCACCCGGGGGCCGGCGGCCCGCCAGCATCTCGTACATCATCAAGCCCAGCGCGAACAGGTCGCTGCGCGCGTCCACGGCCAGACCGCGGGCCTGCTCCGGAGACAAGTAGGCCAGCGTACCGAGCACCGCGCCGTCACGGGTCAGGCGCTCGCTGCCCTTCTGGTACGCGAGCCCGAAGTCCATGACCAGCGCGTGGCCGCCGCGGTCCACCATCACGTTGCCGGGCTTCAGGTCGCGGTGGACGATCGACTGGGCGTGCACGGCCTCCAGGCCGGCGGCGATCTGGCGCGCCAGGCCCAGGGTCTGGCGCGGCGAGAGCTGGCCCATGGACTGGATCAGGTCCTCGAGGGTCTGGCCCTCCACGAACTCCATGCTGATGTAGAGAGCGCCCTCGATCTCGCCCAGGTCGTGGACGCGCACCACGTTCGGGTGGGTGACGCGCTGGGCCAGGGTCAACTCGCGCCGGAAGCGGTCGAGCGCCGAGGCCCGCTCCAGGGCCCGTGGCCGGATCAGCTTCAGGGCCACCGCGCGTCCCAGCTTGCGGTCCAGGGCCTTGACGACCTCGCCCATGCCGCCCTCGCCGATGGCCTCGATCACGGTGTAGCGGCCCGCGAAGTCCTGGCCGGGCTCGAAGCGGCCGGGCAGGTGCGGCGCCGCGTCCATGGGCCCTGTCTGGGTGTCGTCCATGGTGGCGGCCAGGCCGCCGCACGCGGCACATGCGCCGCCTCCGGCGGGGAGGGACGCGCCGCAGCGTGCGCAGTTCATTGCGGAGGGGCTAGCCGGCTTTCGTGAGCTCCGACAGGACGAGCTTGGCGACGCCCTTCAGCGTCTCGAAGACGCCGGTGCCCTTCATGGCGCAGGCCTCGAACACCGGCTCGGCCGGCGTCTTGCGCTGCAGCTGGCGGAGCATCTCGTCAACGGGCACGACGTTGGGTAGATCGCGCTTGTTGAGCTGCAGCACGAAGGGAATCGCGGTGAGGTCGTAGCCCTGGCTCTTCAGGTTCACGACCAGGTTCTCGATCGCCTCCACGTTGGCGTCCATGCGCTCGACCTGGCTGTCGGCCACGAAGATGACGCCGTCCACGCCCTTCAGGATCAGCTTGCGGGAGGCGTCGTAGAACACCTGGCCGGGGACGGTGTACAGGTGGAAGCGGGTCTTGAAGCCGCGCACGGTGCCGAGCTCCAGCGGCAGGAAGTCGAAGAACAGCGTGCGGTCGGTCTCGGTGGCCAGCGAGATCAGCTTGCCCTTGGCGTTGGGGTTGGTCTTCTCGTAGATCCACTGCAGGTTGGTCGTCTTTCCGCACAAGCCGGGGCCGTAGTAGACGATCTTGCAGTTGATCTCCCGGGAGGCGTAGTTGATGAAGGTCATCGCGCTTCCCGGTCGCTACTCGCTGAACAAGCTGTCGATGTCCTCGTCCGTGATCTCGGCGAAGGGGCTCTCGAAGGCGGCTCCGGCCTGCTGCTTCTCCCTCTCGACCTTCTGGATGATCCGCGCGAAGACGTCGTTGAGCTCCGTGGACGCCTTCTTGACCCGCAGTCGCACGAGGCCCAGGGAGCTGCGCTCGTCGAAGATCACCACCAGGATGACCCGCTGCGCGACGATCGAGATGTGGATGTTGTCCTTCTCGCCCTCGTGGAAGAGGATCGAGAACTCCTTCTCGCCGATCAGCTTGGCAAGGCCGTCGGTGGCGGCGACGTTGCCGGCGGTGAGGGAGGCGAGGGAGGTGGTGTCGAGGTTCTCGATGTCGCCGTGGGCCGCGATCTGCTGCCCGTTCTTGTCGACCAGAAAGACGACCTTGGAGTTGGCGTCGACCCGGAGCTTGGAGATGATCTGTTTTATCTGGTTGAACTCTTCCTCATACATCACGATGTCGGGCGCGGCCATTCGTCCTCCCTCTAGAGCTCCTGGTTCGCCGGGGAACGCTGTGTTATAGCGTGGCGTCCAGCCGTTTGCAAGAGAACGACTTAGCGGCGCCTGGCCGGGTTACGAACAGCGTCCCGGAAGCGCCGCGATCCAGTCGCGCACCAGGGCGAGGCCGGCATCGTCACGGAGGCTTCGGCCGAGCTCGGGCATCATCACGTCGGGCTCCCGCGACTCCATGCGGTAGAACAGGATCGATGCCTCGGGCTGCCCGGGCACGATGTCGTAGGCGCGGTTGCCGGAGCCGCGGCCGGCGGCCACCGGCGGCTTGCACACGCCGATCCGCCCCGGCGCCTCTTCGTCGTAGCCGAGGTATAGGCCCGAGGAGTTGGCGGGCCCATCCGGCGAGTGGCAGTGCGCGCACTGCACGTCGAGATAGGCGCGGGCGCGCTGGGCCAGGGGAACCTGCGGCAGAGCGCTCCAGCGCGGTGCCGCCTCGGGCGCCGGGCCGCCGCGCAAGAGGCCCAGCTCTCGCCAGTGGCCGAGCTGGTTCCGGCGGCCGTCCGCATAGGCGAAGTCGATGTTGAGCTGGCGCGCCGTGGGCCCGAGCGGACGCAGCGGGCGCTCGCGGCCTCGCAGCGCGACGTGGCAGCCGGCGCACTGGTCGGTGTTGGGCACGAGGTAGGTGAAGGGCTGCCGCGTCCCGTCCGCCGCGGCCCACTCCAGTTGGCGCTCCTCCCCCGCGACCTGCAGCGTCGCCTCCCGCTGCTCGGCATCCCACACGTAGGGCAACGCGATCCAGCCCTCGCTCCCCCGCAGCAGGAGGCGCGTCTCCACCAGCCGGCGCGGGCCGCCGGCGTCGTAGTAGAAGGTCTTGCTGAAGACGGTCCCCAGCGGGAACTCGAAGGCCCCGCTGTCGCGGTACTCGGAAGCACTCCCCGGCGGCAGCCAGACGGTGCGGAACTTGCCCGCGTGGTCGGAGAACAGCGGGACCTCCACGTCGTACGGCACGACGCGCGCGTTCGGACGCAGCTCGGCCAGCCGGCCGCTGAGCAGGTTCCACTCGCTGAGCCGTTCGGGGAACGGCGGAAGCAGGCGCGCTCGCATTGGGGGCTGGCCGCAAGCGACGAGTGCTACGGCGAGGGCGACGAGCGCCGCGCGGCGTCTCAAGGGCTCGCGAGGAGGGCCGCGGCCGGCACGCCCGGCAGCGCGCAGTCGTGGGGTCGCAGGTCGCGCATCACGTTCGCGAAGTCGTGGGCGGCATCCAGGTTGGCGAAGCCCGCCGGGCCGTTGCCGCGCACGCAGATCCGCGCGTCGGCCGCCGTTTTCCCGTCACGCACGACTCCGTCCCAGACCACGTCGGGGAAGGGCGTGCCGAGCTTGAGGCGCAGGGCCAGGATCACTTTCTTGCTCTGCAGCGCCGAGCCGCCCGCGGGATCCCAGCCGCCGCGGCCGAAGCGGTTGTCGTGGATCGAGATGCCCTCGGGGTAGGGATCGTACTTCGCGTCCTTGATCTTCTCCTCGGTGACGAAGTAGCTGACCACCGCGAGATTCATGGTCCGGTGGTCTTCGATGCTGTTGTCCCAGACCTCGACCGCGTCGTTGGCCATGATCATCACGCCCGTGCCCGTGGGCACCTTGGCCACGATGTTCCCCGAGGGCGCGAAGTTCGGCTCGTTGTTGCCGCGCACCACGTTACGGTACACGCGGATGTCGCGGCCGCCCTGCACGGGCAGGTCGGGCAGGTCGAAGACCAGAATGCCGCCGGTGTTGCCGACGGCCTCGTTGTCGTACAGCTCGCCCTGCTTGGTGTTTTCGAGCTCGAAGCCGGCGACGTTGCGCTCGGCCCGGCTGCGGCGCACCACCACCTGGCTCGACTGGCCCACGTAGATCCCGGCGTCGGAGGCGCCGATGGCCACGGCACCTTCGATCAGCACGTTCGTGCACTGGATCGGGTAGATCCCGTAGGCGCCGTTGTCCTTGTGGGGGCCGCGCGTCCACTCGGCCTTGACGTTGCGCACCGTGACGCCGTCGGAGTGCTCGATCTTGAACGCGTCCCCCTTCGTGTCCTGGATCGTGAGCCCCTCGATCGTGAAGCGGTCCGCCGCGACCTTGATGCCCTCGGCGCCCGTGGTCTGGCCCTTGAAGCTGAGCACGCTCTTGTCCATGCCGGCGCCGCGCAGCGTGATGCCCGCTTTGCCCGTCAGGGTGAGCGTGCGCGTGAGCTCGAAGCGGCCGGCCGGGATCTCGATCGTATCGCCGGGCTGGGCCTTGATCAGGCGCTCCTGCAACTCTTTCTGGAACGCCGTGGGCGGGGCCGGGGGTGCTTCGCGGCTGCAGCCGGCGAGGCCGAACGCGAACAGCACGGCGATCCGCTGTCCCACGTCAGTACTCCCGGCGCCCCTCGAGGGCCTTGGCGATCGTGACCTCGTCAGCCCACTCGAGTTCGCTGCCGACGGGGATCCCCATCGCGATGCGGGTGACTCTCACGCCCAGCGGTTTCAGCAGCCGCGCCAGCCATGCGGCCGTGGCCTCGCCTTCCACGGTGGGGCTCGTCGCGAGGATCACCTCCTCCACGCTACCCTGCCGGACGCGCTCGAGGAGCCCCTGCACCTTGAGTTCGTCGGGTCCGATGCCGGCCAGCGGCGAGAGCGCGCCGTGCAGCACGTGGTAGCGGCCCTTGAAGTCGCGGGTCTTCTCCACCGCGATCAGGTTCATGGGCTCCTCGACCACGCACAGCACGCGCTCCGAACGCCCCGGGTCCGAGCACAGAGCGCAGATCTCGCGGTCGGTGATCGCATTGCAACGACCGCACAGCCGGATGCCCTCCTGCAGGCGGCCGATCGCGACGCTCAACGACTCGGTGTCGTCGCGCGAGCCGCGCAGCAGATGAAAGGCGATGCGCTGGGCCGACTTCGGGCCGATTCCGGGCAGCCGCTTCAGCTCGTCGACGAGCCGCGCCACGGGAGCGGGAAGTTCCACGCCGCGTAGTCTACCGGACCACGCGGCTCGCTATACTACGGCGTTCCATGCTTCCCGTGCCCTCCAGCAGGCGTGGCTCTCCAGGCTGCGGGGCCGCCCTCGTGCTCGCGGCGACGCTGACGCCGGCCGGCGCCGCCGAGGCAGCAGCCCCGAGCCTCTTCCACGAGCTGCCGGTTCCCGGAGGCCGCACGGCCCTGGCCCGCGAGGCCGGCCTCGATCCCGGCCTCGAACCGTGGCGGGCCGTGATGGACGTCATCGCCCGCGTCCACCTGACCCGCGCCGGGCGCAGCCCGGCGCCGCAGCTCGAGGCCTACCTCAACGGCGCGCCGGACAGCGCCGAGAGCGTGCCGTCGCCGCTGGCCCTCGCGTCGTGGCAGGCGCTGCTCAAGCGCGAGGTGCCCGCGAACAAGCTGCTCGCGGCGCTGCTCGCCGACCACCGCGCGTCCTTGCTCTATCACGGCCTGATGTCCGTCGACGAACCCACGCTCGGGGCGCTGGTCCAGGACCCCGAGACCCTGGATTCCCTCTACCACGAGCGCGCATCGGCGTTCGCAGTGTTCTCCGGCGCGCTCAGCGTCCACGACGGGGCGGTCCAGGTTCCCGGCGGCGCTGGCAGCCGCGAGTTGTGGGAAGAACTGGTGCGCGAGCCCGTCGCGCGCCCGGCGGCGTTCATCCAGGCGCTTTTCGATCGCGAGGAAGGTCGGCTCGCGTTCTTCTTCGACAGTGTCGCCCGCCTCGATCCGGCATCCCAGCGCTTTGCCCTGGCCGAGTCCGCCGCTCCCGACCGGCGCGCCGACCGCTTCCGCGCGTTGTGGAGCGTCTTCGCGGCCTGCGCGCCCTGGTGGGACGCGAGCCGGCAGGTCTCGCGGCCGGAAGTCGATGCCAGCCGCGTCCTGATCGAGGTGCGCGTCGGGCCGGAGGGCTCCCTGTCTCCGCCCGCGAGCCAGGCGTTGTGGCGGGCGGCCCTCGCGGCGGGACCGCTCCAGCCGGTGTCGCCTGCGAGGCTCGGGCCGGAGCCGGCCGATGCGGCGTGGCTCGTCGAACAGATCGCGGGCGCCGCTCCGGGAGCCGCCCTGGAGCGCCTGGCTGCCTTCCGCTTCGGACAGCGGGTGCTCGCGGCGGCCGACCCGAGCGCTCCCGATACGCTGCAGGCGCTGCGCGGCTTCATCCGTTACCCGGGCCTGCTGTTGAGCCTGGAACGCATCGGGATCCGAGACCCGGCGCTGCTCAGCGCCTGCGTGCGACACGCGCAACACTTCACGGCGTATCCCCTCGGACCGCGCACGGCCCCGACGCTGATCCAATTCCAAGGTGCCCTGGCCCTGGTCGAGCGCGCCCGAGTGACCCAAGCTCTCGACGCGCCTGCGGCCGAGTCGCTGGTGCGCTCGCTGCTGGCCGTCGCAACGCGGATCCCGATGCGCTACTACGGGAGGATGGCCGAGTTCCTGGACCGCGAGCTGCTGCCCGCCCTGGCCGGCAGCCAGCCGGTCGAGGAGGGACTGCTCCGGGCGCTCGTCGGAGAGGCGCCCGCGGAGCGCCAGCGGTTCGCGCATGCGCTTCGGCGGCTCGATAGCAACCCGCTGGACCACGTCCTCGACTTCTGCCGCTCGGCCCAGGCGCTGGCCGACGCGCCGCAGAGCCCCGAGGCTCTGCGCGCCTATCTGCTGGCCCTCGAAGAGTCGGCCCAGGGCCTGAGCCCCGTGACCTTCGACGAGACGGTCCCGCCGGTCGACGCCGTGGCGGTGGTCGCGAAGATCCGCGTCGCCAGCGAGACCGTGCCCGAGGCCGAGCGGTTGCCGCTGCGCCTCGCGCAACCCGCCATCCTCGCAGGCGAATCGCTGCTGGCCGAGACCCTGAGCTCGTTGCTGTACGCCGTCCACATGGGGCCGGCCGATGGGCCGCTCTCGAGCGCGGGGAGCGTCCACAGGCGCCACTCCTTCGGGCTCGGAGCGCTCTTGCCCACCGACCGGGATCGCAACGCCTGGCGGCTGCCCCGCGAGTCTCCCGATCGCCCGTGGCACGTCGAAGGTGCGCTGATGGGCCTCGACGTGGCCCTGGCTCCCTTTGCCGTGCGGCGGCTCTCGAACCGCCCGCCGGACGCGGCTCCAGTGCTGACCCACGACGCGGAGCGCGTCGGCTTCGCCCAGAGCGTCGCGCTGCTGTCCCCCTTCGCCCTGAGCGAGGCGGGGCTCCACACGCTGGCGGCCTCGCTGCGCCGTGGGCGCGAGCGCGTGGCGGAGGCCGGGGATTCCGCCCACGCCCTCGACGCGCTGGCCGGCGAAGCGCGCGTGCCGCCGTGGCGGCGGCACGCGCTGGTCCGGCTCGCGACGACCGAGCCGGCCGAGATCGAGCGCTTCTTCACGCTTGCGGAGCTGCGCCAGCTCGGCGCCGACGGTTCGGCCCCCGACGCCTGGGGCGTGCCCGATCTGCCGGCGGGAGGCCTGCAGCCGAGAATGCCGCCTCTGCGCCCATGGAGCGATCTGCTCGGCAGCAGCGGACGCATCGCGCCGCGCCTGCCCGACATGAACCTGCGCGTCGCGGAGGCCCTGGCGGAACGCCGGCTGCCTGCGCGCGTCCTGCCCGCCGTGCTGGCCTTTGCGGTTCAGGACCTGCTCGACGAGCTGCGGCCCGCCACCAGCGCCGACGGCGACGCGGCCGCGCGTTACGCCCGCGACGTGCCGGGCGAACGCATCGAGTCCTACCTTGCCGCCCTCGCCGCCGAGGGCGTCCTCGACAGCGCCGGCTCGGCTCCAGCCGCCATCGGCAGCGAGGCCCCATGAAGGGACTGCTGGTCGTGCTGTTCCTGGCGGCGGAACCAGTGCAGGCCGAAGAGCCCGCGCTGCGGATCGTCGAGCCGCTCGCCGGGGCGTCCCTGACGGGCCGCGCGGCGCTGCGCGCCGAACTCGAGCCGCCTGCGGCGGCCGACTCGCTGCTGCGCTTCAGCTTCACGAGCGACGGCGTCACCCTGTGCCGGCGTTCGGCGCCGCCCTTCGAGTGTCGCTTCGACGCGGGAGCCTTGCCCGCCGCCCGGACCCTCGTGGCCTCAGCCCTGTTCAAGGACGGGCGGCGGCTCACGGCGCAGGTCCGGACCGGCGGCGCCGTGGCCCTGGCGCAGGTCGAGGTGGACGTGGTGCAACTGGCCGTCAACGTCACCGACGGGCGCGGCCGTGGGCTTCCGGGGCTGGCCGTGTCGGAGTTTCAGGTCAGCGAGGATGCCGTGCCCCAGCGCCTCGAACACTTCCTGGGCCCCGATGCGCCGCGCGAGCTGGTGGTGGCGATCGACATCAGCGCCAGCATGGCGCCGGCCATGCCCCGGGTGCGTCGGGCCGTGCGCGTTTTTCTGGCCTCCCTGCGCCCGACGGACCACGTGACGCTGCTCGCGTTCAACGACAGCGTGTTCACCGCCGCGGCGCGGGACGTCGATCCCGCCCTTCGGCTCGCCGCCGCAGCCCGGCTGGCGGCCTGGGGCGGCACCTCGCTGTACGACGTGGTCCTGCGCGCCCTGGACCTGCTCGATCAGCAGCGTGGCCGCAAGGCGCTCGTGGTGTTCACCGACGGCCACGACCGCTCCAGCATGGCGACGCTGGCCGATGTCGAGCGGCGCTCCGAGACGAACCCGGTGCCGCTGTACTTCGTGGCGCAGGGCAGCGGCAGTGGGACCCCGGAGCTGCAGCGGATCCTGGAGCGCCTGGCGCGCACCAGCGGCGGCCGCGCTTTTTTCCAGGACGGCCCGGAGCAGCTCGAGACCGCATTCTCCGAGATCCTGTCCGACTTCGACAGCCAGTACCTGCTCGGCTACACCTCGCTCAACGCCAAGCGTGACGGCGCCTGGCGCCGCATCGGCGTGAGCGCCGGGCAGGGTCGCCAGGTGCGGGCGCGGGAAGGTTACCGCGCCGTCGCCGCGAGGAAGTGAAGACCATGGGTGTGCTCGCCGCCCTGCTCGCCCTCCTGGCTTCGGTTCCGCAGCAGGAGCGGACGCCCACGTTCGGCGCGTCGGTGGCGGCCGTGGCCTTGGACGTGGTCGTCGTCGACGCGGACGGGCGCCCCGTGGCGGACCTGCGGCCCGAGGACTTCGTGTTGCGTATCGACAAGACACCGCGGCGGGTCGTCTCCGCCCACTTCCGTGCCTACGCGGCAGCCGCCAGCGAGGTGCTGCCTGCGGAGGACGCTCCGTTCTCGACCAACGAGGGCTTTGCGCCGGGACGGCTGCTGTCGATCGTCGTGGACCAGGACTCCCTCGACGCAGGGGCCACCCGTTCGATGACGGCGCTCGGCAGCCGCCTCTTCGACAGCCTCGGCCCGCGGGATCAGACCGCCCTGCTCACCCTGCCGGGCCCCAGGCTCCGGGTCCCCTACACGGCGGACCACACGGCCCTGCGCGCCGGCCTGGGCAGCGTGTTCGGGCGTCAGCGCACGGCGTCGGCGCGGCTCGACGTGAGCGATGCCATGGCGTTCGTCGAACGCGACAGCCTCGCCTGGGAACAGGTCACGGCGCGCCAGTGTCCCCCCAGCCGGAACCCCAACTGGGAGGAAATGGTCCGGAGCTGCATTCAGGAGCTGGAGTCCGAGGCGCGGGTGGTGGCCCAGTCGTTCAGCGCCGAGGCCGGAGACGTGGTCGTGGCACTGCGCGGGCTGGTTGCCTCCCTGGGCAAGCTGCCAGGCACGAAGCAGGTGGTGCTCCTCAGCGGCGGCTTCGGCGACGAACGCGTCTCGGATCTGGAGACGCTGGCCGACGAGGCCGCGGCCGCCCGCGTGTTCCTCCACGTGGTGCTGCTCGACTCGGCTGGCTTCGACGCGTCCCAGGGCCGCATCTCGCGCGGCCAGAGCGCCGATCGTGCGCTGCGCACCGAGGGCCCGATGCGCCTGGCCGGCCTGGCGGGCGGCGGCTTCCACCGCGTGGTCGGCGCCGGTGAGGCGGCCTTCGACCGGCTGGCCAGCGAGCTGTCGGGAGACTACGTGATCGGCTTCGAGCCCGAAGCCGCGGACGCCGACGGCCGTTCCCACGCGGTCACGCTCGATGTGCGCCGGCCGGGCCTGAGCGTCCGCTCCGGCGCGGTCCTCCGAATCGCCGCCGCGGCCGTTTCGACCGCCCACGACGACCTGCTCTCGGCGACGCTGAAGGCGCGCGACCTGAGGACCGAGCTGCCGCTGCGCGTCGCGACCTACTCGCTGCGCGACCCGAAAAGCCACGCGATCCGCGTGCTGCTGAGCGCCGATGCCGGCCGCCGCGATGCTCCGCGGCGTTCGGTCGCCGCACTGTTCGCCCTGGTCGACGCCCAGGGTAAGGTCGCTGCCTCGGGCCACCAGCCCATGAGCGCGCCGGATGCCGCGAGCGGGGCCGCGCTGGTGCGCACGCTGGTCGTGCCGCCGGGCCGCTACACCCTGAAGCTGGCCGCCATCGACGCTGCGGGCAGCCTGGGCAGCGTCGTGCACTCGGTGCGCGCATCCCTCACCGAGTCGTCGGGGCTGTCCCTCGGCGACCTGATCCTGGCGGTGGCCGCCCCTGAGGATGGTGCGGCTCCCCGGCCCGGAGTCGACGTCGAGGTCGCCGGTGGATCGCTGGCGGCGTACCTGGAGCTGTACTCCGCGGACCCGGCGCGCCTGGAGTCCGCTGCCGTGTCGATCGAGGTGGCGGCCAGCGGCGGAGGCGCGGCGCTGTTGAGCGTGCCGGCGTCCACCCGCGTCGTGGGCGAGGGCCGGCGCGCGCTGCAAGGACGCATCGACGCGAGCCTGTTGCCTCCGGGAATCTACGAAGCGCGGGCGGTGGTGTCGCAGGCGGGAGAGACCGTGCGCCGGACGGGCCGGCCATTCCGCGTCGCGGCGGCCGCCACGGGTCCGCGGGCCCTGGTCTTCGAGGACGTGGCGCCGGTGCTGCCGCGCTTCGATGCCGCGTCGGTGCTGCGGGCCGATTTCATCGGCCCCGCCCTGCTGGAGCTGCAAGAGCGCGCGCCCGGCCCAGCCGCAGGCCTCGCTCGCGGGCTGGCCAACGAGGGTCGGTTCGCCGAGATCGACGCCGTGGCGCGGGGCGCCGGGCATCCGCTGGCCGTGGCGTTCCTGAGCGGAATCTCCGCCTACGCCGAAGGGCGGCGCGTGGCCGCCGCGGAACACTTCCGCGCGAGCCTGCGCGTGGCCTCGGATTTCTTCCCTGCGGCGATCTACCTGGGCGCGTGCTACGCCGCGGAGGGCAAGCACAACGAGGCGGCCGGGGCCTGGCAGACCTCCATGCTCGGCGGCGACCAAAGCCTCGGCGTGCAGCGACTGGTGGCCGAGGCGCTGCTGCGCGGGCGCGACACGGAGCAGGCCCTCGAGTGGCTGGAGGACGCGCGCAGGAGTTTCCCCGAGGATCCGGCCCTGCAGCGCTCCTTCGGCCTGGCCCTGGCGATCGAGGGCCGGCGCAGCGACGCGCTGGTGGCCCTCGGCGCGTACGCGGACGGGCATCCGCAGGATCTGGACGCGCTGTACTTCGTGACGCGGCTGTCGTTCGACGACTGCGTCGCACGTCCATCCGACGCCGAAGCGCGCGATCGGCTGCGCCGCCACGCGAACGCCTACCTGGACGCGGGCGGGCCGCAGGCGGCCGCTGTGGCGCGCTGGCTGGAGTTCGTCCAGGCCCGCTGACACCCAAGCGCAAAGGAAAAAGGGCCGGCGCGGGAAGCGCCGGCCCTTCGAAAGGCTACGACTCCTGCGCTACCAGACCAGGCGCACGCCGACCTGGGCCTGCCTCGGATCGCCGAGGCCGGCGCGCACGGTGCCGTCGAAGTTGAAGATCAGGTTGCCCGTCTGCGGCGCGAGCAGGTTCTTGCTGTTGAGCACGTTGAACACCTCGGCGATCGGCTCGATCTGGACGCGTTCGCTCAGCTTGAACAGCCGCGACACGCGGATGTCCAGGGCCGAGTAGGTGTTGTCCTTGCGGCCGGTGTTGCGCTCCACGATGCTGCCGTCGGCGCGCTTGCGGTCCGAAGCCCCGCCGAAGGGAGACTGGGACGGCTGGCCGCTCGCGTTCAGGGACAACGGCTGGGCCGAGCGGTAGGAGTAGCGGAAGTTCACGTTGAACGCGCCCGGTGCCGTCCACAGCAGCCAGCCGTTCAGGCGGTGGCGCTGGTCGCGGTCGGAGTAGCCGTACTCGGCGTCGAGGTTGCGGATGCTCACGTAGCGGAAGCTGAAGGGGTCGCGCTCGTTGTCGTCGTCGGACTTGTCCTGGGAAAACGTGTAGTTGAGCTGGCCCTGCCAGTTGTTGGAGTAGCGCTTGGTGAGGCCGAAGGTGGCTCCGTGATACTGGCTCTTGGCGTCCGAGGAGACCACGGTCAGCGTGCCGATCCCGTTGGAGGTGCCGTTGAGGCCGCTGGACCAGGGCGAGCCCAGCTCGGGGTCGTTGCCGTTCAGGAAGTGCGTGATGTTCTCGCCCTTGGCGTAGTTGTACTGCACCAGCAGCGCCAGGTCCTTCACCACCTCACGCTCGACGCCAACCGAGCCCGAGAGCGTACGCGGGTTCTTGAAGTCCTTGTCGAACACGAAGACGTCGGGGTGATCGGGGCTGCCGATCTGTGACTGCGGGATCAGGTTCGGGTAGGTCGGCGGCGTGAGGCCGAAGCCGTTGAAGAAGCTGGCGCGGAACAGGGTCTGGCCCCGGCTGCCGTTGGTCGAACGCGAGGACGCCAGGCTCAGGCCGGGGATGCGGCCGTAGAAGATGCCGCCGTTCAGGCGCACGACGGTCTTGCCATCGCCCTTGGGGTCCCAGGAGATACCCAGGCGTGGCTGGAACATCTTCTTGTCGGACGGGATGCTGCCGTCCGACGGGAACACCTGGGTCCCGGCGGAGGTGGTGACGGTCCTGCCGATGAAGTCGTTGTAGAAGACCTCCGAAGCGGGCGTGATCGGGTCGGCCTGCTGCTGCATTTCCCAGCGCAGGCCGTACTGGACGGTGAGGCTGCGCGTGGGCTGCCACTTGTCCTGGGCGAATACCGCGACTTCGGTTTGCGGGATGTCCTGGGTGCCCGCCTCCTCGACCGAAAGCCCGCCGACACCGGCCTGCTGGAGGAACAGCAGCAGCGGGCCGGTGATGCTGGCGCCCGCCGGGCAGGAGCCGGTCTGGGAGGTGGAGCCGTCGGAGCACTCGACGTAGCGCGGGTTCTGCGCGTAGCGCAGGAAGCCGTCGGTCGAGCCGAAGATGTAGCGCCCGTTGGCGAAACCGATGAAGGTCTGGACCGAGTTGACCCGGTTGAACTCGACACCGAACTTCATCGCATGACGGCCCTTGATCACCGACAGGTTGTTGTTGAACTGCCAGCGCTGGTCGTAGTACTCGACCGGGATGAAGAACGGCATCCCGAAGCGGTAGCTGCGGCCGAAGTCGAAGGCCGTGTCGGGCAGCGGGCGGCTCTGGCCGGTGATGTCCGGACCCTCGTAGGGCCGCGGCCGGTACTCCCTGGCCCACTGGAAGCGGAACTCGTTCAACATCGAGCCCGACAGGCTGGAGATCAGCGAGCCGGTCACGGCGTGGGAGTAGTCCTTCTCGGTGGCGTTGGCGCTGGTTCCCCAGGATTCGACGTCGAAGGTGCCGTTCTTCTGCTCGGACCAGGTGTAGTTGTAGCGGAAGGTCGCGAGGTGCTTCTCGTTCAGCTGCCAGTCGACTTTGCCCAGGAACACCCGGGCGTCATTGGTGCGCTCCGCCGGCCCGTTCTCGTTGGGGCTGCCGAGGCTTGCGAAGAAGTCCACGACGCGCTGCTCGACGCGCGCGGAGTTCGTCTGCTTCGTGGACTTGCCGTCCTGGTAGTCGAGGGCCAGGAAGTAGAACGCCTTGTCCTTCTTGAGCGGGCCGCCCAGGGTGAAGCCGGTCTGGAACTGGCTGAACTCGAACTTCTCGGCCGAGCTGCCGTCGGCGCGCTTGGGCGCCGAGGACAGGGCGTCGTTCTTGTAGAAGGCGTGGACAGTGCCGTGGACGTCGTTGCTGCCCGACTTGGTGACCACGTTGATGAAGCCGCCGTTGCTGCGCCCGAACTCGGCGTTGGCGCCCTCGGCCACCACCACGACCTCCTTCACCGCGTCGAGGTTGAAGGTGAAAGCCGGGCGCTGGCCGCCGCGCTGCTCGCCGAAGAAGGGGTTGTTGAAGTCGGCGCCGTCCACCGAGATGTTGTTCTGGATGCCCTTCTGGCCGTTGACCGAGATCTCGGCGCCGTCGGGGCCCTGGACGATCGCGACACCGGGGGTCAACAGCGTGAAGTCGAGGAAGTTGCGGCCGTTGTTGGGCAAGCCCTTGATCGACGCCTCGTTGATGCGGTCGGCGCCCTCGGTGCGGGTGGTCTCGATGACCGGAGCGGAGTCGGTGACGATCACTTCTTCCTGGACGTTCGAGACCTTGAGGACGATGTTCAGGTTGATGGTCTGCCCGACCGCGAGGTCGAGGCCTTCGCGGACCTGGGTCGAGAAGCCGGCCAGCGCGGCGCTGACGCGGTACGGACCCAGGGGCAGGAGCAGGCCGCGGAAGCGACCGTCGGCGTCGCTCGACACGACGCGCTCGAAGTTGGTGCCGGTGTGGCGCAAGGTGACGCTGACGCCCGGCAGGATGGCGCCCGACTCGTCGGACACCGTTCCTTCGATCACGCCGGTGGTGGCCTGGGACTGGGCGTACGCGCCGGAGGCCAGCGCCAGCGCGAGCAGCGCGAACAGGAGACGGGCGGACCGCATCCTCGACATTCAGGGCTCCTTTCCCCGTGTGGCGGCGGCGTGACGGGGCTGTTTCGTTTCTTGTGCGGGAATCTACCGCCGCGGACGCCGCAAACGCAAGCGGGAACGGCTACATCCCCGGCAGCTTGAGACCTCCGGTCAGGCCGCCGATTTTGGACTGCACGACCTCGTCCACCTTGCGCGCAGCCTCGTTGACGGCGGACAGCACCAAGTCCTGAAGCATCTCCACGTCGTCGGGGTTCACAGCCTCTTTGTCGATGCTGAGGGCGGTCATGTTCTTCTGACCGTCGAGGGTCACCTTCACCATCCCGCCGCCGGTGCTGGCCTCGATGCGCAGCGCCGCGATCTCTTCCTGGATGCGCTGCTGGGCCTGCTGGAGCTGTTTCATGAGCTTGCGCGGATCGCCGCCGCCGAAGGGGTTCACTGGCCTTCTCCTCTTCTACTTGGACTCGCGCACGTCCACGACCTTGCCGCCGAACAGGTCGAGGGCCTCCTGGACCGCCGGCTCGTGCTCGGCCTTCTCGCGCAGGCGCTGTCGGTTGTCGGGTGCGGCTTTCGACGACAGCGGCGACGCAGGCGCCGGGGCCGGCTCGCCTTCCGCCACGCGCAGGCTGAGTTTGCGCCCCGAGACCTGGTTCGCGAGCGCCGTGAACTCGTCGAGGTGGCTCCGACTGAACTCCCGGTAGGCTGCCGGCAGCTCCAGCACCAGGGCGCCCTCGTCGAAGCGCCCGCTGGCGGCGCGCAGCGCCGGCGCGAAGGACGGCCGCGCCGCGGCCGCCATCCGGGCTACGAGTTCGCCGGCGTCCGGCGGCGCGGGCACGGGCGCGGGGGTTGGCGCGGGCGTCGGGGCGGGCGCGGGTGTCAGCACGGGCAGCGGCGCCGGCGCGGCGAGGCCGCGTGGGGACGCGGGACGCGCCGCAGTTGGCGGGCCGCCAGCACCGGAGATCATCCGCTCCACGCGTGCCACCAGTTCGCCAAACGGCGCGAGCCGGCGCAACTGAACGAGCTTCAAGAGCGCCAGCTCCAGCGTCACGCGCGGGTCCTGGGCCCAGCGCAGATCGCCCTCGGCGCGCGCCAGCACGTCGAGCACGCGCACCAGGTCCTCCTCGGAGTAGGCCTCGGCCAGGGGCTTGAGGCGGCGCGCCGCGTCAGGCCCGATCCCGGCCGCGAGAGCGCTCTTCTCGGGTGCGATCCGGCACAGCAGCACCTCCCGGAAGTGCAGCTGTAGCTCGCGAGCGAAGTGGCGATAGTCGGCGCCGTAGTCGGAGACGCGCTCCACGGCCTCGAGCAGCCGCAGGCTGTCGCCCTGGAGCACGGCCTCCGAGACCGCGAACAGCAGGTCGCGGTCCACGAGGCCCAGCAGCGCCTTGAGGTCCTGGTCCTTCACCTCGCTGCCGCTGAAGGACAGCACCTGGTCGAACAGCGACAGGGCGTCGCGCACGCTGCCCTCGGCCGCGCGGGCGATCGCCTCCAGGGCCGCATCCGACACCGTGATGCTGTCCTGCTTCGCGACCGCGCGCAGGTGCTGGCCCAGCTCGCGTGTGCCGACCAGGCGGAAGTCGTACTGCTGGCAGCGCGACAGGATCGTCTCCGGGATCTTGTTGTATTCGGTGGTGGCGAAGATGAACTTGACCCGCGGCGGCGGCTCCTCGAGGGTCTTGAGCAGGGCGTTGAAGGCCGAGCCCGACAGCATGTGGACCTCGTCGATGATCCAGATCTTGAAGCGGTCGCGGGCCGGGTTGTAGCGGGCGCTCTCGCGCAGCTCGCGCACGTTCTCGACACTGTTGTTCGAGGCGCCGTCGATCTCCTGCACGTCGAGGGCGTTGCCCTTCGCGATCTCCTCGCAGGACGCGCACTTCAGGCACGGCTCGGGCGTGGGGCCCTCGGCCGCTGAGCAGTTCAGGGCCTTGGCCAGGATGCGGGCCGAGGTGGTCTTGCCGACGCCGCGCGCGCCCGAGAACAGGAAGGCGTGGCCGATGCGGCCGGTCGCGATGGCGTTTTGCAGCGTGCGCATGACGATCGACTGCCCCACGACCTCGGAGAAGGTCATCGGGCGGTAGCGGCGGGCGAGAACCTGGTAGGACATCGGAAGGAGTGCGGCCGGCCCCACGTGAACTCCGGCTGTCCTGCGGCACACCCGGGAAATGCCTTACCGTTGCTCCCTTCCGGGCCTGGCGGGGTTCGGCGTCCCGTGTTGCGCAGGGCCGGAGTCCACGTGCGACCGGCCGGGCTCCAAGCCTAGCACGAGGTGTGGAGGACGGTTCAGCGGCCGGGCCGCTTCGCGGTCGCGATGAACGCGTCGATCTGGTCGTCGAGCACCGAGAGCGGCACCGAGCCGCTCTGCAGCACCGCGTGGTGGAAATCGCGGACGTCGAAGCCGGGCCCGAGCGCGTCCTCGGCCCGCTTCCTGAGCTCGCGGATCTTCAGCTCACCCATCTTGTAGGCGAGGGCCTGGCCCGGCCAGCCGATGTAGCGGTCGGTCTCGGTCGTGACCTCGTGGAGCGAAAGCGCGGTGTTCCCCGCCAGGTACTCGAGCGCCTGGTCGCGGGTCCAGCCCTTCCAGTGCATGCCGGTGTCCACCACCAGCCGGCAGGCGCGCCACATCTCATAGGTCAGGCGTCCGAAGTTGCTGTAGGGGTCCTGGTAGAAGCCGGCCTCGAGACCGAGGCGCTCCGAATAGAGCCCCCAGCCCTCGCCGAAGGCGTCGACGTACTCGTGGCGGCGGAACTTCGGCAGGTCCGTGAGCTCCTGCTGGAGCGAGGTCTGGAGGTGGTGTCCCGGCACGGCCTCGTGGAGCGTCAAGGCCTCGAGCGTGTAGAGCGGGCGAGTGTCGAGCGCGTAGGTGTTGACCCAGTACTCGCCGGCGCGGTCGCTTCCGATCGGCGCCCCGTTGTAGCGGCCACCGGTGTACTTCGGGGCGAGGTCGGCGGGCACTGGCACGACGCCGTAGGGCTGGCGCGGCAACGTCCTGAACAGCGCCGGCAGCTTGCCGTCCATCCTCTTCGCGATGAAGGACGCCCGCTGCAGCAGCTCCTCGGGGGACTGCGCGTAGAAGCGCCGGTCGCTGCGCAGGAAGCTCAGGAACTCGGGGAAACCCTCCTCCCAGGCGATTGCCCGCAGCACGGCGTCCATCTCGGCCCGGATCCGCGCCACCTCCGCGAGGCCGATCGTGTGGACCTGCTCCGGCGTCACGTCGAGGGTCGTGAAGTGCTGGACGAGATGCCGGTAGTACTCGCGGCCCTCCGGCAGCTCGGCGGCGGCGATCGTGACGCGCGCGGCCGGGATGTACTCCCTCGTGAAGAACTCGAGCACGCGCCGGTAGGCCGGAACGATGTCGCGTTGGATCGTCTCGCGAGCGGCCGCCCGCAGTCGATCGCGGTCGGCTTCGGCGACGCCGCTGGGAAGCGCCGCGAACGGCGCCCAGAAGACGCTCTCGTCCGGCTCCGCGACGACGTGCGGCGCGATCGTGCGCTCGAAGCCCTGGAGGATGACCCGCGGCTGGACGAAACCAGTGCGGATCCCTTCGCGCAGGTTGTCCATGTGCTGCCGGGCGTACGCCGGGAAGGCGCGCAGTCGAGCCAGGTAGTTCTCGTAGTCCCGGGTCGTGCGCAGCGGCGCCTCGGAGGGGAGGCGGGCGAAGTCGCTATGGAAGCTCCCCTCGGCGTTCAGCGGCATGCGCCAGGTGCGGAAGCGCAGCTCGGCCAGCTCGTCCTTGACGCCGCGCGCGAGCATGTCGTAGCTGACGCGGTCCCTGGCCGAGAGCGCCCCGCGGTCCACGGTCGAAAGGCGCTCCAGGATGCCGCGGCCGAAGGCGCCCCGGCGCTCGAAGTCGGCCGGCGCCACGTCGGGCAAGCGGTCGTCGTAGCGCGGGTCTCCAACCTGGGTCGCGAAGACCGGCGATTCCCGCAACTGGCTCTCCCAGGCCTCGTCCAGGATCGCCGCGAGCCGGGCCGCGGCGTCGGCGGCGAGGGCTGGTCCGCTGAGGCTGACGAGAAGGGCGGCCGCGAGGCCGAGCCGGGTGCGCGTCACTTTGCAACCTCCGGGTTGCGGAGGATACATCGGCGCCCACGATGGCCCTGCATCGCGTCGCCCACCGAGCCGCGTCGTCGAGCGACCCCGCCGACACGTCACGGGCCGCGGGCTGGACCTCCGATTCTCGTGCGTCGACGGTCTTGCGCGACCGACCGATCCCGGCCAATGCTCTGCGGAAATGTTCGTCATCGAGCTGACGTACACGGCCCCTCTCGTGGAGATCGACCGGCAGATGAAGGCGCACGTCGCGTTCCTGAACCGACAGTACGCCTCGGGCCGCTTCGTCGTCTCCGGCCGCAAGATCCCGCGCACGGGCGGGATCATCGTCGCCATCGGCGGGAGCAAGACCGAGATCGAGGCCCTGGTCCGCGAAGACCCCTTCGTCGCACGCGGCCTCGCGGATTTCCGGGTGTTGGAGTTCCGCGCCAGCCAGCGCGCGCCCGATCTGCCAGCGCGGATTTCGTGAGGGCGCGGACGACCGTCGTCGGTGACAGCCGCGTCACCCGGCAACCTTTCGTCGCCGCCGAGCGTCTCAACGGCAAGGGTTAGTATGGGACACAAGCAGCGGTGGGGCCTGGTCGCCGGGGTGTTTCTCTCCGGCGTCCTGCTGCCCTGTCCCGGCCATCCGGCGGAGGCGCCTGCGGGCTCGACGGCCGCTGCGATCGACGCGTACCTGCGCCCGTTCGTCGAAACCAACAACTTCAGCGGCGTGGTGTACGCCTCGCGCGGCGACCAGGACCTGTTCCAGCAGGGCTACGGCCTGGCCAGCTACGAGCACGGGGTCCCCAACACGCTCCAGACGCGCTTCCACATCGCTTCGGTATCGAAGTCGTTCACCGCGGCCGCCATCCTGCTGCTGGAGGAGCGCGGGAAGCTGAGCACGTCGGACCCGGTTTCGAAGTTCGTGCCGGACTACCCGAACGGCGACAAGATCCGGCTGGAGCACCTGCTGACCCACGGCTCGGGCATTCCCAACGTGAACGACCTGCCGGAGTACAAGCGCATCTCCCGCTTCCCGCAGACGCCCGCTGAGCTGGTGGCGCTATTCCGCGACAAGCCGCTAGAGTTCGAACCCGGCGCGCGGTTCCGGTACAGCAACTCCAACTACAACGTCCTGGCGCTGGTCCTGGAAAGGGCCTCCGGCCGCGGCTTCGGTGACCTCCTGAAGGAGAGCATTTTCGATCCGCTGGGGCTAAAGGCCACGCTCCACGACGGCGACGCGACCCACGTGATTCCCAACAACGCCACGGGCACCGAGCCCGACGGCCTGCGTGGGATCAAGCGGGTGCCGTATCTCGACTGGTCGAGCAAGACGGGGAACGGCTCGCTGGTCACGACGGCCGGCGACCTGTGCACGTTTGCCCGGGCGCTCTTCGAGGGCCGGCTGCTGCGGCCGGCCTCGCTGGCCAAGGTCATGCAGCCGGGGCCGGCATTCCCCTACGGATGGTCGGAGCGCGAGCGTTTCGGGCGAAAGCTCAGGGGCGTCGGGGGCCGCAGCCCAGGGTTCATTGCCAGCCTCGAGTACTTCACGGACGACGGGACCTGTATCGCGATTCTGACCAACAGCTACTCCTCCGTAGGGCAGGTGATCGCGCCGGACATCAGCGCTCTCGTCGTCGGCCAGCCCGCGGTTCCGCCCCCGGTGGCCTACGTTCGTCCGCGCCCCGGCGTGCTCGCCGCCTTCACGGGCCGCTTCCAGATGCCGGACGACTACTTCGTCCCGGGCGCCACGCTGACCCTCCTGGACCGCGGCGACTCCCTTGAAGCGACGTGGTCCAACGGCGCCACCACGATCATCTACCCCGCCGGCGGCGACCATTTCGTGGACCGCACTTTCTGGGCCATGGTGAAGTTCACGCGCGACGCCGGAGGCGAGGTCACCGGCTTCACCTACAACCTGCTGCAGCCCTTCGCCGCCCGCAAGCTCGCGCCCTGACCGCTTCTGCACGGGCGGCGGGTCTGGAAGCGCTAGCGTCCTCGACGGCCTGCGGGCGCCTGATCGAAGTGGCGGAGAGAGAGGGATTCGAACCCTCGGAAGAGTTTCCCCTTCACATGATTTCCAGTCATGCCGATTCAGCCTGGCTCTCGCATCTCTCCGCTGGCCGACGCCGTACGCGTATCTTATCCCGAGCCACGGAGTTCGGCCGCGTCAAGGGCCTGGCGGTCGAGAACTGGTCGGTGTCCGGCCGGCGACCGGCGTAGGTCGATCATTCGGGTCTGAAGTCGCCCTTGAACAGGCGCTCCGTGCTCGTCTCTTCGTCGACAGAGAACGCGCCGTAGCGGAGCGCACCCGCGCGTTCGTAGGTGTGGACGGCAACGCCCGTGCTGGTGGTCGTCGTGGCGCTCAGTCTGAGCGAGGCCGGTACGGCGCCAGCCCCAAAGAGCCGCTTGCCGCTGCCCAGCACCACGGGATGAACCCAGAGGCGGTACTCGTCGACGAGGTCGTTCGCGATCAGGGTCTGGGCGAGCCCCGGGCTGCCATGCACCTGCAACTCGCCGGTCCCTTCCTGCTTCAGCGCGCGCACCGCTTCCACGACGTCGCCCTGGATCACCGTGGTGTTGTTCCAGTCGGCCGCCTTCAGCGTCTTCGACGCCAAGTACTTCGGCAGGCCGTTGAGCGCCCGCGCGATCGCATCCTGCGAATCCGTGACACGCGGCCAATGGGCGGCGAAGATCTCGTAGGTTCCTCGCCCCAAGAGGAATCCGCTGGCTCGCTCGGTCCACGCGGTCACGAGGCGCCCCAAGTCCTCGTCGGCATACGGCACCATCCAGCCGCCGTGGGCGAAGCCGCCGCTCCGATCCTCGTGCGGGGCCCCGGGCGCCTGCATGACGCCATCGACCGAGACGAACGCGGTGATGACCAGCTTACGCATGAGGGTCGTCCCCTTGGAGGCGGGCGGCGAGGTCCGCCAGTTGCGCCGTGACCGTCGTCCAGCCGTCGTGGAACCCCAGCGCGACGTGCTTCCGGCAGTCGGCTTCGTCCCGATGCATCACGTGCGCGACGTACCGGGTTCCGCTTCCCTCGGGCCGCAGCGTGAACTCCGCCGTGATGAACGGCACGACCGCCGGGGTCGGCGCCGGCCGGAAGGCGGGCAGCAGCGCGTTCGTCCAGACGAGTCTCCGCTCCGGGACGATCTCCAGGAAGCAGCAGAGGTTCACGGACTCCTCCCCCTCGGGAGAGCGCATCAGGGTACGGAAGACGCCTCCCGGGCGCAGGTCGATCTCGCACTCGACCGTCCGCCAGGGCAACGGTGTCGTCCACTGCCTGGCGTGTTCGGGCTCCGTGAGCACCCGCCACAGGACGCTCGGCGAGGCCTTGACCACTCGCTCCAGGACGAGGTCCAGGCGAGCATCGGCAGTGCGCGGGACTCTCGAGTTCATGACTGCTGCTCCTGAAGCCGATTGGCATAGGCGTCGAGCTGGTCGAGGCGCTGCTCCCACAGGGAGCGTTGCCGCGCCATCCAGTGCTCCGCCCTCGCGAGAGGGCCCGGGGCGAGCCGGTAGCTGCGCACGCGGCCGCTCTTCTTCGAGTGGACGAGGCCGCAGCTCTCCAGCACGTCCAGGTGCTGGGAGAACGACGGCAGCGCCATGGCGAAGGGCTTCGCGAGCTGGGTCATGGCAGCCGGTCCGCGCGTGAGCCGCTCGATCACCGCGCGGCGGGTCGGGTCCGAGAGGGCCTGGAACACCGAGGTCAGGGCGAACTGTTGATTAGGCACGGACCTAACTATACCGTGATCGCCACGCTTAGGTCAAGACCTAACCAACACCACCGCCTAGCGCGCCCTTCGGGAATAGCACGCGGCCCGCGGCCCTGACAGGCCGAAGATACAGGGACCCCAGGCTTCGAAACAGCGCGTCCCCCTCGTCGGGCAGCCCGATCGGGAAGCTCTCCCCACGCGCCGGCACGTACAAGGTGCCCGCCAGTGCGTCCCAGAGAGAGAACGCGAACGAGAAGTTCTTGTCGCGATGCCTTGGGGCCGCGCTGTGGTGGACCTGATGCATCGCCGGGCTGCAGAGCACGCGGCTGACGACGCGTCCGAAGCCGAGCGGGATGTGGGAGTGCCGCAGGTTCCCGTAGAGGTAGTAGAAGAACTGGACGAACCCGAAGCTCAAGATCGTCAACTCCGCGATTCCCTTCGGGTAGAAGTAACCGAAGCCGCCCGACACGCATCCCGCCGCCAGCACTTCGAGCACGAGACTCACCAGGTACTCGGCGGGGTGGATCCTGGCATTCGTGATTGGCGTCAGGACTTCTGCCGCGTGGTGCACCTTGTGAAACTCCCAGAGGAACGCGACGTGATGGAACAGGAGGTGGGAGCAGAACTTGGCGCAGTCCACCGCGGCAAACAGGACGAAGCTGAAACACACCTGGCCGGCCAGGCCCGGGGTGGCCGGTCTCGAGTTCTCGCCGAAGGCGAGCTCGCAGATCCGCGAGACAGTGCCCGAGACGACCAGGGGTGCAACGATCGCGGCAGCCAGCTGTCCGATTCGGAGGAAACGAAGCAGCAGCCCGTTGACGAGATAGAACTTGTAGTCCAGCACCGCGGAGGGGTGCAGGTAGATCCCCTTCGGCAACAGGAAGCGGAAGAAACCGGAGGGCGATCGCTGCGCGGTCGTGGGAAGGCCGAAAACGTAGAACCCAAGCGCCAGAAAGCAGGCGGACCCGAGGAAGATCCAGTTCAGGAAGCTGTCTGCATAGAACGGAAGCAGGTCCTCGGCGACCCGGGCTACGCCCTGCCTCAAGGAACTCAGCAACGCCTTCATGTCCGCCGGGAGGGCTGGGAACACGCTAGTGGCGGAGGCGACGGGATTCGCACTCTGGGCCCGAAGGGGCCCAGTGAACTCGAGAATCCCACCCGATCCGCCGAACGAGCCGAAGGCGAAGTTGGCGGCCCATCACGACGGGATTCGCACTCTGGGCCCGA
>Ga0187893_10000509_pt1 | contig 101175 bp, 90 predicted proteins | sample MA1701074metaG_FD_139574 | JGI IMG/M metagenome (GOLD analysis project Ga0187893, IMG submission 139574) | White microbial mat communities from a basaltic lava cave in the Kipuka Kanohina Cave System on the Island of Hawaii, USA - MA170107-4 metaG ...
AGACCTAGGTGTTGCAGAATTTTTTCAATGACATCAGGCCGGTCAAAGAAGCTGATGATGCGCATCTCTCCCTGGCATTTGGGACAAATAAGCGGGTCTGTTTCATAGATTTTTCGAATGAAGCAGGACCAGCGCTTTTTTAATTCCTTGGATAACGGCGGGGCGGCGATCTCGCTAATCTCGGTTTTCTCTTCGGCCTTCTTTCTTTTCCCCCTCGATACGTTGCTGTAGTAGCCGTAGTAGCGAACCAGTTGCTCCCCTTTGTTGGGGATATGCGTAGTGAGAGTTGCAATCCAATCCAAGACGGGAAAGACGGCGAAGTTTTTCTTGAGGACAGGGTTTATCTTAGAGCGATAAACAACGGTCTTACTCTGCTGCTGGTAAGTCATTTTCTCCAGAGAAAATGGGGAACGGAGGATATTATATTGGGCCAGGCTTTCGCGCCCCCGGCGATCCCGGCTTTTGATTTTGACCTGATTGTGAATGCTGAAACCGGAGTTTTTCCAGGAGAGGAGTTTATCGACCAGCTCCGCGCTGATCCTTTTCTCGCTGAGCAAGAGCTTTAGGACCCTGGAAAAAGACCAAAGCCCGATTCCCTTTTCAGATGAAGCAATCCATCTGATAGAGAATCGGGCTCCCGTCCTCAGTCCGATCTATGCTCGGGCAGATCCTTTAGCCCGTCAACGGGACAACTTCCATGTTCCCTTCTGCCCTACCTATCCGCATGATAGACGAACGAAAATTACAAAAATTCATGAGCTCTTGGCTTATCGAACTAGTCGTCAGATGAATCTTTTAGCACCCCTGGACTCCGCTGATCGTATGTTCTAAAAGGCATGTCTTGCGCAGTTGAATGTGACATATACAATAGGGCGAAGTGCAACACCGTTTACCTGCCAGCTTTTCCCGGGCATGACGGAGGAGAAATGTTATGTCAACACAATTGCCACGGTACTCCGCCGAAGAGACGGCTCGACGTGGTGATGAAATTTATGAGAACACGATCCGCGCACAGGTAGAGGCGACACACCATGGCAAAGTCGTAGCGATCGATATCGACACCGGCGCCTACGCCATTGATGACAACGCGCTCTCTGCCTACCATCGCCTGCGTGCCCAATACCCGGATGCGGAGGTGTGGTTTGTGCGTGTTGGTCACCGCGCTCTGCATCGTATTGGTGGGCGTCCCGTCGTCGGCCGGGTATTATTTCCGGCATGGTCAATCGCGACCTTGAAGCCACTATCCGCCTTCGGATCCGTGGAGCTGGAAGTCGGGAACAGGATATCGAGGCAGTAATCGACACGGGCTTTAACGGCTTTTTGACTTTGTCTCCAGTGCTCGTGAGGCGGCTCGATCTCACACGCATCGGGCAAAGCCGAGTTCTGCTGGCGAGTGGGAAAGAAGATTTGCTCGACCTCTACGAGGTCGCCATCCTGTGGGATGGGCAATGGCGTACAGTAGAGTTGGACGCCGCCGAGGCGGAGGCGCTGGTAGGAATGGGGCTACTCTACAGGTACAGCGTCCAAATCCACGCAATCGAGGGTGGTCAAGTGATTATTGAAGCGCTCCCGTGAGAGTTGCTGTCTGACAAATGGGTTTCTTCTTTTCTCACCTCGTTTTCCACGATTGTTAGGGAAAAACTCAGCTCGTAACGTCGTCCGATGAAAAGTGGATCTGACGCAGGTTCAGCCAGATCAGAGCAATCTAAGGTCCGATCAACTCCCCCGAACCTGATCCAGCAGCTTTGCGATGTCGGACAAGTTTTCCAGATTCAGAGTCAGCTCTCGCACCTGCGCCGCGATTTCTGCGGAAAGGCTTCCTTGAACGCAGGTTTGAAACTTTGCTTCGAGACCCTCGCGATTCTGGATACGGCGCGCGCGCGCTACCTCGGTCGTATGACTTTGGCCGTTTCTCAGGTGGATGGTGACCTGCTCCTTGGGGCGTCTCTCCACCGATCCACCGGGCGGCGGGACAATACGGAGGCGGCGCATTAAGGCCTGTACGTCGTCAGAGCGTACCCTTTCGTAAGTCATCTGTCGCAGCCCCATGGCGCCGTCGAGAAGCGCGACGGCAAGGCAGTATTTCAAGCTGTATTGCCCCTCGTGGGCGTCGCCCGCTTCGCTTCTTCTCAATGAGAACGAATGCAAATCGGATTCGATCCAATCCACGTCCTCGGCCTTTATGCCGTGCTCGCGTACGAGGTTCAGCACGGCTTCGATGGGGCGATGGGCCGGGCTGCAACTTGGATATTCTTTCGTCACCGCGCCATGCTCGAGATCGAAGTGTTTGCCCAGGTCGCGGGTCAGAGAATCCCAATCGATCTCCCCATCCAAGCAGAATGCATCCGCCATTCCCTGGGGGGTCTCGAGGATCGATCTTTCGGCGCTAAATCCGCGCTGCGCCAAGCTGGCGGCCATGACACCGTTGCGCGCCGCATTCCCTGACACCAACGCTTTAGACATGGTGCCCATATTGGCGCGCAGACCGCAGGCGCATTGGGCGGCGATGCCGAAGGCTGTACGAACTTGATCCTCGCTCAAACCGAGAACGACCGCGGCAGATGCCGCCGCCCCCAAAGAACCGTTGGTGCCGGTATGATGCCAGCCGCGATAAGTCGGGCCTTTTAGTTTTTCCCGGCCGGCATCGAAGGCGGCATCCAATCTATGGCAAATTTCCCGTCCCAGGATGTAGGCCCGTAGGATTGCGGCGCCGCGGGCGCGCGCCGGCTCCCCCAGCGCGAGGGCAGCCGGAAGCGTTTGCGTGCTGGTGTGACCGCTATCGTCATAGTCCAGGGCGTGAGCCGCGTGGCCATTGACGAGCGCCGCGAGCAGGGGAGAGCTGCGAAACCCTTGTCCAATAACGGTGGCGCGCGGGGCGGCTTCCTGGTCACGCGCCCAGCCCGCCAATAATTTGCATCCCGGGTCACGGGAACCAGCAAGGATGACACCAAAAGTGTCCAGCATCATGAGCTTGGCGTTTTCAATCACCGCGCCGGGAATGTCATCGAGCGTTGTGGCGGCGACGAACCGCGCGAGAGCTTCAGTGGCGTCTTTCATGAGTGTTATTTCCCAGTTGGGATTCCTCCAAAAACCGGTCGCTCAGGGGCGGGCCTTCCCACCGCAGCCCTGTCCTCGCTCCGCGGGAAATCGCGCATAGCAGATCTCAGATGCCAAAATTGCCATTTGAGATTTGAAATTTGCAATCCCGGAGGGCTAGTCTGCGGGTATCAGGCTTGCCCCCTCTGACCATTAAAGCGAACCGCTTTGCGAGGGAACCCGGGTTACTCAAAAATTTTCTTCGTCACATCCTCGGGCGAAAACTGGATCCGGTAAGGATACGCAATCGGGCTATGGCTCATGCGACAGCGGACCAGCATCTCGGTAAATTGAATGCCGACAGCCTTGGTATTCAAGATAGGGATCCCCGCTTCCGCCTCGATCTCCTCGCAACTGATGGCGCCGGGAAAAACCCGGCCGCCCAGAGGTATGACGACTTCCGCGCCCTCGGCTTTGAGCTCTTTAGCGAGCGCGATGACTTTTCGTTTGATGGGTTCTCTCACCTTCGCCAAATCGCCTGTCTCGTACATTCCCAGGGGCTTAATGCTGGTGATGAGGGGTCCCAGCCCGTAGTCGCGCAGGATCCTGCGCGTATAGGGCAACATGGCCTCCACCAGGATGGTGATACCGACGCGTTGGGTGAGACAGGCCGCCACATGGCAGGTGGCTCTGAGCAATCCCACCACCGGAATGCGCACGGCGAGCCGGCCCTCTTCCACCCCAGGATCATAGGTGTTGCTTTGGATTACGGCGTCGAAGCCCGCTCTTTCGGCCTCGATGATTTTTTTCACGAGCGCGGGGACCCTGAGCATATGCTGCAGCCCGTTGATCGCCACTTCCGCCGAGAGTCTCTTGTCGATCTCACCGCCACCCAGATCTTCGGGCGCGGCCAGCACGATCTCCGTGCCGGGGGAGGCGTAGCTCTGGAGTTGGCGCTGGTTTTCGTCGTCGTAGCGATCGCGGATTTTTCCCCTGGGCGAGTACGATAAGAACATGATCTTCATGTTTTCTCCATCTTGTTTTTAGCGGTAGCCAAGGAAAGGTATCCACCACGAAAGCCCCGGCGCGGCAGAGCCGTAACCGAATCTCGGATTATCTCCCGCAAAGACGCAAAGGCCGCAAAGAATAAAAATATTTATTCGAACTTGGCGTTCCCTTCGACTTTGCTCAGGACATGCTTGGCGCCTCGGCGGGAGCAATATCCCCATCCGAGAAGTTACTCGTGTCGGATAGTTTGTGCCGTCGTTTGAGAAGACAAACATAGACGTTTTACTTAACGCTTGCCGTAGGAAAGCCCAAGGTCTCTATAATTTTTTTTAGATAATCATCCAGGTTGGTGTAATGGTTCCAATCGATGACGGAAAGCTTTTTGCCACGGGTCAGCTCCTCTTGGGCCGAGCCCGGCGCGAACAGCGAGGCGCCAAACGGCCAGTATTCATCTAGAATCTTTTGGCCTTCGGAGGAGGCCTGGAATTCCAGCCACAATAGGGCGGCGTAGGGGTTATCTGCATTGGCCAGCACGCCGTTGGCTTCATGGAGCCGCGCCGGAATGGGCTCAGGGATCTTATAGCCAAGGACCCCCGCGGGATCTTTTGTCTGCGTGCGCCTTACCGCGCCGTAGTTGGGTCCTAAAAAAAGCGGGTACTCTCCCGCTAGCAGTGAAGCCATGACTCGAGTATGTCCCCGGCCCCAGACCGGCTGTTGCGCGTTGAGCTTTTTGGCATAGTCCATGACTTTCTCGAGCCCCCACGCAGGCACCAGTACCCCCAGCGGAATAGGACGAATATCGAGAACGAACTTTCTTCCTTTGAACTCCGGCTTGAGAAAATCTTCCCAGCGGTCGGGTACCTTGTCCGGGGAGATAAGTTTTTTATTGTAGGCCACCACGTTGACGTTGCTTCCCATGGTTACGAGATTCCGCTGCCGGGGATCGACGAGCTTGGGGGAAATGGCAAGCACCCTGTGCTCGGCCATGCCGAGGATGTCGAATTTTTTCTGGTAGGGAAAGTATTGATCGTAGAATTCGGTGTAGGCTCGATTGACATCCCAACCCTTGCTGACGCCGGCTTTTAGCTCCAAGAGAAAGCGTTGATTCTCCTCCACTGCGCCGAGTTCTTGGGTGTGAACGTCGATGAAGGGATATTTCTTCTTGAAGGCCTCCTTCGTGGCTTTGATGACCGCGCTCTCTATGGTGCTCAACACGCGCAGTTTGCCTTCTTTTTTCGCCCTGGCGACGATATCGTCGTGGTTCGTTTCAAAAATATAGCCCTTGGATTCCGCATCTTTTTTCGCCTTGAGAAGACCCGGGTTGGCCGCGGCGGCAAAGACGGCGCTGCTCAAGACAGCGCCTGCGACGGCGAATATCCCGAGCTTCACGGTTATTCTGATCAGGTTCATGGTATACCTCCGATGGTGACTTTTTCCTCGGCGGGTAAAACGCGCGGCGGCATTTTTCATCGAGGTGCATCCTGCTGATATTTCCGCCACCACCGTCTGTTGCCGCACGTACTTTCCTCGTTGGCCAAAGGATAAAAAACCGGTTCCAACCCCCAGCCCTTCTCGTCACGCGTGGTGGGTAAAGCCGGTCAGGAGCCCATCCCGAAAGGCTCCCGATCCCTTCTTCTCACGCGTAACGGTTAAAGGCGTCAAGCGGAAACTTACTGCGTAATAAACTTATTGTAAAGCAATGCAAGAAAAGTAGTTTCAGGACCATGTGCGATCTGCTCGATCACTCCCGGTTGCGATGATGCCTCGTGGGATCCGTTGTGGTGCTAGCGATTTCCGTCCAAGATTTTTTTCGTCTCCGGGGCGAGTTCGGCCACCAAGGGATGAAACTCATCCGTAAGATTCTTCCTTTCGCCGTTTGCGCTTTGCAGCCTGGTGAGCAGATCCTTCTCCATGATGTCCAAGTGTTGGAACATGGCGCCCTCGGCCTCGGCCGCGTCCCGCTCGACGATCGCTTTGAAGATGCGTTCGTGCCAGCGGCGGGCCATTTCATGGCGCGCCGCCCGGGTCATTTTGACATGCGCGTCATCGAAGAGTTTCCAGTAGAAGGGCAAGCGGAAGAATAGATGTCTGCCCGATTCGTAGACTTGTACCAGCGCCGGATTATGCGCCGCTTTGGCCAAAGCGTCATGAAACAACCGGCTGGGATTGCCTACGCTCGCGTTGCGCGCGTGTTCGGCCTCGATGGCAGCGCGCATAGCGCCTATGTCCTCCTCGCCGGCGCGTAAGGCCGCCCAGCCCGCGACCCTTACCTCCATCAATTTACGTAACTCAAAGAGCTGGCGGATCGAAGTCTGCGCCGCGAGGCCAGCGAGATCGGTGCCCGCAGGCTGTATCGATTCGGCGTTGGCGACTATCGCGCCGCGGGCAGAACGGGTGACCAGACCGCGGACTTCTAGGGATTTCAAGGCCTCGCGAATAGTAGTGCGGCCCACGCCAAAAAGAGTGCATAAGCTGCGCTCTGAGGGCAACCGCGCTCCCAGCTTAATTTTGCCGAGGGCGATCTGCTCTTGCAATTCGCCAACGATACTGTCGACTCGAGACTTTAATCCGATCATTGGTCAGGCCATAATCTCCTTGACATTAAGATTAGGCCTATTATATACCTTGAAAAAATTCGTTTGGCCAGACCAAAGGCCTTTAACCATCATGTAAAGTTTTGACCTTTGCTCCGCTGACTCTCACCAGAGAGCCGCCGGCGATGGCTTGGCGGCGGAATGGCTGATAGATATTGTTGCCTGAACCCATGGGATTCCCCCTGGGAATCGATGCTAAACGCCAAGCCATCCATCCTCGAAAGGTGGGTGGACATGGAAATGCGGCATTGGCTGAGGCCGGAGCGGCGAAATGTCTTATTGACCGATTGTATGATAGGGAAAGGATAAGTGCCATGAAGACAATTCACCCAAGTTTTTTAAGCGTTGTCTCGCTGACAGCAATAAGATACCTTTTCATTCTCTCATGGGTCGCGTTTTTCTCGATGGGCGCGGCGGCCAAATCATCCAAACCGATTATCATTGCCGTCTCCACCGAGCCTTCCACCTTGGATGGGCAGGCGGTGATTGACCGCAATTCCCGTGTGGCCAGTGGCAACATTTTTGAGAGCCTGTTGGATCGCAACGCCCGCGGCCAAATTGTTTCTTCCCTCGCCGAGGGTTACAGCTCGATCAACGAAAACACCTGGCGTTTTCGTTTAAGAAAAAACATCAAATTTCACAATGGGGAACCCTTTAACGGGGAAGCGGCCGCCAATAGCGTCAATCGGATTATTGACAAGGCCTTCAAGACGCAACGGTCTTCGTACCTGGAAAAAATCAAAGGCGCAAAAGCCGTCGATGAATACACCGTGGACGTGATGACCGATGGTGTCAACACAGTTTTGCCGGTACAGATGACCCAACTCATCATGGTTCCGCCCAAGGCGGCGCGGGATCGATCCTTCGGCGTGAATCCCGTGGGTACAGGCCCTTACAAGTTTGTCGCATGGGACCGCGGCCGGGAAATCAGACTGGCAGCAAATGAATCTTACTGGGGTCAGAAACCCTCAGTCAAGGAATTTTCGGTACGCATCATTCCCGATGCACAAACCCAGATTGCCGCGCTGCAGGCAGGGGAGATCGATCTCGTGCTCGACCTCTTGCCGGAGCAGGCAAAACTCGCTCCTAAATTCATCTCAGTTCCGGCGACGGAGTTTAGTTATATCGGGTTCAACGCCCACAAGAAGGAAATGGCGGACCCGCGGGTCCGCATCGCCATGAATCTCGCGGTGGACAAGGTAACCCTGGCCAAATCCCTTTACCAGGCCCATGGACGGCCCATGGATGCGCAGCATTTGGCCAAGGGAATGCTGGGCTATAATCCCAATATAAAGCCCTTTCCCTACGATCCCGCAAGAGCAAAACAGCTACTGAAGGAAGCCGGTTACGGGAACGGCATGGACCTGGTTCTCCATGCCCCCATCGGGAGATACTTAAAAGGGGAGGAAACCTCCGAGTTCGTAGCGGCGCAGCTCAAAGAGGTGGGCATTCGAGTGAAGGTCCAGCTCCACGAGTGGAACGCCTATCGCAAGCTCGGTAGAATCTCGGGCACCGAGGCCAACGCATTCGATCTCAAATATGGCTGGAATTCCAATGAGTGGTTCGACGCTTCGCGCATAGTTTCCCACATCACCTGCGACGGCACTTCGAGCAAGATTTGCAACAAATGGGTGGATGAGCTGATGGATCGGGCGATCAAGACCATGGATCAAAAGGCGCGCGACAAGTTGTATCAAGAAGTTTGGGCGACCCTGAATAAGGATCCCCATGCGATCTATCTACTACAGCAAAACCTGATTTACGGATTGGCCAAGCGGTTGGAGTGGCAGCCCAGACTCGATGACGAAGTGCGCGTCGCTACGATGAGAGTGGCCACCGAGTAGCGCTGGATCATTTTTTTGAATTACGGTTCACTTCCTGCCTTCACGTTGCGCCGCCTGCGGGATGGCCTGGTCGTCCTATTTTTAGTGACCCTGATTATCTTTGTTCTCGGCCATGTCGTGGGCGACCCGGCCGAGGTCATGGCCCCAGTGGACGCCAGCGAGCAAGAGATCGCCCGTATCAGACAACAGCTCGGTCTTGACAGGCCTTTCGGTGAACAGTTCGTCAGCTACTTCGGTTCGTTAGTCCAAGGCGACTTCGGTCAGTCCCTGTGGCAGGATCGGCCCGCGCTCACCGTGGTTAACGAGGCATTGCCGGCGACGGTCTTATTGACGGTTGTGGGCCTTATCCTGGCCGGATTGGGTGGCTCGTTTCTCGGCATGCTCGCGGGGGCAAGGCCTGAATCCCGCCTCGACCAGGGGGCCAACTTATTATCCATCGTGGCGCTGTCGGTTCCTAACTTTTGGTTGGGGTTGCTGCTGATCGTTATCTTCGCGGTGGAGTTGCGACTCGTTCCCACCTCCGGATTTACCGGTTGGCAAAGCCTGATACTTCCCGCTGGCACTCTGGGAATGATTCATGGGGCGCGCATCTTTCAGCTGGTGCGCTCGGCGACCTTTGAGGAAATCACCAAACCCTATGCGCTGGTGGCGCGCAGCAAAGGCTTGCCCGAGCGGTTTATCCTGTGGAAGCATATCCTGCGCAACACGGCGGTTATCATGGCGACGACCGTAGGGTGGGAGTATGTGCGCATGATGGGCGGCGCGGCCTTCGCCATCGAAGTTGTGTTCGCCTGGCCGGGCATCGGGCAACTGATGATTCAAGCCGCTTCGCGCCAGGACTTTCCCGTGCTCCAAGCCGCAGTCATCGTGGCGGGGGCCTTTGTCATCGTCACCAACGCCGCCGTCGATCTATTTTACCGCTACCTCGATACCCGTATCCACCCGGGCTGACCATCGAGTCATGAAGCCACCAGTCAGGGGATTATTCCCGGGGTTTTCATATGGCTAACTCAGCAGCTGCAACCGGAACCATAACCGGAGAGCATTCTGCCGATGGCGGCACAACGGCCCGTTGGCGCCAATGGCTGACGAGTTGGGGACTGCTGATATGGGTGGGTTATTTGCTTGCCATCGGTTTGTTTGCGATGACCGGGAGCGATCTTGCGCCCTACGACCCCACGGCGCAGCAGGTTCTGGCGCGCCTCTTGCCCCCGTTCTCTGCATCGAGCCGCGGCTTCCATTGGTTGGGCACGGATCCTCTCGGCCGTGACATGCTCTCCAGCATGATCGCGGGCGCTCGATTGACACTATTCATCGCTGTGGTGAGCACCTTTGCGGGAATGGCCGTGGGCGTCGCTCTAGGAATGATGGCCGGGTACTACGGCGGTTTAGTGGATCGTCTAGTGATGCGTCTCACCGAACTTCAGACCGCGATGCCGATGTTTCTCGTGGCGATTTTTTTTCTCACCGTCATGGGTCCCAAGGTCATCAACGTCATCATCATTTTACCAGCTCTGGTGTGGCCGGCGTTCGCCAGTTTAGTTCGGGCCGAGACCATGCGCCTGCGCAACTGTCTCTTTGTCGAAGCAGCGGTTGCTTCGGGATGCACCGAGCGAAGCATACTCTGGGCCCATATTCTGCCCAATCTTGCCTCGCGAATTGCGGTGCTGGCGGTTATCGAGGTGGGCCATGTCATGCTCGCCGAGGCCGGCCTCAGTTTCCTCGGAATCGGTGTGCAACCGCCGCAAACGACATGGGGTTTGCTCATCGCAAAGGGCAGGCCCTATCTGGCGGTGGCCTGGTGGCTGGCCATCATGCCGGGCCTGATGTTGGGCTTGACGGTGCTGGCTCTCAACCTTTTGTCGCGGCGTTTGGCGACCGCGAGCGGCGCGGCGGCATGAGCAAGCAACCGCCACTTCTCGAAGTCAAAAATCTCTGCACGCAGTTTCTGACGGCTCGGGGCGTTTTGCGCGCGGTGGATGACGTCTCTTTTTCGTTGCGCCATCGCGAGGCGGTCGGGGTGGTGGGCGAAAGCGGCAGTGGGAAAACGGTAGGGGCGCTCAGCATGCTGCGTTTGTTCGGGCCGCTGGACAAGGTGGCTTTGACGGGTCAGGTGTTCTTTGAAGGAACGGATCTTTTGCAACTGTCCGAAGCCGAGTTGCAACATATTCGGGGGACGCAAATCGCGGTGGTTTTTCAGGACCCCTTGACATCGCTTAATCCCGTGATGCCCGTGGGCGAACAAATCGCCGAGAGCCTGCGCCACCATCGCCGCCTAACGCAGGCGGCAGCGAGTAATCGAGCCCGCGAGTTAATGGAACTGGTTGGTATCGGCGATCCGGCGCGCCGCTTCGACGATCTTCCCGAACAGTTTAGCGGCGGCATGCGCCAGAGAATTATGATCGCCATTGCCATCGCTTGTGAGCCCAAGCTGTTGATTGCCGACGAGCCAACCACGGCCCTGGATGTCACTGTACAGTCGCAGGTGCTGATGCTCTTGAATCGGCTGCGCAAGGAATTGGGAATGGCCCTCATGATGATCAGCCATGATCTCGGCGTGGTTGCCGCCACCTGTGATTCGGTCCAGGTCATGTACGGCGGGCGGCTGGTGGAGCGAGGAACTGTCGAGGCTCTGCTAAGTCGCCCGAACCACCCTTACACAACGGCATTGCTGCAATTGGCGCCGCGTCTCGATGGGGAGCTGCAACGCAGGCTCAAGCCGATACCCGGGCAGCCTATGGCAGCGTACGGCGAGCGACGCGGCTGCCGCTTCGCCCAACGCTGCGAGTTTGCGCGTGAACGTTGTCTTGCGGAGGATCCACCCGCCTTCAAGATCGAGGAGGATCATTTTAGCGCGTGTTGGTTTGCCGAAGAGAGATTTGCCTCTGCTTGAGAGCAGCGATGGCTGAAAGCGCAAAGCCTAAAATGACCGAAAGACTCCCCCTGATCGCTGCAACGAAAGAAACGCCCGAGCCGCTGCTTACGGTTGAAGCTCTCGAGGTACGCTATACCCTCAGAGAAAATCGCACTTTGACCGCGGTCAATAAGGTTTCGTTCCGACTTTATCCGGGAGAGACACTCGGTTTGGTGGGGGAAAGTGGCTGCGGTAAATCGAGCCTGGGACGGGCGATCCTGCAACTCACTCGCCCGGCCGCAGGCAAGGTATGGTTTCTCGGCAAGGATCTGACGGAGCTATCCGGCGCTGCTTTACGTTCCATGCGGCGCCATATGCAGATCGTATTTCAGGACCCGCGGGGCGCGCTAAACCCGCGATGGAAGGTGGGTCGCATCGTCGAAGAACCGCTGCGCGCCCATCGATTGGCGCGGCGCGATGAGCGACGAAAACTAGCGAAGGAGATGCTGCTGCAGGTGGGTCTCGAAGAATCCTACATGGATCAACGTCCGGCAAAAATGAGCGGCGGACAACAGCAGCGAGTGGGAATCGCACGCGCCTTGGTAACCCGACCGAAATTGGTGGTGTGCGACGAGCCGGTATCGTCTTTGGATGTTTCGATTCAAGCTCAGATCGTAAACTTGTTACAGGATTTAAAGGAAACCATGGAGGTGGCCTATCTGTTTATCACTCATAATTTGGGCGTCGTGCGCTCCCTCAGCGATCGCGTGGCCGTGATGTACCTTGGAGAGTTCGTGGAGACGGCCCCTTCTGAGCGGCTCTTCGCTCGACCCTTGCATCCCTATACCCGCGGGCTCCTGGTTTCTGTCCTTCGTCCGGATCTCGCAGCCCGCCGGCAGCTCGACGCCACCGAGCGCTTTATGGCGGGAGACGTTCCAAGCCTGCTCAATCCCCCGCGCGGTTGCCGATATCACCCGCGCTGTCCCTATGTCCAGGAGCGGTGTCGCGCGGAGAGCCCCCATTTGGAAAACGCCGACCGCGAGGGAGGGGAACATTGGGTGGCCTGCCATTTCTGGCGTGAGATCCCGGCCTTCGACCACGAAGCCCGTCCTTAAGGGTTGGCGCCGCAGGTTGAAAAACTCGCAAGAAAGCATTGAGCTAAGCTGCGAAATCTAGTAAAGGCAAGCCATTCACTGCCGCAACCCAATGAGGTTCTGGCGCTGATGTATTTTTAGCCGCGCGTCAGGCGGCTATTCCATTTAGCGTGTCCCCTGTGGTAAGCCAGAAAGCGCCGTCGCAACGTGATTTGATTCGCTGGGAGACAGGCAGGAGCGGAGGATAGACTTCCTGTCCAACATTTATTTCGAGGAATAGAGTTATGCTGACAATCACCAACTTAAAGAAAAGCTTTGTCGTGGATAAAGGGGAAGTTCGCGCTGTCCAGAACCTTGGTCTCGACATTACCGAAGGGGAGTTTTTTACCATGCTTGGCCCTAGCGGCTCCGGAAAGAGCACCACCCTGCGCTGCATCGCCGGCCTGGAGCAACCGGAGGATGGCGAAATTCATATCGGCGGGGAATGCGTTTTTTCGGCAAAAAAACATATCCTGGTTCCGCCCGAGGAGCGGCCCATTGGCATGGTTTTTCAATCATATGCTATCTGGCCGCATATGGATGTGTTTCACAATGTGGCCTTTCCCCTGCAGTACGGGGCGAGAGGTAAGAAGTTTTCCAAAGCGGAGGTTGGAAAAAATGTCAGCGAGGCGCTGGCCATGGTGCAAATGGACGGATTTGAAAACCGGCCGGCCACCCAGTTAAGCGGCGGGCAGCAACAGCGCGTCGCTTTGGCGCGCGCCCTGGTACGCAAACCGAAGCTGCTACTGCTCGACGAGCCCTTGAGCAACCTGGATGCCAAGCTGCGTGAAAGCATGCGAGTGGAGCTCAAGGAAGTGGCGCACGCCGTGGGGATCACCACTTTTTTCGTCACCCACGATCAGCTCGAAGCCCTATCGCTTTCAGACAACATCGGCGTGATCATGGCGGGCGAGTTAATCGAGATAGGCTCGCCTTACGAAATGTATGTGCGTCCCAAGAACAAGCTCGTCGCGGAATTTCTCGGAACAGCGAACTCCCTGCAGGGACGGGTGGTGCGCATGGGGACCAAGGGAGCCGTGGAAACCGAGATTGGTCTGATTTCCGTCGACCTCAGCGCCATCGAAGTAGAGTCGAACGAAACCGTTTTCGTCGTCTTCAGACCGGAAGGGATCGTTTGTTCGCGCAATGGCAGCGGCGTTAGCGACAATCTCTTTGAAGGCATCATCAAGCGCGCTGTCTTTTTAGGGAATTTCATTGACGGCGAGGTGCAGGTTAAGGACAAAACCTTTAGAGCTTTATTGAGTCCCTTTCAGACCTTCAACGCGGGGGAGAAGGTTTTCGTCCACGTGCCCCCGGATCGTTGTCAGGTAACGCGTTGACACGACTTCCATAGCAGAATCAGGAGGCTAGGGTGATGGCTACGGAGGAGCATGAATGGAGTTCGAAAGACTACGCCCAAGAATGGGTATCCAAAGACGATCGGCGCGCCGCGGAGAGAGAGGCGCAATTCAAAGCCGCCGCACGCTGGCTCGCAATTTTCTGGAACGGTCCGGTACATGTCGCCGATGTCGGTTGTGGCCCGGGCACCTTTGCGCAGGTGCTGCTGCGTGAGTTTCCTCAAGTCTCGGTGGTTTGCCTGGATGGCTCCAGAGAGATGTTGGAGCTGGCGCGCCAAAGGCTCGGGGCGTACAGCGACCGGGTTTCATACGTCGAGGCTGATTTTAGTGGGGAAGAGTGGAAATCGCGGCTCCCCGAAGGGCTCGATGGCATGGTCAGCGCCCGCGCGATTCACAACCTGCGTAAGCTCAAGCTCGTTGGCCGGGTTTACCGCGATATTTGTCAGTCGCTGCGGCCCGGCGGACTCTTCCTCAATATCGAGCGGGTCAATTTTTCTACGCCGGCGCTGCGCCACTACTACCGCGAGCTACAGGTGAAAGAGCGGGGCCGGGCGGCAAAACTGGACGGCCCTGCACCCAGTCTGTTACAGCAGTTTCGCTTGCTGAAACGGGCAGGGTTTAGGGACATCGACTGTTTTTGGCGCGACGGCAACACCGCCATCGTCGGCGGATTCAAGGGCGAGTGAAAGGCAAGGATTTAAGTTAATCAGGAGGTATGCGATATGGCGAAACTGCAGTTGAGTTTCATTTCAGGACCCAATGAGCGCGTTGAGCCGCTTATCAACGGGACCGTTCCTATCGAAGGGGTGGAACTCGTTACTACCTATTCCGACCCTTCCGAAACGTTTTGGCGTCAGCTCAAGTTTCAAGAGTTCGAGATTTCCGAGATGTCGCTCTCGTCATATTTAATTGCCAAGTCGCAGGGAATGGACATGATCGCTATTCCTGTCTTCCCGTCGCGCCGTTTCATGCACTGCCAGCTTTCTTACCATGTCGATTCCGGCATCAAATCACCGGGGGATATTTCGGGCAAAAGAATCGGCGTGGGCGAGTATCAGCAGACGGCCTCCCTGTGGGTGCGCGGCATTTTAGAGCATGATTTCGGAGTCTCGCAGTACAAGGTGCACTGGTACATGGAGCGGAGCGAGGAATTGAGCCATGGAGGCGCCACGGGTTTTGCGCCGCCCCAGGGAATTTCATTCCAGCGCATCCCGCCCGACAAGAGCCTGGCATCGATGCTGGTGAACAACGAAATCGACGTGGCCTCCGTGCATCGCGCATTTTCACGGGAGAGCAACATCGTCGACCGCTCCACCCATATTCGCGCCCGGGGCGGCGACTGGAGCAAGGTGAAGCCATTGTTTGCCGACTCCATGGCCGAAGGCGTCCGTTTTTTCAAGCAACATGGTTATGTCCCGGCGAACCACGCCTACGCGATTCGCGGCGATGTAGATCGCAAGTATCCGTGGCTGGCGTTCAACCTATACAAGGCTTTTATGGCGTCCAAGGACTATGCCCAGGAGCGCCTGAAAGATCATATTCCGACGGGGCTGATATTTCGCGATGAGTATTACGCCAAGACTCGGGAGTTTTTCGGCGCCGATCCCTTTCCCTACGGGGTCAAGGCGAACCGGCCAATGCTCGAGACCCTCATCGATTATTCATTCGAGCAGGGGCTGACGAAGAAGAAATTCAAGGTCGAAGAGCTCTTTGCGCCGAGCACCTTAGAGCTGTAGCAAAGAAATTGAAACCCCATGGTCCCGGAAGGGACAGGGTAAAGAGACGCGCACCACGAGGGACTGGCGCGGCAGACTCGCAACCGATTCTCGGAGTATCTCCCGCAAAGCAGGTCCTGAGCCAAGACGAAGGGACGCAAAGGCCGCAAAAGAATTTTGTCGAACCTGGCGTTCTTGGCCCAGCCAAAGGCTGATCTGTCCTCTGGCAGAGCCTTGGCGGGAGGAAAATCCGAATTCGGGAAGTTTCATATGGCGGGAAATTTTCGCAAACCGCGAAAACTCTGCGTTATAGTACTAGGAAGTATAAAATCAAAAACGTCATCGTGGCAAAAAAAGACTGATGCGAGGGATATTCTATGCTCGAGCCGTGGAGAGAGGTACAGGCGGTTGCGGATCAGCTGAAGCGGTTCGTCTACCAGCAGCAGGAGGACGTCCGGGCCGGCTCCCTGCCCCATGTCCTCAAGCAGTTACCCATGCAGCCCACCGTTATGGGCATGGACAGCCCGCATCAAACCGGCGACCATGTCTGTTACGACATGCTGACCCGCGGACCGCTTTACTGCATGACAAGTCATTTTACCCGCGTGGCGCCCCAGGCGCCGGTGAGAGGCATGCACCGTCATATCGGCGCGCCGACGCTGTTTTGTGTCACCGGCAAGGGCTGGGAGTGGAACGACGGCGAGACCTATCTTTTTGAAACTTACGATCTGTTGATCGTCCCTCCCTATACGATGCATCAGCATGGGGGAGATAAGGATATCGGCTGCACGATATATGTTCCCGAGACCGGTCGGGTCGGCAACCTCTTGGGTTTGACGTGGCGCGAACAACATAAACTGAATGAAAAGCCGACCTTTCGCGACGGCACCGAACCGATTTACGATGAACAGGGGACGTTAAAAGGATATCGCATCAAGAAAGGCGTGCTGGGCATTACCCAAGACATCGAAGTCATACTCGGCGCGGAACCCAATCGGGAAGCAAGCTTTCAGGCGCGTCGCGCGGCGGGATCGTTTAAGGCGACGGTGCAAAACACCTACGACCGATATATCCGACTGATGCACGATGAAGCGGACTTTTGTCGCGACGTCGATCACGTTGCCCGTGAGGCCAAAGAGGCTTGGGAGATGACGCGCCAGGGGAAAATCAAATGGCTCGTTCATCCCGACACGCAGACCGCGACCAACCACGCGTGGATTTATTTTCAGGAGATCGATTCCGGCAGTCGTTCCGGCCAGCACCGCCATGTGGCCGAGGAGTTGATTCTGGTTCTCGAGGGACGAGGCTACGACCTCCACGACGGCCAGCGCTGGAATTGGGAGCAGGGCGATCTGATCTGCATTCCACCGATGACGGTGCATCAGCATTTTTCTCTCGGCGACCGCCCGGCATTGCTGTTCAGCGCGGCACCGAGCATCTACGAGCACCTGGGAGTGGGCGGCATCGAGCAGTTCGAAGACGCTCCCGAATATTCGGGGAAGTAACGATTCAGACAACAGAAAAGTTCAACGAAGGACTTGCATCTTTGCACCACCTGTCGGGGGACATTTTCATTATCATTGAGGATCACGCTTGAAGATGAAAGCTGGGAGGGGCAGGGCAAGACTGGAGGCCGCAGGCGAAGAACCGCGCAGGTTCCGCCGGGCACAGACCATTGGAAAAAGGACCCTAGGGGTTAGCGGCGGCGGCCTTGGAGCCACAGGCCCATCGGCTGCGGTCGCAGGGCTTGCCCTGGAGCGACCTCCATTGGGGAACACGAGCAATTTGCAATTAGTCTAGCGAGGAAACATCCATGTCTAACTTGACGCCTTGGGAAGGTAGCGACGAAGCAGTCTATTCAGATCGCTTGAAACGTTTCGTGCACCAGCAACGGGAGGATGGTTTCGTCCGGGGCCTACCCCATGTACTCAAGCCGATCCCACCCAAAAACACGATGAATGGCCACAGCAGCCCGCATCAGACCGGCGATCTTCTCTGCTATGACATGTTAAACCGCGGCCCGCTGCATATTCTCACTTGCCATTTTTCCGACATTCCGGCCAATGCGCCGGTACGCGGCGCGCACCGCCATATCAGCGCCCCAACGCTTTTCTGCACCGCGGGCAAGGGGTGGGAATGGAACGACGGGGAAACGTATAATTTCGAAGTCTACGATCTGCTGGTGGTTCCGCCCTATACGATTCACCAACATGGCGGCGACCGCGATGTCGGTTGCCAGATCTATGTGCCGCAGTCGAGAATGATTCACGCCCTGGGGCTTTTGCATCGTGAGCAGATCAGGTTCGCCGACAAGCCGGTTTTTCCCGACGGTACCGAGCCGCTATACGACAGCGAGAAAAAACTGATTGGCTACCGCATCAAGAAAGGCATCTTGGGGATCACCGCGGACATCGATGTTTTCCTCGGCCCATCGCCCGATGTCGAAGGGGTATTTCGCGCGCGCCTGGAGACGGGCGAGTGGAATGGCCCCGCTGAAACGACCTACGACCGGTATCTCAAGTTGTTGGGCGAGGAAGTCCGGTTCTGCAAAACGATTTCCCATGTGATTCGCTACGAAGAGCAGCCCTGGGAGTGGACCCACCAGGGGCGCTTGAAATGGTACACCCATCCCCATGTCCAATCCTCCGCCAGGAGAGTTTGGCTCTACTTGCAGGAGATCCCTCCGGGTAGCCGTTCCGGCAAGCACCGCCACATGGCCGAAGAGCAGATTTTCGTCATCAACGGCGGCGGCTACGATATCCACGACGGTCAGCGCTGGAACTGGCAGAAGGGCGATCTCATCAATATTCCAGCGATGGTTGAACATCAGCATTTTAATGCCGATCCCGAGAATCCCGTTCTCATGATGAGTTCCATGCCCAGCATGTGCGCGGATCTCGGCGTGGGCGGCATCGAGCAAATCGAAGACGCGCCCGAGTACAGCGAGAAAGGAAGGTAGGAGATCATGGCCGAAATCGAACGTGTTCGAGAAAACCTACGCGAGGAGGAGGTTGACCCGAAACTCTACTACGATTACGAGGGGCGATTCATCAAGCAAAAGCTGGAGCGTGAGCGCATGGAGCTTTTGCCGCGGGTGGTCAAGCCCCCGATGTTTGCCAAGGGCGGCCATATTCTGGGCGATTTGCGGGTCTTCGAACGCTTTACCGTGGCGCCGCTCAGCGCTTTGACTTGCAGCTTTATGGAAGCCGGGTCGGGAGAGCGGACGGAAAAAATTCGGCTGGTTCCTTCCATGATCGCCTATATTCTCGAAGGCAGCGGCTGCTCGGTGCAAGACGGTGAAGCCTATGATTTTAGCGCCAATGATTTGGTCGTGATCCCACCCTACACCACACAGGAATTCATCGGCGGCGCCAAGAACGGCTTTCGCGCCTGGCTGCCCCAGGTGCGGCTATGGCATGTTCTTGGGTTGTTGTGGCAGGAGCAATTTGAGTTCAAAAGCATACCGCAAGGAACCGAACCGATCAAAGATTCCGCAGGACAGATCGTGGGCTTCCGCGTGCCGCGGGGCATCCTGGGATTGGAAGACGACCTCGAAGTGCGCAAAGGAGCGGATGGCAAGCGCGAGGCCGTCTTTGCGGCGCGGCGCGGCGTTGAGCAGGTGGCAAAGGGAAGCACCAAATACGACTGGTTTCTCCAGCGTTTGGTGGAGGAAAACAGCGTCGAAAAGAAAGGCCCTCGCGTGATCCAGGGGAGTGAAACCCAGTTGGAGCGCACGCGTCAAGGTAGACTCAAATTTTACATCAGCCTGTGGACCGAGGTGGCCGCCCGGGCGTTGGATTTGATGACGATGGAGATCGAGCCCGCGGGCCATACCGGCAAGCATCGGCATATCTTCGAGGAGATGATTTTCGTGCAAGAAGGGAATGGCTACGATGTCCATGAACAGACGAAGTATCCCTGGGAAGCCGGCGACGTCATCTGCATACCTCCGATGACCGCCCACCAGCACTTCAACGATGGCAGCAAACCGGCGCGGCTCATCTCCACCTGGTCGCGCCAGCTCTCCCATGAATTTCTCGGCGGCATCGAACATATCAGCGACGCCTCCAGTTGGCGCGAGTAGGGAGAAAGTTCGCCATGGCGCAACTGCCGGTGGAGCGGTTACCGAGCGCGGAGAGCGGCCGCAATATCGCGTTCGTCGATCCGAAAATTCTTGCTGAGGCCGATATCGCCGACGGCAGCGTTGTCGAGTTGACGACGCAGCGGGCGCGCCGTTTGCTGGCGCGCGTGGCGGCCCGCCCGCAGGATGAAGGGCGCGGTTGCGTGCGCCTGGATCGCTTCCAGATTCAATTCCTAAAGCCCGATCTGCGGGAAAAAATTACGCTCAAGGCGGTGCATATCGAAGAGGCCAAACGCTTGGTCTTGGAGCCCATGGCGCCGCTTACGGGGAACTTGACCGCGCTGGAGCGGGAGCTGCAGACCCGGTTCGTCGAGGAAAAACAGTTGACCTGCAGCGGTATGGTGCTTTCGGTGAAGCTCTTCGAGTTTCCGCGCAATGTCATATTCCGCGTCATTTCCGCTGAGCCCGATCGATCGGTGGTGGGGGAAAACACAAGGGTCGTCTTGCGCACCAGCGCCCTCAGGGCCGGGGTGGCGGCGAACATGGTGACCTTCGATGATGTGGGTGGGCTCGGCACGGAAATCGAGACCATCCGCGAGCTGGTGGAGTGTCCGATCCAGTTTCCGCAGATCTATGAGCACCTGGGCATCGAAGCGCCGCGCGGCATACTGTTTTATGGGCCTCCCGGGGTCGGCAAGACCTATCTGGCCAAGGCGATTGCCAATGAGATCGGCGCCCACTTTCTCTACGTCAACGGGCCCGAACTGGTAAGCTCGGTCCACGGCGGCACCGAGGCCAATCTGCGCCGCGTCTTCGAAGAAGCGATGGAGCATAGCCCGTCCATCGTCATGATGGACGAGTTAGATGCCATCGCGCCGCGGCGCGGCGAGAGCGGATCTCAAGCCGATGTCAGAATGGGAACCCAGCTGCTCTCTCTCCTCGATGGGCTCATCAGCATGGAGGATGTCGTCGTCATCGGTACCACCAACCGCGTCGATGCCGTCGACCCGGCGCTGCGCCGCCCGGGACGCTTCGACCGTGAGATATTCATCGCGCCGCCAAACGCCGAAGGCCGGCTGGAAATTCTCAACATCCATACCCGTCGCGTGCCGATGGATGAAGAAGCCATAGTTTTTTTACCTGAGGTGGCGCACCGCACCCACGGCTATGTGGGGGCGGATCTGATGGAGCTAGTACGCCAGGCGGGGCTCAACGCGCTGCGGCGCACCGCGGGACCGGGCTTTGGCATGTTGCGCGGCAAGGACGGACTGGAACAGATGGTCGTCAGCAAGGAAGATTTTCTCGCGGCCCTCGACAAAACCTCTCCTTCGGCGCTGCGCGAAACCCTGTGGGTGACGCCGGACGTCGGCTGGAAGGAGATCGGAGGCCTGAGGCGGCAGATCGAGCAGCTGCGCGAAGCGGTGGAAACGCCGCTGATTTATCCGGACGCTTTTCAGCGCCTTGGGCTAAGGCGCTCGACGGGCATTTTGCTCTACGGCCCGCCGGGGACAGGGAAGACCATGTTGGCCAAAGCGCTGGCCAACGAGTGCGGCGCTAATTTTATCCCGGTGAACGGGCCGGAAATTTTCAGCATGTGGCTGGGGGAGTCCGAACAAACCATTCGCGACGTCTTTCAAATGGCGCGACAGGTGCAACCGACTGTGATTCTATTCGATCAGATCGACGCCATCGCGCCGAAGCGCCGCGGCGAGGCCGCCAACGCGACCACGGAACGAGTGGTCAACCAGCTGCTGGCGGAAATGGATGGTCTGCGCGCCGCCAGCCAGGTAATCGTGTTGGCGGCCACCAACCGGCGCGATCTTCTCGACCCGGCGCTGCTGCGGCCGGGGAGAATAGGGTTGGAGATTTTTGTGGGGCTCCCCGATCTGGAAGGGAGGAAAGAAATACTCACGGCGATTTTGTCCAGCATCCCGGAAAAAGGAAAAATCGAAAAAGCCATTGAAACCGTTGCCGGGGGTACCGAAGGATTTTCCGGAGCCGAACTTTCGGCGGTTTGTGAGAAGGCAAAATTGATTGGCCTGCGCGAAGGAAACTATAGAAAGGACATCTCCCTCTCGGATTCGCACTTGCTTGCTGCCTTGGGACAGGTGCTGCAAGAGAGAGCCCACGCCGTCGTAATGCCCTGAGATATCGTTTCCGATGATTTCTCCGAGGGCCTCCGCCTCGGCTGCTTTCACGTGAATAATTCGCTAGAGGTACTGCAAAACAGCAGCTGAGCAATCTTTTAATCGGCCTTCTGCCCGTTGTTTTGAGGCAGGTCCCGGGGAAAGGGATACGAGCTAATCAGCTTGCGGCAAGGCTCAACTGAAAATTATGTCTAAGTTGGGGATATCCCGCGACATCGCCATACTCATCGCCTCCGGCGCCGTGAGAAACTTTGGTTTTGGCTTCTACAATGTGATCTTCGCCATCTATTTGAGCAAGCTCGGCTTCGGCACGGTCACCATCGGCAGCGTCGTCACCATCGCGAGCTTGAGCGGGGTGGTTCAGACGTTGATCGGCAGCGTGTTGATGGATCGTTACTCGCGCAAGCGGCTGATGCTTTTCTGGGGCTTGCTCACCTCTGTGAGCGCGGCGGTCATGGCGTGGACCAGCGACGCCGCCGTGGTGGCGACCATGTCCGCACTGGGGCTCATCGGAGCGCGAGCCGGGGGATCGGGATCGGGGGGATTGGGTGGACCGGTAATGGTCGGCCAAATCGCCATGCTCGCCGACAAGGCCACCGACGAGAAGAGAAACATGATTTTCGCCGTTAACGCTCTGGTCATTCATACGGCGGGATCCCTGGGCGCTTTTTTGGCGGCGGTGCCGGATTTGTTTCAAGCCCATGGTTTGGAGGAATTGGCGTCATACAGAGCGCTCTTCGGTATCGGCTGCGCCACTAGCATTTTTTACCTCGTTATACTGTCATTTTATAAGGATGAAGAACGCGCGCGAGACAACCGCCGCCGGGAAAAAATGGCACCGCTCTTCGACATGCACGGCTTCATTCCGCAGAAGAGCAAAAAATTCATCGGTAAAATGGCCTTGCTGGGCGCCTTTGACAGCTTCGGGTCTTCGCTTCACAGTTCGCTCTTCGCTTACTGGTTTTTTATCGTTTATGGTGCTTCGTTGAGCGAGATCGGACCGCTCTTCGCGATCTCCAACCTGATCGGCAGTCTGTCCATGATTGTCAGCGCGAAGCTCGCCGACCGGATCGGCAACGTCAATGCCACAGTCCTCACCCATCTGCCGGCGCCCTTGCTCCTTATCTTTTTGCCCTTCGCCCCTGATTTTCGCACGGCGGCGATCATACAAATCGTGCGCCAGGCGATCAGCCGCATGGACAACCCAATCAAGCAGTCGTATATGATGGCGCTGGTGCCGCGAGAGGAGCGGGCCCGGGCGCGCGGCTTCACCACGGTCTGTCAAAGACTCTCGGGCTCGTTTAGTCCAAGCGCGGCGGCCTACATGATGTCGGCGATTTCCACTTCTTTACCGTTTTATCTCGGCGGCACGATCCAATTGGCACACGACATTCTTTATTATTTTACCTTCCGAAACATCAAGCCGCCGGAGGAGCTGTCAAAGTAAATAGTCGATATCAGCGAGCGTGACAAAATGGGTTACTTGGGAGATCATAAGTATCTTGACGAATTGTGTCGGGCAAAACCCAAGGGGCAAGCCCTGCCAAGCGCGGCCACAGGGGTCTTGTCCTCGTTGCACTCGGAATGGCAAATGCGAGATCTCAGATTTCAAATTGGGCTATCTGAAATTTGCAATCTGCAATTTGAGATCCCGAAGGGATTGTGGCCGCGCTCTCCAGGACTCGCCTCTGGTTTGTCGAATGTCTACTAACCAATGAACTCCTTAAAAAGTTGTGATATCTGACTGATGCGATGATGAAAAGATTGGACGCCACACAAAGGGAGAGGAATGATGCAACGCAACACTGAACTTATCGCTCGTTTTGTCAGCGATCTCGAGTATGACGTCGTGCCACCCGAGGTTGTGGAGCGCGCCAAGCGGCAGATCCTCGATATCATCGGCGTCGCCCTGGCCGGGAGCACGCAGGAAGTCGGCAAAATTACGCTCGGCTTTATCGAGCGCACCGGAGGCACGCCGCAGTGCACGGTATGGGGCACGAAGCTACGCTCCTCGGCTCCCCAGGCCGCCTTCGCCAACGGGGTTTTTTCCCACGCCACCGATTACGACGACATGTGGTTGCCCGGAGCCCACCCCACCGGCGTGACTTTTCCGGCGGCGCTGGCCATGGCCGAAAGCTTGCGCTCCTCGGGGCGCCAATTGCTCGCCGCGCAGGTGGCGGCCTACGAGGTCATGGGAAAACTCCATGCTTGCGCCGACGAGCGAGCGGGCTGGCATCCAACCCCGGTATTTGGCACCTTTGGTGCTGCCGTCGCGGCAGCCAAACTATTGGGTTTGGAAGCCGCTAAAGTTCGCATGGCCATGGGCATCGCCGCCTCGGAGGCCAGCGGGATCAGCTCGCAGAGCGGCACCATGACCAAGCCGTTTCACTCGGGCCACGGGGCGCGCAATGGTGTAGTGGCCGCCATGCTTGCCGCCGACGGCTTCTCGGCTAATCCTGATGTCTTGGATGGTGCATTTTTCGAAACCTTTTTCGGCAAAGATTTGTCCGACAGTTGGCAGCTCACGGCGATGCTCGGCAACCCCTATCATCTGGTCACGCCGGGAATCGGTATCAAGATGTATCCCAGCGGTTATCATCTGCATCATCCCTTCGAAGCCGCCCTCGCGCTGGTCAGAAAACACCACATCACCGCGGCCGAGATCGGCGCCATCGAGCTCATCGTGCCGCGGCGCGGCCACTTCAATCGGCCCCAAATCCGTACCGGCTTGGAGGGAAAATTCAGTTATCAATACCATGTGGCCATGGCCGTGTTGGATCAAAAGCTCACCATCGAGAGCTTTCACGATGAGCGGGCGCGGGCGCGGGACGTGCAAGAGCTGCTGCAAAAGATGAGCTTGCGCGTTGACCCGGCGATACCGCGCAATCCGGACATCGTTTATATCACCGTGGTCATCAAACTGCGTGACGGTAGAGAAGTGAGCGGCGCGGAACCGTTGCCGCGCAGCCACTGGAGACATCCTTTGTCGCGCGCGGAGTGGGTGGGAAAGTTTCGCACCAACGCGGCGCGGGTACTGGCGGAGCCGAATATAGAAAAAGTCATCGCCGCCGTGGACCGGCTCGAAGATCTCGCCGACGTTGGCGCGTTGACGGAATTGCTCCGGCTCTAGGCCACAAGACGTTGGCATCACGATGAGCGCAGCGCGGCAGAGCCGCAACCGCATCTCGGAATACCTCCCGCAAAGACGCAAAGGTCGCAAAGAAAAAGATTTATCCGAACTTGGCGTTCTTGGCGCCCCTTCGATTAAACTCAGGGCATGCTTGGCGGGAGAAATATCCGAATCTGAGGGATTTCACGTGTCGGTAAATTTAAGCGAGGCATAAAATTTGCAAAAATAGCCGCAGAGAATACGGATTCGTTTAAAGCCGTGGCAAGAAACGAGGTCTAGGATGGCAGAAAATCTAAATGTAACGGAGCAACTCAGCCAGTATATTGTCGGTGAGCGAGCCTCCCGATTGCCGCATGAGGTGTTGGAGCGGACCAAGATTCATATCCTCGATACTTTTGGCGCCATGGTGTCCGGTTCGCGCCTCACCCCGGGAAAGGTCGCCATTGATTTTGTCCGCGCAGAAGGAGGGCGGCGAGAAGCCAGCATCGTGGCGACCGAGGTGCAGACCAGTCCCATGCTCGCGGCGTTGGCCAACGCGATGACGGCGCATGCGGACGAGACCGACGACGCTCATTTTCCAACCGTCACTCACCCCGGATCGATCGTCTTGCCGGCGGCGCTGGCCGTGGCCGAGAGAGCGCATTGTTCGGGGCGCGATGTCATTGTCGCCGTGGCATTGGGCTACGATGTCATGTGCCGGATAAATAAAGGGCTCGATCGCGGCTGGATGGGCAAGCGCGGTCTCCATGCCGGATCGCTCTGCGGTGTGTTTGGCGCCGCGGCGGCGGCAGCCCGTCTGCTTTCCCTCAGCGCCCAGCATGTCCGCTACGCGTTGGCGCTGGCGGGCACTCAGGCGTCGGGAATCAATACCTGGCGCCAGGACCCACACCATATCGACAAGGCCTTGTGCTTCTCCGGCGCCCCGGCGCGCAACGGGGTTGGCGCCGCTCTGATGGCTCAGGCGGGTTTCACCGCGACCTCCACGGTCTTCGAAGGAGAGGAAAATTTTTTCCGGGCATTCTCCGATGAAGCGCACCCCGAAGAGGTCACAGGGGAACTCGGATCTCGCTATGAAATTCTCGATACGAGCATTAAAAAGTATCCGGCGGGACAGCCGATGCAGGCGACGCTGGAGGGCTACTTCAGACTGGTGGAAACACAGGGTCTCGATCCGCGGCAAATTCAGAAGATCATAGTACGGCTTCCCGATACGCAGGCGCGCACCATCAATGACCGCCATATGCCCGATGTCAACTGCCAGTATCTTCTCGCAGTCGCCATGCTCGATGGCCGGGTCGATTTCCAAAACTCCCATGACTTCGAGCGCATGCACGACCCGGAGGTGCTTCGATTAAAGCAACGCGTCGAGCTGGTGGCGGACCCCGAGTTGACGAAGAAGTTTCCCGCGGTGCGCTCCGCCATTGTCGAGACCGTCATGGTCGACGGGCGGCGCTTCGATATCCTCGTGGATCGTCTCCCCGGAGCGCCCTACAACCCGCTTTCCCTCCAGGAGGTGGAGCGAAAATTTTACTCGCTGAGCGCGCCCGTATTGGGCGAGGAGCGCTCGCGTTTGGCCCTGGAGACCACACGCCAGCTGGAGAACCTTCCCGACATCGCTAGCCTTACGGCTTTTTTCCGAATATGATGTTTTCTTGGAGTCGGGCCGGTGATCGTCGAAGCAAATCATGGAGGTGAAACATGAAGGGTTTTTATTTTCGGATGTTATTGACCGCGATGGTTCTTCTGAGCCTCGGTGTCCCGGCACAGCTCTTTGCCGCGGCCGCCAGCTCGGCGCTGCTCAAAGCGAAACAGGAGGCGGAGGCCAAGGGTTTTATCTTTGAGACGAGCCGCGATGAAATTATCGCCAAGGCCAGGAAAGAGGGGAAGCTGCGCGTCTTGAGTTCCCTCGAGATCGAAAATCTCAAGCCGGTTTCAGAGATGTTCAAAAAGAAATACCCGTTTATCGATCTGCGCGCGGAAGAGATCGCCGGCACGGATACCTATCAGCGCATGATCCTGGAAATGAAAGCCGGCACTGCCAGCGGCTGGGACGTGAATTATCTCACCACCGATTTCTATGACGACTACTTGCCGTACCAAAAGAAATTCGATGTCCTGGGCATGGCGCAGCAAGGGGTGCTGCAGATGCCGGTGAAAATGATCGATCCGGTCAATCGTAATATCGTCGCTTACACCACCAATACCCAGGTGGTTGCCTATAACAAGAAACTGATTTCCGAGGACAAGGTCCCGAGCGTTTGGGAGGATTTTCTCAAACCGGAATTCAAAGGAAAAAAGTTTGTCGTTGATATCCGCCCGCAAGAAGTAGCGGCGCTGGTTCCCGCCTGGGGACTGGAAAAGACTCTTCAGTTTGCCAGAGCCATAGCAGGGCAAGAGCCCATCTGGATAAGGGGCCACTCGCGAACCATCGCGGCCATGGCTGCGGGAGAGTATGCGATGCTGCTCGGGGCCAACTTGAACAGCAGTATGAGGGCCATGGGGAAGGATCGGATGGGCGTGTTGGCCTATAAAGTCGTTGAACCCATCCCCATTCGGATTGCCGACCATGAAGCCGTTTACGAGAGGGCCGCGTCGCCCTACGCAGGGTTACTGTGGCTGGAATTTATCGCCAACCAGGAAACGCAGAATTTGATCAACCGGGATCATAAAGGTTCGGTGTTTTTCCCCGGCACGACTCCTTATAAGTTGGCCCAGGGGAAAAAGGTTTCCATCGTGGCCTGGGAGCATGCGCCCCAGCTCGAAGAGATCCAGAAAAAAGTTTTCGAAGCCTACGGGTTTCCGAAAGCTACGGCTGCCAAACGGTAATCAGCAGGCGCAGCCGGCGCAGCAGGAAGCCCATAGCGCCGTTGGCGTCTATTTTTTTAGCTCGCGGCCGAGCAGGCGAAGTACTTCGTTAAATTGCCGCTGCATGGCAATCATCTGTTCGCGCATGTGGAGCGCAACTTCGACCCCTTCCAGGTTCACTCCCATTTCGTCGATGAGGAGGCGTGCGACGCGGACGCGATCGACTTGATCCAAAGGATAGTATTTATGGCCGCGCCGGTGGATCGGATAGATCACCTTTTCCCGTTCCAGACGGATGACGAATTTTTCGTCGACGTCGCAGATTCGAGTCACCTGGGTGATGCGCAGATATTTGCGCGGCATGGTTCCCTCCGCTAAAGCCGCAGACCTTTGCGCACGTCGTCTCCGTACGCCTCATCGATTTTTTTCACAACGTCGTCAGCGACCTTTTCCCTGGGCGCGTGAATCATGAGTCGTAGGTAAAGGTCTCCCGCCGCAGTCTGCCCGTAAGCGGCGACTCCCTTTCCTTTGATGCGCAACTGTCGGCCGCTCTGCGCGCCGGCGGGAACTTTGACCTTGATCGTTCCCACAGGCGTCGGCACTTCGACCTCGGCGCCGCGCAGGGCCTCACCGATGGTGATGGGCAGTTCCATCATGAGGTCTTTACCCGAGCGCGTCAGCATCGGGTGGGGACGGATGCGAGGAGTGATATAAAGGTCTCCTGCCGGACCGCCGCGCTCTCCGGCTTCGCCTTTTCCGCGCAGGCGAATTTTTTTTCCTGGCTCGGCTCCCGGCGGAATATTGACGCGAATCGTATCCCGCCGCAGCACCCGGCCGCTGCCCTTGCATGACGCGCAGGGATCGCCGGGCAGTCGGCCCCGCCCCATGCATTGTGGGCAGGTTTGGCGAAATTGCAGCGGTCCCTGGGCGATGGATTTTTCGCCGCTGCCACGGCACTCTGGGCAAGTGGGCTGTGTGGTCCCTGCTTTGACGCCGATGCCGTGACAGGTGTCGCATGGGACCGGCCGCTGCAGCGTGATCGAGGTTTGAAAGCCGCGCACCGCGTCGAGGAAATCGATTTCCATGCTGGACTCGATGTCCTGACCGCGAGCCGGTCCCGATTGCGCTCCCGGGCCCTGCCGGAACATGCCCCCGAGACCGCCGAACAGGTCGCCGAGATTTTCCATGTTGAATTCGAAGGCGCCGCCGGCGCGCTCCGCCCGCTCTTGCCACTGCTGATAGCTGCGCGCCTTTTCGGCATCAAATCCGGCGGCGAGCCCCGCTTCACCGAACTCATCGAAAAGCTTTCGCTTTTTTTCATCGCCCAGAACATCATAGGCTACCGAAACATCTTTGAACATGGCCTCGGCTTCTTTATTTCCCGGATTAATGTCAGGGTGATACTTGCGCGCGAGCTTGCGGTAAGCCTTGCGGATGTCATCCTGTGAAGCGCCACGGTTGATCCCGAGGATCGTATAGTAATCTCGGTCCGCCATAGTGGCTCTAAATTAACCACGAAGCGGCGAGATGCAAGTTGTCGGCTCCGTCGCCCGGATTAGTCATGGTCGGAGTACTGTATCAATCGAGGGGTGAGCGCAGTCGAACCACGATAAAAACATTAAGCGGCGACATCTCATACATTATCGACAATATCATGCTGTCGTTTTTTTGATCTTGGCATCTCGTTGTATCGCTCGGGTAACTGGACGGAAGTAAAAAAAATGGGTAAAAAGCACTATGGCCTTGACTGCTTATAATCAGGTCCCAATTCCTTCTTTTATGTACGGCACGGCTTGGAAGAAGGAAGCTACTTCACAACTGGTGCAACTGGCGGTGGCGTGCGGCTTCAGGGCGATCGACACGGCCAATCAACAGATCCATTACCGGGAGGCTCTGGTGGGTGACGCCCTTGCGGCGCTCGCGAAAAAAGAAATCAAGCGAGAAGAGCTGTTTCTGCAAACTAAATTTACTCCGTTGGGGGGGCAAGGCGGGTACAGTCCCTATGATCCCGCGGCTGCACTCAAAGACCAAGTCAGCCAATCCTTTGACAGCTCGTTATCTCACCTTGGCACCGACTATGTGGACTCCTATGTTTTGCACGCCCCCCTATCCCGGCGCGGACTGGGAGAAGCGGATTGGGAGGTGTGGGCCGCCATGGAAGAGCTCTATCGCGCCGGAAAAACCAAAATGATCGGCGTCAGCAACATCACCGCCACTCAGCTCGCCGCGCTTTGCGAACAGGCCAGCCATAAACCCATGGTGGTGCAGAATCGCTGTTTCGCCGTTCTCGGATGGGACAGAGAAGTTAGAAAGATTTGCCAAGATCAGGGCATCGTCTACCAAGGCTTCTCACTGTTGACTGCTAACACGGAATTTCTCGGCGATGCTGAAGTTCGGGCCATAGCCAAACGCTTGGGCGCCACTCTCGCGCAAATCGTTTTTCGCTTCGCCAGACAAATCGGCATGCTACCACTCACCGGAACCACGGATCCGCAACATATGAAGGAAGACCTCCAAGCGGAACGGTTGGAACTCTCCGCCGATGAATTGCAAAGCATTGAAAACATCGCGCTGTAAAAAGCGCGAGCCTGTGGCGGGGTTGTTTGATAATTTTCTATGCGGGTTTCTTCAGACCCCAGCCGGGCGACGCGCCGATTTCGACGCAGCCGTTGCGCACCGTCGCGCCACTTGTAGAGTCGCCGGTTAGCGCCTGGAACTCACCCACTTCGCACTCCTCGTCCATCCCTGGAAGAGAAGCCGCCAACTGCGCTTGGGCAATGTCAACCACCGCCGGTCCCGCCGAGCCGCCGACATGGACGCGAACTCCAAACGCCTGACAGATCTCGAAGACGCGTCGACATTCATCCAACGATCCCATCTTGGTCGCTTTGATGGAGACGATGTGCGCTGCCCGATGCTTGCAAACCTCCAGCGCTGATCTCGCGTCGTAGACGCACTGGTCCGCCATGATGGGAATGGGGCTGGACGCCGTGACCTGGGCGAGTCCAGCAATGTTTCGGTAGTCGATGGGTTGCTCGATGAGGCCAACCTCGTAAGTCGCCAGCTCTTGGCTAAGTTCAATGGCTTGCTCGGTTGCATAGGCGCCATTACCATCGATGCCGATCCAGATTTTCTTGCCAAAGGATTGACGCAGGGTTCGAATCCGCTCTAAATCTTCTTTAATCCCTGTGCCGACCTTTACTTTCAAATGCGTGATGCCTTGTTCCAAAAGCGCCCCCACTGCGGTTTCGAGCTCGGCCGGCGGTTTGATGCCCACCATCCGGACTACTCTAACATGAGAGCGAAGCAATCCACCCCATAGCGCGTGGCACGGCAGATTGGCCAACTTGCCGACGAGGTCGTAGAGCGCCAGGTCCGCCGCGATGGAACTTCGGGTATGAAGCTTTGCCTCTCTTAGCTTCTGCCGAATCACGTTGCCCGCCATCGGGTCAGCGCCGAGAAGAGCGGAACGCACGGGTCCGTTGAGTTGCGCTTCGAGTTGATCTCCGGAAATATTGCTCGGATGGGCCGCGGTGCCGCCGATTCCCGTGGCACCGTCCGCATCTATTTCGAGGATAAAACCTTCAACGGCGTTGCGCGCGTAGGATGCGGTTCTCCAGGCTTGATCGACTCGCGGCATGTTGATGCGGGTAACTCGCAGGGCGGAAATTTTCACGACAAATCCTCCATTCGGTTGAAGGCGACGAACGTTCAGCTCGATGAAGCTAATAGAGTAACGCTGCGTTGTCAACGCACAACAAGACCATTGACATTCTGTTAAGGGCGGTGGTAGGCGCTATGGTGCAGGGCTAAGAGAAGCCGGGATCAGCCGGTTTGCCTTGGGAGTGGCGCGGCTAAATGCCGCAGGGTTGAAAGTCCGGGAGCTTCGATTAGGGCGCGAAAGGAAGCGAATGGCTATAGTCTCTGAGCAGTTGGTGGATCTAGCGAGTGAGATTCGTTTTGCAAACCTACCGGGGGCGGTAATCCGTGAAGCCGGCAAGCGCCTGCTCGACGCTCTCGGTTGTATGATCGCCGGCGCTAACGGCGCGACGACGCAACAGGTAAGGATGACGGTGGCCCGACTTGGCGGCAATGCGGAGTCCAGCATTCTGGGTACCCGGGAGTTTACGTCGTGTGAGAAAGCGTCTGTGGTAAACAGTACCGCGCTGCGCTTTCTGGATTATATGGATGGTCATCCGGGTCCCTATCCCTGTCACGCCTGCTTTAATATTCCTCCCATCTTGGCCGTGGCGGAGAGCGTGGGTGCCTGCGGGGCCGAGCTCATCACGGCCATTGTGCGGGCTTATGAAATCATGCCCCGTTTCCAAGAACACGCGGCTCAACCGGACCTCGGGGCGCGGGGTTGGGCAGGAAGCACCCATTTGGCTTTCTCCGTTCCGTTGGGAATCGCCCCTCTGTTGGGCTTGAACAAGGAGCAGACCATCAACGCGCTCGGCATATCGGCCACCCACGGAGGGGTATTGGATGCGGCGAGCCACGGGCAAATGCCGACGAGCAAGTCGCTGCTGGATGGTATGACAGCCATGAATGCCGTAGTCGCCGCGCTGCTTGCCAAACAGGGCGTGAGTGGTCCTCCAGAAGTGATTGACGGCAAAGGCGGATATGTGATGGGGATTGCCGGGTCCTGTGATTACGCGGGGCTTCTTACTCCTATCGGACGGCACAGGATCATGGAGACCTATACGAAATTATACAACACGGTCAAATGCGGCCAGACGGCCGTCGGGGCTGCGCTGCAGCTCAAGCGGGAATACCAATTCAGCGCGCCCGACCTGGTTGACGTTCGCATCGGACTCGCCCGTAGAGACGCGGCCAACCAAACACGCCATCCCTCCTACGCCCGGCCGGCAAATCGCGACACAGCCAATCACAGCGTACGCTTCTGTGTGGCCGCTTCTCTGGTGGACGGGGAGGTCACTGCCGAACAATTCGCACCGGAAAAACTCCGCGCCCCTGAGATACTTTCCATGGTCGATCGTACGGCGGTTTATTGGGATGAGGCTCAAGAGGCGCACTGGCCCCTGGCCAATCCGGCGACGATTACGATCCGCACCAGAGGCGGCCTAGAAGTGTCCAAAACCTTGGTGTTCCCGCCAGGTCACCCGAACAACCCTTTGCCCGATGAGCTATTGGAACAGAAGTTTCGACAGCTCACCGGCGAGACTCTGGATGCGGAGCAGGTGGAAACAATCATCGGCATGACTCGCCGGCTGGATCGGCTGCGCGACGTTCGCGTCCTTATGAGTGCTATGCGGCCGCGGAGCAAAAGCTGAAGAGAGCGATGACCTTCGAAAGTTGGAATCGGCAACGGAGTAGCGCACGGCACTGAAACTCAATAGCCGGGGAAAGGCTAAGTCTTACTAAGGAGTTCATAAGTATCTTGACGCATTGTGTCGGGCAAAACCCAAGGCGCAAGCCCTTCCAAGCGCGGCCACTGGGTCTTGTCCTCGTTGCACTCGGAATGGCAAATGCGAGATCTCAGATTTCAAATTGGGCTATCTGAAATTTGCAATCTGCAATTTGAGATCCCGAAGGGATTGTGGCCGCACTCTCCAGGACTCGCCCCTGGGTTGTCGCATGTCTACTAACCAATGAACCCTTAAATAATATGAGCAACTTATCATTGATAAAGGAGGTGTTGGCAATGATGCTGTTAGGGTCGACATCACTCTTTTTGGCAATTCTTTTTTTGGCTTCGCTGGCGCTGGGTGCCGCCCCGGGATTGCTCAAGGCCAAAACAGAGGCTGAAGCCAAAGGCTATGTTTTCGAGACGAGTCGCGAGGAAATTTTGGCCAAGGCCAACAAAGAGGGTGCGCTGCGCGGATTGCTCGGATTTGACGGGCCGACAATCAAAGCGTTGCGCGAAGGGTTCAGGAAAAAATATCCATCCATCGGCGTTCACTTCGAGGAAGTACCCTTCGAGGCGTCGCAGCGCTTTTTGTTGGAACTGAAGTCGGGTAGGGAAACGAATTGGGACATCGCTCACGTCACCACCGAATCGCAACATGAGTACTTGCCCTATTTGGAAAAAGTCGATCTGAGGGGGATGGCGGAACAGGGAGTGCTGCAGATAAACCCCAGGATGGTGAACCCGGAGAGCCGAAACATGATCGGCTTGTCTTCCACCGTGGATACCTTCGCCTATAACAAGCGCCTTCTTCCCGCCGATATGGTTCCCAGGAGCTGGGAGGATTTTCTCAAGGCAGAACACAGCGGACGAAAGTTCCTGGCCGATGTCCGGCCCAACAGCGTAGCCGGCCTGGTGCCCGCTATGGGGCTGGAATGGGTGGAGGCCTATGCGCGCAAGATCGCGGCGCAACAGCCGGTTTGGGTGCGCGGTCATACCCGGTACTTAAACGCTATGGCCATGGGGGAATATCGGCTCTTTTTGGGGGTTTACTACCATGGCGTGATGCGGCAAAAAAAACGGGGCGCACAGGATCTCGAAGTTGTGGTTCTCGAGCCGGTGCCACTGCGGATCACTGAAATCCATAGCATGGTCAAGGGCGCCCGGCGGCCCTACGCGGCGATGCTCTTTCTTGAGTACGCGGCGGGAGCGGAGGGACAGAAAATCCTCTGGGAGATAGAGCCGTTCAAGTCTTCGATTTTTTCTCCGGGATCGAAAACCGAGGAGCTGGTGCGCGGCAAAAAGACTTCGATCATCGACTGGGATCACATCGTTAAACAGAAGGCGTACATGGAGAAGCTAATCGCCGCCTATGGTTTTCCGCGGCAGGAAAAAAAGTAGACAAGGGCAGCCCGTTTGCATTTATACGGGTGCGGGAAACATTCAGGATACGGTCTTACGCACTACACCTCATGGCAGGCGACATGCTGCGCTGTCTTTTTTTCTTCCAAAGGGGGATCCACCGTTTTGCATTTGTCGACGCGAATCGGACACCTGGGTTCCAGGCGGCAGCCTGGCGGGGGGTTGATGGGGAATGTGACTTCGCCTTTCAGAGGCGATTGGATACTTTCGGTGAAAGATCTTACCGTGGGGTTGGAAGCGAGGAGCGCTTGGGTATAGGGGTGGAGGGGAGTCTGGAAGATTTTTTCCACGGGAGCGATTTCCATGATCTTGCCGGCGTACATCACGGCGACCATATCGGCCAGATAACCTACCACGTTGAGATCATGAGAGATAAAGATCAGGCTAAGTTTCAAATCGCGCTGGAGTTTTCGTAACAGGTTTAGCACCTGCGCCTGAACCGAGACGTCGAGAGAGGACACGGGCTCGTCGGCGATAATCAGTTTAGGATTCGCCGCCAGCGCGCGGGCGATGCCGATGCGCTGGCGCTGGCCGCCGCTGAATTCATGGGGATAGCGGTAGAGCTGCTCGGCTCTGAGGCCCACAAGCTCCAACAATTCGGCCACGCGATCGCTCTTTTTTCGCCCGTGGATTCCATGAAAAATACTGAGGGGACGTCCCACGATATCGATGAGCCTCATGCGCGGGTTGAGTGAAGCGTAGGGATCCTGGAATATCATTTGAATATGTCGGCGTAATTCACGCACTTCTTTTTTCTGCAGGCCGAGGATCTCGCGCCCTTCGAAGTAAACTTCGCCGCCGGTGGCCGGGATGAGTCTCGTAATCAAACGCGCCGTTGTCGATTTGCCGCAACCGCTTTCACCCACGAGACCGAAAGTCTTTCCCTCCGGTACGGCGAAGGAGATCTGGTCGACGGCTTTGAGAACCTTTTGACCGCCGAGCAAACGGCTGACCAGGCCGCCGCCCACGTCAAAATGCTTGGTGAGCTCTTTGACTTCAAGAAGCGGCATCAGACACCGGGAAAATAACAGGCAGCGAGACTGTGATTGATTTTTTCCTCCAACCGCGGCGATTCGGCTTTGCAGATTTCCTTTGCTTTAGCGCAGCGCGGATGAAACTTGCATCCCGGGGGAGGCTCGAAAAGGTTGCAGACCGTTCCGGGAATCGCTTTCAAGGGTTCATGGCGCAACGCGGGTTGTGGAATGGCGTCGAGCAAACCAATGGTGTAAGGGTGCTGCGGGCGCGTGAAAAGAGCTTTTTTCTCCGCGAGCTCGACCATGGAGCCGGCATACATAACGCCAATCCGGTCACAGAGCCGCGCCACGACGGCGAGGTTGTGAGAAATAAAAATCAGCGCCATCTTGAGAGTTTCTTGAAGCTCTTTGAGAAGGTCCAAAATCTGCGCCTGGATGGTTACATCCAGAGCAGTGGTGGGCTCATCGGCGATCAATAGCTTGGGCTGGCAGGCCAGCGCCATGGCGATCATCACCCGCTGTCTCATGCCGCCGCTCAATTCATGGGGATAGCGGTTTGCCAGTATCTTCGGAGCGGGCAAATGAACTAGCCCCAAAACATGCTCGGTAAAATCACGGGAGACTTTTTTCGAATGGCCCATATGGATCTGGTAACATTCGCCGATCTGCTCGCCGACGGTGAGCGCCGGGTTCAGAGAGGTCATGGGTTCCTGGAAGATCATAGAGATCTTGCGCCCGCGGATACGCTCCATTTCACGAGCGCTCTTTTGCAACAAATTTTGATTCTCAAATAAAATCTCGCCGCCGGCGATTTCTCCCGGCGGCGCCGGAATGAGGCGCAAAATGGAAAGTGAGGTGACGCTCTTACCGCAACCCGTCTCGCCGACGATGCCGAGAGTTTCGCTTTCCTGCAACGAGAAAGATACGTTTTGCACCGCCGGCAGGGTGCCTCGTTTGAGATGGAATAGCACGGTGAGGTTTTTGACGTCCAGGAGAGGGGGGGGCATTTTGGATTTTCGATTTTGGATTATTCGGATCAACGCGCGAATTGCTCTCTAAGCTTTGTGTGCTACGATCCTTCGGCTTCGCGTCGCTAAGGCTGCCTCAATTTTCCATCAACGATCGTACTGGCGCGGATCAAACACATCTCTGAGTCCATCGCCCAACAGGTTGAAACCTAAAATGATAAGCGAGATCGTCAGGCCGGGGAAGAACGCGGCCATGGGTTGCAGTTGCAGAAATGGAGTGACCTCCTTCAGCATGAGCCCCCAGCTTGCGGTGGGCGGAGGCAAACCGAGACCGAGAAAGGCGAGAGACGATTCGGCCAGGATAACCCGGCCAAAATCCAGGCTGATACGAATCAGCAGAGGCGATAAGCAATTGGGCAGGACCTGGAAAAAGAGTATGCGGGCGTCGGATTCGCCGGTCATCCGCGCCGCTTCGACGTATTCCTTTTCTCTCTGCGATAGGACAACTCCGCGGACGATTCTTGCCGAGGAAGGAATCGAGCTGATGCCCAGGGCGATATAAAGAGAAAACAGGCCGCCGCCGAGGGAGGCGACCAGAGCGATGGCCAAGAGACGCCCGGGAAAAGCGATAATGGCGTCCATCACACGCATGATCGCCGAATCGATCCAGCGTCCGGAGAAACCGGAAATCGCGCCAAGAGGGATGCCCAAAAATGCTCCAAGAAAAACCGCGCCGAGCGCGACCTGAAACGCGGTGCGCGCGCCAAAAATGATTCGGCTGTAGGTATCGCGACCGAGGTAGTCCGTTCCCAACCAGTGCTCCATGCTGGGTCCCTGCAAGCGGTTGGCGATGTTGATGACGTAGGGGTCGTGGGTGGCCAGATAGGGGGCGAAAAGCGCCGCGAAGATTCCGGTGGCGACGATGAGCAAGCCCAGCAGCGCGAGACGATTACGCGCAATGACCCCGCACATGCCAAAAAACTGGGCGAGCCGGGAATTTGCCGGCTCGGCGGCAGACCACAGGGCCCCTGGAGATGCTTCTTGTTTCATGATGTCGCTATCATTATTCGAGCTTGATTCGAGGATCCAGCCATTTGTACACGATATCGACGACCAGATTGATCATGACATAGGTAACCGCGATGATCAGAACCGCGCCCTGCACGATGGGATAATCCCGGGCATATATTCCTTCGATCAATAGCCGCCCGACTCCCGGCCAGGAAAATACAGTCTCGACGATGGTCGAGCCGCCCAAGAGCCGGGCCGTTTGCAGTCCCACCACCGTGACTGCGGCAATCAACGAATTCTTGAGCGCGTGCCTGACAATGACTCTTCTGGATGGCAGGCCCTTGGCCCATGCGGTGCGCACGTAATCTTGCTTTAATTGCTCCAGCATCTCGGCGCGGATGTAGCGTGTCAGGGGGGCAGCGAGATCCGTGCCCATGACGATGGCGGGGAGGAAAACATGTTGGAGGAAACGGAAGGGATCTTCAAGGGGGCTGGCGTAACCGATGGAGGGCAGCCAGCCGAGCTTCAGGCTGAACAGCACAATAAGCATGAGCGCGAGCCAAAAGTTAGGCATGGCGATGCCCCACAGGGCAAATCCCATGGCGGCATAGTCCGCGCCGGTATTTTGCCGGATGGCGGCAATGACCCCCATCGGGATGGCGATCGCAAGTCCCGTGAGCAAGGATATAAGCGCGAGATAAATCGTCGCCGGATAACGCTCGAACAGGACTTCGAAAATCGGCCGGCGCGACGATAGCGACAACCCAAGATCACCGTGAATCACCTTGTTGACCCAGTGGAAATATTGAACATAGATGGGCCGGTCAAAGCCCAATTGCTGCTGTAATGCCTGGTATTGTTCCTCGCTGATGCGCACGCGCTGTTCGGGATCGATTCCCAGCATCACCAATACCGGATCTCCAGGGATCAGGCGGATGATAAGAAAGACCGCCAGACTCACCAGAATAAGGACGGGAATGAGTTGGAGAAAACGCTGGACGATGTAGCGGGCAAGCATAATAAAGATAATTTCCTTTGAGGCTTTACGCGCGAACGCCGTCTCGGATCTTGGGTTGGGGGAGCTCAAGACGCGAGTCCCCAGACGCTAGACCATCTCTTTGTTAAGCCGCCCGCCTCCGCGGCACGCTCTATATCGAGAGCCTTTGCGGATGCATTGCTAATACGGTTTATTTATTGACCCACGCATGGCTCAAACCGCCGCCCCAAGGTTGAAAATCGCCACTTGTGTTGGTGACGAATCCTTTTACATGATCGCGGAACGTGAAAAAACGAGGCGTAAAGCCGATAGGGAAAATGGGAATATCGGCCGCCAGCATGCCCACCGCTTGCTTGAATAACGCCCGGCGTTTTTCCTGGTTGAGTTCGGCTTCCGCTTTCTTCAATAAAGCGTCATAGGCCTTGTCGCAATAACCGCTTTCGTTGAGGCGCCGTTTTCTCTGGTCGGGCTCGCACATATATTCCTGGTAAGCGGGTAACGGGTCGGGGTAGTCGCTACCGCCAGCCAGTTTGAACATATACTTGCCTTCCCGCCGAGCCTCGAGAGCAGAAGCTCTTTCCAAGATCTTAAGCTCCACTTTTATGCCGGCCCGTTTTAGCTGCGCCTGGATCGTCGCGCCCTCAGTTTCCGCCGCTTCGCCGCGATTGCCCATGAGTTCGATGGTTTCGCCCTTGTAGCCGGCCTCTTTCAGAAGCGCTTTGGCCTTATCCAGATCGAGCTGCGGCGTGGCGAGATCAAAATGCCAGTGATGCCCCTGAGGAAACCTCTGGTCGCTGATTTCAGCCAGACCAAAGTAAGCCGCTTGCAAGATCTCTTTTTTATTTATTGCATGGGCCACGGCAAGACGCAGCTTTTTGTTATTGAATGGAGGATCGAACACGTTGAACTCGAGGTTGCGCGCGCCCGCAAGAGTCGCTTTGGCAAATCCGATGCCTCTGATTTTTCCTTTGACGATCTGGTCGACCCATTCGTAGGGCGTGCGCTCGATGAGATCGACGTCTCCAGCCTGCAGGGCGGTAAAACGAACAGTCGAATCGCCGATGACCCGCATGACGACCCTGTCGACGTAGGCCTTGGGTCCCCAGTAACCGTCGTAGCGTTCAAAAACAATGCGCTGCCCTGGCACCCACTCCACGAACTTGAAGGGCCCGGTGCCGGCGGGAAAGGTCGCGGGTTTTCTGATGCCTTCGCTGAGGGATTCCTTGGGGATCGCGGAAAAAGCGGCGATGTCCGTAAGCAAGGTTAAAAATAGCGGGTTGTGATGCTTCAAGTAAATTCTTAGAGTATGTTTGTCAACCGCCTCGGCCCGCTGCACCGAGCTCAGATCGTCAAAGCCATAGGCTCCGTTTTTCGGATTCATTGTGTAATCCATGGCGAACTTGATATCCTCGGCCGCGACCTCTCTGCCGTTGTGAAACTTGACGCCCTTGCGGAGCCGAAATGTGTAAAGCTTGCCGTCTTGGGAAATCTCCCAGGACTCGGCGAGGCGCGGCTGGATCGCCCCTTTCAAATCCCGTGCGAGCAGCGGTTCGAACATGAGCTCGCGGATTCTTGCGTCTGTCGAACTGGTGTTGACGAGCGGATTCATCAAGCCCATCTCTTTGCTGATGGCAAATGTGATGGTGCCACCCCGTTTGGGTTCCAACGATGCGGCCTTGAGTTGAGAAGCCAGGCCGAACAGTAGGGCCAGCGCCACAGCCAATACGCGCGATGTATTCATAATCCCCTCCTTATCATTGATGGTCGTTACCCCAGGCATCTTATTTCTCCAGCCAGGTGTAATTCAACCCCCCACCCCACCACGTGAACTCGCCGTCATACGCGGTGGTGAAACCTTTCACATAATCGCGAAGAGCGAAATAACGAGAAGTATGGCCGATGGTCAGCGAGGGAAGGTCTTCGTTTAATCGCGCCACGACCTTGGTCATCAAGGCGTGCAAGGCATGATCATCATGCTCGGCGGCGGCCGCTTTCAACCAGGCGTCCACATCCTTGTCACAATAACCGGTTTCATTCTGATTGCGATTTCGCGGCTCGGACTCGCATATATGGATCGGCAAATAGAGATCCACAGGATTGGGATTGACCCCTGGATCCCCGGAAAAAGTAAATGAATATTGACCCTTGCGGCGCAGCTCGATATTGGAACTTCGGTCGGCCATTTTGATATTGATATGCATCCCGATCTTTTTAAGCTGGGCTTGGAAAGTGGCTGACTCTGCATCTTGCGTTCCTCCCAGGCTGGCCAAGAGCTCAATCACCTCGCCTTTATAGCCGGCGTCTTTAAGCAAGGCCCTCGCCTTGTTGAGATCATGGGCAGGCGCAGCGATCCCCTCAATATACCATTTGTGACCCTTGGGATAGAGCTGATCCGAAGTCTGGCCAAAGCCAAAGAATGCCGCCTGGAGCATTTCCTTTCTGTCGATGGCGTGGGCCACCGCCAGGCGCAACTTTTTGTTGTTGAACGGCGGGTCAGCGACGTTAAATTGTATCGCGCGCCCCGCCGAATAACGCGATTCGGCAAAGCCGACTCCTTTCACCTTTCCCTCGCCGACGGCCTTAATCCATTCGTATGGCGCCCGTTCCATCATGTCGATGTCGCCGGCGCGAAGCGCATTAAAGCCCACCGTGGGGTCGCTGATGATCCGCAGAACTACTCGGTCGAGAAACGCTTTATGTCCCCAGTAATCATCGAATCGCTCAAAGACGATGCGTTGCTGCGGCTGCCATTCCACCAGCCTAAACGGTCCCGTACCGGGAGGAAACTTGGCAGGCTTTCTCACGCCCTCTGCTACTGATTCCTTCGGCACCACCGAGAAGGACCGGATTTCCGCCAGTGTGTAAACAAACCCCGGCGAGGAACGCTTCATGTGGAGATGGATGGTGTATTTGTCGCTGACTTCGACGCGATCGACAACGGCCAAGGCGGCATATCCATAGGCGCCGTTTTTTGGGTTCATGCTGTAGTCGATGGCGAATTTAACGTCCTCGGCGGTCATTTCCTGCTTGTTGTGAAACCTTACGCCGCGGCGCAACCGCAGGGTGTAGAGTTTGCCGTCTTTGGAAACCTTCCAGGATTCGGCCAGGCGGGGATGCAGGTTCCCTTTGAGGTCGATGCCCAGAAGCGGCTCAAACATGAGATCGCGTATGCGCTTTTGTGTCGAACCCGTGTCCACGAGGGGGTTCATCACCGCCATATCCCGCGTGATGCCCATGGTGAGGGTGCCGCCACGCTTGGGCTGGGCCGCAGCGCTTTGTGCGGGTGAATAAAAAGCGAATGAAATCAAAAGCCAAACAGCGATGCACCGACGCTTCATGTTTGTACCTCCAGGTTCCACAGCTCCGGCTCTCGTTGACTTCGCGACCGAATCGAATTCACCTGGTTGTGACTGAAATCGGCGTGAGTAATCTCGCAGTATAGATGAGGCCGTTCAATTCGCGTGAGGCCTTCTGCTTCAAAGCGGTGCCTTGCATACCAAGTGACGCGCACTCGATTACATGATCTTATAGAGCTGCGCGGCGTTGCGCCAGAGAAATTTTTGTCTGTCGTTATCCGGCACGGCTTGGAAACTTCTCGCTATGGCGTCTCGGCTATTGGGCCAGGTCGAAGTGGACAGAGGAAAGTTCGTCGACCAAAGGATGTTTTCGTTGCCGATGAAGTGACGAGTCTGAAGGGATGCCCGGTCGTACCAACCGACGACATAACATTGACGCTTGAACATCTCAGACGGTGTCAGCTCATACCCTTCCAGATGCAGGCGGTCACCCTTGGCCTGAAAGTCGGTGTATTCAAGAAGATAAGCCCCCCACCCGAGCGCGCTTTCTGCGAGGACGATTTTGAGTTTGGGAAAACGCAAGAGGATTCGCGAGATCAAAAGGTTGACCACCACCGCCACCGTGCTGACGGGTCTCGTGATCGCTCTAAGGGCGCCGGCAATCGCATCGGAATAGCCTTCGTAAGGTTGAACTTGAATGGCCTGGGACGCCCCCGCATGGAAACAAAGTGGCACGCCGAGATCCTGACAGGTTGCCCAGACAAGATCGTAGGCCTCATCGTTGATATGGGGAACCTCCCTCAACTCCGCGGGGATCGCCGGATAGATGACACCTCTATGCCCCAGAGCCACCGCCCGCTTGATTTCAGCGACAGCCGCTGCGGCCGGAAATAGCGGGACAATGCACTGCGGGATAAAGCGGGGACTCACGCCGGCCCATTCCTCGATCAGCCAGTCGTTGTAGGCTTGCACGCAAGCCAGCTCCAATGCCGCATCGCTCAAGCGGCCGAACGTTTCACCGGCCACCCCGGCAACGCTTGGGTAGAGCACCGAGTAATCCACCCCATCGGCATCCATCGCTTTAAGGCGTTCCTTGGCGTCATAAGCCGCCGCAGGCACCTGTTCCCAGGAGGTCGGTTCCACGGCGCGATCCGCCATTAGCGCGCCGCTCATGGCGACTCCCCTTAGCGCGATGGGCTGTCCGTCGACGATCCAGGCTTCACTGCCATCCGCCATACGCTTGAGGGAAGGAACTCTCTCACCCCACTTCGCTTTAGATAGCCGCTTGGTCCAGAGATCAGGATGTTCCTGGACATGGTCGTCAGCGCTTATAAACCTGCCGGCATTGGCCATGGATATTCCTTTAGAGAATCTTATAGAGTCGCATCGCGTTGCCGTATAGCAATTTCTTGCGCTCGTCTTCTTTGACATCCAGGCCGTCCAGCGCCCACTCGACAAATTTCCACGATTTTGGGTAGGTGGAGGCGATATGGGGATAATCGGACTCCCACATGATTTTGTCTATGCCGATTTGGTGGCGTAGCTCCATGCCCGCCCTTTCGTACCAGAAGTCGACGTAAATCTGGCGGCGAAAAAGCTCGCTGGGGCGCGTGAGAATTCCAGAGGTCCAAAGATGGCGGCGCTCCCATTCATGGTCGCAGGCCTCGAGCACATAGTTGACCCATCCCAGACCGGTCTCGGCGCAGACCCAGTCGAGCCGTGGGTATTTATCGAGCAGGCCCGAGAGAATGAGATTGGGAATGAGCTGCGCGGGAGTGGCGCAAAGTCTGGAGGTAGAAACCGTGTGGGATTGATTTCTCGTAAACCCCTGCCAACGCGGCACGGCGAGTTGCGTTGCCAATCCGGCCGAGCCATGCCAATGCACGGGCACGCCGAGATCCTCACAGGCGGCCCATAAGGGATACCAAAATGGATCGTTGAAATGTTTCAAGCCGGCCTTGGTCATTCCGGGCTGGGCCAACATAACGATGCCGCGGTGCCCTTTTTTGACGGCTCTTGCGACTTCGGTGACAATGACTTCAATGTCACTCATGTAGGGAATGATCGCCAGAGGCACATAGCGGTCGCTGATGTCGCGCCATTGCGCCATGGCGTCGTTGTAAGCCTGGACGCAGGCGAGCTCGTAGGCGGCGTCTGCCTGCAGGAAAGCGGCGTTGCTCACCGGGTTGTTGGGGTAAAGCACCTCGCCGTCGATTTGATCTTCGTCCAACGCCTTGGCGCGTTCCAGCGGATCATAGACTTTTACCGGCACTTCCTCCCAGCGCTGCGGATAGTAGCCTCTCTCCACCCCGCCCTCCATGGCCGCCGGGCAGTTGCACACCGAGTCGCCCGTGACCTTGCCGTTGACCATCCAGCGGTGAACCGGGTGGGGAAACTTCTCCTCTTTGACTTCGACAACCTGGGGAATCCGCTCGCCCCATTTGGCCTGCGACATGCGGCGCGTGAAAGCGTCTCTGTCAAGCTGGCCGTGGGAGTCGCAACTAATCAGGCCATGGCGAATTCGCATTCCCCTCCTGCCTCCTACCTATATGTCGTCACCGATGCCGACAAATGCTATCTATTCGTCGGCAATTACTGTTTACGCTGGTACAGTTTGTCAATGTAGCCGGAGTTGTCCAGCTCCCGGAGATAATGCAGATCCCATAGTGCGAGAGCGCTGATCTCTTTGGCTTCCGGCGATTTGATGCAGCCCAGCTCGTAAGCGTTGATTACACCTTGGGGGTCGGGATAGGGTTTTTTCGGCATTCGTTCGAAAGTTCGGTACTGATAGGACTCGCCGGTTCTCTTATTGAGGTTGGCCAAAATCTTTTCAGTTTTTGCCCGTTGCGTCTTGGCGAAATGGATCCCCATTACCATCGCCTTGACCAGCCGTTCCCCAAGCCCTTTTTTCTTTTGCAACACGGTGTAGGAAGTCGTCAGCGTGGGACCGTTGATCATCGGCAGCGGCCCCAGCGGCAGCACGTGAAACCCCAGTTCCTTGTATCGCTCTCCAGTCCCGGAAATGAATCGCGCATCGGCTCTGCCGGATTTGAGCGCTTCGAATTGAGCATCCGAGCTTTCGTGTTCGACCCATTTGACTTCGTTTATCCCGAGACCGGCCCGGATCAGATACATCATGTGATTGCCGCGGCCATGATGGAAGCCGCCGTTTCTGCCTTCCATGGGAGTATCGGCAATCCTTTTGCCGCGCAGATCCTGAATTGATTTTAACTGCTCGCGGGAGGCGACGCTGGCGTTTTGACCGTTTACGGGGGAGGCGATGCTGACGATGGGTTTTCCCCGGGCCACGAGAGCGTAGGGAGTGAGATGATCGCCGGAGATGAAATCGATTTGGCCTTTGAATAAAGCCGCCTCCGCGTCCGGGGGCATGGCGCAGTATTCAAAATTGACGAGATCCAATCCGGCCTTTTTCCAGATGCCGGCTTCTTGCATCACCTCCCAGAGCGGCAGGTGGCTGCCCGAGCGGTAAACACCGCGTATCTTTATTTTGCGTTCTGCCATGGAGTCCTCCTCATGCTGCCTTTGCTTTGGCGGTGCAGAAGGGATGTTTACCCCCCATTTCGCAAGTCACGCCCTCTTTGGCAAGGGCAGCCTCGTAGTCGCGATGAATCGCGAGGTCTTCCTCTTCGTACTCGATTTGATCGCCGCCTTCTTTGACGCTTTTGTAAACATATTGCTTACCGCCGCTTTTCGGCTTGTCGCTGCCCCAGCCGATAGCGAGAAATAGCACCGGATCATTGCCGGTGTTGAAGTGCTGGTGAAACCACATTTCGGGCGGCACGAACACGCTTCCCGGCTCCCAGTCGATCGTTTCGATCTGTTTGCCTTCCTGCCACATGAGAGAGTACCCATGCCCTTTTAAAATGACGACGTGGATTCCCGGCCCATGACGGTGCGCTTTTTTGTAAGTACCGACGGGCCAAAAGGAGCTATGGGATTTCATGGTGCCATTGACCAGTCCGAACCCCAGCGACTTGACGCCGATCCCTCTCCCTCCTTCAAGCATCTGGCAGGCCATCACATCGGCGACAAAATTAGTCTGCCAGCGACGTTGATCGGCCTTGCGTTCCGATTCTTTAAAGTAGCCTTCTTCTGCGTTGAAACGATCCTTGAAGAGAAATGGGTTTTCAAAAACAAATTCATGATTGTCGAAGGAATCGATAATCCGGGGGGCGCTGGTCATGGAGACGTAACGCGCCGCCTCGGTGCCGGAAGCGTTGAAGTGCTGATGCCAGGCGTTCATGGGTATGGCGAAGTAGCTGCCCGTGTGCCACTCGAAACTCTGCTTCTTGGACTCGTCGATCCAGACCGAGGTCGCTCCCTGTCCCTTGAGAATATATATGGTTTCCTCGTAGAGATGCTTGTGGGGTTTGAGGGATTTTCCCGCGGGGATTTCGGTGACGTGGGCATCGTTGAATCCCCCTGTCCCCTCGAGATTAATGACGGCGCCTAAACCATCACCACTGGATTTCCAGGGCGCAAGCTCCATCTTCAAAAGGTTCTTGACAAAATAACCCCGGACCGTTGGCAGCCCCTCCGCTTCCTTCCATCTCTCATAGGGCGACTTGTAGGCTTCCGCTTCTTTCACCATTTCCCGCTCGGCGCGGACCATCGTGGTATCCGTTTTGGCCATGGTCTCCTCCTTATTTTTCCCGTTTACGGATGATTTTGCCGGCACGTCATCTCGATCGATTTGCCGCTGCCGCGGCTAGCACCGGCTGTTGAATCTATCAGTGTTTCTTCGCTATCAGGATGCCACCCTTGTTGTCAAATCTCTCCCTGGCCGTGATCCATAATGTTCGGCTGTGATTTATGAAGTCGTTTCATCGCTGCCGTTCTACGGCTCGCCGTAAAATCGCACCGCATTATCCCACATCAGTTTATTGAGGGCCGTAACGCCAAGACTTTTCCATGACAGGACCTTGTCCACCGATTCGGGAAACCTTGATTCGGCATGCGGGTAATCAGAAGCGTACATGAGGATGTGATCGCCCAGCAAATGGGTCACCATCCCAGCCATTTTCTCTCCCTCGTGGATCACGATCCCGGCAAAGAACCTTCCACCGACAATATACTCGCTCAGTTTGTGCTGCAGATTGTCCGGAATCGCGCCGGCGCCTATGTAAACGGCTTGATCATCCATTCTGCTCGCCCAAAAAGGAAGCCAGCCGAAGCCGGATTCGAGAATGCCGAAACGAACATTGCGGTAGCGATCCATGATGCCGGAGCCGAAGAACGCCGGAATCGCCCGCATCGCGCCCCAGGGATGTGATGCCAACCGGCCAATGAACCGATTGTCCCAAAGATCGCGGTAGCCGGGGAACCCGAAAGAAAAACTGTGGTGAACAACACCAAGTCCCGCTTCGTCCGCCGCTCGCCAAATGGGATCGAGGTCGGGGTGATCCAGCGGCTGGTCGAGCGCCAACCGGGGCTCTACTCCCACCGCCCAGGCGCTACGGCTCCATTTTTTGATTTCTTTGACCGAATCTTCTACGCGCAGGCCGCTGGCGATGATGAGGGATTTCAGGCGATGGGGGTACTTGCTCGTGAAATCGTTAAGATATCGGTGCTGCGCTCGAATGAAGGCCATCTCCAAATCGGCGTCGTCGGTGCCGGGAATTCCTCCCGGCACCATCATGTGGACGTCGACGCCTTCCTCGTCCATGTCGCGAATACGGGCCTCGACATCGAAATCGCCACCGCCGTAACTGGGAAATTTTTGTCCCATGAACTGCTGAAACACGCGCTCCCCGTTTTCCCGCGGGGCTGCTTGGCCGAGCATTCGCATCGACTCTTTGTTCCATCCTTCGTTTCTGGTGCGAAAACGAAAGTAGTGGCGGTGCGGGGACTCGTAGCGTTCACCCGCCATGCCAATCCGCACAGGGACCTTGCCCCACTCGGGCACTCGCTCGCGCAGCTCGGGTTCGAGATAAGGCGTTATGGTTTCTACCGTGGGGCGGAGATGGGTGTCGGAATCGAAAATCTTAACGCCGTCGCGCATGGCGCACTTCCATTTGATTAAAGAGGGATTTTGAATGCGCCCTATCTACCCACACAACGAGTTCTTAGTCAAACCTTGCCGGTGCTTGTCGGGGCGGGCTTGACTGCCGTGGCGACTGCGCAGATAATGGCGGCCACTCGATTGGCAAAGGAGATTAACTTATGGCCGCAGACGATGTGCCGCTGCCGTTCAAGGTCGCGAAGATTCAGCCGCAGATGGTGAGCCGTGGAAAGAAGGGGGCGTCGCTTTTCAGAACCGACATTCTAGGCGCCACGGTCCAGGTCGTTACCGAGGGGGGCGAGACCAATTTGCACGCCCACGCCGGCAGCGATGCCACATGGCTGATTATATCCGGCGCCGCGACTTTTTATGGCGAAGGGGATAAGGTTGTCGCGCGCTTGGAAAAAAACGAGATGTTGCTGATTCCCAGGGGGACGCCTTACTGGTTTGAAAGCAGCAGCAAAGAGCCCCTTGTCATCATGCGATTTAGCGCCCGGGCGCAGAACACCCCGGATAAGAGGATCAATTACACCGAGCGTAAGGAAAAACCCCGAGAGGTCATACCCGGCGCTTTTTTTGAAGGGTAGAATACGTTCTCGGTGGCCTTGGCGTCACGGGCAAAATCAGCGCGGCGCGTTTGACCCGTGGCGCTCTGCGCTTTGCTTGAGCATTTACCTGCGCGGGACTGATCAATCTCGCGCCGACTCTTTCCTTTTTGCAAAAACACACCGCTTTGTCCTTGTGGCGCAAGGCGATGGCGCTTGCGCTGGTTTGACTTAAATTGAAGAACTATTGTACTTATGACCACCAACTCCATGGTGGCCTGTCCGGTTGTCTTGGGCGCTAGGGGAACATGTCATGAAAAAGCTCTTTTTGACCGTCATATCGATCTCGTGGCTATTCGCCTCCGCCGCATGGGCCGCGTCAGCCGGCCCCGCCCTGTTAAAGGCCAAAAAGGATGCCGAGGCCACAGGGTATACCTTTTTCTCCAGTCAGGGGGAAATTATTGCGAAAGCCAAGCAGGAGGGCAAGCTCCGTGTCTTGGCCGAGATGGAACCGCCCAATATCAAAGCCTCCGTCAAGGCGTTCATGAAAAAATATCCCTTCATCAACATCCACATCGAGGAGATTACCGGCACGGACGCCGCCCGGCGCAACATTCTGGAGATAAAGAGCGGGATGGCCAAGGACTGGGATATCGTCCATCTCTCCACCGATTTCTACAGTGAATACATCCCCCACCTTTGGAAATTTGATATCCTGGGGATGGCGCAGCAGGGAGTGTTACAGATTCCCGTTCCGATGATTGACCCGAAGCATCGCAACATCGTCGGTTTCTTCAGTCGCTTCCAGGTGACGGCCTATAATAAAAATCTATTGGCTGCAGATCGGCTGCCTAAAAATTGGGAAGATATTCTCAAGCCGGAATTCAAAGGGCGCAAATTTGCCGCCGACATCCGTCCAACTGAGATCGCCGCCCTGGTCCCGGCCTGGGGGCTGGAGAAAACCCTCGACTATGCCCGTAAAATTGCGGCGCAGCAACCCATTTGGGTGCGCGGCGGCAGCAGAACCTTGACAGCCATGAAGGCAGGCGAAATCCCTATGATGATCGGCCCTAACTTTCACACCACCAAGCGAGCTCAGGGAAAAGACCCCACCGGTGTCCTGCAGTATGTCATGGTCGAACCGGTGCCCGTGCGGCAATCGCTGCAGGAGGCGGTTCAGGTCGGCGCCCAGAGCCCTCATAGCGCTCTGTTATGGCTTGAGTGGATGGCAAGTCCGGAAGCGCAGAAGCTGGCTGACGAGCATGAGCCGCTGGCCTCTTCGGTCTATGTGCCCGGCGGTGCCGTGGAGCAGGAGTTGCGTGGCAAGAAGCTCTCCGTAGTCAGTTGGGATCACCACCAAAATATGGAGCAGTGGCAGGCGAAGGTGGTGGAGGCCTATGGTTTTCCTAAAGCGGAAACGAGAAAGTAGATAATCAGCCGCCAAAGAACGGCACGGCTGAACCGTAACCGAAGAACACATAAGATATCACCACGAAGCACACCCTTCTATGGGACTCAGGACGGGCTTCGATCACGAAGGAAGAAAAAGTTTTCTTTAAGATTCGATGCTCTTTCTGTTATCCACTCTTCGCGATCTGCGTGGTGAGAAAGTAACTTGGCGAATTTCCAAGAGTAAAGACCCGGCAAAAAACTTCTGGGTTGTGGACGAACGAGGCTGAATTTATGGGAGGTGGAAATGCCTTTCGAGGAGTCTAAAAATTGGCGCAAAGGAAACCGTCAGGCCTCCTATTATGCCGACGACCTCAAGCGCACGAAAGAAGAAAAAGAGAAACTTGAAGGCTACCCAAAAGCCGTCAAGCCGGAAGAAATGCCCTGGGAGGATAGTCCCCATGGGCGGTTAAAACACCTTGCCCGCGAAGGCATAAACCCCAGGATCAAAGATATCGATATGTACATGCAGGAAGTGCCGCCCGGAGGTTGCTCCGGCAAACACCGTCATACGGCCGAGGAATTAATGTTTATTCTCGAGGGGCGAGGCTACTCGTTGCATTGGGATGTCGACTTTGATCTCAATGAGGCGTACGAGTGGCATACCGCTAAAGAGCCGAAGCGATTCGAGTGGGAAGAAGGGGATCTTGTCTATATTCCGGTGAACACCGCGCACCAGCACTTCAATAGCGATCCAGACAAGCCGGCGCGCTTCATTTCGGCCAGCAGCCGGATCTACAAAACACTCGGATGGGGCGATGTCGAAGACCTTGAAGCAGCTCCGCCGTTTGAAAAAAAATCCGGGTTGTAAGAATACGGAGGTTGTCAACATGGAACAGTATCAATACGATGAAGAGCGTTGTTACGTCCGGGGAATCGGCGCCAAGACGTACAGCCTAAAGCAGGAATTGGAGCGGCTAAGAAGTATGCCGCGGGTGATCAAGGGAGCTAGTCTGCCGTGGCGCAGCGGGCCGCAGGTGTTCCACAAAAACATGATGAATCCCGGCCATGGGTTGATTCAAAGTCTGCACTGTTCCCAGGAAGAGTTGGCGCCAGGGGGCCGCTCACAGAAGCATGGTCATCAAAATCCCGCGCTGCTCTACGTCCTGGAAGGCGAGGGATACGACATCCATGATGGGGAGCGCTACGACTGGAGCGCCGGTGATCTCGTGCTTGTGACACCGGGCTGCGTGCATCAGCATTTTAACGCCTTGGAAGATCGCCCGGCGCGGGTGCTGATTATCAAAACCAAGCCGCTGTATATCTTCATGGGGCTGATGCAACAAGGGTTCGTCGAGAAGGCGCCGAAGCAAGCCAAGCCCGGTTGGGAAGACTTCAAGCCGCTGCACGGCTCTTTCGTCGAAAAAATGGAAAAAATATAAACCACCGGGAGGCAGGGTATGAAAGTCACTTGCATTCAGGCGAAGGTTGGAATGGTGCTAATCAGCTTGTGGCTCTTTGGCTCCCATGCCTTTGCCGCCTCAGCGAGCCCTAATTTGCAAAAAGCCAAGCAGGAGTCCGAGGCAAAGGGATTTATCTTTCTCTCCAATCACGACGAAATCGTTGCCAAAGCAAAGAAGGAAGGGAAGGTGCGGGCCTTCAGTTCTCTTGATCCCGCAAGCTTCAAACCCATGGCCGACTCGTTTAAGAAAAAGTATCCGTTCATCGATGTGCAAATTCAAGAATTCACCGGCACCGACACCATGCAGCGTTTTCTTTTGGAGTTGAAGGCGGGCACGGTGAAGGACTGGGACGTGGGTCATGCATCGGAAGACACCTATAATGACTTTATACCCCACGCCATGAAGTTTGACATATTGAGCATGGCGGAGCAGGGGATATTGAAAATCAATCCTAAGATGGTCGACCCCGACAATCGCACAGTGGTGGCCATCGCCACCGGCCTTTGTTCCATTGCATACAACAAGAATCGCATTCCTCCGGATCGAGTCCCCAATCAATTGGAGGATATTCTCCGGCCTGAATTCAAAGGGAAGAAATTCGTCGTGGACATACGCCCGCACTGCATGGCGGCTTTAATGGCTGGGTTGGGGGAGGAATGGGTCGTCAATTACGCGCGCAAAATTAAAGAGCAGGAGCCGGTTTGGGTGCGCGGCAACACCCGTGCGCTCACCGCCATTGCCATAGGCGAATACGCGATGCATCAGCTTACCAACTACCACTCCTGCGTCCGTGCCGCGCAAAAAGACAAAACGAAAAATCTCGTCTGCAAGGTCATCGAGCCGGTCCCCGGTCGCATTCAGGAACCCAATTTCGTTCTCAAGTCGGCTGCCAATCCCCACGCCGCGCTGCTCTTTTTTGAGCACCAGGCAAGCCCCGAAGGGCAAAAGATCCTCGACGAAGTCGAGCCATTCAAATCTAGCGTTTTTGCGAACGGAGAAATCAGCAAATTAACTCAGGGAAAAAAATCCTCCATCAATGATTTTCGCACCTATCACAAGACTCCCAACTGGATGAAGATGATTGTAGATGCGTATGGTTTTCCCAAGGCGGAAATCCGGTAACGGGGACAAATCAGGATTGAGAAACAACGGAAAGAGGACACTGGGTAAAGAGAAGCGAGGAAGCGGGAGAAGAACCATGAAAACAGGTTTTTTTCCGAAACTGCTGTCACTTTCTGTGATGGGGTCTTGGCTGCTTGGTTCGTATGCTTCGGCCGCGGCGCCAAGTCCCGCCTTGCTCAAAGCCAAACAGGAGGCCGAGTCCAAGGGTTATATTTTTGAAACGAGCCGCGACGAGATCATTGCCAAAGCCAAAAAAGAGGGTGCTTTGCGAGCGTTAAGCTCCCTTGAGCGACAAACCATCAAGGCGATGGCCGAGGCCTTCAAGGCCGAGTACCCTTTCCTCAATGTCCATGTCGAAGAGCTTACCGGCACCGACGCCAACCAGCGCTTTATCCTGGAGATGAAAGCCGGCGGCGCGACGAACTGGGATGCGCCGCACCTCGCCACCGATCACTATAAAGAGTATTCGGCTCATCTTAAAAAGTTCGACCTACTGGGCATGGCCACTCACGACGTGCTGCGCATCGCGCCCGCGATCATCGATCCGGTAAATCGCAACGTGATTGCGTCCACAAGCGCGTTTCAGGTTGTGGCCTACAACAAAAAGCTGATGGCGCGGAACAAAGCGCCGGAAACCTGGGATGACTTTCTCAAGCCTGAGTTCAAAGGGCAGAAGTTTGCCGCCGATATTCGACCCACGGAGATCGCGGCTCTGGTTCCCGCCTGGGGCCTGGAAAAAACGCTGGCCTTCGCCCGTGGATTGGCTGCCCAACAACCTGTCTGGGGACGGGGCGGTACGAGATTGCTCACCGCTATTGCCCTCGGGGAATATTCGGTGTTTATCGGGCCAAACTACCACAGCGTTAAAAGAGCCCAGAGTAAAGATCCCACAGGAAGTTTGGATTTCAAAATCATTGAACCCGTGCCCACCAGGTTGAGCGACGCAACGGCGGTGTTCGCAGCGGCGCCGCGTCCCTACGCGGCCCTCTTGTGGCTCGAATTTCTCGCCTCGCCCAAGGGGCAGAAGATAGCCGACGAGCATGAGCCCTTTGGCGCCTCTGTGTTTATTTCCGGTTTCTCGCAAGAGCAGGCGACTCGGGGCAAAAAGCTCTCCGTGGTGGATTGGAATCATTTCACGCGAATGCAGGAGTATCAGGCGAAGGTGGTCGAAGCTTACGGCTTCCCCAAAGCGGAGAGAAAGTAGGGCAGGCAAATGTCTAAAACAGGAACAGCAATACCTGGAGGTTCGTTAACATGGCCGTTGGCGAGCCTCAAACTAGCATTTAAGAATAATATTCTCTCTTTTGGCATTATTGCATTGCTACTCTGGGTGGTGGCGGCGCCGATCATCATGTTGATTATGTCGAGCCTTCGGGAAGGCAACTTTATCACCCCAGGCGCCTTCACGCTGGGCAACTACCGAACCGTATACCTCAGCCCTATGACCTATCCGGCGCTTCTCAACACCTTGATCTATGCAGCCGCGGTGAGCTTCATCAGTCTAGTCATGGCGACGATCTTTGCCTGGCTCGTGGAGCGTACCGATATGCCGGGTTCCGACTGGGCCTGGACCATGATGCTTCTGCCGCTGGCGATGCCGGGGATCTTGCGCTCCATGGCCTGGATTCTGCTGCTCAGCCCGCGCAGCGGTATCATCAACGTTTACCTCCGCGACTTTTTAAACTTGTTTGGTCTGGGCTTAACCGAGGGGCCGTTCAACATATTCACGCTTACGGGGATGATTTTCATTGAGGCGGTAAGCGGCAGCACGACGCTTTTCTTATTAATGGTCGGCGCTTTTCGCTTGATGGATCCATCGATGGAGGAGGCCGCCAAAATTTCCGGCGCAAGCACCATGACCACGCTGCGACGCGTGACCTTGGGTTTGATGTTGCCGGCGGTGCTGGCTGCGGCGATGTATTCCTTTTTGGGAAATCTCGACGACTTTGAAACCCCGCTGCTCATCGGCCTCCAGGCCGGCATCTATCTCTTGCCCACGCTCATCTACTTCACCGCTTACGTCAGCCCGAGCTACGGCCTCGCTACGGCCTATTCGTCGATCTTTATAATTTTTACCGTCGTCATGGTGTGGATCTACTACCGCGTGATCATTCGACGTTCCGACCGTTACGCCGCCATTACCGGAAAAGGTTACCGGCCCCGGCGCCTCTCTCTGGGTCGCTGGCGCTGGCCAGCTCTCGGATTGTTTATTGTTTTTTTCACGCTCAACATCGTCCTTCCCTTTTTCACTCTGCTCTGGGCTTCTTTGTTGCCCAGTTACATGATGCCGTCTCGCGCCGCCCTGCAATACTTGACACTCGACAATTTTGCCACTTTGATTAACGAGCCATCGATCATAAACTCCACCGCCAACACAGTGATTCTCGGCCTGATCACCGCAACGGGGACCATGAGCCTGGCCTATCTCGTCTCCTGGCTGATCATCCGAATAAAAATCAAAGGCGGCATGATCCTCGACGGGCTCGCTTTCGTGCCGCACGCGATCCCTACGGTCTCCATATCTCTGGCTTTGATCGTATTGTACCTCCACCCCACGCTGCGCTGGATTCCCATCTACGGGACGCTATGGATCATGATGCTGGCACTCGTGACGCGTTATCTGGCTTTTGCCTCCAGAACTTCGAACTCGGCCATGACCCAGCTCCACAAAGAGTTGGAGGAGGCGGCGCGGACCAGCGGCGCGACGCGCATCACGACATTTATAAGAATTACCTTTCCCTTGTTGTTGCCGCCTTTTGTGGGGGGATGGGTTTGGGTCTTTGCCCATACCATCCGTAGCTTCAGTATTCCTCTGATGCTGGCCACGCCGGGAAACGAGACCATCGCCGTGGTCATGTACCATTTTTGGGAAAGAAAGGCGGACTTCTCTCTCGCGTCAACGCTGGGGGTCGCCATGCTGGTCATCGTCGGCGTCCTCACTTTTTTCTCGCGCAGGTATATCTCCCGGGGTTTTACGCGGGACCAGTAACCGCCGCGGTCAGCGACTCGGAGCCTCTCGTCTTTGTCCACCGCCAAATTGCAAGGGTGGAATTACTTTACCGCCCTTCTTTCCGGCCGGCTAATAATATTCGTAGTTTCATTCAGATTTTTTCTTGGCGATTTGGCCCTGGTACTTCCACGGATTTTTGGCGTACTGCGGGTAGTCCCCCGGCGCATTGATTCCCGGCGAATGGCGCACCCAATCCTGGCTCAGCACGGCGTTCGGCTGGCCATATCTTGAAGCCAAGGCTCTGATCTCGGGTGAATCCAACGCGCTATCCGGCAAAATCAAAAACAGCGCCCACGCAACAAAAAACAGCCAGGGTTTCATCGTGGACCTCCTTATTAACGGCCTCCATTTTTTTGCGGGACTGTACAGCTATCGGTTGCCCTCTGACAAGCGCGCGCAATGCCCACTTGAACTAAAACGGTACCCACCGCAAAAAGCCCGACGCGTCTTGACGAGTAGGATTTATCCTAATAACATCGAAAACCAATAACGGATCGCCAGCCGTAAACTCCCGCACCAAGAGCTGCAAATCGCTTGCTCTAAGCAGATGAACCACCGGGCTTTCGATTGTGGCGGCGTGGAAGAGCCATGGAGCGTCCGCTATGCATAAAATTTTAGAAAAAAGCCAAGGAGGAGAAATGGCGAAAGAAACAGACAGGTCTGAAAAACATGGAGGTACCGCGGATCTGGAGGTCAAAGAGTATACTTACGATCGCTGGATGGACTCTGTGGGGATACCGATTCATCGCGGCTATTTTATCCAGGATCTTAGAACAGTGGCGCTCGGATGGTGGGAAGAGCGCCAGTGCAACGCGGCCTTTATCCAGCTCATGGGCCAGGAAGGAGTCACTTCGGCGACGGTCATGGAGATCCCCCCGGGGAAAACGCTACCCCCGCTAAACTTTGGCCTCGATGAGCTCATTTACGTTTTACAGGGCCGCGGTGTGACCACCGTGTGGGCGGGCGATGGCGCGCCGAAAAAGACTTTCGAGTGGCAGGACCGCAGCCTGTTTCAGATACCGCATAACTATTGCCAACAGCTGGGCAACATGCGCGGCGACAAACCGGCACGCGTGCTGCGATACAGCTATTTGCCACTGGCGATGTCGCTCAACACCGAGGCGAGTTTTTTATTCAACAACCCGTTCAAAGGGGTGGACATACTGTCTAAAGAAAATGAATCATACTCCAAAGCCAAGCTCGTACAGGACGGCGATTCGACCCTGGCCTGGGGCGGTAATAGCGTGTACTGGTTCGGTAATTTTTTTGCCGATATGGCCGCGTGGGATAATTTTCACAGCAACAAAAGGGGAGGCTTTTCCGTCACCATCATGTTTCCCCATTCGGAGATGTCCTGTCACATGTCGGTGTTTGGGGACCGGACCTACAAAAAAGCCCACCGTCATGGTCCGGGGCGCGTCATCGTGATTCCCGCGGGTGAAGGGTATTCGATCTTGTGGGAAGAGGGCAAAGAAAAGATCGTTTGCCCGTGGCAGGAGGGAAGCATGTTTGTGCCGCCCAACAAATGGTTCCACCAGCACTTCAACATCGGCAAGATTCCGGCGCGCTATCTGGCGCTGCATCCGCCGCGGCAGTTCCGCGGCCATGCCGAGAAGGTCGAGGATCGGATTAAGGACATGATCGAGTATCGCAGTGAGGACCCGTGGATTCGGCAAAAGTTTGAAGAGGCGCTGGACAAAAGAGGCCTCACGAGCCTGATTCCCGACGAGGCCTATAAGGTCGAAAGCTTTCAGTGGCATGCCAAGGCAAAAGGATATGAGACCATGAAGTCAATGGCGGCAACGTCTGAGTAAGCGCATGTAGAACGGCATCTGAAGCGCGGTTAAATATACTCTGATCGTAGAAACCGCATAGGGGACAATCATGAATATTCAACTGAGCGTCGGCATGGCGCCTAACCCGCGGACCTGGCCGCTTTTCGACGGCACGGTACATCCGGATGGAATTGATTTCATTATGTCCCCGGTTCACCCCTCCGAGCTTTTCTGGCGCCAGCTCCGCTTTGCGGATTTTGATCTCTCCGACATGTCGTTCTCTTCTTTGATCATCGCCATCGCCCATGGCGACATGCGCTGGGTCGGATTGCCCGTCTTCACTACGCGCAGCTTTTTTCATACCCGCATTCTCGCGCGGCGCGACGCCGGGATCGAAGGTCCGGCTGATCTCAAAGGCAAGCGGGTAGGAGTGCCGGAATACCAGCAGACGGCGGCGTTATGGGCCCGCGGGGTGCTGCAGCATGAATTCGGTGTCGCGCCTAAGGACATGGAGTTCTGGATGGAGCGAAATCCGGAACATAGTCACGGCGGCGCAACCGGGTTTAAGGCGCCCCCAGGGGTGACCGTGCACCAGATTCCTTTGGGGAAGGACATCGGCTCGATGATGCTCTCCGGCGAGCTGCAAGCCACGCTGCTGTACATCGTCAATCGCAACCTGGTGGATCGCAGCACCGCGGATCTCTGGAACCATCCGGACATCAAGTTTTTATTTCCGGACCCCAAAGCGGAAGGCGCAAGATATTACAAGAAGACGGGAATTTATCCGATCAATCACTGCGTCGTGCTCAAGCGAGAAATCGCAGAACGACATCCCTGGGCGATTCTCAATATCTTAAAGACCTTCGAACGCGCCAACGCTGCTGCTAACGAACAACGCATGACGCATCTGGATTATTACTTCGACGCCGGTCTTTTGGCTGCGGAATCCAGGAAAGCGCTGGCGACGCCATTGGTGCCCTACGGCATCGCCGCCAACCGGCTCGTATTGGAAACCGCGGCGCAATACTCCGCCGAGCAGGGTCTTACGCCGCGCCTCTTAAAGCTCGAAGAAGTGTTCGCGCCTTGCACCATGGAACAGTAACGGCAACAAACTAGATTAGCCCGTATCTGCGCCATAGTTATCGGAGTGCTGCGGCTCCGAGATTGGAAAGGGGGAGAACTCGATGGCTACGATAATCCTAGGCCTGGGCACTTCACACAGCCCGATGCTCAGCACACCTTCGGAGGTGTGGCATCTGCACGCGGATCGCGATCAGAAAAATCCCCAGCTCCACTTTCGCGGGCGAGTTTACAACTTTGACGAGATCAGACAGTTAAGGGCGTCTGAGCAACTGGCGAGTCACCTTAGCAGTGAAATCTGGCGCTCCAAGGAGCGGGCCTGTCGAGAGGCGATCTCGGCGCTGGGCGATACCTTAGCCGACGCCTCCCCGGATGTTGTCGTGATCATCGGGGACGATCAGCACGAACTGTTTCTCGATGACAACATGCCGGCTCTTTCGATCTTTTGGGGTGATCGGATAGAGTGCATCCCGCCCGGTGATAAAAAGGGGCACCCCTCTATATTACAAGCGCGACGCGATCAATTTGGCGATGAGCGAGAATGGTACTCCGGGGAAAGCGGGCTGGGCAGGCATCTGTTGGAGCAGATGACAGCAATGGAATTCGATGTGGCGCAATTTGCTCGACAACCTGAAGGCCGCTCAATTGGACACGCCTTTACCTTCGTGCGACGGCGCATCATGAGGGAAAAATTATTTTCCATAGTTCCAGTGATGCTCAATACCTATTACCCGCCCAACCAACCCACGGCGGCGCGCTGCTATGCCTTTGGCAGGGCTTTACGGCAAGCCATCGAATCCTGGGATAGCGCAAAGAAGGTTGCCGTAATTGCATCGGGGGGGCTTTCGCATTTCGTCGTGGACGAGGACCTTGATCATGCCGTGTTAGAGGCGATGAGGACGAAGGACGGGCAAAGGTTGGGCGGACTCGGACAGGAGCTGTTACAATCGGGGAGTTCGGAAATCAAGAACTGGATTGTAGCCGCGGGCATCCTCGAGCCTCTGAAGATGAACCTGATGGATTATGTTCCAGCCTATCGGTCGGAGGCGGGAACCGGCTGCGGCCTGGCGTTTGCCGAGTGGCAGTAGCCCTGCCATCGGGAATCTAGGCGAAGCGCCAAAGGAGTTCGAGTATGGCAACCTGGAGGCGATCATGGTGAAAACAACTGACAAGTTTCAAGAGCCGACAGGAGACGAATTGGCCGGAACGCGCAAGTGGAAGCGTCCCCCGAGCGGATACGAACGTTTCATGCAGGAGGAGGGGATCCCGGTTTACCGGGGCATTGGAGTGTACGATACGCGAGAGCTGCCCTTAGGATCATGGAAACGCATGGGCGGGCGCGGGACGTTCATCTGCCTGGAGGGGCTGGCCGGTGCCAAGGGAATGTACGTCGTTGAGGTCCCGGCGGCGGGAGCGTTAATCGCCGAGCGCCATGTATACGACGAGTTCTTTTACGTCGTCGAGGGCAGAGGAAGCACCGAGGTCTGGAGGGAAGGAAGCTCTAAAAAACAGCTATTCGAGTGGCAGGCAGGGTCGCTCTTCACCGCTCCCATCAACACATGGCACCGGCTGGTGAATGCCACCTCAAGCCCGGCGCTAATACTGGTCGCCAATAATGCCCCTCCCGTCATGGACCTGTTTCTAAATCGAAAGTTTGTCTTTGAGAACCCTTTTGAGTTTACCGATCGCTACGACGAAAACTTCGAGTTCTTCAAAGCCAAAGATGACCTGGTGCCCCATCCGGTAAACCGGCGAGCGGTTCGCAAGACTAATTTAATACCGGACATCGTTAACTGCGAGCTGCCTTTGGACAACCAGCGCTCGCCCGGTTATCGGCGCATCGAGCCTGGCTGGAGCGGATACGGCGATGAGCACACGGGTTTCATTTCCGAACATCACAGCGGGCGCTACTCCAAGGCTCACTTTCATCAGTCGGGCGCGGTCCTCGTTTGTCTAAAAGGCAAAGGCTTCACCATCAACTGGCGTCGAGAGTACGGGACTAGTCCCTGGGCGGCCGGAAACGCGGCGGCGGTAAGAAGGCAGGAGTATATTCCCGGAGGGCTTGTGGCCGCGGCCCCCGGGGGCGGCGACTGGTTTCATCAGCATTTTGGAATCGGTAAAGAGCCTCTGCGGATTCTTAACTTTTGGGGCGGCCCACGCCCGCTAACCCGGGAGGGCAAAGCCGGAGATGACGAGATCAGCGGCAACCTCAACATCGAGCAAGGGGGACGCAGTATCGATTATCGGGTAGAGGATCCCTATGTCCGAAAGGCGTTCGAAGAGGCGCTGGCGAAAGAGGGCGTAAAGTTCACCATGCCCGATTCGGTCTATGCATAGCCCGGAAACACGGAGAAGTTACAGAGCGGACTTTGCCCGTGCGAGAGGCTGTAAATGTTGTGTTGTGGATAGGGTTGCATACCTCATGATGGGGCGGCTGGAGTCTATCGATATGTGACCTAAAGATAAAGTTGTTGATGACGCGTTAAGAGAGGCTCAATAACAACAAACCTCAAGTTGCCAGGGTTCCTAAATTACAAAGGGAGGCGCATCATGAAGATAGATTTTCTTGGGAAAACGATCTTCTTTGGTTTCCTTGCCTACTGGGTCCTACTGACAAATGGTTTATCCGCTCAACCGATCTCCGCCCTGCTGAAGGCGAAGCAGGAGGCTGAGGCCAAGGGCTACATATTTGAAACCAGCCACGCTGAGATAGTCGCCAAAGCGAGAAAAGAAGGGCGGATCAAAGGCCTCACGGGCCTGGAGCCCGATGTCTTTCCATATATGATCAAAAGCTTCCAGGAAAAATATCCCTTCATCAGGGTCGAATTGCAAGAGATCTCCGGACCCGACGCGGCGCAGCGCTTCACCATGGAGTTAAAGGCCGGTACGGTAAGAGAGTGGGATACCACCGGCGCCTCTACCGATTTTTACGATGAGTACCCGCCCTTCGCCAAGAAATTCGACATTCTGGGAATGGCGGAGCAGGGAGTGTTAAAAATTTCACCCAAGTTGGTAGACCCCAAACATCGCAACATCGTGTCGCTCACCACCGGTATAAGTGCGCCGGTCTACAACAAAAATCTCATCTCGGCGGATAATGTACCCGACCGCTGGGAGGATTTCCTCAAACCAGAATTCAAAGGGAGAAAATTTCTGGTGGATATCCGCCCCCATATATTTGCCGCCTTTCCCGCCTGCCCGGAGGTGGGGATGGGGCTTGAGTGGGCGATGAGGCTTGCGCAAGGGTTGCGCGATCAGGATCCCATATGGATTCGCGGCAACACCCGAGCGATCAGCGCCATTACGGCCGGGGAATATCCGCTTCACTTCGGAGTTCATTATCAGTCGGCCACAAGGGCAATGCGCAAAGATCGCACGGGCGCTCTTCAGTTAAAAATCATCGAGCCGGTTCCCGTGCGTATGGGAAACCTGGACTTGGTGCTGCATTCCGCTCCCAACCCCTATGCCGCACTATTACTTCTCGAACATTATGCGAGCCCCATGGGGCAGGAGATCATCGACAAGCATTATCCGGCTATCGCGTCCGTGCACACTCCGGGTAGTCACCTGTCCAAATTGCTCCAGGGCAAGAAACTATGCGTCAATGGCTTCGATAAATTTCATAACTCCGATGGGTGGATGGCCAAGGCGGTGGAAGCCATGGGATTTCCCAAAGCCGACAGGAGCAGGTAGGACGCACGAGCGACCTTACTCCAATTACATTGAGCGATTAATCTTCTTTAGGAGGAAACAGCGATGTTGACCACCGAGGAAAATGAGAGACTAACCAAAGTAGGGCGGGGCACTCCCATGGGAGAGCTGGTACGGAGATTTTGGCTGCCGTTCCTGCAGGTATCGGACGTTGCCGAGCCAGACGGAGAGCCGGTGCGGGTGACGCTCTTGGGGGAGCGGCTGGTGGCCTTTCGCGACTCAGGCGGGCGTTTGGGGCTCATAGGGCGCGCCTGTGCGCACCGCTGCGCGGACTTGTTTTTTGGGAGAAATGAAGAGAACGGCTTGCGCTGCAGCTACCATGGCTGGAAGTACGACGTCGAGGGCCGGTGCGTGGACATGCCCACCGAGGATGCCACGAGCACATTTAAAGATCACATCCGACTCGCTTCTTATCCAGTGCGGGAGCGAGCGGGAGTCCTGTGGACCTATATGGGACCGAAGGAACAGACCCCCGAGCTGCCGGAGCTTGAGTGGGCGCGGGTACCGGACACCCATCGTTTTGCATCCTGGAATTTCCAGCAAAACAATTTCGTCCAGGCCATCGACGGCGGCATTGACACCGTCCATTCGGTCTATCTCCATAGCACGCTGGACTCGCACCGCAGACTCAACGACTGGCAGGAACAGGCAAGACGAGATGGGAACCCGCGGCTGTTGCACCGGGTTAGAACCAATCCGCCCAAGCTATTCACTAGAGATACCGACTTTGGCGTCCTGATCGGTGGGAAGTACCGCGGAAACGAAGAAACTGATTACTGGCGCTGCAATCTTTTCCTGATGCCGTTCTATACCATGCCTCCGGGTCAACAAGCGCGGAAGATCGCCCATGCATTCGTACCCGTGGACGATGAAACCACCATCCGCTGGGTGTTTACCTGGAATCTCGAGGAGCCGCTCAGCACGAGAGAGATTGCGGAGATGAAAGGGGGAGCCAGCGTTCACGTGGAGTTTATTCCTGGGACCCACTACCCGCTACGCAACATGGCCAATGACTACCTCATCGACCGCCAGGTGCAGAAGACTTTAACTTTTACCGGCATCAAAGGGATAGGCGAGCAGGATTTTTCAGTTCAGGAGGGTATGGGAAAAATTGTCGACCGCACGCGGGAGCATCTCGGGAGCAGCGATGTCGGAATCGTTGCTATGCGCCGGCGGCTCATGAAGGCGGCGGCCGACCTGCAGGAGGGGGTCGCGCCTTACGCAGCGCAACACGGGGATGTCTACCGTGTGCGGCCCGCCGAAGTCGTCCTGCCGGCGGACGCGCAGTGGGACGAGGATGAGCGGACAAAAGCGGCGATGACGGCCCGTTGGTGAGGCGCGCCATGATTCTTATCACCGGTGGCTTAGGATTTATCGGTCTCCATACCTCGCGACGTTTGCTCGATGCCGGAGAGAGCGTGGTGCTGACCCAGTACCGCGTGCGGCGCGAGCCCGATTTTCTCAAAAACGAGCTCGGCAAGCGCGCCTTCATCGAAAAGCTGGAAATCACCAGCGCCCACGACGTGATCGATCTGGTGCACCGGTATAAAGTTACGGGGATCGTGCACCTTGCGGTGCCGGGGTTGGGGGCGCTGTCGGCAGCCGAAGACTACAGAGTAAACATGATGGGCTTGATCAATGTCCTCGAGGCCGCCAGGCTCGGAAATGTACGCCGCGTGGGCCTGGCAAGCTCGGTGGCTGTCTACGCCGGTCTTCCGTCAGGACCGTTCAGCGAAGATGTTTTGCTGCCCATGGAGTCCGGAAATCCCACCGAGACATTCAAAAAATCCACGGAGATATTGGCGATGCACTACGCCTCGCGGACCGGGCTGGAAATCGTCATGCTGCGCATCGGCACTCCCTATGGACCTCTCTACCATAGCTTGGCGGCCCCCACGAGCCGGATTTGCCATGCCGCGGCAAAGGGGTTGCCGCTCGATTTTAAAGGCGCCCGCGGTGGAGCGCCCCATGAAGATGACGAAGTAGGGGCCTTTTATATTAAAGACTGCGCCAAGGCGATTACGCTTTTGCAGATGGCCGACAAGCTACCCCATCGAGTTTATAACATTAGCGGCGAGCGCCCGATCAAATATCGGGAATTTATCGATACAGTCATGAAACTGGCTCCCCGGATGGAGATCAACCTGCAGCCGGGAAACGGGCCGCGGCATAGACCCAACGCTTACCTGGACATAAATCGGCTTAAAACAGATGTAGGCTACCAGGCCGAATACAACCTCGAACGCGGCGTGGCAGAGTATCTGGAATGGCTGCGAACTCATGCTGAATGACGACGTGAGGGAGTAAAGGACTACGGACTACAGGACTATGAGGGTCTAGCGTCCAGAGTTTGGCGTTAGCGAAAACTTCGGACTCCAGACTCCAAACGCCAAACGAGAACCAGCCACGAGCACGAGCGACAAGCACGATTCACGAGCCACGAACGTTGCTCAGGAAACTTCGATGAAGTAGGGGATGGCGCGAAGCGCCAGGCTGAGCCCAAGAAGTCCTAAAGATACGAAGGCAAAAGGATAAAACCACGGGATCTGTTTGTCCAACGTCTTGACGAGAAAGGTTCCCTTTTCGGTCTTGCTGATGTCCGTGTAGGCTCGTTCGAGCTGGTCCGCATCTCTCACGTCATAGTATCTTCCGCCCGTTCCTTCCACCGCGGCAATTAATCTCGGGGCGTCGCGCGCTTTTTCCACCTCGACGCCGATGAAATGAATTTTGAATTTGTCCTCACCGGCCCGCGCAATGGCTTGATAGACGTCACGGCCGGTATTGTTTTCCCCGTCCGTTAGAACGATCATCACCTTTCCTTTGGCCGCTCCCCCGCCTTCGCGGGGCTGTCGCGCTGACAAATCGAGGGAGGTGAGAATTCCTTCGCCGATGGCGGTCTGACCTTCGCTGGCGAGGGTTTTATTGTCGACCATTTGCAGATAGCGCTTGATATAAGCGGTGTCGAAAGTCATGGGCGCCACGACGTAGCCGTTTTCGGAAAAGACCACCACCGCCAAGCGATCGCCGGAGCGCCGTCGCACGAAGGCGGCCATCGCCTCTTTAACCGCTTCGAGACGGCTTTTTTCTTTGGTGCGTATTCCCTGTCTTTGGCGCTCCAAAGCTCCTTTGATGTCGATGGGCTCCTGCATGCTGGAAGAAAGGTCGACGACCATAATGATATCAAGGCCCTTCTTGGCGACGAAGCGCTCGGCGGAAGGGAGCACAGGATCCAAGAGCGCGACAATGAGAAAAGCCAGCGATGCAAATTCCAGCAGGCGCGGCAGATAAACCAGCGGGGATGCGGGCCGAATCCGTTGCTTTAGATAGAACAGAAGGGGGTGGGTAAAGTAACTCTTGCGTCTCTTCCAGCGACTCAAAAAGAGCAAAACGATCAGGGGCAAAAAAAACCACAACAGTTCGAACTGAGCAAACTTCATAGGCGTAGTTTTTCTATTCAGTGTCGCGTCCTGTCGGCCAACCTGCCAAGTTCCCGGTGGACCTCTTCTCGCCAATTTCGCGCCGACTCAAAGCCCCGTTGCGTATACAGCACCTGCTCGCACCTTTCCAGGATGGTCTTAACCGGCGCACTCAGGCCGTCTCTGCCCCGCTCTTTCAGAAACGTTTCGATCTCGTCCGGAGTCAAACTGCCGGCATCGGTTTCCAACAGCTCGCCAAGGTATTCGCGTAAAAAGCGCGATAGCTCTTTATAAAATTGAACCTGCTCTTCCGCAGATTCGGTCCCGTTGGACTGTGCCTTGCGTATGAAATCCTGTAACATCCGGTGTCTCGCCCGCCGGGGTATGCGGCGTCTCCTCGGGTTTTCCTTATGGGACCAGGCCCAGAAACGATTGGCCGCACGAACGCCCAGAAACGCCATCCCCGCTAGGCCGAGGGCCAACGAAAACATCCATCTTTGGGACGAGAACTGCCAAAAGTCTTTACTCTCCCGAGGCCTGACGTTGTCAGCGGTTAAGGTGGAGCGAAGACCGATTTTGGTCAGGGGCACAGGGATCGATTCGGCGGCAGTCTCTTGGCTACGCTGGACGCCGGGCACCCGAGTAAAAAAATATAGCGGGAAAGAAGGGATTCTCAGCTCGGCCTGTCCCGTCTCATAGGCAGTAACAAGGAAGGTGATTTCCATAATCTTCTTGTTGGCGCCAAATGTGCTTTGCCGTACGCTTATGTCGCGCACCACGAATGGCTTCAGGTTTACATTTTCTTTTGTCAAATTATCCAAGACAAATTCAATCTCCGGATCGTGAAGAACCCTGACGGTGTACCGCAATCTGTCGCCGACCCAGACCGCGGTTTTGTCCACGTGGGTGGAGACGGCGATCTTGGATTCCTTGCCTTTCCCCGTCACAGCGGCCGACGCGTTGAACGTCGCCGAAACCAGCACCAGGAAACCCAAAACCAATATTTTTTTCACCTGCGCCTCTTTCGTGAAAGAAAAAAACCGATAATGCGATCCAAGTAGGGTTGCCCCGTGTGAAGAAACAAAGGATCCAGATTCAATCTGTAGAGCGCGTTTTGCAGACCTAGCTTTCGTTCTCGCATCAGCGATTGATAAAGATGTTTGTTTTTGCGGGTCAGATCGAAAACCATGGATGCGTTGGTTTCCGCGTCGTGCAGCCGTAAAAAACCCCTCCCCCCAGGAATGCCTTCTTCCCAACTATCCTCGATGATGATGGGAATGAGATCATGCTTGCGCGCCAGTTGTCTCAGAGCGTGGGAATGAAAAACGTTTTCGGCCTGGATGAAATCGGATATGAGAAACAGCAGCGTCGAGGTTTTTAGCCGATTCAACAAGTATTCAAAAGGGAGGGAAAAGTTGGTTTTCATCGAGGTCGGTCTGACGGCATACAGGGATTCCACGATCTTCCACGGTTGGCCCGCGGCCTTTTTTAGAGGGAGATCCATCTCGATGGTGTCCGTAAACGCCAGCAAGCCGATTTTCATGTTGTCGGAGGTGGCAGAAAAAGCCAAGGTGGCTGCGATCCGCACGAGCATCTCGCGTTTCGACTGGTCCACGCTGGCAAATTCCATCGAGCGGGACAGATCGGCGATAATGACGGCGCTCAACTCCTTTTCTTCAAAATCCTTTTTGACGTAGGGGTAACGCATGCGCGCGGTAGCGTTCCAGTCGATTTGTCGGTAATCGTCGCCATGCTGATAGCGCTTGTGCTGATCAAACTCGAACCCCCTGCCGTGAAGCGGGCTGCGATAATCTCCCACCCGATGGTCTCGCACCGCTCTTCGGGTGTAAATCTCAACATAGTGAAGCTCGTCCATCAGCTCTTTAGGAATCATGTTTTCCCCCACCCCCTAACTCCTAACTCCTTACCCCTAACGTAGGGGCGAGGGGTGTAGGGTGAGGGGTTTACGGGATAGGCACCTTCTTTAGCATTTCTTCGATGATTTCATCTGCGGAGATATTCTCCGCCTCGGCGCGCACGGTGCGGATCAAACGGTGCCTCAAGGCGTCGGGTGCGATCCGCTTAACATCCGCGGGAACAATGTAATCCCGGCCCGCAAAGAAGGCCGTCGTGCGGGAAAGGGCGAGCAGATGCTGCGCCGCCCGGGGCGAAGCGCCATGGAGCACCATTTCGCTGATCAGCGGCAGACTCGTGGGCAGGCCGTTGCGGCTGGCGCGCACAATGCGGATGACGTACTCCCGGATGGAGTCGCTGACAAATGTCTGCCCGATGTGTTTACGGATAAAAATCACATCGGTGGGATTCATAATCGGCTTTACGGTGATTTCGCTCAAGTTGCGCGCCAGCATCGCAGCCTCATCCGCGTGGGAGGGATAATCCACCTTAACCTTCAAAGAGAAACGATCGACCTGTGCCTCCGGAAGAGCATAAACGCCTTCCTGCTCAACCGGATTCTGGGTCGCCAATACCCAAAATGGCTCTTCGAGGTCGTGGGTCGTCTCGCCGATGGTGACCTGTCGTTCCTGCATCGCTTCCAAAAGAGCGCTCTGAGTCTTTTGCGTGGCGCGGTTGATTTCGTCCGCCAGGATCAAATTGGCGAAGAGCGGACCTTTTTCGGTGCGGAAGGCGCTTAGCGCCGTGTCAAAGATTCGAGTACCGATGATATCGGCGGGGAGCAGGTCCGGGGTAAACTGAATCCGCTGAAACTTAGCGTTGATCGTGTTGGCCAAAGTCATCACCGTTAGCGTCTTGGCCAGTCCCGGGACGCCCTCCAGCAGCACATGGCCATAGCCGGATTTTTCTTCGACATCCCGTTTGAAGGAATAGGGGATCTCGGAAAATAAGCCAATCAACAAACGGTGAATCAACCATTCTTGGCCGACGATGACTTTGTTGATTTCTTCGGCCACCGCCTGGATGGCACCGTAAATGTTGCTCTGGTGCATAGGCTCATTCATTTTTATTCACCACGAAGGGCGCGAAGGACACGAAGGAAGATGGAATTAAACAACAAACCTCTTGATTTCCTTTCTCAGCACCTCAACACTGTGGTGCATACTCACCTCGGTGGTGCCTACATTAGCATTGCCGTGAGAAAGATGCCCACCGCGGCGAGCAAAAACCCGTGATAAAAGTCCTGGTATTCGACCACTTTTTTGAAACCTTTGATTTCTCTTTCCTTCAGTACGATTTGGGAAAAGGTCTGCTCCAGCTCGACGCCGCTGAAGGAGCGGTAAAATCGGCCACCGGTTTTCTCCGCGATCCACTGCAGGTTTCGCTCATCGAAGCGAGCGAGGATCCGATTCCCCTTATCATCCTCGAGGTAGATAGGCCGGTTTTTTTCATAGGCGATGGGTATGGGCGCGCCTTCCTGCGAGCCGATGCCGATCGTATGAACTTTGATGCCTTCCTTTTGCGTCTCTTTGACGGCGGCCTCGAGCTCCGAACTGGTGTCCTCGCCGTCAGAGAGCAGGATGAAAACTTTTTTGTTGCGCGCGGCTTCAGGAACCAATTCCACTTCCTTGGCTATGACGGTTAGACCGTTTCTGATGCCGCGCCCGATGTTGGTTCCATGACTCAAGGTGGTATCGTCTTTCAGGTAGTCCAAGTAGTAGAGAATGTTGCTGGAGTCATCGGTTAGATACGAGACAATCATGCTGTTGCCGGAGAAGGAGACGAGGCCGATGCGGTCGTTCGGTAGTTTGGTGCGGGAGAAGACGCCGATCACGTCCAGAGCGCGGGCCAGACGCGAGGGTTGAATGTCGCCCGCTCTCATGGAGGGGGAGGTGTCGAGCAGAAAGACCACGTCCATCACGCCGGGCTGGGGAACCTTTTTCTCCTGGATCAGTTGTGGATGGGCGAGCGCAAGAATGATGGCTGCCATCACCATGTTCAACAATAGGCATCGCATAAGGTCCCTGGGAAGTGAGGAAAAATGAGATATCCGGACCAGGGCTCGCCTGACGCCCAGGATTCGACGTGTGCGACGCTTGCTGTAAAGAAAGTAAAGCCAACAGGGCAGCAACGCCAACAGCAAAAAGAAAAGCTTTAGATATTGGGGGTAGAGAAATTTCATCGAAGACTTCGTACTCTTCGCGTCCTACGTGGTGTGCGCTCCCATCGCAACGATGTCGTGTAGCGCGGGGTCAGCCGCGCTTTTCCGGAACCAATTCTTGGTATGACGGCTCCTTAGGGCGCATCTTCTCCATGATCGACTTCACCTTTTGCTCTTGCGACTTGCGATCTCGATCCTGTTGCGCAAAAATGTTGCGCACCAATTCGTAATTGAATTTGAGATCCCAGTCCTCCGGTTCAGCAGCGAGTCCCCTTTGATACTCAGACATGGCGGCTTTGAGAGCGTTGACGGAGGCTTCCGGGTCGTGGCTTTGCACGGCCTGGCGAAAAAGGAGGTTTCCCATCCAGAAAGAATAATCGCCGCTGGAACCCAGCGCGGGAGCATGGCCAGGCAGTTGTTCGAGCTTTAACAGAGCTTCTTCATCTTTGCGCTGACGGTACAGAATAGCAACTTGATTGAAGGTTAGATGATTATATTCCTGCTGTAGCAACTCGGGCAGCCACGGCACTTTGTGAAATGGGCTCTCCACACGGGCATAATAATCCATGGCTTGCGTGGCTTCGCCGCGGTCCAAGGCTTTTCGGGCGTAGTCGAATTGCAGCATCATCCAACCATAGGCTATAAACGCCGCGGAAGCGAGGAAGATCAGGAGATAGCCTGCCGATTTGATGTAGTTTCCCATTGCCATTGGCGCTTCACCTCTTCTTTCTGTTACCTTTACCCCTTTACCCAACGGATTGGAAAGAGAGAAATTTTGTCATGGAGCGGCAACCTTTCGTCTCGAAAAAGTTTGTTCCATTACAATCGTATACTATTCAAAATTAGCTGTCGTCAACCGAACGTAAATCTAAACCACCGCCATGCGCCCTGCGCCTTGCTTTTGTCAGTGCACATGGTCGTCGGGTGCGGGTGTCGATGGCTTTTCTCGATTGAGCTGGTCAATGTCGCGCCAAAGGTTGTCCAGTTTATCCCATCCCGGGCCGTCTCGCGGAATCCAGCGCGCCCGCGCGTAGCCCTGGCGATCGACGAGAAATTCCATGTGCCGCGGAACCGGCGGATCCGGGAGCGCTCCCTGCTCGGAAAAACTCCGTCGGAACAAGGCGTAACTTGCAAAAGCTTCGTGACTGCCGTCCGTAACCACAGACAGGGTTTTGCTCATGCTCTCTAGCCGCCGGGCGGATTTTACAACTCTGGGTATGGCGAGTATTTTGACATTCCTGCTTTGCGCCTCGCGGTGCACCTGCGCGAGCTGAAGCAAGCGGGCGTGGGAATCGGGAAGTGAAAACAGCACCAGCAGGACGATGTGATTGCCCCGGTAATCCTTGAGCGCGCGGCTTTCCTCGGTCAAGGTTCGATAAACAAAATTAGGAGCCACAAGCCAAGGATCGGGCTCCACCAGCGCGCTCATTTGCCGCGCTCGCTCGGCAGAGGAGAGGGCGCGGAGAAAATTAATCATGTCCCAACGCTCCTCTTCGTCCAGACTGGCAGCGTAACCCGGCATCGCGCTATTTTTCATGCCGTGACTCAACCACCAAAAAAGATCTCCCGCAGTGTGGTCCGCGGAATGTTTTGCGGTTAGATCCGCGGGCCTCGGTTTGAGTCCCTTGCCGCCTTCACCGTCGCCGTAGCCGGCCACTCCATGGCACACGGCGCAGGCATCTTGATAAAGCCGCGCGCCGTTGGCCACCGATATCGCGTTATAGGGAACGGTGGGTCGGAGATAAGTGGTCGGGTAGGCATCGATGAAAAGCGCGGTATGGGTCACCCAGCCGCCGTACGCCAGCGAGACTACACCCGCGGCCAGGACTCGGTAACGGGGGCGCCGGCGTAACACCGCATAACCGATGGCCAAAATTCCCGCGATAGTGAGCCGCTCCGCATCGGCCATTTTAGCGCGCACTTTTCGGCTGCTGTCGGCGGCATTCCAGTTCCAGCGGAAAGCAAAAGGCCAGTCCGGCTGGATATGGAGCGCCGGCGGGGTGACGCTCAAACCGCCCACGATGAATAGAACACATGCGCCGAGGGCGATTTCCGCCGTTACATTGCGCTTGAGGCGCGCCAGCAAGTCTTTAAAGCTATCCGTGGCGCCCGCAATGGGTAGCGCCGCGATCTGTGGTTTCAGTGATCGAAGATTCATGGCGGCGACGCCAAGAAGCGGCAGCGTCAGGGCGATTTTTATCAGCAGTAATTGGCCGTAAGTCGTGCCCACTAGTGGGGGAACGGCGCCCACTAGGTTCCACGCGTTGCAGGTGCCGGTGAGCACCAGTATGAGGACGCTCAGGAGACCGAGCAGGGAGAAGCGGCGCGTGGCTTCTTTGAACCCGATCTCGCTCCAGGGCGAGCTCATCCTTTTGATCCAAAGCAAAAACCAGGCGAAGGCAACCAGGCCGCCAAGCCAGGTGTGGGCGGCGAGCAGATGGAGTCCATCGGCTGCCAGCTGGAATCCGAGCCAGATTCCATCACCAGCAGCCGCATGCCCGGATAAAGCCACAGAGCCTGCAAGGGCGGCGGCCAAGCATACAGTGGCTACGCGGGCAAAAAAAGACTGCCGTGGGTGCCGGCCGATGAGGACACCGGCCAGGAGTGCGATCAAGACCATGCGAGCGAGCCAGACAACGCCATACCTTGTTCCGAATAGCACTCCGCCCATATTTTCAGGGCTCAAGGCGAGCGCCAGTGAAACACCGGCAACGGAAGCGATCTGTAGCCAAAAGGCAAATAGACCGGTGGTAAAAATGGCGAGCAGGGTCCACTGGAGGAACCCCATGAGACTTCGATCGTAGGCGCCGATCTCCCGGAAATTATCAGCGCCGGCTTTTCTCAGCGCCGGGCCGGCGACGAGCATGCGAAAGACGAGGGCGCCGAAAAAAAGGGCGGAGGAGGCAAGGTGAAGAAAACGGATGATCGCGGAAAGGGTAATCACAGAATTTTTTTGGTTCCTAATTTCTGGTTTCTCGTTTTAGCGAACTTGGAACTAGGAACCTGAAATTAGAAGCCCAAATGGGGTACGGCGTTAAGGCAGCCGGGCTCAATTCGTCTTGGCTCCCGTCTCAACGGGAAATTTGCGCTGCACCCATCCCTTCATGCCCTCGGGCATAATGGCGATGTTGCGGTAGCCGTGGTCATCTTTTAGGACCTGATAAGCGTCTTGAATCAACGTATTTTGTGGACAGTCACAGTACAAAATCACCCGCCCCGCGCGGGGAATTTGCGTGAGCTTTTGCCCCAGCTCTTTTATCGGAATGGAGCGGGCGCCCGGCAAGCGCTTATCGCGAAACTCCTTGGTGGAGCGGAGATCGATAATGAAAAGCGTTTCTTTGTTGTCCAGATAATATTTCAAACGTTCCGGTGTCACCGTGTCAACAACATCCTCGGCATCATGGGCTCCTTGAACGACGAGAGGTGAAACGCCCAGCGCGCAAAAAAAAGCAAGAAGGATGAGCCAGGAAACGCTGCCTGGGTAACAATTCTTTGTCCTCATAAGGGTCTCCAATCGACTATAATCTTACTGTTGGGTTTCGCGTATCGTAAAAGGGAAGCTTTGTTCCACGATATGACCATCCACCGAGAGAACGCGAAACCGCACGAGGTATCTGCCGCTGGAAAGCTGCTTCACTCCGACCCAGAGCTGCTTGGGGTCGTCGGGTGGCACCCGGGCGTTGTCCAAATCCACGCGTTTTCCATCGGGGTCAATAACCGAGAGGGAAGAATAGCGGGGCTCCAGCCTCTCGTTGAACCAGAGCTGAACCTTCGCCGGGGAACTGAAGAGGGTCGCGCGGCCCGCCGGGATTGACTTGACGAGATAGGCGTGGGCAGTAGCCAGCGATGGAGCGACGAGCAAAAGGCCGATCAATATGGCCTGGGCGAATTTATTCACGCTGAAAATCACGGACGGTTCACCAGGGAGACACGGCGCGGAGAGAGCATTTTAAAAAAAACTCCGCGCGCTCCGTGTCTCTGCGGTGAGTTATTATTATTCTTTGGTTGCGACCCTAGGGCGCAGTTTTTTCGTCGTGCGACTTTTTCTCGCGAGCTGCTATTCAATGCTAAAAATTATCCGCCTGGAAAACGACCTTACCTCCGACCATCGTGAGTAACGGCTTGATCTTTCTTATTTCTCTTTCGGGGACCGTAAAGTAGTCGTTGTTCAATACCAAAAGGTCGGCGAGCTTGCCACGCTCGAGAGAGCCCAGCCGATCTTGTCTATGGACGTATTCTGCCGCCCAGCTTGTGGCGGTTTTTAGAGCCATCACGCGGTCGATTCTTTCGCTTCCGGCGTAAACCTTACCCTCGACCTCCCGGTTGACCATGACATCGAGGTAATGGAACACGGTGCCGACTTTGAATATGTCACGGTCGTCGACCTCCAGCACAGTCTTTACGCCGCCGTCAATAAGGCTTTTGACGGGGGCAATCCAACCGATGTACTTCTCTCCATAATCCCGCATGACGACGGGTGAGTTTTCGATATACTTGGGCGCACAGCTCATCATGATGCCTAAATGTTTAAGTCTGGGGATTTGATCGGGTCGTGGGTTCATTGTGCAGTGATCGATGGCGTGTCCCTTGGCCCTAATTTGGTCCGGTGAATAGCCGGCTCTCAGGCTACCCCTTTCGATGGCGTCGAGCGTCAAGTCGAGCGCCTTGTCTCCCGCCGTATGGGTCCCAGCCCAGCGCAGTCCGGAGGCGACGGCGTCTTCAATAAACTTCGTAAAGCCTTCGTTCATAATTTCCCGATCCTTGATTTCCTTGGGGATCTCGGGTGGCTCTATGGTCGTCAGGATACCCGGAAACGAGCCATCCACCCCTCGCATGCTTGCGCCCACAAACCATACGTAGTCCGTTCCGTAGCCGCTCACGCCATGCATCTCCGGAATCCCTTGTATCGGCGTTCCAACGCTGGGGGTATAGGCAAAGCGGATCCCTATGTCTCCTCGCTTGTCCAGGAGCTTATAGGCCGCCAAGGCCCGTGTGGAGCGCAGAGAGCTCGACCAAGTCGTAACACCGTAACTCGCCCATGCATGATTTTCAGCCTTGTAGAGTTCTGCCAGCTTTTCCAACGTGGGTATCAGGAAATCGGAGCCGATGATGCGGTTCAGCGTGTTAGACGAAAAGCCATCATCGCGCATGAGACCGGGTTCCATCGGGCCAGCCCAAATGTTTTTGATTATATCCATTGCTTGGCTGTTTAAGATGGAGGATGTTCTCGCTCTAAGATAGACGGGATTTTTTGGAGCGAGGTTGTCGAGCTCCGATTTGTGAATGAGTCCTTTCCTCCCCGCCTGAACCGCGTCGAGTGGCTTGCTGTCGTTTCCAATCGCCTGTCGGGGCAGCTCCAGCGCGATCCATTCCCCCGGTTTCTTTTTAACGGCTTCCTGCTTGATCGTCTCCAAAGCTTTTTTCTTGATGCTATCCCAGGTTTCACCGGCGTTGGCCCTAATACGAGTCCTGACCGATTGCTTTTCCTGGGCATCCAGCGCGTAGTCGAACAGGTGAGAATGCGTATCAATCACTCCAGGAACCACCGTGCGTCCTTTCAGGTCGACGATTTTCGTCTGCGGTCCTTTCAGCGCAAGAATCAGTTGATCACCGCCGCTGCCAATTATTTTTCCATCCCTGATGGCAAGAGCCTGCACGATGGTGCCGGGATTGCCGGTTCTTGATAGATCGTCCATGGTGGCGATCTTGCCGTTGTGCAGAATCATGTCAGGGTAGCTAATCAGCTCCGGCGGGACATTTCCCGAGACGGCGCCTCGCAGCGCCTCCAGGGCTCTATCGAGCTGGGCTGAAGCAGTCCCGGTTAGAAACACCAAACAAAAAAGAAAAGGCATTACGATCCTATGCATAAAGCTTTCCTCCTCATTCTCGGCGTCTTACTTTTTTCTTTCCATGGTAAATTTCCAACTCAATAATCATTAAAACTCCGGCTTTTGATGAACGATCTTACCGCCCACCATCGTCAGCAGAGGCTTGATGGTCCCGATCTCCTTCTCGGACACCGTAAAATAATCCTTGTCCAATACCACCAGGTCGGCAAATTTACCCCGCTCCAAGGACCCTAGCACGTTCTCCCTAAGGACATACTCCGCCGCCCAGTTGGTGGACATCTTAAGCGCGTGTACACGATCGACCCTTTCTTTGGCGTTGTAAACTCTGCCCTCAACCTCGCGATTGACGAGAACGCCGATATAATGAAAAACGGTGCCTACCTTAAAGATATTATTATCGTCGACTTCCATCACGGTTTTCACGCCGGCATCGAGCAGACTCTTCACCGGTGCCACCCAGGTGAGATATTTTTCTCCGTAATCACGCAATACACGGGGACTGTCCTCGATGTATTTCGGCGCGCAGCTCATCGTAATGTTGAGCTTTTGCAGCCTGGGAATCTGATCCGGGCGCGGATTCAGGGTGCAATGGTCGATGGCATGTCCCTTGGCCCTAATCTGGTCGAGCGAGTAACCGGCTTTTGCGCTGCCCTTTTCGATGGCATCGAGGGTCAAGTCGAGAGCCTTGTCGCCTGCGGTATGGGTTCCGGCCCAGCGCAATCCGGAGGCGACGGCCGCTTCGATGAATTCGGTAAAGCCCACGTTGTGGATTTCTCTGTCCTTGATTTCCTGCGGAATATCGGGCGGCTGGATGGTCGTGAGAATTCCCGGGTACGAAGCATCGACGCCACGCATGCTCGCGCCGACAAACCAAAGATAATCAGTGCCGTATCCCGGTACGCCGTTCATCTCAGGGACGACCTGCGCCGGGGTGCCGACTCCCGGAGTATAGGCATATCTGATTCCCATCTCGCCTCGCTTGGCGAGGAGCTGGTAGGCTGCGAGAATTTTGAGCGAGCGAAGATTGCTCGACCAGGTAGTTACCCCATAGCCCGCCCACCTTAGGTTTTCATCTTTGTAGAGCTTTGCCAGCTTTTCGAGATCTCCGATCAGGTGGTCCGACAAAACCATGCGGTTGATAGTATTGGACGAAAAACCATCGTCACGCATGAGATTGGGCTCAACCGGGCCATGCCAGCCGGCGCGAATCACTGCCTGAGCTTTGGCATTGGTGATAGAGGAGGTTCTGGTGCGAAGATACACGGGGTTGTTAGGTGCGGCCTGGTCCAGATCGGATCTGACCACGATTTGGCCGCGCATGGCGGCCTGCACCGCGTCCATCGGCTTGCCATCCCTGCCGATAGCCTGGCGTGGTAGATCGAGGGCGATCCACTCCCCCGGTTTTTTCTTCGAAGCCTCCTGTCTAACCGCCTCAAGAGTCTTAGCTTTGAGACTTTCCCAGGTCTCATTCTGTCCGGCGCGAATGCGGGTGCGCGGAGAAGCATCTCCCAAGGAATCCAGCGCATAGTCGAACAGGTGGGAATGGGTGTCGATTATTCCCGGAACCACGGTGCGACCCTTCAAGTCGACGATCTTCGTCTGGGGACCCTTGAGGGCGAGAACCTGCCGATCATTTCCCGTGGCCAAAATTTTTCCGTCTCTGATCGCCAAAGCCTGGACCATCGTGCCGGCCTGGGCTGACGGCGATTTGTCGTCCATGGTGGCGACCTTGCCATTGTGCAGAATGGTTTCGGGATAGCTTATCAACTCCGGTGGGACGTTTTGTGCCGCGGCCTGCCCGACAAGAAATCCTAAAAGCAGGAAACTAAAAATCGTAGTCTGTTTCATAAAACCCCTTTCCGGTTGAGTTGATGATCAAACATGGTTGTTTTCTTTACCGCAAAGTCGGCACCGTTGTCCAACGTTTTTCATCACATCTCTGTCTCTGTCCTATCTTCCGCCCGTCGCCACCGGGTACTTTCGTTTCGCTCACTCATTAAGCTCGGCGGTGAGAATTTTGCCGTTGTGCATCACCAGGTCGGCATAGCGGATGAGTTCCGGAGGGATATCCCGAGTTGCGGCCCGACCGACCGATAGAAGCAGACAAACCAAGGCGGAGAAAATTTTTCTTATCGAAATGGCCTCCTTTTATTTAGGTTTTTTTGCGGGGTACCATTCAACCACGAAACACACCCTTCGCTGGCACTCAAGACAAACTCCGAGCACGAAGTAAGTATAAATTTGCTTGAAGATTTGATGCTCTCTCTATCATCCGATCTTCGTGTCCTTCACGACCTTCGTGGTGATGATAAAGAGGCGGAAAAGAAAACAGTCCCTATTTGCAAGGGGTACTAATGTCCGCGAATTTTATGTGCCTTCCATCGCCTTATCGACGACTTGACCGCGACGCTGAGCCCACTCTTCGTCATCAATGCGTGCGAGGAGCTGCTCCGTTGACGAGACTAGATTGTCCCTTTCCGCCAATCCTTTTAGGGCTACGATAACCGCCCGCCGAAGAGACACACGAACGCTCCCATTTTGATCCCAAGCGGCGTAGCCGCGATATTCTTCGGTCGCCATGTGCTTGTTTAGCGAGGTCAGTCCTCCTTTTATGCTTTCCAATCCTCGCTCGGCGTCGCCTATCTTGATCTGGGCGAGTCCGAACGTCAGCCAAGCAACATCATCGTCTTTTTTGACCGCGATGGCTCGCTGTAGAACCAAATAAGCATCGTAGTAGCGCCCCTTTCTGTAGTAGGCTCTCCCCAAAAGCGTCAGGCTGTCGCGGTAGGTGGGGTTTTCCTTGACGATCCCTTCGAGGTTGACGATGGCCTTATCCATATTGCCGCTGCGCCCACGGATCATCTCCATCTCCGCCTCGTTGTACTTGCCGCCAACGCCGAAATACCAGTCGGGACGGGTAGACCGGGCGGAGCATCCAGTGAAAAGCTGCGTGAGTGTAGCGAGTAACAGGAAGGTCAATGCATCACGAACGATATAGCGCGGCAGAGTGGTCACTAAGTCTCGGAGTATCTCCCACATAGACGCCGGCCTGCCAGGGCGCGGGCAGGCAAAGGCCGCAAAGGAAGAATATTTATCCGAACCTTGCGTTCTTGGCCTGCCTGTCGCCGGGCAACGGAAGATAGGCGCCCCTTCGATTAAACTCAGGACATGCTTGGCGGGAGGAATATCCCAATCCGAGAAGTTTAATGTGTCGGAAAAATTGCGCAAGCGGCGAAAAATTTCAACCATAGTAGTACGCAAAGCGCAAAGTATGGGAATAAAAATGTCCGCACTTTTGTTAATAAGAATGAATTTCATCAAGTGATCTATCCCAAGTGGAACCAAGACGGTTTCTCCAGCAAACAATATCCAAAGGCTTGGAAGGTGTCAAACAAGGGGATCGCGTTCGCGACTCGTGCTCGTAGAATATCGGGGGGTGGGAACGGGTTGAGGCGTTTCGCCGGCACCCATGTCTGGCAAAAGGGTACTGTCCCCTGCAAGTTCGCGTTGTCAAAGAAAATGAGTTGGGATAGGCTAAGAAGTAGGAATCGAAAGGAGGAAGCGTCGTGAAGAAGGACTATGAAAAATGCAAAAGTCTAACGTTTGGCATTTGCATGCTGCAATTTGCAATTTTTTTCTCCGGCTGCGCTTATCAGGCGGGGAGCCGAATTCAGCCGGGTCGATATGCGCTCTTTCGCGGCGATGCGAAGGCGGCGTTGGCTCATTTTCAACGCGCCGCCGAGATCGATCCCGACTCCGCGATGCGCGTCGGCCCCATGAAAGAAGGGGTGTGGACCTACGTGGGGCGCGCTCATTATGCCTCCGGAGATTATAAGGCTGCGGCTAAAGCGTTGGAACAGGCGCGCTCGCGCCACCCCGATGACTATATGGCGCCGCTCTACCTCGGGCTATCTTTATCGCGACAAGGGGATCGCTCCAGGGGCGCAAAAGAAATCCAGACCGGTCTCACGGGACTGGGCGATTGGCTCGATTATATCAACCGGTATGATCTCGATGGCTCCTACTGGGATCCAGGTGGATATATCCGGTCGGAAATCAAGGACAGCCTTGACACGATACAGGGAAAAGAGATCAACTGGCCGCAGCTTATCGCGAGCGTAGAGAAAGTGGGAATCGATTTCGAGAGGGAACCCGACGAGGTGCTGCGTCAGAAACGGCGTGACAGAAGAGATTCTTCGAAGGGCGACGACCGGGGCAGATAGTCGGCAGAGATTGATGGGGTATTGCAAGGCTCAACCCATCCTACGGGCCTTCTTCCGGGTAACCGCCGCGCGGCCGCCAAAGGACGTTTGGCCTCCGCCTTTAAACCTTCAAATCGTTTATGTTATTATTTCGTTGGAGTTTTGTTTTGGATGGATTTAACACGAACGGTGACTGTTTATGTCAATTCAAGGCGCGCGTAGATATTTTACCGTAGACCAATACCAGCGCATGGGCGCGGCCGGTGTTTTTTCAGAGGACGATCGTGTTGAGCTTGTGGAAGGTGAGATTCTAATGATGACTCCGATTGGAAGCCGTCACGCTGCGATCGTCAAGCGCTTAGCCAGGCTGTTCAACAATCTGCTCGGTGAGCGCGCAATCGTCAGCGTGCAGGATCCTATCGTCCTTAGCGACTTTTCTGAACCCCAACCGGACATAGCTCTGCTGAAAGCGCGCGATGATTTTTACGCCGAGGCTCTTCCCACCGCTACGGATGTGTTTTTAATCGTCGAGGTGGCAGACAGGTCCCTCGAATACGATCATGACGTTAAGCTACCGGCCTATGCTCGCTCCGGAATTCCAGAATTTTGGCTTGCAGATCTTTCCGCCGAGACAATTCGAGTACATACAGAGCCCGCCAACGGTGTCTATCGCACCTTGCGCTCGTATCAGCGCGGCGACTTGATTACGCCAATCCATTTCCCCGCTCTATCAATCGAGGTTATTAGCATTCTCGGTTAGCAATTTATCGAGCAAAAAAAAAGGCGCGATCTCTCGCGCCCTTTTTTTTTCGTTAGCCGCAACTACCAGCGGTAGCGCAGTCCAGTGTTTATGGAGTGCCAGCTGCACGTCCTGCTGACTCCCTTCCCGGCCAGCGCTTCGGCGCGGCTATCCTTGCAACCATTTGCGACCTGAGTTCGGTACGGCGTATTGTCCGAAGTCCAGTAATGCCACCACGAGCCAATGCCTAGGCTGGGCCGTAGCCAGTACCACAACGCCGCTTCTCGGTTCAACACCTTCTGGTGATGGAAGGAGCCAGTTCCCGGCGATGCATCGCAACCTCTGCCGCACTCCATATCCGCACGCTCAAAGCCAAAGGAGATCATTATTGTATTCGGCGTGGTCTGGCTGCCGGTTAAGAAACCCTTCGGACTCCACAGCATGACTTGATGGTCAATCGTCCAGCCCTTGCCCCATATGCCACGACCGACTCCAGGATCAGTGCTTCGGTAACGCGTGGTAACGTAAACAGCGCGGAACTGATATGGACCAACCCTCCACTTCAGGCCGGGCATATGTATCGAGCCCCACCCGGCACCAACATTTTGCGCGCTACAACTGCCTGAACCGGCGTCAGCATTTTCGTCTACGCAATTTTGAACCGTTTGCCCCAGAGCGCCGGGCCGGAAAAGATCCTGCCGGCCGCGTCGTTCAACGTTACGAACCCGAATCTCAGTGCCACCGGGATCATCAAGAGAATTCTCGGGTCGATCGATCGAATGCCCCTGATAGCCATAACCTATGTCTAGGCCGCGCAGCCATTTATTTTTCGTATTGGCAAAAGGTCGGCCGCCAACAAACAGCATGATTCCCTTGCGGTCGTCGTTGACGAATTCCTGATGTGTCCCCTGTCGGCTCGATGCCCAGTTCAAAAACAGATCAAATTCGCCAGGACCAATGTCAACGCCATCCCAATGTAAACCCGCCCCAGCGTGTGATCCATCACCACCCCAGGCAAAACCGTCGATGATGATGCTATGCTCCATCTTCCCATCATTGTCGGAGCTTCGGCTAACATGGGTTCGCCCCGCACCCCGCCTCAGCCCAAAGGAAAAAACCGGCAAATAGGGGTTCCACTGATTGAAATTGACAACGAACTCGTTGTCACGAACAGAAGCAGGGCGTTCCGCCGCCTCGCCGTCGATTGAATACTCAAAGGTGTAAAAGCAATCGGCCCAGCAATAATTAAAGTATAGACGGTTGCGCCGCGGAAAGATCTCAAGAGCCGTGGTGCCAGTGTTACGCTCTGTTCCCTGGTCGTTAAAGTTCGTCTTGCCGTTTAGGACATTGTACACATACATGTTAATCCGGTATGTGGTATTAAACGACCAGCTCTTGTCCGCCGCCGCGATTGTCATCCCGCGTCCCGGACGATACTCGAAAGTCGGCAACGCCGCCGCCGCGGCGGTTGCGTCCTTCTTCAGTTCCAGCTGCTGCGATCGTAAGCGCTCGATTTGGTCCTTGAGAGGCTCGATCTTCTGGACCTCCGCCTCCAACGCTTTGATCTGCTTTTCGATCTCGTCATTGTTTTGTGCTGCAGCCGGAACGACCGCGAGAAGCAGGGCTGTCACTATCGAGCTGGCCGCCGTCAAAAATTTTCCGCCGATTCTCATGCTCTTCCTCCTTGATGATATAGATTACCTTCGCTGCTTACTCTTATAAATTTTGATGGATATTCATCATAACCAACTACTTAAATCAATACGACTTTAGTTGTATTTTTGACGTTTATCTCCATAAATTAAGACTTAAATAGTATAACATTGCCATTTTCCAGTATTTTATGGCAGTTAGTGGACTTTTAGGCGCGTGACCTTGTCAAAGACGAACAATGCTACCGTATTTTGGCGACTACTGGCGAGTTTTTTTTTGCTTATAAAAGAGGACCAACAGAGGGGACAGTCCCCTTTCCGACGGGGGACTGTCCCCTTGTTTGGCGGGAGTTGTGGATGCAAATCATGTGGCGCTCTGGACAACGATGGTGCGCCCGCCGAGAATCGAACTCGGACTTAGGGTTCCGGAGAAACAATTTGCATGCTATGTAACTTATTGAATCATAGGAAAAACCGTTACTTACGCTCATCACGGGCATGCGTTCTGGTGCGTTTTCCTGTGGATAACTGCGGCGTTTGGGCAACCGTTGCCCAACTCTTTTTCGGTACGTAAACAGCGTAATGTTTGAATAGCATTTCGAGCGAGGTACCCATCTGATTGGCTATCCACAGAGGATCATATCCCTGGCTCAGGTGCTTGGTCGCGAAAGTGTGACGGGCCTGGTATGGGTAGCGGTATTTCAGACCCGCTTTCTTGAGAGCGAGACTCCATATGTTTGCTCTGAAATTGCTAATGTCCAACGGCTGCCCTTGTTCGGTTACAAACACGTAATCGTCGCCTGAAATTAATCTTGCCTTCTGTTCGCTTATCGCTTGCCGCATTCCGGGTGTGATTTCGACATCTCTCACCGCCTTTTCTGTTTTTGGATCTTTATCCTTCCCGAGCACTCTACCCTGTCTGACCGATAAGATTCCAGTCACAACATTAATATTCTGCCATTTGAGTCCGTTCGCTTCCATTGGCCTGAATCCCGACTCGAAGAGGAAGCGAACGTAAGGTCTATAATGGTCCCGCGTCGCTTTTAGAAGCGCCCGCACCTCTTTGTCGGAGAAGGGATCTATTAGCGCAATTCTTTTCTCTTTCAGTTTGCCGAGTCGAGTAGCCGGATTTGAAGCGATTACGCCGTCGGCAAACAGCTCGTTAAAAATTGCCTTTACGGGTTGTAGGATGCGATTGACCGTTCGATTGCTAAATCGCGTGCCGTCCTTTTTGCCCTGCGCTATTATTTCCTCACGGAGTTGTCTTAAATGCAGCGGAAGGATCTCTGCCACCGGAAAGCTCCCGATCTTCGGAACGATTCTTTTTTCCAAGTCGTCCCTGAATTTTCGGTAAGTCCAATCCGCCCAGCTGCCCTTGTGAGAAGCAAGCCAGCTCTTGGCCAAATCGGCGAAGGTCTTTTTGCTCGAGTAGAAGAGATTATTTTTCTTTGAATGAGGGAAATGGACAGTGTATTGGAAAACACCTGGCCGAGTCTCACGACGGATTGTAGCATCCCAATCGAGAGCCAGTTTTCGATTCTTCGGTGTATCCTTCAGACCAGTGCTTTCCCTACAACGAATTCCTTTGTAGTGGAAATCAAGAAATAAGATGGCGTGCCTGTTCACTCTTACGGACATGGTTGGCTTTTAGGAGAAAATCTTTGCCTCTGAGCCACTGTTCGATGGACGACCAAAAGAATACCCGCTTCCCTTTTGGACCGGCCGGTTGACGAAAGTGAACTCCCTCAATCAAGACTCCTCGCGCGATGAATTCTTCGATCGCTCTCTTTCGAAAAGGGATTCGTTCCGTCAATTCGTTAAGATCCAAATACTCTTTGGTCTGCTCCGCTGTGCCGAGTGTTTGCATGGTCAAAACTAATCGCTTGGGTCTAGATAAACTCCGTTAGCCCGAAGTAGCTGTAGCTCCCTGCGGAATCTTGCGGGCTACTGCATCTTTACACTATGTCTTTGCGGTCTCGGTGCTATGAAAATGTGAAAAAACTGGTGTCTGAGTGATCATATTTAGATTCGCTGCCTTGCGGACCGTTCCCTTTGAGGTAGGTAGTTGTACATCGCTATCGCGATGATCACTCCGGCAAGAAAACCTCCCACATGAGCCCAGAATGCTACGTTCGAACCATGCTGTTTCAGACCCATGGAAATCTGAAGGAAAAACCACACGGGCAGGAAGATCCAGGCAGGGACGCGAATTATCAGCCGGTGCAGGAAGTAAATAAGGACCGGTTCCAAAACCACAGTTATGCGTGCTCTAGGATTACAGATAAAGAATGCTCCCAAGACACCGCTGATGGCTCCGCTGGCGCCGATAAGGGGCGAAGAGGAGTTCGGTTGCATAAACATGTGAGCCAGGCAAGCACTGATCCCCGTGGTTAAATAGAACGTCAGGAAGTTTATTCCTTCCAGTTGATTTTCGACTCGCCTGCCGAAGACCAGGAGAAAAACCATGTTCCCCAAGAGGTGCAGCAGGTCTCCATGGAGGAACATGGATGTCACGAGCGTCGGGAGGACTGAAAGGTTTCCAAATAATGCGGGCTGGAAACCGAACGTGCGGACAACTCCATCGGAAATGACAAAGTCGGTATTCCAGGTGACAGTGAGATGGATCAAAACGTTGGCGGCGACAATCGAATAGGTAATCCGCGGCGTCTTTGCGATTCTGAGGTTCGTGGCGATGGGAAGCATTGATCAGTGAATGGCGTTGTTCGATTTGAGAAAGTAAGGAGCAACGCGGTTCAGGATCCGCTGAATGGCTTCCAGCGTGAGTTTCAAATTTTCTTCCAGCGGCCTCGGATTTCCTTTTCGCCAGGCTTCCGTCAGTGCGTCGTGATCTCCGAAGTGATGCTCGCTGCCGTTCCCATTGAGACTCAACCGCCAGAGACAGAGGCGACTCTGAAGGCTCATGTAGCGGTGCGGATCATAGGCAGCGAGTTCGGCAAAGAGATCTAGATGCTTCCAGGGTTGGAAACGCGCTCGAGGGAGAATGCACGAAGGCTCAACTCCCAAGGCGGTGGACCGCTCAATCAGAAACGGGAAGGTAAAGCCCAGACCGTTCCACGTCACAAAGGTGGGTATGCCCCGCTCCTTCGTGAACGTGCTGAGCCTTTGCCAGAATGTCTGAAGCAGCTCTTTCTCATCCTCGATCATTCGGGCTACAGTGACCGTGAGCTTTGGATCTGAGCCGTTCTTGACCAGCGCCTTTCCAATGCCGATGACGTGGCCGAATTCCGGCGTCAGAGCCATTTTCTTTTTAAGGAGATGGGTCAGCGCCACGGAATCCGCGGCTTCTTTGGCGAGATACTGGTCCAGCGTGGCAGACATGAGCGGGTGAGTCGGATCTTTTTTCCGCAGGTCGTTCAGGGTTCTTGCCCAGATGAGTTCCTGGATCTCCCGCGGCTGGGCCTTGAAGCTCTGGAAAGCCGTGGCGATGTGGATGATGTAGTACATCTTCAAAAAGCTTCCGCTGCTTCAGCCTTCTCACTAGCCGACCGTCCGTTTCCTTCTCTTCTTTTCTCGATGTCTTTGCGCCAGCCCAGGATCGCCAGAGCCGCTTCCTCCATGACGCGAGCGATTTTGAAGAGGTCGGGGTATTCGAGTGAAATTCCGATCTTGATTCCCTGTTTGTCCTTGCTGTTCTCGGTGATTCCGAGGAAATATCGAACCTTCGGAGTTTTGGGCTGGTCCTTGGGTCGATAAAAGCCGATCGTTTTGGCGGCTCCATCGCGGCCGGTCTTTGCCGGGTCCCTGTACCACGATGGGAGATTTCCGTCGGGACCGGAAACCAGCTCCTCTCTCCCTTGGGCGAGTGCCGCTGCCGCCGCAGCGACCTCCAACGCCCCCTCGAAGTTGAAACTCGCAGTGAGTTTTTTCTCCCACTGGTACTTCTTGCTGTTTTTGTCCGGCATCTTGTTTTCCATGCCCGGAATCGCCGGCGCCAGGCTCACAAAGACAAGCGCCAGCTCGGGGCTCGGACTGATCTGGAGCGCGCTCTTGCCTCTGTAAAAATTCAGTGTCTGAAGAAATGTCTTGTCCATACGATTCCTCGGTCGTGCCGGCAGGTTTAATTCTGTTTCGGCGCTGCCTCCTGTTTTTTCTCCACCGGAATGATCTCTTTTATCTTCGCTCCCGGAATCGAGCTCTTGATCTTCACGATGGTTTCAAGAGAACCGTTCTCTGCCGCCTTTTGCAGATGGATCAGCTCGTTGGGACTGAAAGCGACCTTACCCTGGCCGATCAGCTCCTCGTAGACGTCTTTGCTTCCGCAAACGTGAACCTCGCCGGCGGGTGTATCGAAGACGACTTCTCTGTAACGGCGGATGAAATCCTTTGCTTCTTCCTGTGTGATCATGGTCGGTTTCCCTCCTGTTTTTGGGAAATCATTCTCGAAGCGCTGCTATTTGGTTCCATTTTTCGATCTCTCTTTGAGGATTCCTGTCCTAATATCGATCGGTGTACATAGTTGTAGTCCTCCTGTTGTTCTTGCTTCCCGGCCGGTGCTGGGGATTTTCCCCGGATGTTTTCACGAGCGCGTCGGCGGCAACCGGAATTCCCGTCGAGCTGATACTGGCCGTGAGTCATGTGGAAAGCGGTTTTCATCCGCACGCAATCAATATCGCGGGACGATCTTTTCAGCCGTCTTCGCGCGATGAAGCGGAGTGGATCCTCAGGCGTTCCGGAGACAACGTTGATATCGGCCTAATGCAGATCAATTGGAGCCACTGGGGCAAGCGGTTCGGATTATCCAAAGCAGATCTTCTAGATCCGCGGTTGAATGTCTTGCTCGGAGCGCGCATCCTTGAATACTGCGTGCGAGTCAGCGGAAGCTGGCCAAAAGGTGTTGCCCTCTACCATTCTCCTCACGAAGCGCGGCAGCGGGAGTACATCGAGAAGGTCCGGCAATCGTATCGTCGTGTGCTCGGGAAGCTCGGAAAATGATCGAAGATAATTACCATGAGAAGAGCACGAGCTGTGACGGGTTTTGTGGTCGGGTTCTTGTTCCTCGACTTCTCGATTCCTGCGTTGATTCAGGGATGATGATGTTTTTTAGCGCTTCGCTCTCGACCCCGCCATTTATGACCTCTGGCTGAAATACTATCGCACCGGTTTCTTCAAAGATTTCTTCTGGAATCGAGTTCTCTGGAACGATCATATCGGTTTCCTCTTCGTAGCCGTGGAGCTTATGAAGCTCGCTTTCGAGGGAGATTTTCTCCTCCGCCCGGTCAATGATCGTTTTTGCCAGAGCAACCAGACCGTCTTCTTCGATTTGTTCCAAAAACTGTCCGTCAGTGAGTTCTCCTTCCGTCAAAAGCGCTGCCCGCAGTTTCTTGACGTTCAAGGTTATGGCCTTCTCCTGGATCGTGCTCCTATAGTACAGGTGGTGAACGTTGACCGCTTCTTTCTGGCCGATTCGCCAGGATCTTCTCGATGCCTGACGCACGATATAGATCGAGTAGTCTTGCTGGTACCAGACGACCTCGGGAAACTGGATCAGATCAAGACCGGTCTGAACGTTTCTTGGATGAGTTATTAAGACATTCCCTTTGAAGGACTGAATCCACTCTTCTCTGTCAGCGGCCTTCACCTTTGTGGCTTTGAGCACCTCTGCTGCCAGCCCGGCGTCGCCAAGGATCTTCTGGAGCCTTTCTGTGATGTCCCTGGTCTCCGTGTGAACGCAGTAGACGACGGTCTTTCTCTTCTCTTTCTTTGCTTCAAGGCAGATCCGCAAAAGTTCTTTTTCTTTGGGATAGAGTGTCTTTTCATGAAGCGGAGTTGATGCCGCCAAGACTCTACCGCTTACTTTATCTTTGATCGTTTCCTGCACCCATGGACTGTCGGAGTATCCAAGCAGAGCCTGGAGATAGATAGCCAGAAGTCGCTTGGAGCCCTGGTTGAGCGCGGTTCTGAGTTCAGTGAGGAGTTCTTCCTGGAAGGAGCGATAGGCTTCTTTCTGTTCCGGCTCCATATCGATTGCATGAGCGATTTCGCGGTACGGCGGCAGCGCGATGTTTAGATCGGAAAGCTTTAAGAAGATTGCTCTTGGCAGGAGTTCAGGGATAAGCGATGGAGAGATTCCCGGCCGTTCGTGCCAGCGCACCTCCTGGGCTTTCTTGAGACTCGCCCGCCCTTCGTCGTTGGCCGAAACGAAAGTGATCTTCTCGAGGACGCCGTATAGCTCCATCCATCGCTTGATCTCCCGAAACTTGAAATCCTTTCGTATGTCGGGAGAGATGCGGAAAAGGAGATAAAATAGATTCGAGCTGTAGCCGCCGAGAAGAGTTCCGGTGAGCGCGAGAATCTGTCGTGACGCCTTTCCAAGATGGTCGAGAGCGATGCCCTGGGCTGTGGCTGCGCCTTTATATTCGTGACACTCGTCGGAGATGAGCAGATCGAAATAGCCCGGGTACTTGTTCTTCAGGTAAGTCGCGAGGGGAAAGCGCCTGGGGCCTCGTGGATCTGCTTCCCACAAAGGTTCCCGGCACTCTTTGCATTTGTGCTTTCTTCGATTGAGGACGTCCAGCGTGAGGGGCAGCCCGTCCCGGTCTAAAATCGGTGTCCTGCATTCAGGGCAGACAAGAGCGCCGTCCCTGGCGCGCGCCGCGTATCCTTTCCAGTAGTAGCCGAGTTTCGCCTTTTCGCGAGAAAGAATCATGAAGAGAGGCTGCTGGTTTTCTCTCAGCGCCTTTTCGACCTGGCCTATTCTCTCGGCGGCAAGTGCAGTAGCCGTGGGCACGGTTTGTTTCACTTCGCGGCGCCATTTGCTCACGAGATGAGGCGGACAGACGACAAGAACCCTTTTGAGTTCCAAAGCGGCCGCCGCGGCAATCGAGATGTAGGTTTTGCCCAGACCCATCTCTCCCACCAGAATCGCCGAATCGCGCGATCGAAGGGCATGGACAATACCGCCGATGGCGTCGATCTGACTTGCGATGGGCCGCCTGGGGAGATTCTTTATGAGCTGGTAGATTTTCTTTCGATCAGTCCCTGGATGATAGATGGGGTCGGAATCCCGGCCGACGGTCGCAACGATGACGGAGCGGAATTCTTCGATGAACTCGTGGATGTTCATACGATCTCAAGATATTCGCCTGTGTTCAGATCAAACGCGTTTATCTGGGTGACGATTCTTTCCCGCTCCGTGATCTTTATTCCTTTTTCGGTCTCCTCCTCGGATCGATCGATCACCTTTTTCGCAGTTCCTTTGATGAGAAGTTTGCGGCCGTTTGCTTCCAGGACCTGGTTGTTGATGAGTCCGGCCGCGATCAGCATTGCGAGATGGGCTTTGCGGGGTGGCATGAGCGGCTGGATAGCTGCTCTTATCTCTTCTTCTTCCCTGACAAGACCGAGCGCCGGCTCTCTCCACAGGGAACTCGTCTTGATTTCTTCAGCCAGCTCGTCGGGGCCGAATTCGGATGACCGGATGAAGAAGTCTTTGCCAACGGCCGGGATAATGAATGAGAATTCCTTTCGACGCATTTCAGGCAGGTCGCCGGGTGGAACCTGAGTCAAGTTCGTAAAAGTTTCGTTGTCGATCTCAGTGCGCGGCTTCTTTATACCGGCAATGACGATCTGCCCGAATGCCTGGAAGTCCTCGGCAGGAAATTTTCTGACTTTCAAATCCCGAAAATAAGCGGCAAGAACTCGGGCGATGCGATTTGTAATTCGTGCCTGCGGCAGGAGAAAAAGCAGAAGACCTCCTGGAGTAAGGTAAGGAACGGTGTGTTTCAGAAACGAGAGCTCGGTGCGGCCATCGTCGGCGTCGAAATCGTAAGGAGGATTCAAGTACAGAATTGAAAAGGCGCCGGGGCGTGCCCTAACGCTGAAGAGGTCGCCGGCAACGACTTTATTCAGGACCTTCTTCGCCACCCGCGCTCTTTCGGTATTGATTTCGACGCCGTATGCCTCGCATCCAGCGGCGGCCGCAATCCGTGCTGCCGGCTCCCCAGTCCCGCAGCAAGGGTCGAGAAGCCTCCGGAGACCCGGGGCTTTTTCCCCGATCCAGGTCTGGATTATTTTCACAACCTCGGCCGGCGTTGGATAGAAACCGGCCTTGGCCTGTGCCTCAAGTCGCATGAATGCTCAATTGTCGAAGATCAGGTCGAAGATAAGAAGGAAGCTCAGATACGTGCGGTCTTGGAAAACGGCAAGAAAGTAGCTTGATCGAAAGCCTTTCTCAGCTTTCCTTTCTTGAGCGCCGCCGAAATGTCTTCGGCCAGGCTTTCATCATCCAGTGAAATCTTGAGCCCGTGTATTCCGTGGGCCGTCAGGGCTTCGAGTTCCTTTTTCTGGACGGCTCTTTTGTGCAGCCACGTCTTCCAGCTCGCATGGACCGGAACGGCGCTGTGCTTTGTCAGAGCAGCAAAGTAGAGTTCAGATTCCGGAGTATTCGTGTCAGTGGCAAGGATGTAGTGAACGTACGATGAGACAAGTTCATTTTTGATAAAAACCGCTGCGTGGGTAATTCCGCAGGGTAAGGTCCTTACGATCGTTCCGTACTTGATCCTCGGCATCACGAAGACTTCGTAATCCCCCACATTGATCCACCGGTTGGTAAGAAGGCCGGCTCTGATGGCTTTGACCGCATCTTTATGGCCGCCGATGGAGAGAAAGATGACCCACTGGCCATCGAGCGCGAAGGCATCTGAGAAAGCGTGAAATCCGTCGACTTCGACGGGAACCAGATTGGATGGACTCTGATTGTTCGTGTCGGAGTCGTCGTTTGATTGCGGGCGCACCTTCATTGTCTTTGTGCTGAGCCCATTCCTTTCGCCGATATGGGGGAGCTTTTGCCGCGCTAATATTCTTCGGGGAGAAGGAGTGTGGTGGCGGATCTGTCCGCTTCGGTGATGACCCAAATTTTCACGTCGTTTCGGGTTCGATAAGCGCTGAGAATTCTGAAGCCGTTCAGAACCGAAAATTCATTCTCCCTTATGTCTTCTTCGCACAACTCGCCCCAGTCTCCAGCCTGATGTTTTGCTAGAAACTCAAACGCGTTCTGATTCGCTTCCTCCAGCACTCTTAGCGCTCCCGGCGTGGCGACTACGCGCCCGAGGGGGAATCTTACGAGCAGTCGATTCACATAAGTCATTTGGTTTTCCATTTTCGCCGGTTTGCTGCTTAAAGTTGACCGGAGTCGTGCAGTGAAAAGTAATTTTTTCGGCCAATGATGATGTGGTCGAGCAGCCGGATCGGCATTACGTCGGTTAACTGCTTTAAAGACTTCGTTACGGACAAATCCTCGGCGCTCGGTTTCGAGTCCCCTGATGGGTGATTGTGTTATGTGCAGTGTCGAGTTATGTGAAGCGGTCCGTCTCCGCGACTTGCCTTTCCATTTGATTCCTGTCTGAGCGCCCGCCGAATCACTTCACATAACTACAACCTCGCCAACCACGTTAGAATGCCCTGATCCCTGTTCCAACTCGGCCCCTTCTGGTTGGACGCCGGCAGCACCCGCTCGCAGGCACGCAGCGTGCGACGCTTCATGTCGAGGTCGATCTCGACGTAGCGGTGCGTTGTCTCGATACTGGAATGGCCGAGCCACGAGCGGATCATGTTTAGGTCGATTCCTGACTGGAGCAGGTGCATGGCTGTTGTATGGCGGAAAGTGTGGGGCCCGACCTTGCGTGCTAGCAACGTTGGGCAGGACTTCGCCGCAGCGGCAACTCTTTGGGTGACGATGTAGCGGAGTCCGAAACGCGACAGCCTAATGCCCTTCGCGTTGATGAACAGCGGGACCCGATCGCCGGGGTTGGCATGGCGCTCGACCAGGTATGCCTTGAGTGCCTTGATCGTTTCCGGCCACAAAGGGCAAGTCCGTTCCTTGTACCCCTTGCCGCGAATCCTGACGTAGAACGGGCGGCTGAGGTGAACGTCATTTATCTCCAGGTTCACCAGTTCCTGGGCTCGGACGCCGCTGTTGTAGAGCATCCGCAGAGCCGCTTCGTCGCGGCGGCTGTTCGTGTGCGCGGTGTTGATGCCCTGCATGATGTGACGCACTTCCTGGCGCTCCAGATAGTCCAGCACCGGCTCTTCGCGGCGCTTGAACGGGATGCCGAGTACGCTTTGGCATTGCTCCATGAACCGAGGATCCAAGAACGCCAGGTACTGGAAGAACGTGTGGAGGATCGCGAGGCGTGCGTTGCGAGTCCGCGCGGAGTTCCCGCGTTCCTTTTCCAGGTAGTCGAGGAAGGCGCGGACAAGCGCAGCGGTAAAGTTCTCGACGTTCAATTCCACGGCTTGCTTGCGCAGTTGGCGGGCCGCAAAGGCCACCAATAGCTTGAGCGTGTCTCGGCACGCGAGCACGGTGTGGGGACTCAGGTTTCGCTGTGTGCTGAGGTAATCCTGAAAGAAGCCGTGGATAGGTTGAGCGATGTTATGAGACATAAGAGACCTCCTTGCGACGGGGGAACGGAATGGCGCAGTGTCTGCGGAACCTCTGGTTGACCTGCTCGAGTAACTCGGCCGTGGCGTGGAGATAGAGCTCGGTGCCAAGGAGCGTCGTGTGGCCGAGGTAGGTCGATAACAGCGGCAGTTTCGCGTGAAGCTCTACCTTCCCGCGATACCACGCCGCTAGACGATGCACGGCGAAGGTATGACGGAAGTCATGGATACGCGGGCCGCGCGCTCCCTTGGGCCCTCGAATGCCGAGTTTTCTGGCGGCTTCCAGGATGGGAACGCTCACCGAATTGGGAGCGTAGGCGCGGCCAGATGGGCCTGCGAAGACCGGAGCGCTCGGTTCGGTCGAGAGCCCTGCCGCATTCCGGTATTGAAGGAATTTTCCCAGAGCAGCTGCGGTCGAGCGCGAAACGGGCACATACCTGGACTTAAAGAACTTCGTCCGTCTGATGACGAGCACGCCGGCATTGAGATCCACGTCGGCCAGGGTCAGCCGGAGCGCTTCGCCGATGCGCAGACCCGCGGCGTAGAGCAAGCCAATGAGCGTGGCCAGCGTTTGAGGCCTGAGTGAGCCCGGAGGGCCGAGCTGCCGCAGTGCCCGCAAGAGGGCGCGCACTTCGCCGCGGCTATAGATGTACGGTGCCGGCCGCGTGCGGCGGGGTAAGAGCTTTCGCGGAACGATATATGTCCGTTGGTCGAAGTGCCAGAGATAGCGGCAGAACTGGCGCAGGATGGATAGATGGTTGATCCTCGTCCCCACGCTCAAGTGCTTGATGGTCTCGAACCAGCGGTTCGCCACTTCCCTGGTGATCGTGTCGCCATCCTTCAGTTCGCCTTGTAGGAAGCGATCTAGGTAGAACAGGCTCCTGCGATCCGTGAAGCCCTTACGACCGAGGCCGAGGCGAAGTTGGCAGAAGGCTTCCATGCGCGAGGCCAAGGGACTGCGGAATTCGCGTGTGTTCATGACCGTTCCTCTGGCCAGGGCAGTGCCACACCACGAAGCGCCTTCAAGTCGGCCTTGGCGTAGATGAATGTATTGCCTACCCAGCGGTGACCGAGCATGTCGGCGATCGTCTTGATCGACGAGCCTTGAGTCAAGGTTCGTATCGCCCAGGAATGACGGAGGGTCGAGGTTCCGCAACGGGGAACCTCTAGGCCGGCTTTCTTGATATGACGGCGCACGATCTGGCTAATCGCCATCCCGGTCAAGGGCCGATGCGGCGCGCGGGGCGTTAGGAAAAGGTGGCGAAACGGCGTGTTGGGCGGCCGATGTTGGAGATAGCGAAGGATAGCTTCCCCGACAGTTTCCAGGAGCGGTAGCAAAACTTCCTTCCCGCCTTTGCATGCTTTGATTCTAATCAGTGAGCGGGGCCATGTGATATCTTCCAGGCGCAGCTCCGCGATCTGCTGGCCACGGATGCCATAGGCTGTTAGCAACATGAGGATGGCGTAGTCCCGGCAGCCGACGGGCGTAGCTTGCGGGACGGCTTTGAGCATCCGGTCGATGGTGGCGTCATCGATGCCTCTGGGCAGTGAGGCGAGTCGGTAGCGGGGGACCGAGGGGATCACTCCAGAGAAGTCGATTGTCGTGTAACGCTGCCGGGCGCAGAACTGAAGGAAGCCGCGCAAAGAACTCACGAGGCGCATAAGGTTATGGGGGCTGTCTTTCACATACTGCCTAACGTACTCTTCGATAGCGCGAATCCCGAGGGATTTCATGTCCCTCGGCGCCACTTTCCTGCCCAGCTGGTCCAAGAAGGCGCAGAGCACCTTTCTCGTGCTATCGATGGTCTTATCTGTGACTTGGCGGTCTTCGCGCAGAAACTTCACGTACGGATCGAGCATCCAACTGTAGGGCTTCCTCGGAGGTTTGGGTTCCGAATGCTTGATGGCCCCGACCTCGATCAGATATTTGAAGAGATGCCGATGCGCCAAGCGGACGATGCTATCGCCGAAGTAGCGGCCCGTCGTGCGAAAGTGTGCAAGATAAGCCTGGACGAACGGCTCTATCGCCGTCTGGATCTTGGGGCCGAAGGCGATCCCGCGTTCAATGAGGAAGTCATTGAACTGACAGCATTTGCCCAGGATATGGCAGGCGTGATGCGAACTAAACCCTTGCTTCTTGAGGCCGGCGGCAAAGCCGTCGAGGAACGGTCCAAGTGGACCTTGACGGAAATGAACTAATGTACGATGCGACTTGTAGAAATACTCAAGCATGGCAGACCTCCCTCTCTATGGATTTTATTTGCGCCAAGGGAAGCATAGCCGCTGAGTTATGTGAAGTGATTTAGAGTGCGCTCAGACAGGATTCAGACCAAAAGGAAGTGACCAGCTTCACATAACTCGACACTGCACATAACACAATTTATGTGGTGCACCACATAAGTTATGCACCATGATGAGGGCGGCTGCGTTGGTCAGGACAGCCCCTTGCAGGATCGCTCGCGGCTCGAACAGCGAAGCTGTCAAGGTCCCTCTCGATACTTCTTCGATTGCGAGAAACCGATGTTTGTTATCTAAATATGCTGCGATTACCACTTCTCGTGGTTCCTCTTCGAGAGTGGAAAAATAATCCATGACGTCTTTGCTCGATGTGAAAGGAGTGGCGGGCAGATAAACGGCGGCATTTTCGGCCGTGACCAGTTTCACCCGTACGGTTGGCCCCTGATAGGTTCTGCGGAAGAGATCCAGATTAAAAGAGTTCGACATCGTCCAGCTGCTCGCCGATCGGCACGGGATCACTCCGCGTTGATCCGGCAAACCCGTGGCCGTTTGTGTTTTCATGGGGATGGATGACAGGAGTGTCGGCGGCGATTTCCCTGGGAACGACCCGTATTGGCTTTCTGCCATCGAACTGGAGTTTCGCCTTCGGCCAGCAATGCGGTTTGAAGCGGCAAGTAGTGCAGGGAAATCCTAGCCTCGGTTCCAGTATCTTCCCGGTCCCATTACAGGCTGTGCAGGCCTTTTTGATCTGGCGCTTCTCGGTCAAATAGAAACCGTTGCCATCGCATTTTTCACAAATGAGTTTGGGCCCGTACTCCCGATCCGGGAGGTTCGCCGGCGTTGCATGGATAACCTTGCGGAAACGGGCAAGAACTTCTTCGTGGAGTTTTGGGTCGAAGGGATGCGTGACTTCTGCTCTTTGCCAGTCGTCGTCCTCGATCGGGGTTTCGGGGGTATATTGAAGCCATCCGCCCGACGGTGTGAGGATTCGTGTCTCGATTTTATCGACCTTCTTGGAGCAGAACAGTTCCAGGAGATGGGAGGTTTCTTTCCGGTAACAGACCCAAAGGGCGTTATTGAGACCGCCACCGACGACATAAGAATTGAGCTGGCAGCGGTAGGCATAATCGATCTTTCCCTGGAGCGCGTTCCGGAAACCGTAATTAGACATGCTTTTGAGTTCGGCCACGGCGCGGCCGTATCTGTCCAATGTGGGAACACCGTCAGCATGGCCGAAAATTTTGATCCCGTCGACCTCGATATAAAATTCCTTTTCTTCCGAGCCCCACGATTTCGCGCAATGTTTTCTGAATTCTTCCTTGAGCCATTTGTCGACTCGTTTCCCTTCTTCAAGAACCATCAGGACCCGTGCCGGCATCGCTTCGGGCTTGAATGTTGACGGAAACCGCTGATAGGCGAGGGCGCGGACGCATCTCCCGCTATTGGAAAGACGGAAGGGGTTACCCGGATGCTTCTTCCCGATTTTGACGTAGTGATCGATGACCTTTTCGATGAGCATAAGGCCGGTCTGCGAGCGACAAATAGAGAATTGGCCGGATTAGATTTCAGAGAGAATTTGTCCGCCCTCTCTTGCGGTTGGTGTTGTAAGGATAGAGAAAACTTTGTCCGAGAATTGCTTGACTGTTTCCGTAGCCTCCGAGCCGATCAGAACGCTGTAGCATTTTGCTCCTGAGCGAGTCTTCGCCCGAATAAAGTCAGCTTTTTCCGTTTCTTCTATGTTGCAAATGCCGTCGGTGATGAAAAAGAGGTCCGCCCGCGGCTGTTCGTTGAATTTGTCTTCCGCCCACCTAAGCGGTGGCCCAAAATTCGTCCCCATGTGGAAAGACGCCGTTGCCAAATCCTCCAGCCTGTCCACATCGACGTCAAATATCTCTTTTTCGCTTGCACCAAAGATAATCCCGTAAGCCTTCCTCTTATCCTTTTTGGCTTGCAGAACGGTCGCGATCGCCAACGCCTTGGCCCAGATTTCTTTATGTCCGGCCATGCTTCCCGAGCCGTCCACGGCGATCAGGATCGGCCCGTGTGTCTCCACCACGGGATTCTTGTAACTGTAGGCGAGAAGGTCTTCGTCGAGCAGCTTCTTCAGAAATAGCTTTTCCCCTTCCTCTCCAATGGCAAGGGCCGCCAGCTCATCCGGTAAGACTCTGTCGATCCCTTCAATCCCAACCGTTTCAACGCCTCTTCTGATGGTAGCCGAGTGGGTTATCCTGGATCTTTTTATCGACAGCGTTTCGAGCCTCATCCGGCCGAGCATTTTGACGATTTCCTTGATTTTGGGGTTTTTCCCCAGAAGATCGGCGAGGCGGAACTGCTCCGTTATGGGGATCCGCTTGATCCCTCCTTCTTCTCTTCCGAAGGTCTCGACCGCTTCCTTTGCGTCCTGGGCTTCCTCCAGTCCCTTTTTGAGAGACCGCCGGATCGCCCATCGGAGAGTGTCCGGATCGACCCCGAGAGGCCCTTTGTTTTCGTTTGCTTTTCCGCTCTGAGGATCCTTTTCTTTCTCCTCCTTTTTCTCCTTGATGAGCTTTTGGATCTGATCTGAGAATGCCCTTGTTGCCGCTGCGGAGGCGAAGAAGTCGAGTCTGGATACGCTGTGCAGCTCTTCATACTCTTTGAGCCCGAGGGCGGTTTCCATGATTTCTCGATTTTCTTCCGTTTCCCGAGGAGGATTCTGCTTGAGCTGTGCCTTGTTTTGAAAGAACGAAGAGAACACGTCCGAGAGAAGGGGCAGATAGTTGGGTGTGATCTCTTCCCCTTGATTGATGGCTTCACCGAGTCCTTCATAGTTTTCGACAGCGGACACGAATTTCTGCGCCTGAAAGCGTGTGCCGTCGATGCACATGCGCCCGAAGAGCGTTTTTGCGTCGGGAAGAGGTCTTGTTTCCGTGTCCATGGCTTAGAGCTTCAATTTCAGGAAATTCCGCATGATGTTGGCTTGAATAGACCGGATGCTCTCCACGGCCTCCTTTTCTCTTTTGGATCTGGCGGATTTCTCGGCCTCGGCGATGATGGCGGCAACCTCCGTTGCGGCCTGGGACGCACGTTGGAACATCTCGCTGCCACTCAAGCGGTCCTGTTCCTGCTTTACCTTTTCAAATTCCTCCCTAGCGCTGTCCAGATATTCGAGCACTTTCGCAAGGCCGGGATCCGTGATGTTGAGAATGGCCTGGCGCACCGTCACTCTTTCTTCCGGTTGATGCCAAAGAATCGAGGAAAGGGATTCGAGGTCCTGAAGTTCGGTTGCCGACCGCCCATCCAGAGCCGCGGAGGCTCTTAGAACCCTGACCGATTCGAACCATCGTCGGTTTGAGCTTTTTACTCCGCCGTCATGGGTCTTTTCGCGCAGTTCTGTCAGCGCTTCTTTGACGTCGTCTGAGACCTTCACCGCTGCCGCTGATCTCCACAATTCCCCGATCTCGTTTACGGGAACCTTTGGCGGAGGCACGTCTGTTCGATCCAATACGCTCCGAAAGTGTTCCGCCATTTCGATATTTTTGACCTCTTCCCTGATCAGAAGCCGGTCGTAGATCGCCCTCCGTGTTGAGTCCTCAGGGATTTCATTGGAGCAGGCGATGGCGAAGACAAGGGGCATCTTTACTGATTGTCCACCGTTGGTAAATTTCCCGTCTCTCAGGGCCCAGAGAAGCATGTTGACGACGCTCGCGTTGGCCTTCCAGATCTCGTCCAGGTAAGCCACCTCAGCTTCTGGAAGCTTGCCTTGGGTAATGAGCACGTCCTTGTCTTCTTTCAGTGCTTGGATGCTCTGGATACCGAAGATGTCTTTGTGCTTGGTCTCGTCGGTAAAAAGAAAACGGAAAGCTTTTAGCTCCAGAGCATCGCAAAGCACCTCTGCCAGATGGCTCTTGGCGGTTCCGGGAGGGCCGAGGAGAAAGACATGGACTTTTGCCGTCAAGCCCAAAAGCAGGGCCCGGATGGCATGGTCCAGCTCGACGAAGTTGGAATGAAGATAGTTTTTAAGCGCTTCGAATTGCTGCATGTTTTTGCTACTCCTTTTGGCTGATCACCAGCCGGTAGAGTTGGAATCTAGCCTGAAATCTTTCACCGACTGCTCGTAATCTTCCTGGGTGATGTAGTTGCTGGCCACGGCGACTTGCCCTCTCATCATGCGAATCAGATTGATCACACGCGGGGAGAGACCCATGGGATCGAAAACGAGCCGGTCAACCAGGGCATCAAGCTGCCCGTGAATATCCGCCAGCTCAGTGTCTGTGGCATGGAACTGGATGGTAATTGTGCGCAGTTTTCTTTTCTGAAATCCCATGATGATCACCAAATCGTTCAGATTTCGTTTTCAGATCAGATCCAGTTGCCCGTTCGAGCCCGCCATGTGAGCTGCGGGGGCTGCGGTCTCTTCGCGGTGGTGGCTTGCGGCAGGTCTTCCGAGGAGCCTTTCGGCGATTCTCGACTTCGCCTCTTGGATCTTCCCTTTAACTTCTTCCAGTTCCATCCCGAGACCGATCTCGTAGGCCGCTGCCTGATCGAGAAGGTCCCGCGCGTCTTTGAGCCTAGTGTTCAGGGTTTTGGTGTGGGTCTCATCAGAGATTTCCTCGATGAGCCGCATCAGAGTTTCGACCGATGTTCTGAAGTGATCGTGGGCTCGTTCGACGACCTTCTGGACCTCATCACCGACCACCGGTGAAACCCGAATGGTGCTTTCCTGGCCCAGGCTGTCGATCACGGTCATCAGCTCAAGAACTTCTGGGATATACTTCTCAAGGGCGAAGTAGATCTCGCCGTTCTTGGGTCTGACGGGAATTCCCATGCAAGCTATCAGGTATTTGGTGACTACAATCGACAGATCCCTGGTGATGGCGGTTTCCATGTGAAACCGAAAGCCGCTTTCCAGGGAATTCCTGATTTCGGGGTACGTCGTGTTCACCTCTATCCGACCCCGTTCCACGTAGGCTTTTCCGACGGACGCATCGATGTCGCCGCTAGCTAGAGCCTCGCGGCTCAAAATGATCTGAACCGGCTTGTCGTTGACCTTTTCGAAGGACGATTCTTCAAAGGTGTAGCGCTTTTGATCGAGATTGAGGCTCAAGGCCCTTCGTAACGCGGTCTCGGGTCTGATCGGCTTCAGAGGAGTATTAATCGGAAGCGTTTCGAGATTCCGGGCCAGGATGTCTCGCTTGCAGCTGAAGAGATAAAGGTCCTTCATGACATAACGGCCTGGGCATTTTTGTTCGAGCTGCGCCATGGCAGGTCTCCTTTTTCGCCATGATTTTCAGTTGGCATTTCGGCTTCCATTTTGGATTCTTCGCGTTCAAGAAACCTTTGCGTGTCGATTGACAAACCGTGACATAAACAGCGCTCGCGATTGAGAGGCCCGCGAAAATGATCAGCCTTGACAGTTTGTTTGTTAAGGGGCGATATTGCTGAAAGTTTTTACGTTCAGATTGGAGATGTTTACGTTAGTAACCGCCGAAATTGCCGCTCAAACTTGTCGCTGAGGAAGGAGGAAAATCCATGATATTGGAACCGATTCCATTTCTGGCGAATATCGTTCTTGTGGCCCATGTTAACGGCAAATTGTCGGCGTCTGAACTTGGCCTATTGGATTCGATCCGGAGTGAAATCAAATTTAAGAAAAGCGATTTGAAGGCGGCGATCCGGGTGGTTGAGCAAGGTAACCACAAAGTGACTCCTGTGGGATCGTTTGCTGATAATGTGAAAAACTTGGAGTTAATCTTGCGGGTGGCTTATGCGGATGACGATCTGGACGAGTCTGAAGCCTCTCTTGTAAGCGACTTCTGCAAAGCCGTTGGCATTTACCCGGATCAGCTGGAAAGACTACGCGGCGAAGTGCTGGCTTCGCTAAAACAGCAAGGAAAAATCTGCCCCTCGTGCGAAGCCCCTGCCGAGGCGGACGCACGTTTTTGCCCGAAGTGCGGTTCTAGTCTCGCGTCGATAGACGAAGCAATTCAAGTTGAGCTGGTAATTCCAAGTTCTGGACTGGCGATTGAGTTCGCCGAATCGACCGCGGCATCCTTTCCAAAGGCATTGGAAGTAGCAAAGGCAACCGAGGGATTTCAAAGCTGCCAGAAGAACAAGAAAACCTGGCATCTCGCAGTCTACCGTTCTGGAGATTTAAGAGAGGCATTGCCTTTAGTTGAGTCGTTAAGCGGAATCCGGAACCGCCGACTCTACATTGACGGACAAGAGAAACCATGGGATGAGGTTTTCGGCTTTGCTTGGTGCGCCGCCCAACGCGCCGCAGCGTATCGACCAGCGGAATACTGTTACGGAAAGGATGAAAATCGGCTTAACCCATGGGGTTGCAAACAGGCCCGTATGGACTGGACTGAATGGGCAAACTGGTTTTGTTACGGTCAGTGGGAGAAAACCGGCTTCCTTAGCAAGACGGTTCAGTGGCGGTTCGATAAGGAGAGGATCCGTCATGAACTATCCACGAATCTATTTCGCTTTCGCTTTTGTCCCCATCTGCAGGCCAAACTGTCTGACGCTGTTCTAGGGCAGCTACCAGATATAGTTTTTCCTGAGTCTGATCCGAATTGGGGATATCACCGACAATACGAGCAAGTTCCCGGAGCGATCAAGGTCGTGGAGAAAGAGAGCTCTGGAGGATTTAACTAGTTCTCACTGAAAAACTACCGTTGAAACATTAACCTATGGCGATAGCAGCCACATCTTGGGGTTCGGTTCTCATATCGATAGATCTTCACGGCGGCTTTTCATCTCTGCTGCCACA
>Ga0187893_10000511_pt1 | contig 101126 bp, 79 predicted proteins | sample MA1701074metaG_FD_139574 | JGI IMG/M metagenome (GOLD analysis project Ga0187893, IMG submission 139574) | White microbial mat communities from a basaltic lava cave in the Kipuka Kanohina Cave System on the Island of Hawaii, USA - MA170107-4 metaG ...
GGCACGATAAGAAATTGCCCGGTCGGTCCAGAGAGAGGCAAAACAACGGTGACAAGCATCAATAAGTTGCTCCTCACCGCGCACATTTAGAAGCGTATCCTGCTGGCCCGCGAAGGACGCGTCTGGAAGGTCTTCGGCCGTAGCAGATGAGCGGACTGCGACTTCGGGAGTTCGTTGTAGGCGCTCACAGAGGCTGCGGTAGGCGCCAACTATTGCCTGATGAACTTCATTCGGAAGAGGCGTATCAAGCATCAAGGCCCGGGCTTGCCGGCCAACCTGATTGAGGGCTCGAACATCGCTATGGTCCAGACCTGCCAGCAGTTTGCGCAACTTCGGTCGCAGGCCGTTAGTCTCGAGCAAGCGCTGATATGCGTCGCTGGTTGTCGCAAACCCATCGACGGCTCGGACGCCCCGAGTGGTTAATCCGCGGAAGAGCTCGCCCAGGCTCGCACATTTACCACCCACCAGATTTACGTCGGACGTCCCAACTTCGCAGAGCTGGAGCACGAGGGGTCTAGAGGTCCTTTTCATGTCTGTACTTTGACTTGATTGGCAGGAGGGCTTCAAGGATCTTCATTAATGAAGTATGTTTCTTCTGTTCATGTCGCCGACTAGGTGCTCTCGATAGAACCCTTATTTTAAGATTGCTTCTTCTGGTATCTAATTCGACCTTCACGATAGAGATCTCCACCCCTAGTATCATTAATGACCACGACTGGAAAGTTCTCCACCTCTAGTCGGTGCACTGCTTCTGTTACTAAGTCCTCGTAAGCAACTATTTCGCTCGACTTAACGCAACGCGCTATAAGCGCGGCAGTCCCTTCCACGGCTCCGAAAAAAACGCATAGAAATTTTGCCATCGCATCGACTACAAATTGCTCGCGCCTTCCTTTACCGATCATCCCCTTCAATCCGCGTTCTATCAGAAGCGGTGCAAACGGATCCATTCGGCTGGCCGTTGTTGGACCAGCGGACCCTATGGGCCAGCCAGGTTTCGCGGGTGTCGGTCCGACGTAGTAGATCACTTGTCCCCGAGGATCAAAAGGCAGCTCCTCGCCCTTCTTGATAGCTTCGGCGAACCGTTCGTGTGCCGCGTCTCTGGCGGTATAGAGGACACCTGAAAGATAGACCAGATCTCCTGCTCTCAATTTCTTTATCTCGGCGTTATCGAGAGGCGTGGTGAGATGCAAAGAATTTTCGTTCACTAGATAATAGCCTCTTTCCCTCGGTGAGAGTGGCAGTCGATATTTATAGCTACGGGAAAGCTGGCAATATGGGTCGCAAACGCTTCAATATGGAGACCCAACGTGGTTACAGTTCCTCCATAACCTGCCGGCCCGATTCCAAGATCATTGATGCGCTGAAGTAGTTCCTCCTCTAATGCCGCAAGTTCAGGATCGGGATTGGATTTCCCGATCGGCCAAAGAAGCGCCTTTTGTGCTAACAGCGCAGCTCTGGCAAAAGGCCCCCCCATGCCGATGCCGACAACCACAGGCGGGCTAGCGTTAGGCCCGGCTCGCTCAATCGTCTCTACAATGAACCGTTTTGCTGCCTCAATCCCTTGAGAGGGTGTAAACATCTGCAGGGCACTAACGTTGTCGCAGCCCGCACCCTTTACTAAAAGGGAAATTTTCAATTCATTTCCTGGGACTATCTCGTAGTTGATAATAGCAGGGGTATTATCTCCTGTGTTCCTTCGCCGGAGCGGACTCTCGACCAGAGACTTTCGCAGATATCCTTGCTGATATCCTTGTCGCACACCTTCATTCATCAACTCAGTTAGAGAACCGCCTGAAATATGCAGATCCTGCCCGATCTCAACGAAAAGCACTGCGTACCCAGTATCCTGACAAAATGGCATCCTTTCCGCACAGGCGATCTTTGCATTCTCAACCAACTGCCTGATCACTTCTCTTCCTAGCGGAGATTCTTCGGTTAAAAGCGCTTTATTAAGGGCACAGACCGTGTCTTCCCTCAGCTCATAATTGGCGTCCATACACAGCTGACGCACCGTCGTTACCACTTTATCCGCGGAAATCTCTCGCAAAGTTCCACCCCTTCCAGCAAAGTAACGAGTAGTACGACCACTGCCTCGTCAACGCAAATCGTGTATACTGTATGCACTATAGCATACTATTCTTAGAAGGAAAATGAACGTGGATTCCCTTTTTATAGGCTTTAACCTGGCCATTCTTAGTGGAATGTTGGACGGAAGCATGGCATCCCCGATGCAACTAGCTAAGAGCTGGCGGTGGGAAAATATTTGGCTCGTCTATTCTCTTTTTGGAATGCTTTTAGTGCCATGGTCTTTCGCATTCTTCGCGCTTGAGGATCCGCTGCACATCTATGAATTGGCGCCTAGGTCTGCTCTTTATGCTGCTTTTGTGTTTGGCGGAGGCTGGGGCATTGGTTCCATACTCTTCGGAACGGGCATTACGCTAGCCGGCATGAGTTTTGGTTATGCAACGGTAGTCAGCCTGACTGCCGTGTTAGGTTCTTTGATCCCGATGATCATCTTAAATCCCACAAAACTGAGAACCTTTCAGGGTAACATCATCATTGTTGCCCTTTTCGTTCTTCTAATAGGAGTCTCGCTCTGCTCTTTAGCAGCTAGTCGTCGGAAGGAACAAAAGCCTTTACTCAAGAGGGAAAGAACCCACTTTCTTTTGGGATTAATAGCCTGCGTTGCGGCGGGCTTTTTTTCACCGATGCTAAATTTAGCCTTTGCTTTTGGCTTTCCCATTTCGGCGACTGCACTTTCATATGGATCGGGAGATATAGGCGCGAGTCTTGCACTCCTTAACATTGTGCTTCTCGCCGGATTTGTTCCAAACGTAATTTACAGTTTATTCCTTCTCAGGAAAAACCGAACATCGAATGAATTTTTTCAAGCGGGGAGCGTTTCCAATTGGTTCTACGGTTTTCTCATGGGCCTACTCTCGTTTGGGGCATTTCTTGTCTATGGGATCGCAAATGTTTACTTAGGCCCAATGGGACCCGTCGTGGGGTGGCCCATCTATATGGCGGTAGTGATTTTGACGGCTAACTTCTGGGGACTTATTCGCGGTGAATGGAGCAAAGCAGACAAAAAGACAATGATCCTTCTCTTTTCAGGCTTATCAGTGATAGTCGTTGCGATTTATTTAGTAAGTTTGGGCCAATAGTCTCTCTGTTGTTTTTGATAATTTGTTTTAGCCGTAATATCGATTTCAGTTCCGCTCGCCGCCATCTAGCATCTCTAGAATTCTTTTCGCCCTTCGCACTACTGCCATGTCAACCATCGTTCCATCGACAATTGTCGCACCAGAATCCTCCTCAGCATAAGCGGACAAAATCTTGCGCGCCTGCTTTATTTCGCTTTCGTCAGGATACAAAAGTTCGTTAATCAAAGGGACCTGAGATGGGTGGATTGAAAGCTTACCGGTAAACCCTAAATTTCGACTGCGTAAGATGTGAGCTTTCAAATTGTCTAGGTCATGCAGGGCTAAACACGGAGAGTCTAAGGCTTCCAGGCCAGCGGCTCGACAAGTGATCACTAAAGCGGAACGAGCGTAGAGTAACTCTATTTCTCCAGAAGTTGTAGTGATCCCCATCTCCAATGCAAAATCCTCCGCGCCGAAGGCCAAACCAGATATACGACTTGAACTGTTGACGATGCTCAAGGCATTTAGTATTCCCGTTGGGGACTCTATCAGCGGGTACAAACGAATCTTTTGAGCTGAGTCTGTTTCGTTCAGTACTGTATCTAACCGATGTACATCGGCACTGGATTGACATTTGCTTATTACGACACCCCGGGGAGTAAGCTCTTTTAGGACCATGGCATCTTCAGAAAAATCAGGGGTCGAAACAGGATTACACCGAATGAAAATAGCCGGTTTTATCGAGTCTTTTTCCAGTAGCAAGTCTTTCGTCTGTCGTCTCGCGACTTCCTTTTTGTCCGCTCGCACTGCGTCTTCCCAGTCTAATATCACCGCGTCAGCATTTATTTGCAGAGCTTTAACTAACTTTCTTTCGCTATCGGCTGGAACAAACATAAGGCTTCGCAAAGGTTCGTTTTCTCCTCAATTCGATACTGTTCAAGTTTTAAGCTACTAATCCATAATAAGACCGCCGTTTACATCAACAATTTCCCCTGTCAGAAAGCTCGCGTTATCAGAACACAAAAAAGCCACTGCGTATGCAACGTCTTCAGGGCTTCCCATACGACGTAGTGGCACCAACTTTTCAGGTTTCTCTACACTTTCGAACATTTGTGTGTCGATGATTGCTGGAGCGACAGCGTTAACATTGATATTAAAGGGAGCAAGTTCGGCTGCAAGGGAAAGGGTTAATGACATTACTCCAGATTTTGAAGCAGCGTAATGAGGACACGCAGGAGTGGGCTTCTTTCCAGCGCTTGATCCGATGTTAACGATCTTTCCACCGCCTTGTTTCTTCAAATACGGAACACAAGAGTGGCTCATTAAAAAGACGCTCTTCAAATTGACTGCCAGCATTTTGTCCCAGTCCGTCTCGCTGATTTCCTCAAACCTGCTCCATTGAATAATACCGGCGTTATTTATCAGAATATCTAGTCGGCCAAAACGATTGATCGTTTCCGAAACAAGCGAAGCCGCTCCATCTCGGGAAGAAACATCAGCTTTAACGCTCGCGACGCGAAAGCCGCGATCAACCATCTCTCCTTCTGCCTGAGATAGCAGCAGGTCATCTATGTCGTTGATGACAACTATGGCCCCATTCTCACAAAAGACGTCAGCGGTAGCTCTTCCGATGCCTCTAGCAGAACCGGTGATGATGGCAACCCTGCCTTCAAGGCCATCTAACTTCACGTCCGAACCCTCCGTTAAGAAATAAGCCCTAGGAGACTTTGATAAATCCGACCTTCAAAAATTTAGCGACCATTCCGATATCGACCGCGATGTGACCAGGTGTGATGGCGCTATGGTGATTAACACCAGCATTAACCCAGTGCTGCCATAAGGCTGAAACAGGTTCTTCACCGGCAAATCGGAATGCTCCTCCGACTGTGGGATTGTGCGGCAAGTGGCGGCCGGTAATATGACCTTCTGCGGCAATGAATCGAAACCCACTTGGCTCGGCGTGATGAGGCGTGAAGGAGATCAACGTCGCTGGCCCACGCTTCATCTCAAACCGAGCGCAAACTCCGCAGCGGGTGTCCAGTAAGAACCATTTATTAAGCTTGATCTGCGGACGAACCTTGCACCTTTGGTCGTACCATATCAAATCATGCTCACCCGAATTCGCTATGGCAATCTCATTATTTAAATAATCTATTGCCTCGAGCTCATGATAGAGAGCTGCTCCGCTAAGAAGTTTCCCAGCCAGCAGGGCGATAGCGGTGATGACATCACCGGTACAAGACCAAGGAATTCCTAAGGACGTCTCACGGCCGAGAGCAAAGCACGGCGTGATACCTGGGACGTCACTAAAACGAATTTCAGGGACGTGACAATTCATGGCCCCCGCGCTGAGCCTTTTCTCCTTATCGAGTTTCTCAAGCGCGGCCCCAAAACGCATGGATCGCTGAAAAGACTCACCCTCAGCGTCAGGATCAATGTCAAAATTCGATCGTACTTCCTCGGCTAATGCGTTGACCTGATCTTCACCTACTTCTAGATAGCGCCTGCGTACCTCATCAGGATCGATGACAACCACCTCAATCCCCATGGCGGCTTTTAAGAGCTGGTCATTGACGTCAACACAGTCGTAACCTTCAATCGGTTTTCCTACGCGAGCAATCCGAGCTTTAGAAATAGCGCTAGCAACCGATCCCGCCGCCAGAGCCCTAACCACCTTTTCTACGCATTGGGAATCATGAATTCGTCCGGCGACAAGAATGTAACAGCGACCATAGCGGTTTAATACATTGGTCAGCATCGGACTGCCAACCGTGGAGCCCGCTGCTGTGATATCCGCGGCATCATACTCAGCTGGTAAATCGTAGTGCTTATCTAAAGCCCAAATGATGACGGGCAGGTCAGGTAACTGGTTGAGGGTGGAGAGAGTATAAGCGGGCGCCACTGCCATAGACTGAACTACGAGAATTGCTGCCGCAGGGGTTAGGCGAATCGCTTCTGCGGCTTCAACTCCCGCAGTGAGAGAATCCACAAAGCCTTTCCAGCAAACTTCAACCGAGGATTTACTCAAGAGCGCTTCGACTTGATCCACTAGCCGTAGACGGTCTTCCCGTAAATTGTGACTCGCCCTTTTCTCCCAAAAAGCCCAGTAGGGAACCAGGACTGCCACCTGACGAATATTTGATAAGTAATGCTTACGCATCGGCCGCGCGCTTTTTGCTCTACTTTCGAGCAGTTTTTAAAGTGAGTTTAAGGTTCGATAATGGGCCGAACAACCTTCCTATTTGTGAAATCATTCAATGCCTGGTTGATGTGAGCTAATCGATATTTGGTAGTTAATAATGGCGAGAGATCGACTTTTCTTTGGGATACTAGGTCAATGGCCTGCCGAATATTATCGAGTGTCATTCCGCGGGAGCCGATGATTGTTAATTGTCTTATAATGATCTCCAAAGAATTAACAGTGAATGTTGCAGGAGTAAATCCTACAAGGATGATTCGGCCCCCTGGGGCAGTGCAAGCGATCGCTTGCCGATCGACCGCTGGATTGGGAACTAACTGTAAAGCAAGATTGACGCCCTGACCGGCGGTCTCTTTATGTATGGCTTTGACGACCGCGGTGGAATCTCCGCCTTTAATAACTGCTTCTGCCCCTAGCCCCCTAGCTAAGTCTAGTTTAGCGGCTGATCGACTCACGGCGATTACTTTTGCCCCGACGAGTCGTGCGATCTGAATAGCCGGAACGGCTAACCCTCCCACTCCGAAGATGACGATTGTCTCCCCCTTACGGATTCGCCCATTATCGCAGAGAGCGTGAATGGAAGTGGCCACCGCGTCTGTTGCGAGTGCCCCCATTGCGAAGTCTATGTTCTTAGGGATTCGCACGGCACTAGTTGCAGGAGTGCTGACAAAGTGAGCGAAGCCTCCATCTTCGTTAACGCCCAACCTACGGCTGGTCCGTACGCAGCCGACGACCCAGCCCTTTTGACACATCGAACACTCATTGCACCCGCTGGCATAAAAAAGCGCAACGCGCTCTCCTTCTTTCCAACCCGTCACTCCTTCTCCTAGCGCAGCGACCTCTCCCGCAACTTCGTGACCGAGAATTAGGTTCGGCGGGACGGGTAATGCCCCCTTCAATATCGTTAAGTCAGACCCGCATATTCCGCACGCTTTGACCTTAACTAATAATCTACCTTGAAGGGGAACAGGCATCTGAACTCGAGCTAATTGTAGGGGCATTCCTACTTCGATAAAACGCGCTCCAAGCATGGTCTGAGGCAAACTCATAGTCAAAAATCTAACCGGCTAAATTGAACGACCGTAGAGACCTATCGAAAACGGTGTAGTATCGGTCTTTTTCACCGCATGCCCTAGTGGCATTTATAGCTTTTAAACTCAGGGCATACAGTATACAATATTCTGCCAAGTTTCAAGACTCTGTGGTAAAGAGGGCAGTGTAGTTACGTTTGAAGGGAGACGTAAGAATGACCGATATGAGTTTTTCACCCATCCTCGCACGCAAGATCCGCGCAGGAGATATTTGGGAGTATGCGATCCCAACTCATCAGAAGTTAATCGAAGCATTAAAGGGCAGTCAGACTGAGGAAGCAATTAGTCTGGCTAATTATTCTGTTGAGACGTTCAAGATTATCTATGACCTGTATGACCAGTGGATTGCAGGCCTTAAGGATTTCTTTTCCGAGGAGGGAGTCTCCTATGAGGAGATCCAGACGGTCACGGACAATCTCTTAGATTTAGTTAAGATGCCGGACGGTGCCCCCTTCATACCGGATAATGAGTGGAAGGCTCTGCTGGCGTTGCAAAACGAACTAACGACTCACATCGAGAGTAGTAATGTCAATTTAGCTCTTGCTGCCGCCGAAATGATGCGTGAATCTTGGCGTCGGATACACGACCGCTATGTTGATTGGATCTACGGGTATTTAGACTTTGCCTCAAAACGTTTCGGCGAAGGGCACGTTGAGAAAGCATTTCGTTTCATCATCGAACCATTCTTCAATAAACGCTACGCTCGTTTCAATTTAAGAACCCACCCGTGGAACGAGATGGTGGAAGTTGTTCTCTATCTTGCGGCTGAAGCAATGCATTCTCACCTTGTAGGGCCAAAGCGGGACGGTGAGTTTGAACTGACAGAGGAAGAAGATCGCTGGGTATTTAAGTTTAACCCTTGCGGCAGCGGTGGGCGTAGTCTACGGGGAGATGTCATCGAAGGGACTGGGCCGCGCATGGAACCTCCATACAATTATGCTGTTACGAAGGAGGAGCACCCTTGGTCCTGGGGTCAGCAAGGAGTCTGCTATTACTGTACGCAGTGTTGTTTGCTAATGGAAAAGATGCCAATTGAGAATTGGGGATACCCTGTTCGTGTAGTTGAGCCGCCAACGTATCCCGAGCTTGTTGAAGCAAAATGCACATGGTATGTCTATAAAGATCTGGATCAGATACCTGAAAAGTTCTATACACGCTTAGGTCACCAAAAACCGCCTGCCACCAAGCGATAAAGTTTGAGTCTGCTCTGACGAAAACACTTTTCAATCTTATTCTTATGAAGATCAGCCGCCGCGAACTTCTCAAGCTCTCCGCAAAAGGCTCTGGTGCCCTTGTGCTGTTTCCGTTGCTGAATAATTGTGGCCTTTCACGAACTGACTCTCGATCGAAAGAACAAGCACGGACAATTAATACTTGGAGCCCGGACACTCGAGACGCTGCTCTATTATCGGAGAGATGGTGGCACGAGGCTTTTATGGCGCGGAATCCTGGGATCTTGGTCAAACAACTCACGGTTCCTTATGGAAATGATACAGTTAAACTCACCGCGGCTCACCGGGCTGGGAGTGGAGTACCTGATGTTGTCTGGACTTACGATCAATACCACTACACTTACGGGATAGACGGTCTCATTAGTCCGGTTAATGATCTTTTAAACGAGATCGGTCTCGATCGCTATCCGGCGGGAATCCTCGATGGGATACGCATTAACGATGTATCTTATACTGTGCCCTTCGTTGGCTTCCCTTTTTTTATCTACTACCGCAAGGATCTTTACGAGCGGCAAGGATTAAGAATTCCTCAATCGCACGATGAGTTGTTGAACAACATAACAGCTTTGCACGAGCCCCCCAACCGTTACGGCTACATTCTGACTAATCAGGCGATATACGACACTTGGAACCTCCGTACTGCGATGTGGACGCACGGGGCGTATTATTTCGACAGTGACCACCAATTAGCTCTCGACCGTGAAGAAACGATTGCAGCATGGAATTTCTATAAGCGATTGGGGGAGTACACCCCGCCGGGTTCGATGCAGCAAAGCGATTTGGAGAGCAGAGAGTTGATGCTTGACGGTAAAGTCGCGCACATGCTCACCACGACGAGCTTTGCCGCAAATTTTAAGGATGAAGATCTGAAGCGACAGGGAGCTTTTCTTTACCCACAAAAAGCAGGTGCCAGGGGAGCATCGATAGACTTCAACGGCTTAGCAATTCCCGTCAAGTCGAAGAGCCGCGAGCTGGCCCAAAGATTTATAAAGTTTATCTTGGAGGCGAAAAACTTTGAAGAATATCTAACGCGGACAGAGGTCGGGTGGATCCCGATGCTCAAAGACGGATGGAATGATTCATACCTTAATCACCCGCGAATTGCTCCAGTGAAAGAATATCTAGAGGTTGGTCGTAAGTCACAGGAAACAGGAGTTATCGGCACTGGTTATTTCGGGCCAGGACCTAGCGCAAGTAGTCTGGTAAAAACGGATCTCGAAAAACAGATTGGTGATCGCCTCGTAACCCTCGAACAGCGTCCGGAGCAGGTACTGGAATGGGCCGTTAAGGAAATCAGAGCAGCTCTTAGTTCATAAGGTTTAACTAAGGAAAAGTTTGTGTATGTCAAACCACGATCAGCCAATTTTTTGTGGAAGATACAAACACTATAGGCAAATCGTGGGGATCATGATGGTCGGCCCGGTAACTCTTCTCCTGAGTTTCCTCTTGATCACACCCTTTGTAGCTGCTGCCTGGTGGAGCTTGACGGAGGGCGCGACGGCAGATTTAACCTTACGGAATTACAAATGGTTAGGAAACCCAAGCACAATTGATGCGTTCTTGACCAGCCTATTTATGGGGATTGGCTCCGTCATGCTAGAAATCTTTTTGGCCGTTCCCTTGGCCATACTCTTAAACCAACCTTTACCCTTAAGGGGTGTCATGCGGGCCGCGGTGACTTTACCGTGGGCTATTCCGACGGTGGCCGTCGCCGCCGCCTTCCTCTGGCTGAGCAACACAAATTACGGTCTCTTTAATCAGATCGGTTTTGCTACTGGAATTCTAAAAAATCCCGTTTCTTTACTTGGATCACAACACTTGGCCCTACTTTCCGTCACAGTGGCGCACGCCTGGAAAGGATTACCTCTCGTCTTTATCATCATTTTGGCCTCCTTGCAGTCATTGCCGGATGAGCTTCTGGAAGCGGCAAGGGTTGACGGAGCGGGGACATGGTCGCGTTTCCGCTATATTATTCTCCCACATCTGAAAGCGTCTATCGCACTCTCAGCGGTGCTCTCGGGCATTTACAATTTCTCACTTTTCGATATCACTTTTCTTCTGACAGGCGGGGGTCCCGCAGGTAAAACGCTCACACTCCCCCTGTTACTATACTTCGAGCAGTTTAAAGCATTTGATAGGGGCCACGCGGCCGTGACCGGAATCTCTATATTTATGGCAAGCCTATTGGCATTAATCTTAGTTTTCTTCCTCATCTCGCTGGATAGAAAAAAGCTGGGCACAAAACAACGATGAACCCCCAAGGTACCTCAGGCACCAACGAATATAGTGCATCTTCTTTCTCTTGGTTAGGGAAAGGACAATTCAGAACAACCATACTTACATTGGTTGCCTTGCTTGCTGTTTTCGTAATTATTTTTCCCTTTTTCTGGATTGTTCTCTGTTCCTTTAAAGATCCAGAGCAGTTTCTGTCCCTAGGGTTAAAGGAATCTCTGCCAAATACTTTCAACATCAACAGCTATAAGCTGGCTTTGGAACGCGCCAACCTGTCTGTGTGGATGCTGAACAGTCTCATAGTCGCATGTGCCACAACGCTGCTCTCGCTTCTGGTTTCAACCCCTGCGGCTTTTGCCTTGGCGCGTATACGCTTCCGAAAAAAACTTTTCGTCTTGGTCCTGCTGATCAGTTATGCGATACCTTCAATCCTAATCGTCGTGCCTTTGTTTGTTCTACTTGCGGCGCTTAACCTCAGTAACTCCTACTTCGGCTTAATCCTTGTGCATGCAACGTTAACCATTCCCTTTTCGACGTGGGTACTCCAAGATTTCTACCACTCGATTCCGCCCGACCTGGAAGAGGCCGCCCACATGGACGGAGCAAATCTCTACCAAGTGTTGCGGTACGTTATCCTCCCTCTATCAATCCCAGGAGTTCTGGCGGCGGGAGTATATTCATTCATTCTCTCTTGGAATGACTTTCTCTTTGCTTTGGTGATTATGAACGATGCCGAGATGTTTACTGCGCCGGTCGGCATCCATGCCTATTTTACAGGACGTAATATAGTCGAATCCGTCTGGGCACAGTTGATGGCGGCAACAACCATTGTTAGTCTTCCAAGCGTTATTCTCTTCGGTTTCTTTCAAAGATTTTTGATGTCAGGTTTTTTGAGTGGGGCAGTTAAAGGTTAGGAGGAGATTCTTGTGGCTGATGTAACCCTCCAAAAGGTTACCAAAAACTTCTCGGCTGGTGTGGCGGCGGTAAAAGAGTTGACCTTATCGGTTGCTCACGGGGAGTTTGTGGTGCTTTTAGGTCCATCAGGTTGCGGAAAGACAACAACTCTTCGCTTAATTGCTGGCCTGGAGCAACCCGATGCAGGTGAGGTTCTGATAGATGGAAAGCTCGTCAACCACCTCCCGCCGCAAAAGCGCGATTTAGCTTTAGTCTTTCAATCTTACGCTCTCTATCCACATATGACTGTGGCTCAGAATATGGGATTTAATTTAAAGATGCGTCGCCTGCCATCGTACGAGATCAGCAGACGTGTGAGGGAAACAAGTGTGCTGCTCGGTTTAGACGCACTGCTCGACCGATACCCGAATCAGCTTTCAGGTGGGCAGCGTCAGAGGGTCGCTTTGGGAAGGGCGATTATTAGAAACCCAGTTGCGTTTCTCTTGGACGAACCATTGTCGAACCTTGATGCACAATTGCGGGCCGAAACACGCATCGAGTTGCTGAACCTTCAGCGCCGGCTCGCAGGTACTTTTATCTTCGTGACACACGATCAGACAGAGGCAATGATGTTGGCGGATGTGTTGGTGGTGATGCGCAACGGGAAGATTGAACAAATCGGTCCGCCCGAGGAAATCTACCGGAAGCCTGCCAACACATTTGTCGCGCGTTTTCTCGGCTCGCCAATGATGAACACATTAGAGGGAAGGATAGTAAAGGATAACGGAGGTGCGTTTTTTCACAATGAAACATTTATGCTTCAGCTGCCCAAAACTCTTAGGAATATCGACGCAATAGATTCTGATACAAAAATTGTTCTCGGTTTCAGACCCGAGGACGCGGAGATTTCACCGAGAGGCAGTATCACTATGAAGGTAGAGCTAGTAGAAACACTTGGGAGCCAGAAGTTCATTCTCGGATTCGCAAGACAAGGACAGCAGCTTATGGTGAGTATCGATCCGAAGATAAAACCACAAGTGGGTGAGGTCATTTCTATTTCCGTCCCTCCTGAAAGTATTCATCTCTTTTACAGCTCGAGCGGCTTAAGAATTGATCGGTAATCGATAGGTTTCCAATATGCGTCCGGACGAAAGCATAGCCGCTCTTCCTCGCATAGGAATACTCAGGTCCACGGTGAAGAACTCGTCTGACAAGTTCTCAGTGAGTTTTCAGTTATTTATTAATCTTGGCACGATGCTCCGGTTTTCCTTTTATGCCGAGATTGACATGATAAAGCTGACCCCCGAAGTAACCGCTGTCGGGATCGTAACCGCGTGGCATCAGCGGCATGGGTTCCGACATCGCTGCTGATGTGATAAAGATATCCGTCAGATCTTCACCTCCAAATATGATGGAAGAGGTCTGCTTGGCAGGCGTATCTAGACGGCGTTCTAATTTACCGTCAGGATCGTAACGTAAAACACTGCTACCGTACCACTGTGCAGACCAGATATACCCATCCGCGTCAATGGTGAGCCCGTCAGGAATTCCTTCGTCATCAGGTATCTTTATAGCCACACGGCGATTTTTAATATCTCCTGACCGAGGATCATAATCATATGCGTAGATGACTCTAGCACCCGAGTCTGTAAAATAAAGGATTGTGTTGTCTGGCGAGAAGCCCAAGCCGTTTGAGATATGAAAACCTTCGTCTACGATACTTCCGCTGCCATCGACATCCACTCGGATCAACTTCCCCAGCTCATACTCCTTACTCGGATGATAAAAGAAGGAGCCGGCAAAGAGCCGGCCATTAACATCTGCAATACAATCGTTCATATGACATTTTGAACCTTCTACCTCGTCAGTTATTAAACTAAATTGGTCGTCTACATCCCACACCCATATCCCACTCAAATTGCTGATCATGAACCCACCTTTCTCGTGGAGAGCAATGCCAAAAATCTCTACCCCCTCTTTGATCAGTTCGTGAATGCCTGTGGCCGGTTGAAACCGATAAAACTTCAGACCGATGTTATCAGTCCAGTATAAATATCCGGCTTCACCGTCCCACATCGGAGCTTCACCACAAAGATCGCCGTAGTCCGCCACAACGCTTAATTGTTTCATCGTTGCTTCCTCATTTGAATACATTTGACTCTCAGGCCAGATAGCGGCCGTAATGAATCTTCTGCGCATCGACGAGTAAAGCTACAAGTATGATAAGACCGCGAACACCTTGGATAAGAAAAGGGTTAACATCCATCAAATTCAATCCATTGTCGATGACGGAAAGCACAAGCACTCCGCCAAGGACACCCTTGATTGTGCCGACGCCGCCAGTTAAGGCCACTCCGCCGATGACCGCGGCCGCGACCGTTTCCAAAGTCAGGCCCCGACCCAAGGTGGAAGTTGTCGTCTCCAAACGCCCCAACAACATCCATGCGGCAAGCGCTGCCATCAGCCCACTGACCATATAGGCCTTCGTGATGGTCATCTCGGGATTAAACCCTGAAGCCCTTGCCGCATGTGGGTTTCCACCAACGGCGTACAACTCTCGCCCAAATCGAGTATTTTTTAGCGCCAAACCTGTCAGCAAAAAAAGCATCGAGGTCACGATAACGGAATACGGAAGTGGGCCGAGTCTACCACCCCCGAGCCAGTTGAAGGTCTCCGGGGTGCCGGCCAGCACGGCCCCCATACTTACGACCAAGGCGATCCCGCGTAGGATTAACTGAAAGGCGAGAGTGACGATGAAGTTGTTCATCCTGAGGCGAGTAATTGTGGTTCCAACCAAAGCGCCGATCAGTGTGCCAGTAATAATCATTAATGAAATGACTAGAAATGGGGAAAGCTCCCAGCCGATGCCGCCTAATTGTGAGGCTTGTGCCTCTCTTGATGGCAGCATTAGCCATGCTGCCAGCACAGTTAGTAGACTTACCGTGCCTTCAGCCGACAAGTCAAAATTCCCACTGAGCAAGCAGATTGCTTGGCCCAAAACAAGAACGCCAAGGATGCTGGCGTGCAAAAGAATGTTGATGAAATTGCTAGTTGAAAAAAAACCGTCCGCGGCGAGCGAAAAGAACAAAAGGATGAGAATTAAAACTACCCATATCATCCCGTTTAAGAGCGCCAACAATATTTTAGCTCTAACCTGGCTCATAACTACCTTCAATCGCGAGGAGAATATTTTCTGGGATTGCCTCAGCGTCACCTTTAATAAATTGGTAAGTGATTTTGCCTTCGCACATCACCAGAATACGATCACAAATAACCGATAGTTCTCGCACCTCATTTGAGATAAGCAAAGTCGCCACGCCCTGTGAACTCAGATCGTCAATGACACGAAAAATATCCGTCTTCGCATCAACATCGATGCCTTGCGTTGGCTCGTGAAGAATTAGAAGTGATGGTTTAGTGGCTACTAACTTACTAAATACGACCTTCTGTTGATTCCCACCGCTAAGTAAACCAACTTTTTGCTCAATGCTATGCGTTACAATTCCTAGGTCTTTTATAAAACTGCTTACAAGTTCGGTTTCTCGTCTATCGTTAATGATCATGAACAGACGCACTAATCGTTTAAGGATTGAATAGGTAATGTTCTCCTTAACAGAACGGAGACCAACGATGCCAAAACGGTGGCGGTCCGCTGGGAGATACGCGAGACGTTGTCCAAGCGCTTGTCGGGGTGTTCGGGCGATAAATGCCTTTCCGTTGAGCTTAACCGTGCCACGACCTAAGTACTCCAATCCGAAGAGCCCGGCTGCAAGCGCTTCGCTTCCCGACCCCTTTAAGCCCGTGAGACCTACCACCTCCCCCTTCCTGATGGACATATTGATCTTCTCGTAATGGCCTCGCCGCACCAAGTTCTCGATCGACAAAACCACTTCTTTACTAATTGGGTTATTCGCACGTGAAAACTCGCTCACTGACTGACCGACCATCATCTGAATTAATTGCGTTTGATTGATCTCAGCGACACGATGATTTCCTACCATTTGACCATCACGCAGAACACTTACGCGGTCGCAAATTTCGAAGATCTCTTCCAGATGATGAGAGATGTATATAAATCCCACACCTTGTTGTTTCATCGAGCGAATAAAACTAAACATACGCTGAATATCTACCTTCGGGAGCGCCGCCGTGGGTTCATCTAGAATGATTAACTTGGCTCGGCTGAATAATGCCTTAGCAATGGCCAGCATCGTCTGTTCCGTGATGTTCAAACCATCAACTCTCTGTCTGACATCTATTTCGAGACTGAGCTTTTGCAGACGTCTCTTTGCCTCCTGTTTAACTTCCTTCCAATTGATAAACCCGAACTTTCCTGCGGGCAGATTGCCCGCCAAAATGTTTTCTGCGACCGTCAAACTATCGATCATGCTGACTTGCTGAGGGACGTATGCAATCCCTGCTTCAAGGGCTTCGTCCGGAGTCATCGCCTCATAGCATCGCCCACCTATTTCCACAGTGCCGCCGTCGGCTCGCTGCAAGCCCATTAACAGGCGCACAAGAGTTGATTTGCCAGCTCCATTCTTACCTACTAGTCCGTTAATCTCTCCCCGGTAAACCTCCAAACTAACATTCTCTACCGCATGGACCCCGGGGAAACTCTTACTCAAGCCCCGGGCCCGAAGGATGATTGTGGGTTGGGGGCAGTTCACTATTTCCTTGTCGGAAAAACCTTTAACTTCTGGCTCACTTGACACAATTAAGGATGGAAAACTCAATATGATTGGATAACAAATTCGATACTGCAGGCCCCTCTAAAGATTCAGATCACTCTACTTCTAATCCAATAGTGCTCTGCGCGAGAGCCTGACGATGAGAGAGCCAGTGCATGAACCTTACCCTTATCGCATCTATGAAGACAGCGAAAAGTAATAATCCCCCCCGTGCAACTTCGATCCAGAAAGGCGAGACTTGAAGGATATTTAATCCGCTGTCTAGAATGGACCAGAGTAGTACACCACCGAACGCTCCAATAAAGGTCCCTCTACCACCGAAGAGGCTAATTCCGCCGACGACAGCTGCTGCCTGGACGACGAAGATCATGCCTGTGCCCATACGTGGTGTCACACTATCTAAGCGTCCAGCCAGTAGCCATCCGGCTAGTGCGGCGCATAACCCACTTATCAGATAGACCTTAAGGATCACCTTTCGAGAGTTGATACCAGCCGTTTCGGCTGCGGCGCGATTTCCACCGACTGTGTAAACTTCTCTGCCAAATCTGCGATAACTAGCGACAGTATGGGCGACTACAAAGGCAACAATTAAGAAGATGGCGGCGACGGGGATGCCAAGAGTTTTGAGGCCCACGGTAAATGTGAACAGAGTTCCGCCACCCAACCAGGTGAACATTTGGGGGAGATTACTGACACTATTACCTGAACTTACTGCATAGACGATCCCGCGGAGAAGCATCAACATGCCGAGGGTAACGATAAAGCTGTTCATCTTCAGGTATGAGATTAATAATCCATTTGTAAGACCGATGGCGCTCCCTAAGAGGAGCATGACCACGATTGAGAATACTGGGAAAACCATCAGATCCAGTCCACCACTAGCTGAAGAGACCATCAACTGGGCAGCGATGAGTGTGGTCAAAGCCATTGTCGATTCAGACGAGAAATCGAAGTTTCCAGTGATAAGTGTAAAGGCCTGTCCGATAACCAATAAACCCAAGGGGGCTGATTGCCAGAAGATGTTAATCACATTAAAGGAGGTGAGAAAAGCGTCGGAAGCGAGTGAAAAGGCGATGACAGCGACGATTAAGAGAATCCAAATCAGATTCTGCATAACCACCATCAGAACCGTGAAGCCTCTAATTCTCCCATAGTTATTCAAGACTCAATGCTCGCCGGAACGTTTTAAGGATTTACTTTAAGGGGAGTAGGACTTTCGGGGTTGTGGGAATTGCCCCAAAGAGATGAATCATTAATGTTTTCGGGGGTAATCCTTGTAGTAGCAAGAAGTAGCTGCCATCCAGATTGCTCACGTGTAACTTTGGCCGGTGACCAGGGGGCTCCTTGCATCACAACCTCACCGGGTTCTATAGGTTCTCGCTTAAGCTCTTTTTCGATCCAATCCACTATGATTCCGAAATCTGGTAGCGGCTGATTGGCTGCTGCATCTGCGTAGCCTTCACGTATGGCTTTCAGTCCTTCGGGACAGCCGTCAACGCTTGTAATAAGGATATGCCTTCGATCATCCCGCGGAAACTTCTTCCCAAGTTGTTCAAGGGCAGAGATGACCACTGACATCCCCACGCAGTCAGATTGGAGATAGATGCCGTCGATCTCCTTACTGGAGACGACATCGACGGTTGCCGAAGCAAACTTCTCGGCACGCCATTCGGTTGGTTTAGATATTACCTCGACCTCAGAATATTTATTAATGACAGAGTGAAAACCATTTCCTCGAAGAACCGCGACATTTGTCCCTAAGTCACCTTGAAGTTCAAGAACTGTTCCTCTTGCATTCCCGTAGCGCTTGCTCAATAGATCGATCATAGCCTCGCCGGCTTGTTTACCAGCCATAAAATTATCCGAAAGCACTGTCATGTTGATCTGGCAGCCGACTGGTGCGCGGTCAATCGTGTAGAAAGGAATACCCGCGCTCATCGCTTTCCTTGCTGGCGCACAGATGGCCTGACTATCTACAGGAACTACAACAATGGCGTCGACTTCCATCGACATGAAATAGTCGATTTGATTGGCCTGGCGTTCACTGTCTGAGTCTGCGTTAGTAGTAATAACAGTCCAGCCCTTCTGTTCTGCTTTCTTGATCAAACCCTGCATGATCTCCGCCTGACCCGAGGCCAAGAGCGGCGCGCCATAACCAATCTTGACCTGACCGGCTTTTTTTACTTTTTCGGACGTTGCTGAGCTACATGCGGCGATCAGCAGTAAAAGCAACAACGCCGTACTGATGCAGAATATAGGTACTATCTTATTAAACAAACGGTTACACCACTTCACAAAATCTCCATCAGCTGTTCAACCGCCCGCCGCCCTTCGGTGGCCGCCCCCAGCCAACTTTGTATCCCTTCCAATTCCGAGTGGCCAAAAGCGATACGTCCGAAGCAATTTCTCACCACGTCACGTGGCGCTGATTTTCCGTCTCTTCCAAAGTAGTACCCTGGTTGTGGGCATACATACGCGTGCCCCCAGCGATTCAGGATGATCCCTGCAATGTCCCGGCGGGGATTAAAGCCGACGCCACCGAATAGCTTGACCATTTGCAGACGAATTTTACGTTCGTATTCAACGTAACTGGTGGACATCATCTCCAAGCGACCCTTGAAACCCTGCTGTTCAATAGTGCCGCCTGGGTAGTAGAACGGAACATAGAAGGTCAAAATCGTTGGCTGATTAGGGTCAAGGCGCGGCCGATAATCTCCAACAATCATGGGCTGTCGAATGTTACAGTGAAACCCGAACCCTTCATTCCACCTGCATGCCGTGTAGCCGAGTTTGTACAGGAATCTCCAATTAGTAAGAGCCACGTTTGCCACTAAAATCGGCGCGTGATGAAACTCTTGAAACGCGTCTTGATGCTCACTAGGAAGATCCTTGACAACGTAAGGCGTGACCCATCCGCCGGTTGCCATGACCACACCTCTTGCTTTCAACCGATAGAGCTTTCCAGCCTCCACATACCCAACCTCTACTTGCTCGGAACTCCTCGGTGTTCCGGAGTGTTCGACTCGCACGGCTGTTGCCCCTAAGCGAATGCGCACGAGGTTGGCAGGATCGTCCAACGCACCGAAGTTCACCCGGCCGTTCATGATGTCTACAAAATTCCGTCCTCCCTGTATGGCATTCGGAATAAGAGCTTTGATCAGGTGGCGGGAAAATCCGTCATTTCCACCAGGAAATGAGTGCCAGTGACATGGTGGGGAGATCTCTTCAACAAGAGTTTTAGCCTTTGTACCCGAAAAGCCTTTAAAACCCGGCATAATTACATAGGCTGTGTAAGCCGAGATGACATCGGATCCCAACCCAACGCCAGCGGCTATGACGGGGTCAACGAATTTTATGATCTCAGGGCTTAAACCCATGACCTTCTCTACATAATCTTTGTAGGTCATGGTGTCGAGCCAATGTGCAAAATCATTTCCTTCATAGTACCTTTGTGTGGTGTTTCGCCAAGTATGAAAATCCGCCCTTACCTGTTGGGAATACTTTGTCCCGTTGAGGTGTGTCTGCCACAACTCTTCCGCCAGAATCCACCGTGGTTTATCGCCCTCGGCCAGTTTGTCGAAGAAATAGCCAACCTTCATCGTCTCGTCACACCAAAACATTGAGGCGTAATTTTCACGGTCAAACTTCAGTGGTTTGAATTTCGGATCCCACCTTTGGTAGTCGAATGTTTTGGGGATTTCCAATTCGTTATAGAGTTCATAGCCGATGCCTGTTCCCTGCTCTGGGATGGCGAACGAGTTTGCTGCCTGTGGTCCGATTAGTCTTTGCCCGTTGACCATGAATTCATTACGCTTTGACTCTCCGCCAAAGATCCGATGATTCTCAATAACTAAACATTTACCCCTTCCTGCTTTCTTAAAATAGTAAGCTGCGGCCAGACCGGTCATCCCTCCCCCGACGATTACCAAGTCATAAACTTCTCCAGTATTTTTGAAGTTCGCTGGAGGATCGAAATTTCCGTCACGCATCTGATGTGCGACGCGGGTGACCTCTTCAGTATTACCAGGCGAGCTCGCGTAATCACCTACACCGCCATAACCTTCCCAGGAGGGTTGTTGTTTCTTTTGCGCTAAAACCCTGATTGGGGCCGGCATCTCTAACAGGGCAACCCCTACTCCGACTAGTAACGAATTGACAAAGTCTCGGCGGGTGATTTTGTATTGATCCATACCAAGCAGCTGATCTTGCTTCGAAGTTGTTCTATCTGGCACGCTCATTTCTCATAACCTTTCTCTTTCTCTTTTTCTCGCGCGTTCCCTTAGCGAGACGCCTTAAGAGTCGAAGAAGAGTCTGAATCATCAGACAAATTATTCTGGATTGATCGGTACGCTTATAGAGTTATAAGGAATAAGTTTAATCGGCCCTATCAAACCGTTGAGATCAATAGCGTCTAGATAGGGCGCGGTATACCAAAGGAACACCCTCCCGGCTAATTTCTGAAGCTCTTGATAATGTTTGTAGTCCGGGATCGCTCTAATGGCAGCGTCAGAAGAATTGGTAACAACAATTCTCAAGGTGTTGTTGCCCTCCTGTAGATACTCCGTCACGTCTATGCGAAAAGGCTTCCAAACCCTCTCCCCCACTTTCCTCCCATTGACCCACACTTCGGCGGCCACCCCCACCTCTCCTAAGTCCACCGCTATCTTCTTCCCCTGCAAATCCTTTCTCAGTGTAAACTCCCGCTCGTAGCTAGCGCTTCCTGCATAGTAAGTGAGCCCCGTCCGGGTCCAACTCCCTAGGTGGTAAAGCGTTTCTCCGCTCTCGAATCTGAGAGGACTGTGAAGTTCGTTTTCAGCAGCCGTTTTGATGGCGAGGATGAGTGGCTGTTTTTCATTAACTGAAAGAGGAATCCGTCCGGAACTATCTGAAGTAAATTCTTGTCCATTTACGTAAATGGAGGAAGAAACAAGCCGAGCCGGAAGAAGCAACGTGCGAGCGCTCGCAGGGACTTCTAGTCTGTACCAACGCTCTTGCCCTTTTCTAATTTCATTGGCTTCCTTTGTTGTTTCCTCTTCTCGCTTCTTCCATGCAGTCTTCAATCCTTCTATCGGTTCCCCTTTTTCATCACAAAAACGTAAGTAGAAAACTAAACTGTGCCCGAAATCGCTTTCTGCTGCCTTGACCAGCACCTCATTCCAACCAGCTTTTAGTTCCACCTCTATCTCATATCCAAACTCATCCCTTAGTTCGTAATACCAGGGTCGCGCATGCATGGCAAATACCTCTTTGCCATTGACCCACAGCTTCCCATTTTCTATCGCGAGGATTGCTCGGACGCGCTCATTTCGTGGTGAATAAAGATAGGTGAAGGCATAAGAAACATCAGAGATGTGCGGGGCGACGCCGAGAGCTTGACTAAGATTGATCCAAGGTACCGATGAGTGGTAGAGACGCCAGCTTATTTCGCTGCCTGAGATGCCTTGGTAGCGGCCATCGAAGTTAATCGCCCGTTCGGGAGGGTAGACAGTGTTAAAGCCTTCACGATCGGGGTTGGGGAAAGGGCCGATGACCCACCAGTCACGGAGTGTGAACCGCTGTGGTTCAAGAGAAGTGAGATTCCAGATGCGGTCGTTGTATTCCGGTCTGTTGAACCCTGCCGCCTCGCCTGTCCCTACTTCTACGAGTTTTTCCCGCACATATCTGACCGTGACCTCTTTCTCTTCGACCTTAAACCTCCAACCCTCTGACGGTAGCACCTGCACGTCTGCTCGCTGGTGATTGACTTCTTCAAGGCGAAAGGATTTCCCCGCTCGCTCTCCCTCCACATAGATCTTCTTTTCTGCGCTGGGAACTTCCCCTTGAAGTCTGCTCTCGCCGCCTGCATCCATCTTCAGGTGGTAATTTTTCAGGTTTGTACGCCAAATGGTTGGATGTTTGGGGGACTCTTTCTCTTTCTGGAACACAATGTACGTAGCATCCCAGGCTTCGAACTGTAAAGGAATATAGGTTCTCCCCTCCTTCTCCCAATAGTAGGCATCCCGTCTCTCTCCCGTCGCCGGATCCCACAACTCTGGCTTGCCCACTGCTCTTACCGAAATCACCACATCGGTCTTGCGCTCAGCGTCATTAACTACCCAATATGAATCACGGCCTTCTTTTAAACGGTGTGAGTAGAGTATTCTTCGGTTTGATCCGTATACTATCTCTAGATCGCGTTCCACACTTTCATTTAACTTCTGAATCACTTTTTCCACATTGCCCAGTACGAAGAATGATTTACCGCCCCGCGCGTTGCTGTTCTCCGCATCCTTCGAGAAACTCGCATCAACCCCGAATATGGCTTTTACGTCGGCTGCCACCTCCGGGTCGTCCCACCCTATCTCGCTTGACCCCGTAGGTAAACTTCCGTAGCCGATAACAACCCCTCCCCCTTCATAGAAGCGCCGAATCTGTTTCAAAGAGGAACGGGGGATGACCTTCAGCGGAGGGAGGATGACGGCGCGGAACGATTCATCACGGATGTGCAACGCCCCCTGCTTGATCGTAGAGCGGTTAAGGTAATAGTCGTCCGTGACGTCGAAGTCGCGCTGCGATCCCGTAAGCAATTCCATCAGGTCAAAGTACGCTACTTCGACTTGCGCGCCGAAATTGTTAACCCAGGCAAGATGCGGATAGTTGACGCTGAAGGAGCCTTCGCCGCGACCTGAATCATCAACGAGAGAAGTCTTTGACGGGTCGATGGCAGATGAGTTCATGTCAATCGGGCGAAAACCGACGCGGAAAAACGGATCGGAATAAGCAAAAACCGAGTCGATGGGTCTATATAGCAGCAAGTCAGCGACGTGTCTTCCGCCGTCGTTCATATATCCTATGCGCCGAACGAGGTCAGTGTAATGGCGAAAATATTTCCAGTGCGGTTGCGAAAGGAAAATCTCAGGTGCCCAGGGCACAGCATCCGGCTCGTAATAAAGATACGGAGTCCATAAGTTCACGCCCCAGACGGCCAGCATATTTGTCCCGTAACGCATCTTCTGTGGGCTGATGTAAGAATCCAAACCTTCTTGGAGTTGGTTTTCGCACCAGAAGCGTCTCCCTTCAAAGTGTGCAACCGAGGCTGCCTCTTTGTACTCGCGCGGCGAGCGGCCCCAGTTTCTTAAGCTTTCAGCGCCGGGAATGGTAAATGCGCGCATCGTCTCCATGAAGTTGCCGCCAAATGTTGCGTCATAATGCAGAGAGTCGGACCACGACTGGCCTGTCATCTGGAGCCCATGGTCCTCTGCCCAGCGTGCCATTTGCCGCCAGTAGTTATTCGCGTATAGCTCGCTAATCAGCTTTAGGTAATCGATGCGAACTTTAGCCGTCCCGTTTCCACCTTCGTACATCAGCAGTGGTAGATGTTTTTTTAGGTCATAGCCGTTCTTTTCCTTGAACCGTTCGAATAATCCTGGGGTCCATGCGATGCGACTTCCGTAACCACCCTCCGAGTCAATTAATACGAAAGTAAAGGTGGAACCAAAGTATTCTTTAAATCTTTTGTAATACTCGCCCAGAGTGAGATCTAAAAACCTCCTTATTGCTTCTCGGTTTAGCGGATCAACGCGGAGGTTACCAGCGAGCCCTACCGCATCTTCTATGTAGAAAAACATTAACAGCCAATCCCCTTTATCGAGATCTGCCGTGAAAGTGTTTCCCGAAATAAAGCGGCTCAAATCCAGCAACGAGTTTTCATCGATCTTATCAGCCGAGATGCGCCGCCCCGCCACTGCGATCTGTGGATTCGGTAAATTTCCAAAGTGAGCTCTACCTGGCCCACTAATCTCTCTCTCAACATAACTTATCTTCTTCATTCGATACTGCGGATGTCCCTCCAACACACGGCTCTGATCAGGGGGTTTCATCCACTTGTCCCGTGCTTCGCCGTCGGGAAAGTTGTACTCGGGAACGACACCTAATTGAAATCCCCTCTGGCGCGCATAAGCGAGCAGTTGAGCCCAGAGCGTCCACCACTCTTCACTAAGGAAAGGGGTGCGTAAATTATCGAACGGGTAGATGATGGCGCGTTTGATTCCTTTATCAATCATCTCATCGATCTGGCGTTTACACTCGTCGATGCGGATTCGGCCGTTCCACATCCAGGCAGGAAAGAGATCGTAATCTTTCGGAGGGTCTTGGAAGGATTGATAAAGCCCGTCTGAGGATTGATTTTGAACGTGAGGTATTTGTGCAATAGAGGGTTGAGAAAGCAAAAACAGCAAAAAAGCGATTCTTGATAAATAACCGAAACATTCCGGAAAGCGAAAAAAGAACGGAGCACGTTCAGCATCCGCAGGTTTAACTTGCCGGAATCTAGGTTGAGTCTTACAGGATGCAGCACGAGTGGTGGGCGCTAGGCGCATCGCCCTCGCAGCCAGCAGAACATCTCCCACGATACCAAAGTTCACAGCCGCACGAGCAGCCATTAATCCGATGCCCCGAAAGGGTTTTTCCCCTGGTTCATATCTCTTGTAGTCTTTGATGCAAATTGGACCGTTCATTGATCAACTTGTGCGGATGAAGTTCATCCTGAGAGAAATAAGTTTATCTATACCGCAGAGGTAAACACTTGACGTGATTCCGCAGGTGGCAGCTTGATTCCCAGAGAAACATATTTAGCCACGGTGACCTTCAGGTCCCATTCATAAGGCGAACGGTTACAGCAGATTAGAAGCACCCTGCCATCATGCTCCAAAGCGTTGACCTCGATCATCGGTCTGTAATCTTCGTCAATCCCTTCGACCTTAACCTTCGGCTCGAGACCGACGCTTCTGATCCAGGAGGCGATCGTTTGCCGAAGCTCTTTGCGTAGGGTAAAGTTATAGCTAAAGCCGATATTGAAAGCCCCAATCAACCATTTACCTCGATGTGACGTGAAGAGGGCAGGACATTTATTATCATAATATGAAGCGATAATATCGCGGTCTTTGGGGCCTCTGATCAAAGCCCGTGTGATATAAACGCCGCCCGCGCTTTTCCCATCCTTTTTCCTGATCGTCCATCGAGTGTCCTTTACTCCACCGAGGACTTCACCGCTGGCCGTAACGACGCGGGCCGTCTGGTAATTCTGCAGGAACCAATCAGGTACATAGAACGTGGCGAACCCGTAGTGGACTTTGAGGCTAAGGTCGTGCGCGATGTTGAGGAGTTGTTCAACCTCGTCGAGTTTGGAATCGAAGCCAACGCGAATACGAAAACAGTCGTACCCTGTCTGCCGTATGGCAGTCAGATCGCGTTTGAAATCCGTAAAGCTTTTAGGGGGCCACTCTGGGGTGCCCAAGTTTCCTCCGCCATAAGGATAGTCATAGTGTGTGCCGATGTGAATGACGTGGGAGGATTGCTTGAGATTTCTTTGTGTTGTTGAAATGTTTGCAGTTTGTTGAGCAACTGACTCGGCGGAGAACCACCTGTTTAGAAATGGAGTTGCGAGTAATAACTGAAGGATCGTTCGTCTGTACATCGAACCTCATTTTCAATTTTTCTAACGTCTTGTAAAAACCTGACGGGCTTCGAAGGGGCCGAACTTAACGCTTGCAGGAGCATATTTATCCACCCTGACAGTCAACTCCCATTGATAAGGCGAACGGTTACAGCAGATCAGAAGCAACTTGCCGTCATGCTCCAAGGCATTGACTTCGACCATCGGGCGGTAGTCTTCGTCGATCCCTTCGACTTTAATCTTCGGCTCGAGACCGACGCTTCTGATCCAGGAGGCGATCGCCTGTCGCAGCTCTTTGCGTAAGGTCCAGTTATAACTATGTCCCACATCGAAAGTGCTAATGAGCCATCTCCCTTCACGTTGAGTAATTAGGGCCGGCCGATTGTTGTCGTAGTATCTAGCAAGTACATCAATACCTTTTGCGCCGCTCACAGCCACACGGTTAATATATGCGGCACCGGCGTTCTTCCCATCTTTTTTGGTGAGAACCCAACCATCAACCATCCAGCCTCTGGCGCGCGCTTCGACTTCTTCGACGCTCAGCCCGAGCTTCTCTGCTACCTTTCTCGCTGCTTCAATGCCCTCGGTTGAAATCTGAAGGATTACCCGTCCGCCTTGGGAGGTGAATGATTCGAGCCTAGACCACTCATTTTCATCGAGAAATTCTGAGAATGGGATGAAGATTATCTGCTCCTGAGGTAGTCCGGTCTCGGGATAACATAAGAAAGCGACACGGTAACCAGCATGGGTTAGCAGTGCATACCAGCCGCCCAACTTTTTAATCCAAGCCCCGTCGGGAAAGCCTGGGTAACTAAGGACTGCTTCCGTGTAGTGGCGACGTGGAAAATAGAAACGGATCTGTGGCGACAGTAATTTGGCTGGGCGCAAAAAGCTTTGCAGCTCTCGCGTTCTGTGAATAGCCTGCTGCATTCGCGCACGTTTTTCCGTGTTGTCGGAATCCACGTCAACCGTGGCATACATGAGCGTCTCATTTTCCGCTAGAATCGGCTCCCACTTATATTGGATGACGGCTTTCGCACCGTTACCAAGTAATGACCACATCTCGATTTCTAGATTCTTTCCTGTCCATAGGTTAACGTTCCAAGCTTTTGAGGGCGGGCCCCCTAAGGTTTCCAGTGCCCAAAGCTCTTTACCAGGATTGATCGCTGCTAGAAATGCCATCTCGGCGTACCTGCCCGTGGAATAAGCATCAGAACCGTAATAGGCACTCTTTGCCGGCATATCGCACTGGCGTGTGTTCCACCAATCGGCTCCACGGTCCAAGTTCCAGGCGACGTTATATGTTACATGCCGATCTGTCACATGTTTGTGAATGAGATCCATCCCCTCATTGAGGAAATCAGACATTCTATCCGCTTGGAATTGGCGCCATGCGCCCCAATGGCTATGTAGAATAGATCTTGTAGTAGTTGGTGAAGATGAAGGGCCCGCACCACCAAAGAGTCCTCCAGTACCTGAACCCCAGTGACTGACGGGTTCGTGAGGAGGCTGCGCACACTCATCTAGAGTCTTATGTGTAGTACCCCATGCCTCATTCGCTTTCTCGACATTTCGGTACTTCTGCTGCAAATGTTCCCTGAACAACCTCTTGCACAAGTCGTTGTAGCAGACGTTGAACGGCTCATTATGAATGTCCCAGCCGAGGATGGCCGGGTGATCCTTGAAGCGGCGCGCAGATTCTTCTACTACGTTTCTCCACAGCTCTCGATACGCTGGATGCTCGATGCAGGCTCGCGGCCAGCGAGTATCGCGGGCATTGCCCAAAACTTCCCCCTTAGCTGTGACGACACGTGAATCAGGATATCTTTGAGTAAACCAGTCAGGGGCGTAGAAAGTGGCGAAGCCATAGTGGACTTTAATGTTCATTTCGCCCGCGATGTTGAGAAGCTGTTCGACCTCGTCGAGTTTGGAATCAAAGCCGATCCGCATGCGAAAGACATCAAAACCCGTCTGACGTATCGAGGCTATGTCACGTTTCCAGTCCGAGGGGCTCCTGGAGCGCCAAGGGGTTTTACCTAAATACCCTCCCCCGAATGGATATTCGTAATGAGTGCCTAGATGGATCATGCTTGAACTTCGTTCTGCTCTCGGAGCCGAACTCGCTTGCTGTCGGGTGAATCCGTTACGCACAAAGATGTTCAAGAGAGGGACTGAGGTTAATATCTGCAAAATAGTTCGTCTATTCACCAAGGCCTCCGGCGTGGTTAAATAGAAGGGCCGGGCATGTAATGAAAAAATTAGCTAAAGGCGATTGCAGATTAGAAATCAAATCTCAGACCAAACTGCACAATCCGCGCGTCCTTAGCGCTCACTATTTGGCCGAAGGCTGGAGAGATAAAGGTCGCATCTGGGTTATCAAAGTTCACTTGGTTGAAAAGATTGAACACCTCGGCTCTGAATTGAATCCTCCCCAGCTCTTTCAAATAGAACTGTTTCATCAGGGCCAAGTCCGTGCGGGAGAAACCTGGCCCAATGAGAGCGTTTCGTCCTAGATTTCCGATCTGCCCTTCTGGCGGAAGAGCGAAGGCCGAAGTGTTAAAGTAGCGTGTGACAATCTCACTGCGCGGGCGGTCTGAGCTAAGATCTGGCTGGCCTATGACGTTTGGCCGCTGGGGTGTTTGATTGCCATAGAAAGATGGCCCAACCAGAGCCCTATCAAAGCCGGTTAAAACCGTATAGGGAGTGCCGCTCGCGATGCGCGTCGTACCGGTAATCTGCCACCCACCGAGCAATGCAGTTAGAGCGCCACGGCCTTTAAGGAAGGGGACTTCCCAGATACCGTTCACCGAAAGGATGTGCCGCTGGTCATAATCAGACAGGCCGCGCTCGGCGCTGATATTATTCGGATCTTGCACGCCATTCTGCGAGTCAAACTGGAAAGCCGAAGCTTCATCAATAGATTTCGAAAAGGTGTAAGCAACTTGGAAAGTGTAGCCATTGGCGAACCTCTTATCCAAGAAGACTTGGAGAGAGTTGTAGCTGGAATTTGTATCAGAGTTGAGCGTGGCGATGCTACCATAAAATTGAGGGAAGAAGCGACGGCGTTCTTGGGCATCGGCGTCAGTTGCGCCGGGCCTGAAGATCGCCTGATTGCCCTCGCGCAAGGCGTAAAGCTTCCTTCCGACCCGCCCTACATACCCTACCTGGGCGAATATATTCTTCCCTAGTTGACGTTGCACATTAAGATTGAACTGTTGGATGTAACCATCCCTGAAGTTCGGATTTACGGAAAACCCCTGAATGGGAAATCGCTCTGGCGGAAAATCAACCTCACTCCCAAGATTAACTCGGTAGGGAAAGGGATCTGTACGCCCGAAATAAGGGTCACTGAAGCTATGGGGAAAGAACGACAACGGTAATGTCCAAGGCGGCGCTTCGTGCATAAAGTCCTGGATGACTGCTCCGGGACCGATTACATAAAAGACACCATACCCGGCTCGCACGGAAGTCTTTCCGTCCCCCTTGGGATCCCATGCAAGTCCCACGCGGGGAGCAAAATTGTTCTTGTCCGATGGCCTTAATCCCCGGGGTACTCCCGGATCACCCGGGACTACCAAACCCGGAGGCGCGTTAGGAAACGTGGTCGAGACCCGGTTGGAGAATAGTATGTTGGAAACGCGATCGTAACGATGATACCACGGCGGATTGAATTCGTAGCGAAGGCCCAAGTTTAGCGTCAGATTCGGTCTGATCTTAAAATCATCCTGGACAAAGAAAGCGTATTCGTTCGCGAGCATGTCGTCTTCAAGAGTGCTGTTTTGCTGGAACACGACGGGTTGACCGAGCAGAAAGTCGGCCATCGCATTTCCCGTAAAGGCAGGAACAAAGACTGTGAAACCGGAAGTCCAGAATTCCGCGCGTACTAAGTGCAGCCGGTGGAGATAGTAGGCTCCCGCCGTGAGAGAATGTCGACCACGTAGCCATGTCAGTTTCTCGTCAATCTGGTAGTTTTGATCTGGTTCGTCGAGGGGGAAGGAGTGAAAAGATTGGAATCGGCCGACCACTAGAATCCAAGGCACCTGAGGGACAACGCCGTCCTGGTTGATGTTGCCCCCTAGCTCTCTCGGCATTACATTTAATGGAGATGCGACGAATTCGCTATGGACGCGAGTATATGAGGCCCGAAATTCATTGAGAAGATTGGGACCAAAAGTGTGATTTTCTGAAATGGTGATGGTACGCACACTATTGTATGCTTCACCAGCAAGGCGTTCTACATTAGAGGCGAAGAACCCTCCTTGCTCGTCTCTGTTTTGATAATAACGTACGGAGAGTCTGTCATTCCTTGTCAATTGATGATCCACCTTGAAGGTGAATTGGTTGCCGTCGGTCGGTCGCGAACCTGCCGACACCAGCCGCCCATCTGGTCGATTCGGCAGCTCTAGATACTTAGCGATAAAACTTTTCGCCATCGGATCAATCCTATGAGGCGGAATGACGTTCCCCGGAAAGGGCTGATTTGTAAGCGGGTCAATAATGGGATCCGGAGATTCAGAAAAATCTCCTACGCGCTCGCGCGCGGTGGGCGGAAAGCTAGTGATCAGGTCTTGTCGTCTAATTCGAATCCCTTGGTAATTGAAGAAAAAGAAGGTACGATCCCGACCGCTATAAAATAGGGGTCCGCCGGATCCAAATCGCGGTAAAATCACTGGACCGCTTATACTGGCACCGAATTGATTTTGCCGCAGAATAGGCTTATCGGCGGCAAAAAAGTTACGTGCGTTGAGGGCGTCGTTACGTAGGAATTCCCAAATTGATCCGTGGAATGTGTTCGTCCCCGATTTTGTGGCCGCGAGAATCACTCCACCGCTGGCTCTTCCATATTCGGCATTGTAAGTATTGGTTAGAACCCTAAATTCACTCATCGTGTCCGGCGAGGGCAGGTTCTGGGGTGATTCGTAGATTGCCCCTCGTAACTGCGCTCCGTCGAGCATCACGTTGTTTTCATTTCCCCTACCACCCGAGATGTTTAGGACTGGTCCCGTGCGGCTGAACGTAACGGTTGTCGGCAGCTCAGAAGTGCCAACGCCCGGAAGCAGTTGGGTTAACTCCAGAGCATTCCGGCCATTTAAAGGAAGATCCACTAAGCGCTGACGGTCAACACTCGTCCCAACAGTGGAAGACTGGGTGTCAACCCTTGATGCGTCACCTGAAACGCTTACGGTTTCGGTTACCTGTCCTACTGAAAGAGTTATATCCAAGCGGGCATTTTGCTCGATTTGAATTTCAACACCCGTTTGGATGAACCTCTGAAAGCCGGCGTGTTCCACCGTCACCTTGTAGATACCCGTCGGCAGCTGCGGGATAAGATACTGCCCGTCCGTATTAGTATTAGCGTTCCTGGTAAAAGCCGTGCCAAGATTTTCCACGACAACATTTGCTGCTGGGATTACTGCTCCGTTTGGGTCGGTTACTTTGCCGAGGAGAGTTCCGGTTGTCTGAGCGTAACTGGATGACCAAAGAAACAATGCTGTGATAATGGATAAAGAGAGGCGTAGTAGATGCATAACTTTCCTCCTATACTTTCGTGTCCGGGATGCTCGATGGACAGAACAGAGAGACCAACAGCACAAGACGCCCTTCAGAAGAACTCCAGTCAATATACTGTATACTGAATATATTCACAAAAAGAATCCCATGTCAAGAAATTTTCAACCTAATTTTCGCGAAACTTTACTTTACTGGTGGACTGGGGCCTGTTGTGCACGGTCATTCAAGCGTGGGTTAACCCAAGCCCGAAAGTGCTAGGGCACAGATTTGCATACATTATACTTACCTTAACGTCGAAAAAGGTAAGGATTTCATAATTCTTACCTCGCGACGCCTAATAGCCGGACCTAACATCTGAACGATCGCAAGCCATTCTGGGCTCTGATAAAAAAGGGCTATTGACTGTTCACGTGCCTGACGTGACGGAAAAGAACGGATCCAAATAAACTCGTCATCACGGTCAGAGTTTTCCCAAGCAGCGACGAAGTTGATACCATACCTCTTCATGAAAGTCTTCGCCTTTTTAAACCCCTCGAGAAAGGTTTTTTTTTCCTGGGTGGAATCGATAAATTCTCAGTTCGTAGATCATTGATTTCCTTTCAGACTCACAAAAACATTTCTGAATCACAGCGAAGTTGGATTGGCCGATCCTTCTCCAAAGCCATTGTACTTGTTTATCACTTCATGGTTATAGCTTAAGCCTAATCCAGGCTTTTTCGGGAGGAACATCAACCCGCCGGAGATTCTGGGCCTTTCCTCTACCAACTCATACCACATGGGGTCTCTTTCACGGTTGGGAAAGATTTCAACATAAGTAGCGTTCCGCGTGGCCGCTAGTAGCTGAAGCGCCACCTGAGGCTCTTCATGGTGGCCCATATTGACATGCATCAACTCGGCAAAGTTTGCGATTCTCCTCCATTCGGTGATTCCCCCGGCAATTGTCGCATCGACGTTGAGGGCGTCGATGCAGCCGTTCAAAATAAGGTCTCTACATCCCCATTTTGAGATCTCTCCCTGCCCGGAAACGATTCTCATACCAGTTACCTCGCGCAGCCGATTTAAACCGTATAACTGGTCGTACCACCTCAGCGGTTCTTCTAGCCATTCAATGTTTAAGTCTTTGACCGCGCGAGCAAACTGTAATGCCTGGCCAAAAGTCCACGCTTGGTTGGCATCGCAGCAGAGGACAAGATCAGGGGGAAAATTCTCACGAATATAAGTAACTCGTCGGATATCTTCTTCGACCGACCACCGCCCGACCTTAAGCTTGATACCCGCCAGCTCCAACTGTCGGACGAGGTTGATCTCTTCTCGGAGTTCCGATATGTCTACGCCGGGCTGATAGTACCCTCCGATAGCGATTACCGGTACACTGTTGCGAACCTCACCCCAAACCTTATAAAGGGGCTGACCAAGCACTTTTCCAAAAGCGTCCCACAGAACCATGTCAATGGCCGCGATGGCTTGCATCAGAACAGCATGGTTGACCATGTCTAAGGTGTGTATGCTCCTGTTATGTAAGGGCAGGTCTTTAACTTGGAACATTTGCTCCCAAAGATTTTCAATTTGCGCGAGTTCTTTGCCGATGAGCAGCGGCGCTAAGTATTCATTTGCGATCTCCACAACTTTTTCTTGGTAGACATCTTCGTCCCCACCGAAAGCCTCCCCGATGATCCCGCCGCTAGTCTCTAAGCGTGCATAGATCGTGTTTCGTGAGATCACTTTGTAGGTACTGCCCTCGAAAGGCTGTCTGAGTTTACGAACTAGTGGGATGACCTCGATTCGTCTTATCGTTTCCATACCTCACCATCAAGTCATGTGATAGAAAAAACGAAGCAATTCTGATTAATCTACGTAACCCGCCAAAGTGCCACCATCTATGACGATGGCGCTACCCGTCACACCACGGGCGCGATCTGAAGCTAAGTAAAGCGCCGCGTGTGCAATCTCGTCCGGTTCGAGAAATCTTTTAAGTGGGACAAGCTTGCGCTCCTGCTCGGCTGCCTTTTCAGGATCAGGTAAAGCTTCAAAATGTTGGCGGATCATGGGCGTGTCTACCGCGCCCGGACAAATGCAATTCACGCGAATGTTGTACTGAGCGTAATCAAGGGCGAGAGTTCTCGTCAGAAGCACCACGCCCCCCTTCGACGCGATATAAGCAGGAGTCATATATTGACCGATAAAACCACCGGTTGAAGCAGTATTGATGATTGTTCCACTTCGACGAGCTTTCATCTGGGGGACTGTATACTTGACGGCCAGGAAGATCGACTTTAGGTTGACATCAATCACGCGATCCCATTCTTCTTCAGTAGTCTCCTCTAGAAATTTCACCAAAAGGATGCCGGCGTTATTGTGCAGGATGTCAATCCTCCCGTAGGTCCCAATCGCTGACTGTACCATCCTCTCAACATCGCCCGAATGCGAAACATCCGCTCGAACAAAGAAGGACCTTCCGCCTGCACTCTTAATTTCTTCTGTTACCTGGTGCCCTTGGCCCTCATTGATATCAGCGACCACGACCTTCGCTCCTTCGCGGGCAAAAAGGAGGGCGGTTGAACGGCCTACGCCCGAGCCGGCTCCTGTGATAAGCGCAACACGATCCTCTAATTGACCCTTCGACATCAGGCGAATATATCTTCCATCAATCTGGACGCATTTGTGTAGGGGCTTTGCTCTGAGAACTCGACTGCCCTGTTGACTATCTGGTGAGATTCTTTATCGATTAGCTCCAAGTCGGCTTCGGTAGTCATCTTGTTCTCAAGCAGGTAATTACGTAGGCGCGGAATCGGATCGGTCTTCTGCCATCGCTTAGCCTCATCTTTGGACTTATACAGCCCTGAAGAGATAGCCGAATGGCGTTCCCATCGCACGGTTTTACATTCGATGAGAGTCGGCCCTTGGCCAGCGCGCGCCTTGTCGACGGCCTCTTTCGTGGTCTGGTAGACTTTCAGGATATCATTACCGTCGATGCTAACTCCGGGAAAACCAAAAGCTGCAGCTCGCGTGGAGATGTCGCGGACACTGATGGATTTCTCGACATGGACGGAGATTGCAAACTCATTGTTTTCGCAGACCATTACCAGAGGTAGTTTCCATAGCGCCGCGATATTAGCCGTTTCATAAAACACGCCTTCACACGATGCCCCGTCTCCGAAGAAGCAGAGTGTAACGAGGTTATTTCTCTTGAGCTTGTTTGCTAGAGCGACTCCCGCAGCGATCGGTATGTGGGCGGCCACAATAGCGTTAGCGCCAAGAAATCCGATCTCAGGATCGCATAAATGCATAGACCCGCCTTTGCCTTTACAACAACCAGTGTCTCTATTGAGCAGCTCCGCCATAGCCCGAGCGGGATCTCCACCTTTGGCGATGAATTGACCGTGTCCTCGGTAAGTCGATAACACCTGATCAGCTTTTTCCAACGCTCCGATCGAGCCTACTGAGATGGCCTCTTGTGCGATGCAGGGGTGGGTCGATCCACTGATCAAACCTCTGCCGAAAAGCTGAACCACATCTTCTTCAAAGTAACGGATTGTCACCATCAATCGATAAAATCCCAGCAAACGTTCTACAAGTGGCTGATCTGGAGTGACATCGACCATAATCTAAGAGCCTTTCAGAAGTTCTCGGATAGATGTTCTTAACTCGGCTCGGGTAGGAAAAGCCATTTCCTGGAGGGGACCTGCTGGAATTGGAATGTCCTTCCCGGTCACACGCTGGATGGGTGCGATTAGGTGATCGAACGCCCCTTCCACTATGGAGAGACCGATCTCGGCGCCTGCCCCGGCCGTCCGATATGCCTCATGGGTAATTACCGCCCGACCGGTCTTCTTTACTGACGCTATTAATGTCTTACGGTCGAGCGGAGAAAGGGTACGCGGATCAATAACTTCGACGCTTATTCCTTCGGCCTCAAGTTCGTCGGCCACTTGTGTAGCTTCAGGCACCATCGCGGCCAAGGCGATAACGGTAACGTCTGAGCCCTCTCGAACTACGCGTGCTTGACCGAAAGAAACCGTGTAATCATCTTTCGGTACTTTGCCCTTCGTCTTATAGAGCCTGACGTGCTCGATAAAAACGACCGGGTTGTCTTGTCTGAGCGATGCTTTAAGGAGCCCTTTGGCGTCATACGGTGTTGACGGCATAGCCACGAGCAGTCCTGGCGCATGCATAAACCAAGCCTCCAGGCTCTGTGAGTGTTGCGCCCCAAGGCCAAGTTTGGATGCGCTCGGCATGCGCAAAACGAGGGGAACTCTCACCTTGCCCCCAAAGAAATAACGCATCTTCGAGGCTTGATTGACTATCGCATCCAAGACCAAGGTCGAGAAATCAATGAACTCTATCTCGACCACTGGACGGAGTCCGCTTATCGCAAGCCCGATGCCAGCGCCTGCAGTTGCGGCTTCTGAAAGCGGCCCGTCTCGGACACGTTCTTCTCCAAATTCATCGAAGATGCCCTTGTAAACTCCGAAAGTGCCTCCGTATGGTCCAATGTCCTGTCCAAGCAGGATGATCGTATTATCGCGGCGCATCTCTTCCGTGATGGCCTCATTTATCGCTTCCAAATAGGTAATCTCTCTCATTGCCGAATTTCTGCTCCTGCACCTTCTTTGGTTGCTTCAACGGCGATTTGGGCCGCTTCATCTATTGTTACCGATCTTCCTGTAAACTGAATCCCATGCTGGCTCAAGATTTCGCAGCATCTTTCTTCAAAAGATCCTGGAATACGAAACATCACGATCAGATCTCGGGGGTTCTTCAGAGCCCTTTTGAGACCCTCGATGACGCCCATTGCGATGACATCGGCTTGAGTATTGTTGACCACATTCATAATCACCGCTAGCTTCTCCACACGCGGCTGTGTGACAATCAACTCGGTAAGTTTGGCGACCTTCTCGGGAGTAGGGTTCCCACCGATTTCACAATAATTGGCGGGGGTCCCATGGAAACGTAGAATGGCATCAAAAATTGTCAGACTGGCACCGCCCCCGCCGATGAGAAGGCCTAGATTGCCAGGAAATTCAATCAATCTCCCTGCGACACCGCGGTAGTCACTTCCGTCAATCTCTCTCGCCAATGCTTCTAGGTCAGACTGTCTGTGGCTGTCACTTCTCTTGTTTAAGCCATTGCCCTCGAATAAATTTTCGAAATCGTGCCGGAATAACGCGTCATCATCAATCTCTATGTGACAATCGAGAGCATAGTAAGAACCATTACTGCAAACCAAAGGATTAATCTCCAGCAGTAAGGCGTCCCAGTCGTAAAAACACTTGATGAGCTTCCCAAGAATCTGGCTCAGATCTCGTATTTGGATGCCGCTCACTTTCCTCTCAGTTAGCCATCTGATCAAGTGGTGCGGGAAGATTTCATGTGATGGTTTTAAAACCAGCTTCCACAGTGCCTCAGGTCTTACCAACGCCATTTCTTCAATGTTCGTGCCGCCCTCCGTGCTGAACAGGAGCACAGGAGATTTGTGTTGGTTGTCATAACTAAGGCTGACATATAACTCACCCTCATAGGGTATTCTCTCTTCAATAAGCACAATATCGACGGAAAACCCGTTAATGTCCTCTTTAAAGAGCTCGGAAACGAATTGGTGAAGCTCCGTCTCGGTATTCGCAAAGCGAATGCCTCCTAATTCTAACCGCTTGCCAAAAGGTGTCTGCGCTTTGACCACTGCCGGGAGCCTTTGCCCTGCGACTGGGCTGCTACCTCTGGAGCATAAGACGGAGGCCGGGACCTTGAAACCAGCTTCCCGCAGTAACCTCTTTGCTTGATGTTCCAGCAACAACATTCAGAATACTGTATACACACACAGGAGCGGGACGTCAACATAAATTATGAGCGGGCGCTCGGGTGCGTTCGATTTAGTTTACGTTGACGCAATTATGGACAACGTTTTGCATGGATTTGACATTACATACGCATACAGTATACAAATTCGCTTAAGATGAAGATCACTGGGGTCAAAGCTTTCCCTCTGCAATACCCTGAGCCGCACGACAGCAATAAACTACGATATATAAACCTAGTTCGTGTGGAAGCTTCCGATGGAACTATAGGGTGGGGCGAGTGTATCTCCCAATGGCCTGAGGCCGCGTTGGCCGTCAAGGTAATCATCGACAGAGGGTTCACACCGCTTATCATCGGGCGTAATCCCTTAGAAATTCGCTTCCTCTGGGAGTTGATGCGGAGACATTCATCATGGTACGGAACGGGTGGAATAGCAACGATGGCACTGAGCGCCATCGATATAGCCCTTTACGACCTGAAAGGAAAAGCACTAGGTGTGCCAGTCTACGAACTCCTCGGTGGTCTGGTCACACCTAAGTTCCGGGCCGCAGCCAGTATCATCGCGGATATGGTAAATATTGAGGCGACCGCCCAAGAATTGGCCGACTACGTCTCAATGGGGTATACGGCTGTTAAGGGGGGGTGGGGTAAGAGTCCGGAAACCGCATTTGGTTTGAACCCAGAAAGGGATTTGCTCTTTGTCAAAGAAGTACGTGGCGCAATTGGCCATAAGACTGCGTTCATGGTCGACGTCGGGACGCATGTTAAATGGGATGTAGCGCACGCAGTGAAAATGACGCGCGAATTTGAGAAATACAATATCTATTGGATTGAAGAGCCACTCCCATCAGATGATGTTGCTGGGTATAGACAGTTACGTCAGGCGATTCAAACCTTGATCGCAACCGGCGAGAAGGAATGGACCGTGCGCGCGTTCAAAGATTTGATAAATCAGAAAATAGCAGACGTCATCATGCCCGACGTCGGGAAAGCCGAGGGGATTACCGGCGTGAAACAAATCATTGACCTAGCGGGCCTAAATCACCTTCGATATAATCCGCACACATGGAGCAGCGCGATCAATACGGCCGCCAGCCTTCACCTTTGTGCTTCTTCAACTAACACTTTAGTTTTTGAACTAAAGCCCAATCCGAACCCCATGCAGCATGATCTAGTCGAGAAACCTATAGGGATGGTAGGGGGTTATGTTACGGTGTCGCACGAGCCAGGGCTCGGTGTAGAAGTCAAAGAGGAAGTCGTGCGTAGGTACCTTTATTCGTGATGGACGGGCGCGTTTTTGATGATGCTTAAAATCTGATCGAGGCAATAAAATAGGTTTGTCGACCCGTCCCTAGGTAAAAGACATGGATCAATCGAGGGGAACTCCAAGAAAGGCGCTAGTCACTGGCGGCGCATCAGGTATTGGCTATTCTGTGGCTGAGGCTCTACTCAAACGCGGCGTCAAAGTCGCAATCGGAGATGTCGACCACGATAACCTTTTTCATGCCACTCAACAGCTGCGAAGCAACGCAAGAAAGCCACTGGGGATCGAACTTGATGTGACGTCTAAGGAATCCGTCGACCGAGCGATAGTTTTGTGCAATGAAAGCTTTGGCGGGCTGGACACACTCGTGAACTGTGCGGGTATCATATGTCTTATGCCGCTGACTGAGATCAGTGAAGAGGACTGGGACCGTGTCATCGATGTAGATCTGAAAGGTGTCTTTCTTTGTTCTCAGGCGGCGGCTCCCTTATTAATAGAGAGCGGGCGAGGGCGCATCGTCAACGTCTCATCGGACGCTGGGAAAAAGGGTTATCCACTTCTGTCGAGTTACTGTGCTGCCAAATTCGGTGTCATAGGATTATCAAAAGCAATGGCGGGCGAACTTGCACCGTTCGGCGTGACCGTTAACTGTGTCTGCCCCATCGGAGTGATGTCGACCAAGATGGGGCAACAAGTTCTAGAATGGCTAGCAAAGAAAACAGGTAAGCCTCTTGACAAAATCCTCTCCGAAAGAGCAAGAAGTACCCCCTTAGGACGGATGGCAACGACGGATGATGTTGTTAATGCAATCTTATTCTTTATCTCTGATGAGGCAGGATTTCTCACCGGCGAGGCGCTCAATATAGACGGTGGTATGCTAAGTACAACGACTATTCCCGGTATCAATTAGGAGTCCATCGAGTCGCAACCGTGATATCCATCTCTTACCTAAATACGACGCATCACATAAATCAGCACGGAAATTGTTACCCGAAGGGATTGAAACGGTAACAGAGGAGGCTTTTCTTGATCGATGTGCCAGTAATTCGGCCCCATCCTGACAGCGTCCAGGGCCCGCTCGGGTGTTAGGAGGATTGACCTCTGATAGTACAATTTATCTTGAATACTGAAGTAGCTCTGGGATCTATCTTCTATCCGCCTCACTTTTTGCGAGTCCACACTGATTAACTTGAAATACTCTCTTAATTCCTGCAAGTGTTCAGAAGTGGGTGTGACTATTAAGCAATAACCCTCCGGGGCTAGAATTCTCCCGAATTCTTTGAAATTCCTGGGGGCGAAATTATTCATAAGAAGCGTCACCGACCTGTCTTCTAAAGGTATGGTGTGGTGTACATCACAGACAAAATATTGTGTGGTCACGTCAGATCGAGCCGCCATCTTCATAGCATCTTTTGAAATGTCTAATCCGTACCACTGTAGCTCTCCAGCACTGATTCCCTTTTGCGTGAATGCCGCCTTGAGCTTTCTCAAGAAGTATCCTTCGCCGCATCCAACATCCAGGACTACCCCATTCATATCTCCACAAGTTTTGTAAATTTCATCCTTATAATCACCTAAAAAGATGACCGCAATCTGCTCTAAAATGAAGTCGAAAGCGCCAGTGCTTAGAAAGCGGCGCCTGCACTTCAGCATCTCACGGTTGTCTCCTTTGACTTTGGGATTTTGTCCAGATCTGAACGTGAGGTTAACATAACGCTCTTTTGAAAGATCGAATGCATGGGAAATACTGCAGACGAAGCTTGCTCCGGTGTACGTCAAGGGGCAGAGCAGACAGGACAAATTAACATAGATGAATCGTAAATACTTTGGATGTTGTTTTTTTGATACCGGGCAATGACCGCGCGGTGACTTGCATTTTTGTGGCTACAAAATTAATGCGGCGAACACGCAGGATCAGCAGCGGCTTCACGTCATCTCGGCAGCCGCAAAGAGGCTCGGACGAAACTCTTCCCAATGCACAGTATCCGACAATTCTTTCCTCTGTAAGATAGCCGAGCGAGCCTACTCGATCTCTTTAGAAACGCGCGTTCTTACGGGAGTCTATCAGTAGCGCTCAAAGGGTACTGACTCAATGATCGCATCAGTCTCGCCAGGGCCATCTCCATTGTCTGCTTTGTTGCCCTGGGCCAGCGCACCGTGTTCCTTGTAGAAAGTCCACCGTTAGGCACGCAGGTAGCAATAGCCTTATACACCCATTGGCGATTATACAACTTTGAGCTACAGTCTTTCGTCTGCCACTCGGATGATTCCCACGATAGTTTTAGTACTCCACCTTGCCTACCTCACTTCCCCGTCCCCAGATCACGAGTCTCACTTTGCCCTGTGGTCATTCTCATTATCCAGGACTACTCGTGGGGTTCCGGTGAGATAGGGCGCGCGTTCCCTAAATCCCTCACTTTCTCAGTGCAAACGAAGTTCCCAGGAGATGAAAGTCGCGCCTAGAATGGTGGTTGTGTGGTTTTACCTGTGGTGGCTTCCTGGGCGGAGGGTAGCTTCTGATCCTTACGGCCATGTCCCCAGCAACAGCACACTACTTAGTCATAGGAGAGTGAATTCGATGAGCGGCGCCAACTGTTTGGCTCATGCGCAACTTGCCTGGTAATTCTGAGGTGAAGACTGGTTAGAACATTATCCTTTGGATCATTCCTCACCTAAAGCCGTTATACAAAAGTCTCTTCCGTCATTAGTACAAGATCTCGCAACCGATCTGCCACCCGAATACCGGCTGACTTAAAAGCTTCTATCTTTCCTCTGGCGCTCCCGCGTTCGCCCTCAACTATTACGCCGGCATGTCCAAAGCGCGTCCCACGCATATCATCTACGAATCGGCCTGCGACAAAGGCAATGATAGGTTTTTTATTACCTGTTTGTCTGTAATAATCGGCTATCTCTTCTTCCATAACTCCACCAGGCTCACAAAACAGAATCACAACTCTTGTCTCACTGTCCTCTTGGAACAGCATGTAAAGATCCTTGAAGCTGCTTCCGACAAGAGGGTCACCGCCGATGCTGACACACGTAGATTGGCCTATGTTATTCTCTGTGAGGAGGCTGGCTATTTCGGAAATCATTCCCCCGCTACGTGAGATGATTCCAACGTTTCCTCTTCTAAAGGTCCTCAAAGTGTTCTCCTGTGATCCCCCCACTGAACCTAGTTTACATTTGCTCGGCGCGATGATCCCAAGACTATTTGGCCCCATGACTCTCAAACCGTAATCGCTGGCCATGCTGAGAATATAAGCGATGTCTTTGCGAGGAGTACGCTCAGTTACGATGACGATCAATTTTATCTGGCCCTCGATGGCCTCGATAGCAGCCTCCTTGACGCTCAACGGGGGAACAGAGATGATCGTTGCGTCCGCGTGATTTACATCCAAAAGATCTTGAAGACAATCGTAGACGGGAACACCGAAAATGCGCCCCCCCCCTTTCCCAGGCGTCACCCCGCCGACTATTTTCGTTCCATAGGAAAGCGAATCCTTTGTTATCATCCTTCCTTCACGTCCTGTAATCCCTTGAACAATTGCGACCGTATTGTCATCGATCAATATGCTCATAAGCTCACGCTCACTGGTCCGAACTAATTTGAGGGCAACCTGTCTAATGGCTTATACAGTATACAGGTCCCATTCGTCCATATCTAATTCATGGAATTCGGGCCAGAATAGTATACTATATTATCTGACAGCTCTTTACGTTTGGTTCGAACGCTGGATAAGGTTGTGTTTAGTGTGAAAACTAATAGTCTGACTGAGGTCGATCTTGAGCGGTTTAAGCGTAAACCACTACGCATGGAAGTTTACGGATTCTTGAAAGAGTCCATTATTCAAGGTCGACTTGAGCCCGGAGAGAGGCTGAACGAGATCGAGTTGGGGCAACAGCTAGGCATCAGCCGGACGCCCATTAGGGAAACTTTGATGCGCTTAGAGAATGAAGGTCTCGTCACCATTGATCCAGGAAAAGGGGCGGTCGTAGCAAGAATCTCGAAAAATGACTTGGGACAAATCTACCCGATCGTTTCTATCCTTGAAGGCCTCGCAGCCCGATTGGCGACGCCACATTTGACGCGGTCTGACGTGGCGAAAATGAAAAAGTTTAATAAGGAGATGAAGAGCGCAATCGGTCAGGTTTCACGCTACATGGAACTCAACGCAAAGTTCCATCAAACGTTTTTTGAGAACTGCCACAACGACCGGCTCCTCGGAATGATAAGGAATTTAAAGGACCAGATATACCGCTTTCGGGTTTTCTCTTTGGCCCTGCCGGATAGAATGGTTCAATCATCAAAAGAGCACGACCTGATCATCCAAGCATTCGAACAAAAACAGGAAGAGGACGTAGAAAGGCTGGTTCGCGAGCACGTCCTCCAAGGGATGAAGACATTAGAAAAGGCGGCTCTAGACTAAACGGGAGGACTGCTAAACTCTCGCAAGAGTTCGGACTCCAAATAAGCCGCCATCTTACCCACTAGGCGTGCGGCTAATCGACCGTCGATTAAACGGTGGTCAACGACTAGATTTACCCAGAAGAACGGTACCTCAACCAGCCGGTCGGCGTCTTTAATCAACCTGTTCCTGATCCGACCTACAGTCAGGATGGCTGTCTGACCGTAGGGGATGATCGCCGTAAAAAAGTCTACGCCGTTCATCCCGAGGTTTGACACAGAGACGGCAGCACCATGCACTTCGGTGTGCATGAGACGGTTCTGCCTGGCTTTTACCGATAGCGCTTTAATTTCCTCTGAAATTGTTTGGATGTTCTTCTGATTCACGTTTTTCAAAACGGGAATTCTTAAACCATTTTCGGTATCGATAACCAGACCAACATTGATCGAGTTTATGTAGTTTAACTTATCATCTACGATGATCTGCTGAAACTCTTCGAATTCAGTTAGTGCTTGCGCTAGGACTTTTACTAAAATACCTGTGTAAGTGAATCCCTCTTGTGCTTCTTTCAACTTGACGAGATGCTCGGCACGGATTTCACGCGCAATATTGATGTGCGGTATGGTTTTTAAAGACTTATTAAGAAGTGTTCTGGCAGCGCGGCGACTCTCCCAGATGCGGTTTGGTTGTGCCGCTGCTCTTTGTTCAGGTTCCTGTGGTGTGTGTTCACGTTCTTTTTGCTTATTAGAGATTTGTCGCACATCTTCCGGAAGGATACGACCTCCAGGCCCTGTTCCTAGCACAAGTTTGAGATCAACGCCGAGGTCACGCGCTAGTCTTCTCGCAGCGGGTGCAGCGCGCACCTCCATACTTGAATCTGGAGATTTAACTGAAATTATTTCTCGCCCGATGTCACCTGTCGCATTTGTGACCGCGTCTGTCACCTCGATGCGACCTTGCGTACGTTCAGCTCGGCTTTGGCTAGCCGTTTGAGCCGGTACAAAATCAGCCTTTAATTCCTCCTCTGTTTCGGCTATATAGGCGAGGGTTGATTCAACGCTGACAGTTTCGCCAGCACGTACCACAATGCTTTTTAAGTAGCCGTTGACAGGGGACACAATTTCTGAATTAGCCTTCTCCGTTTCTATTTCAAGAAGCGTCTCGCCAGCTTTTACACTTTCGCCCTCACGCTTAAACCATTCGATTATTTTTGCCTCTTCCATCGTTAAACCGACTTTGGGCAGATTGATGGGTTTCATCAGATTGGTCCCTGGGAATTAGGTTATCAGTCTCAGCACGAGATCGCGCATCTTGATGGTTTCGGTTATCACGTCTACACGGTCCATCCGTAGCCATGGATCGTGCTCATATTCTAAAGCCAAAAATCCCTTGTAACCCACAGACTCCAAGTTACGGATGATCCTGTTAAAATCGATCGTTCCTTGGTCCATACGTGCCTGAAGGACGCCCTTAGCACCCTGTCTTAGGTGTACATGGCTGGCAAACGGTATGAGCGGGTCAATCTTCTCATGAGAGTAGCCGTGATAGATGAAGTGGGAATAATCCAAAGTCAGCTTTAGTCTGGGATTAGCCTCCAGGAAGGCGAGCGTTTCAGAAGGCGATTCCAAAAGCGACTGGACGTGGGCCTCGAAAGTTAAAAGAACCCCTTTAGCTTCGGCGATAACGGCCATCTCGTTAAGACTTTCCGCGGCTACTTCCAGTGATTTTTTTACAGGCCAGCCCTCCTGTATCACCCCTGGCAGTACTGTGACAGAAGGAACAGCCGCGGCACGGCAAAATTCCGCCACGGCTTTAAAATCTTCTATGTTCTGTCGGCGCTTCGCACCGTCCTTGTGGTTTAAAGCTCGGTCATAAAAGTTAGTAGCAAATTGAAAGATGAGATTGGCAAACTCAACGTCCAGATCCTTGGTTTGCTGGGCTGCGCGATGCGGGTCTGTTATCACTTTCTCTGCATTTATTGTGGCTCCTGGAGCGGAGATCAAGTCGACTGCGTTCACACCCAAAATCCGATAGATTCCAACTGCTTCCCCTAATGTCGCACCCACGAAGGACCAAGTAGCTCCACTTAAATTCATAAACCGTCCCCACCGAATGTCAAAATGCTCGTTGTAGGTCGTTTGACATGCGTGCCCTGATTTGGGACCCCACTGCTATGGCGCGAGTCACCTCACTGGGACCCTAAACCCACTCCACGCCGCTGCTTATATATTCTTCGCGATGGCCGAGCTTCGCGTTTCATACGCTCTCTGAGTTGCATTTGATGATCGGTCGCTCCGATTGCAGATTTCCGCTTCCCACTTTCTAAACGTCTACCTCCAAGATGTAGCACGTACACAACTAAACTCCCGCTCGTACGGGAGTTTGAATTGGTTCCTTGTTTTCCCTACGCTTTCCAACAAAAAACTTCTTGAGCACCTTCAGGCCAGGCTTTCGAAGGACTATAGACCTCGCCCCCAGGACCTTCCATGATTGGGGCCATGAATTCTTCCCAGCGAACACAGAAGGGAGCCTTTTGCAGACGTCCTATGGATGTCTCGTAATCTTCTGCTTCTAGAATAACTACGGATAGGTTACCCGCCAAGAAGATATTCATTGAACGAACTCCAGCTGCCTTCATTTCGTCTAAGACAGCTGGCCAGACCTCCTTGTGTCTCTTCACATACTCCTCCCGAAAGCCCGGTTTGACATTCAGCAGAAGGACAACTCTTTCCATTCCGATAAATACTGTATACACTTTACCCTTTTTAGCAGTCAACAGAACTGGGGAGGTACAGGGTCCTGCTGACGCTGAAACGAGGCCCGTTTTACCGGCCAATCTTTCGATCGCCAGGCCAAACAAACAAAGATGGCGGAATTCTTTGGCCAAAACAAAATTTGACAAAACGTGGGTGCCTGCATACAGTATTCGACTCTTTTTTCATTTTCCAGTAGACAACCACCCAGTCCGTGTAAAACTTGCTTGGGGACGAAAATGGTTAAAACTACCCAAATATCATTTTTGTTGATAGGTCTAATAATATTAGGGAGCCTCTACACTATTGCTGCTCAAGGGCAAGACGAGCTTTTCGACGGATTTGTAGACCCTCCTGGTGAATATGATCTTTTCCCTCTCTGGACCTGGAACGGAGACATTGAAGCAACCAAAGCTAAGCGACAGATCGACGAAATGATTGAGCAGGGGATAAGGCGTGCTATCGTCTATCCTTTTTCCAACCTTCGCACGCGATACTTAAGCGAGACTTGGTGGGAACTTTGGGGTGAGCTGCTCGCTCATGCTCGTCAAAGAAATTTCCAACTAGGAGTTGTTCCAGAATACGAATGGCCTGATGGTGATGCACGAGATAAATGGATGGATCCGCCTGACCAGAGCCGTGTCTTGGCGGGACACAAGGAATACAGAAAGAAGCATTTCGCCTATACAGAGAGACAATTTATAGGCCCCGGAATTGCCCGATTCGATAATCTTCCACATCCGCAAATTGCAGTTGGGGCAAAGCGAAAAGAGCCTGGCGTGATAGATGACGAGAGTCTGTTAGATCTAAGTCTGTCTATTAAGGGCCAACAGTTCTCAGCTCAGCTGCCAGAAGGGAATTGGTTATTGGTGTTCTTCTACCTTGAAGATGTGGCAAACTTCGGGTGGGAGCTTCGTACAGATCCCCTTAACCCGGAAGCGATTAAAAGATTCATAGATCTTACGTTAGGCGAGTACCACAAAAGGTTCAAGGAATATTTCGGCAATACTTTAACATTTGTTTTAATCGATTCTGAGGGCGGCTTTGGCGAGCATATAGTCTGGACACCCGGCATCTTCGAGCGCTTTCAGTCCCAAAATGGATATGACCTGAGAAAGTACCTGCCGCTGTTGATCTATGAAGGGGGGAATAGAACGGCGAAAGTTCGCATCGATTACTTGGATCTGATCAGCGAGCTGTATGCGAACAATTACTGGCGGCAAATGGCGCGCTGGGCAGAGGATCACGGGCTCCAGATGACGGGCCAGTCCTGGTCCGACTCGCTGCACTATGACGCTGGGACTGCGGGCGATTTTATGGCGGTGATCCGAGCGATGACTATCCCGGGTGTTGAAAGCTTGGGTAACGCCGCTCGTTCTCCGCGCGAATATAAAGAGGCCGCTTCAGTTGCACACTTTGAAGGTAAACGGTACTGGTGCGAAAACCAATTAGTGTTAGGCGCCAAATCCTATATCAGCCCCCAGAAGATGCGCTATGGGGCCAATATGCAGGCCCTATGGGGCTCTAACTTGTGGTCACCGCAATTCTACTACGATCCCGACGCAGTGATCTGGCCACCAGAAATTTTCCTTTCACAACCCCACTGGAAATATTTTCACCATTATGCGAACTACATTCGCCGAATTAGTTATATGAATGATGGACAACATGTAGTAGATCTGCTGCTCTATCGTCCTACTGATACAATATTTGCCTACCTAAAAGTCGGAGGTCAATCTCCAGCTATTTTGAATACTACCGCAACATCACCTTCCAGCACTTCGATGATCACAGATTCTGCACGAGATGAAGGTATTTTCAGCATTAGTTACCCGCGGCTTTTTTGGAGAGACAATTTTTCAGCACGAGTCGAAGTAGCATACTTTGACCTGATGGAATTGCTCACCGGCTCACAGCGTGACTTCGACGTCACGGACGACTATTACCTTAACCGCTCTACGATCAAGCAGGGGGCGTTGCACATCCGTGATGAATCCTTTCGCGCCGTCATCCTCCCTCCGCTGAAGGTCATCCCCCGTTCCTCTTTGAAACAGATTCGGCGCTTCTATGAAGGGGGAGGGGTTGTCATCGGCTACGGAAGCTTACCGACGGGGTCAAGCGAGATAGGGTGGGAGGACCCGGAGGTGGCAGCCGACGTGAAAGCCATATTCGGGGTTGATGCGAGTTTCTCGAAGGATGCGGAGAACAGCAACGCGCGGGGCGGTAAATCATTCTTCGTAGCAGGCAACATCGATAAAGTTTTGAAACACCTTGATCAGAATCTGCAGCCCGACGTAGATGTCTTTTATGGGGATAAGGAACGGTTGCTCTACTCACACCGTGTAAAAGACGGGCGTGATCTCTACTGGATAGTTAATGATCTTAATCACACACGGAAAGTGATCGTTTCACTCTCGAGTCGAGGAAGGCCAGAGCTGTGGGATCCGGCGACAGGAGAGAGACGAGATACCTACTATTGGGAGAAGGAGGGGAGAACCTATATTCCTCTACAATTCGAAGCCTGGGATGCAACGTACATTGTGTTCCAGAAAGAGAGAGAGTCCCCCAAACATCCGACCATTTGGCGTACAAACCTGAAAAATTACCACCTGAAGATGGATGCAGGCGGCGAGAGCACACTTCAAGGGGAAGTTCCCAGCACAGAAGAGAAGATCTATGTGGAGGGAGAGCGAGCGGGGAGATCCTTTCGCCTTGAAGAAGTCAATCACCAGCGAGCAGACGTGCAGGTGCTACCGTCAGAGGGGTGGAGGTTTAAGGTCGAAGAGAAAGAGGTCACGGTCAGATATGTGCGGGAAAAACTCGTAGAAGTAGGGACAGGCGAGGCGGCAGGGTTCAACAGACCAGAATACAACGACCGCATCTGGAATCTCACTTCTCTTGAACCCCAGCGGTTCACACTCCGTGACTGGTGGGTCATCGGCCCCTTTCCCAACCCCGATCATCAAGGCTACAACGAAGTCTATCCACCCGAGCAAACCGTTGATTTAGAAGCGAGATACGAGGGTGCAAGAGGGGAAGTTGTAAGTTGGCGCCGCTACCACTCACCAAGACCCGAAATCAATCTCAGCAGTGCCCTAAGCCTGCAGGGTCGCAATGATGTGGTTTACGCGTTTACATGGATCTACTCTAGCCGCCCACAGCAAGTTCAAACCATCCTCCTTGTCCAAAACGGTAAGCTGTGGATCAACGGCAATGAGGTTGTAGGTATGCATGCGAACCCTCGCTATTTTGAGATGCGCGAGCCCTTCGGGTTTCGCCATAGTGTAACGCTTAGATCCGGATGGAATCAGGTTTTAGTGAAAGTTGAAAAAGGTGGCTTGGTGTTCTCTTTACGTTTTTGTGATCAGCAAGGCGCGCCCATTAAAGATTTGTTGTCAAGTTGGAGGCCCGTTGATGTTACAGTTTTAAAGATCGAACAGGACGCTAGACTGAAACGTTTGGAAAGATGGTACAGGATCGCAGTCCCTGTCGGCTCAAACGGTCTCTGGTTACCTCCTCAGCTAACGGACATCCATGTCTATTTAAACGGTCAAAAACTATCTCTCGACTCTTCAGGTCGCATTGTTCTCCCGGCTTTAAACTACGAAATCACTCAAATCATAGCCATCAAAACGGCGGCCGAGAACGAGCTACATAGTCCTCTCAGATTCGAGAGCGGAGAAACCCTCTACCACCTAGGGAGTTGGACATGGACGGGGCTCACTTACTATGCAGGAAGCGCTAGCTACGAGCGGGAGTTCACACTGAGGAAAGATTTGCAGGGGAAGAAGATAGTGCTGGACTTAGGAGAGGTGGGGGTGGCGGCCGAAGTGTGGGTGAACGGGAGGAAAGTGGGGGAGAGGGTTTGGAAGCCTTTTCGCTTAGACCTGACGGAGTATCTGCAGGAGGGCAATAACACCTTGAAAATTGTTGTGACCAACTCCTCGGATGCAGCCCTTAGAGCGATTCCGAACTTCAAGCGGTATTTAGAATTAGAACAATTGGTTGGCTCACTCCTTCGATACAGTCCTCCCTTTTTAGACGTTATCGATCAAAACGGACTCCTTGGGCCAATCAAACTAATTCCTTATCATCAGATCTCTATTGGACTCGACAACTAACAATTCAAACTTCTTACGCAGGAGTTAATCCATGGAGACATCTGGCGCGGATGTGACATTCAATTCGAAGCTTTCACACATTGTAGACCTTGCAGGTCTTGCCATTGTTACAGGAGGTTGTAACGGAATAGGGGCGGCGACCGCCAGGCACTTACTTCAAGATGCGCCGAAGGCTTTCTGTGCGCTCGTCGATCTCCAAGAAGGAGAAGCGCCACGCATGATCAGGGAGTTTGGTGAGAATCGAGTCTGCCATATTCCATGCGATGTTTCCAATTACAAGTCAGTTCAAGAAGCATGCGGTCAGGCGGTGGCATGGCGTGCTCCGGTAACCGTGTTGGTTAACTCGGCTGGCAATCAGATCAAAGCGCCAAGCTTCGATTTCACTCCGGAGCAGTGGGCTTCAGTCCTAGGTGTGCATCTAGACGGAACTTTTTTCTGGTCTCAAGCCGTAGGGCGTCATATGAGGCAGAATGGAGGAGGCTCGATCGTCAATCTAGCCTCCGTCGCGATGTACTTTGCGCTTCCTCAAAGAATCGCATATTCATGTGCCAAAGCTGCGATTGGAGCTTTGACCCGGACACTAGCCGTCGAGTGGGCTGAATATAACATACGCGTTAACGCCGTAGCTCCTGGTTGGGTCAATACCCCGCTCGCAGCCCAAGCGATAAAGCGTGATAACTACGATGCAAGTCACGCACTCAGAGAAAACGCTCTCAAACGATTCGGGGAGCCTGACGAAGTCGCCCAACTTATCGTCTTTCTTCTATCTAACAAAGCTAGTTACATCACTGGTGAGGTGATTAACATAGACGGTGGCTACTGTGCCTTGAAAGGAAACTAAAGCCTGCATGCGCGGCTAAGAACAAATAATTATTTAAATACTAAGGTTCCATTCATTTTCGCGGCTCTCACTTTATCGGCGCTTTCACCTGAAGTAAAAGGTACAGGGGAAACAACCAGGCCTAAAGGGAGCTATCTTGACGAAATCAATATGGTCAATGTTCCTACCTACCCGGTTATGAGCTGCAGCAGCGGAAACTGATTGTGTTCTTGTTGACTTTCTTAATTTACATTTTTAAATCATTGGAAGAGGCTTCATGGGAATTTTACAAAATCGAGTCATTTTAATTACAGGAGCAGGACAAGGCTTGGGCAAAGCTGTTGCTCTGGAATCTGTTCGTGAAGGTGCTCATGTCGCTCTCGTCGAACGTAATGCACAAGCCTTAGAAGAGACTGTAAACCACATTCGTCAGATAGGCGGGCGTGTCGAAGGATATCCATTGGACATCACTAACTACCCTGCCTACGAAGAGGCAATGGACGACGTGGTAAAGAAGTTTGGACGACTTGATGTGTTGGTTAATAATGCGGCCATTGTCAGCTTCAGTAAGATTATGACGATGACGCTAGAAGAGTGGCGTGAGGTGATAACCGTAAACCTTGAAGCAGTCTTTATGGGATCCAAGTTCGCAACTAAATATATGATCCCACAGAATTCAGGACACATTATTAGCGTTACGTCCATACAGGGTTTTACTTCAAGCGGCTCACTGGGACATTACAATGCCGCCAAAGGCGGAATCATTGCTTTGACAAAATCTATGTGCGTCGAGCTTGCTCCTTTTAACATATTGGTTAATTGTGTGGCACCAGGATTCATGCATACGGCGATGTCTAATGTCGATGGCTTAGACGAAACCACGACGCCAGAATTTCAGGAGTGGTATGTAAAGAAACGCAAGATTCCTGTGGGGCGCACGGGATACCCAGAAGACGTAAGCGGTACTATCGTTTTTCTCTCCTCTGATTATTGCAGGTATTTGACAGGACAACTGATTATTGTAGATGGAGGTATCACATCTACCTTCTAATGACATTATGAAGTATGGTCGGATTTGAAGCCCGTCCTTTCGAGTATTCTCACTATTGCAGATTACGCGGAATAGAAATGTGGTCCGACGATCTGGACTGTTCAACACTAATTACAAGAATCATTGCGGCTTCACACTGCGCCAAAATACTCCCGGTACAGACGAACCCCTATGGAGAAGCGTGAGGAAGTCAATTTAGATTTTGAACTAAAACTAGATATGGCAAATCTATGAAAAGACGAACTTTTCTCGAGTTTCTACTCTCAACACCTCTTTTGTATAGATCGTCACTTTCTTTCGGTAGCCACCAATCGTCTACTGCCGCGGTAAAACTCAAGGGAGAGAGCCAAGTTATTCACATCGGCACGCACTATGATTATCCATATGCTGGTGGATACCTAGGAATACCTGGATGGCGACCAAATCCACCGACGATTGGAAAAGAGATCTGAGAGCAATCCGTGAAACCGGCTATGACATATTCCGAATCCGTGTAGGGTTCGATTCCAAACTAGAAGAAGTCACACAACTCTTGGATATTGCTCACAAACTTGATCTGAGGGTCCACTACGGCTTCGCCACCTTTTACGCACCCGACTGGTTTACACAAAAGTATCCCGACGCTCGTGTCATTACCGCTCGTGGAGAGATTCTCGGGAAGGTGCGGGACACTAGAAAACCGAAAATCTCTCTAGCGCGAACGGGTTAAAATCAATCATGGTACATTCCCTCGCGGCTAACTGCGAAACCAGCAGTCCCGTTATGGGACCCAAAGTCATGCCAAGCATGCCGTGCCCAGTTGCCAAAATTAGATTATCAATTTGTTTTGATCGAGCAATTATCGGCAGCCCATCCGGTGTACAAGGTCGAAAGCCACTCCACGTCTCAATTACCGCGGGCCTATCCTGAAGAGCAAGGTAGTGGTCTACCGATCTCATCATGCCGCGGACTCGCCGCTCATTAATTCTTGAATCAAAGCCAACAAGCTCAAGTATCCCCGCAAAGCGAAGTTTGTTTCCCATAGGAGTTACTGCAACTCGCGACTCGGAAAGCAGCAAAGGCAATCTCGGACTCCCCACAGGTAATTGACAAGTGACACTGAAACCTTTTGCAGGTTGAATTGGCAGTTTTAGATCAAGAGCCTGTCCCAAAATGGGCGACCATGAACCGGCCGCCAAGACTATTAGCCCGGGATAGAATGTCCCTTGTGAAGTTTGCACGGAAGTAATTTGTCGGTTTTTTACATTGAAGCCGACAACTTCTGTTAAAACATGAATGCGAGCACCCATATTTTCAGCAACGCACTTCAGTTTCTGCACAAAAACATCGGGTAGTATTTGAGCATCGTCGGTGTAATACACACTGCCGACAACATCAGGCCTTAGCGCAGGCTCCAGAGCTAAGGTGGCGTCGACATCAAGAACTTCTGCGCCCACATTAACCTCCTGCAGTAAGCGTGCTTCTTCAATGCCTTCTGCCAAACCGTCTTTTGTCAAATAGACACCCAATACCCCATTTTGAAGATAGCCGAAATCGAACTCGCTCATGGAAAGAAATTGACGGTAGAGTTCCATGCTCGCAATGATCAAGTCGCGCAAGACCGGCAACGATCGACGCATATGATTATTGGAGCTTGCCCGGCGAAATTTAATGAGCCATGAAATTAGGGCTGGGCTGAGACGAAACTCAATGTGGAAGGGACTCTCATCATTGAAGAGCCATCTCAAACCTTTGGCGATTACTCCCGGTCGTGCTAGTGGGATGCTGTGTCCTGGAACAAGAAGACCGGCATTCCCATAGGAACAACCCGCACCGATCTGATCTTTCTCGATGAGAACTACGTCCCAGCCACGTTGTACCAAGTAATACATGCAGCAGACACCGATAACTCCGCCTCCTATGATTAGTGCTTGATTCTCTTGTCTGGTCATTTCAGCTTTGTCTTGCGCAAAAAACTCGGCGCATCATGAGATTAAAAAGCTGTGAAGAAATCAATAGAATTACCAACTGATTGAAAGAGTTTAATCGGTCGCTTTCTGTGACCAGTTTTTCACTCTTCTTCTATCTCATAGTTTACTTGACGGATTTTCCGCATTCCCATATACTCTTTCTGTCATAACTAAATGACAGATTGCCACCCTCGGTGTTCGCTTATCAAGTGGAGAGCGCGCCGTGGGGGAAGGAAATTTCCACCAAAAATCAGTATTTGGAAGGAGTCACCATCATGACTGCTAGGGAGTTTTTTGAAAACCTGAAGAAGAAGATTGCTCCTATCCATCAAGAGATGCTGAACCTGCGCTTGATTACTGAAACGCACAACGGCACGCTTCCACGCGAAATACTAAAAGGTTACGCCTTGCAACGTTACCTGCTCGTGGTCCCGCAGTTAAGACAACTGGCCTCAACTATTGTTCGTGCACCCGACTCGGAATTCGAAGAAATTGCTATCGATCATTTGAATGGCGAGATTGGGCATGACAAGCTCTGCCGGATTTTTGCGAAGTGGGCAGGCAATACGGACGAAGAGCTTGATAAAGGCAGACCAATTTTCCCCACTCATGTTTGTATCTCCTTTTTTACGGCGCTTTCTGATTATGGAAAACCTGAGGAAACGGCTGGAGCGTATTATGCCGGTGAAGGGTTTATACCGCATAAGTTTCAAAAGCTCGTTTTCGGTCTCCATAGACACTATGGCGCCCCCGCTGAAGCTCTTGAGTTCTTCAAAGTGCATATTTCTGAGGATGTTAAGCACTCAGAAGAAATGGGAAGAAATGTCATGGAGAAGTACTGCGAAACCAAGGAGGCGCAAGAGCGAGCGGAGTACACAGCGATGATGAACTTGCAGTACTACAGGTTCTTCCTCGACGGTGTTTACGATCATTACGCAGCCAATCTAAGAGTAGCAGCGGCGTAATAACTAAAGGCACCCTCTTTACATCTCAAACAACTAAAATTGAAAGTACGGATCGCAGCCACCTAATTCTTACTGGAGCGGGGTTTAAATCGTAGTGTGCCATTTCGCACCAATGCCTTCACGTTAAGGAAAAGTTGGTAACGTTGGGTTCTTATCGGGAGGTGATTGATCATGGGAATCAAACTCGATCCACACGCAACCCAGCCCGCTGGACAGCAATTGATTTCCTACGCCGGTCTGGAAGAAAGAGTTGAGAAGTGGGATTGCTCCCCGTTGGTGCGTACCTACGTAACAGGCCGGACTCACCTTAATCGTAAGATCTTTTTGTTCGCCTTAAGTGACCCGGAAAATTTGGAAAGGGCAGAGGGCATCAGGAGAGTGACTCGCGAAAGCAAACACTCATTGGTGAGGTATAGCACGCTGAACGAACCCCAAGTTAGGGAGGTGGACCCCGGCGCGTTAGTTAAAAAGACCAAACCAGTTTTGCTTCTTCATTGCGCTTCCTTCGGCTTTGAAGCCGCGCACGTTGAGGCCGGGGTTGACTTCATAGAGCTCCTCATAAATGGAACTGATGCACGAATCAAAAAATTACTGAGTTCAGCAATCGTTCTCGTAATGCCAATGGTTAATCCTGACGCCCGAGAACTCGCCCTCGAACAATGGCGCGAATATCAACTGGCCCCGGGGTGGCCAGGGGTGGGAAACTCTTATGGTTTCATCATGAACAGGGACTTTCATTTTCTGTCACAGCCTGAAAATAGAGCGGTGCATAAAGTGATGAATGACTGGCAACCAGTAATGACGCTGGATACTCATGAAGATATGGCCTTTCTCGGAGCTATTCGTGAGGAAGAGTGTTGGACTGCACCATTCTGCGAACCTCACGATCCAAATCTCGCTCCGCAAATACTCCAACTTGTCAAAGAATATTCTCGCGTAATAGTCGAGGGCTGGCGCCGCAGAGAGTTTCCGCTATGGCACGATGAGAATGGAGCCTTTTTCAGTTATCTGGCTTTGGATGGCCGCTTCGACACGCACTTTGATCTTCATGGAGTACCTTCGCTTTTTACCGAGAGCGCCCGAACGCCCGGTACTTGTAGTTGGGAAGATCGCATTGCTCATAAAGTTGAGGCATCACTCGCATTTTGTGAAAAAGCATCTGCCAATCACGAACAACTACTGGCGGATCAGTACAAGTACTGGCGTCAGCAAATCGAGGTGGGCTCCAAACATCCACAGGCCTATATTGTTCGCACCGGTGATGTCCGAGACGAGGGCGCAATCAGCCGGCTAATCGAAATATTGCTGCTGCACGATTTTCAGGTTTACGCCACTGAGGAACCCTATCCCGCATATGTAATTCCGCTGGGCCAACCGGATCGCTCAGCGATTTCTACCATGCTCAATATCGAACGGTGGAATCCTTTGCCACTACCGGCGGCCCTTGACGTTGAGTGCTTACGCTTGGACGCGCTCCCAACAGACGACCAGCAGCGCTTCCGTGCAGCGCCGCTAAAACTCGTCAACGAAGTTGTTAAAGCGAAAGCGATTTTACCCTCGTTTACGTCTACTGATCGCTCACCGTTTCTACTACGCAACAATGAAAGCAATGTTCGGATCGTAAATGCCTTATTGAAAAATAATATCGAGGTGCGATGGCTGCTTACTAATGAGCGAGCCGAACACAAACGTGGAAGTTTCATGGTGAATGATCCAACCGGCCTAGCTCATAAAACAGTCGCAGAAATGAGCGGAAGTCCAATTGGCTGTCAAGTTGCCGAAAAACTGAAAAAACTTTCTTTGCCGCGGATTGCCGTTTACTCCGGACAGGGCGCTGATGAGAGAAATGTCACCTTCACTGGTGAAACTCTTTGGGCGCTCGATTTTCTAGGCTTTCCGTATGTGACTGTCGATGAGGACGCGATATCCCAGGGCGCTTTAGAACACTTTGATGTACTAATAATGCCGGCAGGCTCGGCTCTGGAAATGTATAACGGTTGGAATATTGGTGTGCAGAACTATGCATATCCATGGCAAGTCCCTGGCCAACCGAGGGGACTCGGAGAAACCGGCACTCAAACAATTGCTGACTTTATAAAAAGACGTGGCTTATATATTGGTATAGGATCAGGCGGCGGAGCTTTTGCTTGTCAGGAGGTCGCCGGCCTTTCAGACACAACCATAGTAGATCATGGAATTGGACAAGCCCGAGTATATTTGAAGATCGAAATGGACTCACCCATTTTCTACGGTTATGAGGGTTATCGAGATCAAAACGGTGAATGGCATGAGGGAATCATACCAGCGATGTATTATTGTGACTTGCTCTGGCCGCGGATGGATACTTACGCCGGACCGATCTTTCGTGCTGGTGAGAAATCGAAGGTTTTGGCAACATTCAAAGGAATCGACTTTGAAGAATGGACCGAATACATAATAAAGCCTCCCACCGCATTCACCACGAACAATGCTGCAATCGTCTCACAGAAACTAGGAAAAGGGAGCTTGATTCTTTTTGGAATTAATTTAGGTTTCCGAGGGCAGTGGCAGGCGGATTATCGACTTCTCAGCAATGCGATCTACTCATGGGATCTCCATTAATTCGAAACATCGCTCCTGGCTGTCCGTAGATAGGCGACATTTGTTTTCACGGTTCTCTTTTTTAACTTAACCTAGCTCAGGCAAGAATTAAATCGAAACCTTATGGACAATTATCAGAATTCATCAAATCTCTCTATCGATCTAGCCTTGTCCTCCTTCTTACGACCTTGGTCTAATTCTCTTGCTTAGCAGCTGACCGGTTCCCCAACTCACCACAAATGCGATAAGGGTACCAATAGCAAAATACCATGTGAAGGGGATAGGGGTTAGAAAGTGTATCGCGAGCATTGTAACCACACTTGTTCCCATACCGATCAACGCCGCCGTTTCATTCCGGGTTTTGGTCAAGATGCCTAGAAGGAAAATCCCCAAAAGGCCTCCGTAGGTAATTCCCAGAACGGTGATCCCAGCCTCTACGACACTGCCCCACTTGCGAGCGAGAACCGCAAGACCAATGATTACTGCCGCCCAAAAAGCTGTAAAGACGCGTGCCAGGCGTACCAGACTTTTCTGACTGAGTTGTTCCGCACGCGGATAAAAATCAACGACCGTAGTCGAGGCCATCGAATTGAGGGTCGCACCAGACATTTGAGCTGCAAGCATTCCGGCAACAACTAATCCTGCGAGCCCAGCTGGAAGGTGGTTGACTATGAAGAAAGGCAAGACTTGATCGGTCGTCTCAAGTGGCGCCTCGAAAGGGTGCCTCAGAAAAAATACGTAAAGTGCGACGCCTATGATGAGAAAAAAGAGATACTGGAAGGTCACAATGATTGCAGTGGCCAAAACCGCAGCTCGGCTTTCATTTTTGGTGCGTGCCGAAAGCAATCGTTGGACCAATAGTTGGTCTGTACCCTGAAAAGCAAGAATCTGAAATATGCCTGCGAACAAACCAGACCAGACGGTATAAGTAACGAACGGATCCAAACTAAAATCCAATATCTGGAGTTTATCTCCCGCGGCCTGAGTAATGCCTGCCCATCCGCCAGGGATGTCAGCGAGGACATAGTAGAAAACGAGGCCCATTCCCACCATGTAAATTACGAATTGCGCAACATCAATCCAGATAACGGCTTTTACGCCGCCAATAGCCGTATAAACCAACGTCAAAAGAACCAGTATAGTGACCGCAACAAGTACATTTGTCTGGAGGATTATTGAAATCAACAGAGAGGCAGCAAAAAAACGAACTCCGTCAGCAAGGGCCCTGGTGAAAAGAAAAACCCCGCTGGTCGCCCTCCGCACGCGATCCCCGTAAAGCGTTCCAATTAACTGATACGCCGTCACGTACTGGCCGTCGTAGTATTTGGGAATAAAGATAATGCAGACCAGAATGCGCCCCACTAGATTGCCGAGAATTGTTTGAAAGAACGTCATGTTGGACGAGTAAGCCAGACCAGGCAAACCAACAAGACTGAGGACGCTGGTTTCTGTCGAAACCATAGAAAGTGCCAGGGCCCACCATGAGGTAGACTTCCCGGCAAGAAAATATTCGCCAAGGTTCTGCTGTCGTTTTTCGAAGCTGAGTCCAAACAGCACAATCCCAACTAAATAGGCCAGGATAACTACATAGTCGAGCATTGCGAGTTTCACTTATTATGCTCCAATCAGTCGGCCGGAATGCCTGATCTGCAACTGTTTAACTTTGATCTTTAATTCTTACCAAATTCCCTAATGCGACCTGCTCAAGGCGTGTCATAAGATCAAAGATGGGCCAGCTTTGATACCAGCTCCAGCTGAAACATTGGTGTTCCATATGTCTAAAAGCGGATCGCCATATACAATTACCAAGTAGCCAATGTCGCCACGAGTAACTGTACCCAGTTCTGTTCCTTTCGAAGAACCTTCGCCGCGTTTAAATTGCTGCTTGAATGGCATGCATAGGAGAAAGACGTGCTTTTATTAACAACTCAAATTCCCTGTGAAGACTAAAGCCCGGAACGACTTCGGTTTAGGAGAGTCCGAGCCTGCTACGACAAGACCACCTGAGTTCGCAAACTCTCGAATAAAGTCCATTCTGGCGTGTTGCTGACGCCCATCCGTGCGAAGTCTGCGGTGGTCCAGGGCTTGGTTTCAAACAATTAATAGTAGTTGTTTGACGTCCACAGGTGTTTCAGTTCGGCGGAAAGCCTGACTGACCAAATTTAGCGTCGGATCACGAATCCGAATCGTTGAGATGAGAGATTCTGTCAACAATTAGCGTGGGATCTATCGCAACGCTTTTTTTGAAGTAACTGGGTGAGCGAGCGGAGGCGTTCTGTAGTAGTGCCTTCCCAAGGTGGATCACCGGTAGGAGAATTGTAGCTTATAGCTAATCGACCACCTTCGCGATTGCTCGATTCGAGAGTGCAGCTCCTGCGATTCTGCTGGTGTGCATCTCGTTGATGCCCAGGTTTGCAGCGCGACGCGCGTCTACAGCCAGGTGGCTAGTAAATGGTAAGCCGTGACGGCTCGGCTGCATCAACTAGTGCTTCATCGTGGCCTGGCATCCGAAGGTTGATGTAAAGTTTTCAGTTTTCAAAGAATTGTTTGGAAAACTTCATGTCGCTTGAGTAAGCTAGAAGACCGGGCAGGCCGGACCAAACCAAACACGCTCGTTTCAGTCGCAATCATTGATAGAGCGAAGGCCATCAAGAGGTGGCTCGACCGCCTAGAAAGTTGTCGTTTATCGTGCGCTGGTGTTTACGAAAGCTATGGCAAAATAGGACGACCCCGATCAAATACCCCACAATCACCACATAAACGACTATGCCAGAACTTCATTCAATATTCGTTTGAGGTGTGCCATCTTTGCTGCGAACAGAAGTATTTGTTCACTTCAAAAAAGGCCCAATCTCCCCCCAGTTTTTTTAGAGGAAACGCCCTCTCTATTTCAGTAAGTCAGCCGGTTTGTATATTAGACCGTGTTTAAATACTAGATGAATATTCTTCGTCTGTTTTATATTCCTGAGTGGATCTCCATTCAAGATCACAAGATCGGCGGTCTTGCCCTCAGAAATTGTCCCCAACGTCTTTTCCCTCCGAATAACCTGGGCCGCATTGAAAGTCGAAGCTTGCAGAGCCTGCATAGGAGTTAGACCAGCCTTAACTAATAATTCGAGTTCGTTATGAAGGCTGAACCCGGGAACAACATAGGGGTTGGGGGTGTCGGACCCTGCCACAACGATCCCGCCCGAGTTTGCGAATTCTCGAATGAACCTCATTCTGGCATGTTGCTGCTTTAGAGCACGGTCAAATTCTTGCTTTCGCCAGGGCTTGGTTCCGAAGATTCGAAAGTAATTGTCCGGTACCCATAGATGTCTTAACTCCTCCGAAAATCGTATGTACTTTAAATTAGAATCTCCTTCTCTCATGGGATCATTGAGATGGGCGATACGGTCGTACACTACGAATGTAGGATCTATAGCGACGCGGCGTTCCACCAGTAACTGAATAAGTGATTGGAGCCGCTCTGGACTTGTAAATTCCCAGGGTTGAACTGGCCAATTCTCTCCAGTAGGTGAATTATGCTTATTCTTTACCGTTCTCACCTTTTCAACTGCGGCATCCGTGAGTGACGCCTCCGCGACACCACTTACATGCTCGATTTCATCGATTCCGAAAGCCGCCGCTTGATGTGCGTTGACATGGCCAAGGTGACCTGTGACCGGTAGACCGATTCGATGTGCCTCATCAATCAAAGCCTGCATCACAGCAGCTGGAAGATTGATATAAGTTTTCAAACAGTCAACTTTCTTTTCAGCTAAACCTCTGACGATCTTCCGAGCCTCAATTACATCACCGGCCTTGGCAATATGAGTGCTATACATCTCCCAGATTGGATCTGTGCTGTCAATGACCGGGCCGCAGGCAATAATGCGTGGGGCGACAATATCCGAAGACCTATTAATACGGTCTCTCTCTTTAGTAATCCAGTCAGGATCATTTCCCGTGTCTTTTACAGTAGTTACGCCATTGGCCAGAAATAGTTTCCCCATCCAGTCTTCGTAGTGTACGTGCATATCGATGAGGCCGGGAATGATATATCTCCCTTTTACATCAATAACGCGCGCACCGGATGGCAAACTAGGATGAAACTGCCTTTTGCCAGCGTAGGTTATAATCCCATTGTCGATGAGGATAAGAGAATCCGGTATAGGCGGTACTCCCATACCGTCAATGAGTGTACCACCCACAACGGCAATTCGATTGTCTTCCTGGACAGGCTCTCCCGAGACGGATAAGAACAGAATCGCAATCAAGCCAAGAATGAGAGGTAAATACATTAAACATGCCTTCTCAGGGTCACCCGTAAAGTCATCGTTCAACTTAACAGGTCGGGCCCGGGAAAGATCTAGAAGATCACTTTTATTCCGAATTGGATCTCTCTCTCGTTTCTTGGGACCGTCGCGATGATTCTCCCGAAGCTCGGTGACGCAATGTTATTAACCGGCAAATTGAAATTGGGATGGTTAAACACATTGAAGAACTCGGAACGAAATTCAACATTCGCCCACTCTCCAACCGCTATTTTCTTTATGAGCCCGAGGTCCAGGTTCCAGAAACCTGGACCGTCTACGATATTCCGACCGGCATTTCCTGATGTTGGCGAGCAGGGGGTTAAGGGGACGAATGCAGCTGTATTGAACCATTGATTGAGAGTCCTGGGGCCGGCATTCGGATCCCCAACCAGATTCGTTCTGTCTATCGCGTAATCGAACCCCCGGCAAGAAGGGTTCCGAGTGTCGAACACACTGAAAGGAAATCCTGATTGAGTGGCAAAGATGCCTGTGAGTGTCCATCCGCCCAAGATCTTTCCCTCTATTCCCTGCTGTCTCTGGAAGGCAGGGATTTCCCACACTCCATTGAGCACAAACCTTTGACGCAAATCGAACAGAGCCCGGCCCTTCTCCAGGCCCAGGTCATTATATGTAGAGACCAAGGACACAGTTTGATTCAGAACAGCGCGGAAGGGCCCTGGGACGCTAGACTCATCTAGGACTTTTGAGTAAGTGTACGCTGCGCCTAAAGTGAAACCACGAGAAAACCCTTTCCTCACCCCTATCTGAAGGCCGTTATAGCTCGAATCGAATTCCGTGGAGAGTTGCAGAAGAACGTTAAACCCTGGGAAAGGACGCCGAGCTTGGGCATTGGCCGGGGTAGTTCTCGGTTGTCCCGTTGCTGGATCAACGCCTGGGATAAAGAGCGGTACGTTTATATTCTTCGCTCCCGGGAGGTTTCGTCCGGTAGTCCCCACGTAAGCTATCTGGACAACAAAGTCCGCAGGCAACTGGCGTCCAAAAGTAAGATTCCACTGTTGAGAGTACGGGTCACGCCAGTTCGGTTCTAGGAACGTTAATTGATATGGCGCGGCGAATGGAGCCAGAGGACTGCCAGGGGTCACGATCGGATTCCTTGCAAAAGGATCAGCCAACTCGCCTGGCGTCGGAAATGCAGAATAGAACGAAGTGAATGGAGGTGCCACGACACTTTGGTGCACTATGAAAAATGTGGCCGTATCATAGAAAATTCCATAGCCTCCGCGGAGGCTCGTTTTGCCATCTCCGAAAATGTCCCAAGCAAAACCAACTCGCGGTGCGAAGTTGTTCTTACGCAATTCCACGGTCGTGTCAGAGACTCCCGAATCGCCGACAAACAACTGACCCAGACTTGCCTGAGGGAACACAGTCGAGCGCTCGCCAGGCCGAAAAGTGGCTCGCCTATTTCTAAGCTCCTTATATGGCGTTTTCAGTTCGTATCTGATGCCTAAGTTGAGGGTCAACCGTGGGGTGACGCGAAAGTCATCCTGGAAGTATCCTTGAGTCCAAAAGCTGCGCCAATCACGATCGGAATTACCTGCCCCCTGAGTGACTGCTGCTGGGAAATCGATTAATAAGTCTGCAATCGGATTCCCTGTCCTTGATCCGAGGTAAGCTACGATTAGTCCAAAGCCTTGCGGCGAGAGGTAAGTGTGTCGAATTCGATGGAGCTGGACCCCAAACTTCAGAGTGTGATTACCTCTGGTGTGCAGCACATCGTTCTCGATCTGGAAAGTATTTTCAGCCCGGTCAGTGGGACCGCTCGTAGAGTATCCAAGGGCGCTGAGTCCCGCCACGACTATTTGAGGATACGCAAATTCCTCCTCAACAGCGACCGCGTTCCGGAATCCCAACTCTCTCAGACTCACAACAGGCTCGTCGGCAAAGAAGGCTTTACCGGCATATCTGTTGAATCCAACTCGTGCCGTGTTAATCAGCGTCGGCGACATCACGAGAGTGTGCGTCAAGGTCACGTTTTGGAATCTAAAGGTATTCTTGTTTCTGAATGCCGGCAAGGCAATGATTGAGCCAAAATTCCCGGAGCCCCGCGCTGCCACTTGTTTACCGTCGACAATGATGTAGCGGCCCATCAATTTTTGCTTTTCCGAAATGCTATGGTCGAGTCTAATCATAATGTTGTTGATGTCATTAGGCTCGCTACCCTGGAAATTGTGTATAGGAGCTCCACTCGGATCATTTGGCGGTGGATAAAACATTAGTATGTTCCTGGCTATGGGCCCAATCCTTTGCGGAGGAATAATGTTGCCCGGGAAAGGACTGCCCGTGAGGGGATCGCAAATGGCGCCCGGTTGCGCACAGCTGGTTGGCGCCGGGTTCCTTGCGGAGAAATTGCCGCTTCGCTCTGCCAGCGAAGGCACAAGACTGGCTAGCGAAATGCCTCTGACTTCTCGAAAGCCTTCATAGGCACCAAAGACAAATGTTTTGTCCTTTCTGATGGGTCCGCCTAGGGTGAACCCAAATTGATTGCGTCTGAGTGGAGATTTTTCCCGGGCAAAGAAATTCCGAGCATCGAGTGCATCGTTACGGAAAAACTCATGAACGCTGCCATGGATTTCGTTCGTGCCTGATCGGGTGATGACCGAAATTATCGAGCCCCCGCCCCTTCCAAATTCTGCCGAATATGAATTCGTAAGAATACGAAATTCTTCAAGGGCATCGGGAGGAGGCAAAGCGCCGGCTTCGCCTAAAAAGGCCTCGTTGTTATTAGCCCCATCTAAGAGATAATTGTTAGATTGTCCACGCAATCCATTCACCTGAGGAGAGTTAGCGGAACCGCCAGGTGTCAGGGCAGTATTATTGTTACCTAGCTGCAAACCCGGAGTCGCCCCGGGTTGTAGAACGGCTAGTTGCAAAAAGTTTCTCCCGTTCAGCGGTAAAGTAACAATATCGCGCTTTGGGACCGTTTCACCTAACGTGGCCGACCGCGTTTCGACTTTGGCAGTCTCTTCAACGACTTCTACAAGCTCTGTAACTTGGCCCACTTCAAGAGTGAGATCTACTCTAACATTCTGTGCCACATCAACTACTACGTTACTCCGGGTGAACGACTTAAAGCCCTGCTTTGTTGCGTTTACTGAATATGTGCCCACCGGCAAGCCAGGAACAAAATAGTACCCCTCATCGTCGGTAGTGACCTGGCGAGAAAATCCAGTCGATGGGTTTGTGACCGTGAGGATGGACCCGGGCACGACAGCATTCGCCGGATCTCTCACATAACCCAAGATGGTTCCTGTAGTCTGAGCCTTTCCGACTAATGGCACACAAGCAATGAAAGCAATCAAAGAAATTCTCACGATAACCCTTTTCATGATGCCGCCTCCTTAGTTACGCCCCGATTGGTTGCAGCTCAAACTTAGCTAGGTTCAAAACCTCAGATCCACCGGGTCTCACGACCACGTTATCTTCAAGTCCTAACCAGCCTTTGCCCTCCAGCAATATGGCTGGTTCTAAGGCGAATACCATTCCGGCCTCTAATACTATTTCGGTGACGGTCCCCGCACGTCCAATCAGCGGCTGTTCATGAAGCCCTAGACCTATTCCATGGCCGCCATACCAGTCTAGGCCATACTTCCCTCCGGAGCCTTCGTGTAAAACCTGATGCATTGCCTCATGTACATAAGAATTAGTAACGCCTGGACGTGTGCTTTCTATCCCGGCACGCAGGGCGCTCCGAAGCAGCTCGTATGTCCGAAGCAATTCCTCATCGGGTTGACCCACAAAGCCAGTTCGCGCAATGCAGCTACAGTACCCATCTACTGCACAACCGATATCAAGTCTCACCAGCTCTCCTGACCTTAGCTTGCGATCAGACGAGCAAATATAACCAAGTTGCGGGTGATCACCCGAAAAAACGCAAGGCATCATACTGGGAAATTCTGCCTCATTACTCCGGAAGAAAGATTCCACAACTCCTGCCAATTCAAATTCGGATATGCCTTCACGAGCTTTGGAAAGAGCGGCCTCGATCGCAATATCAGCTATGCGGCCGGCTTTCCGTATAGCGTCCACTTCATCCTCATTCTTTATGATCCGGGCATCAGCTAAGACATTAGAAGCGTCGCGGAATGTCGCTTTTGGCAGGTAAGAGCGAAGGTTTTCTTGAATCACCCATGCAGTCCCAGGATCAATTGCGATGACCCCGTTAGCTAGACCTAGCTCCATCAAAGCTTCTGAGATGAGTTTCGGCCATTGATCGCTTCCAGTAGGTTGCAAAGGCTCTGGAGTGCCCGGGAAAGGGAGTTCTTTGATAATAGTGTACCAGGGTGCAGCAACCCGGATTCTACTGGCAAAGAAGTCTAGAGGCAGGAGAACCGCCAAGGAGGCTCCTCGAACCAAAATCGCCGCGTTGACAGTGCTATAAGAAATGCTGTGATGAACAGGGAGCCCAGTCACGTATCGCCAGTTGTCAAACGTGTTGACAAAAAGTGCATCGATACCGTCACGTTCCATCAAGCTGTTGAGGCGGCGAACATTTGACTCTACCAACTTGCGTGCTCTAGCAGTATCAGGATTGTATTCATTAATTCTCATAGCGGACCCCAGGAGGAGCGCGGTAATTGAAAGCGGAATCAGACTTGTGTGAACACTTTACGTGGATTGCTATTGTTATGGATCCAAACCCTATCGTACATACAAGCTAAGAAAAATCCCGGGTCAGGAGTGTTTGACCTAAGAGCAAAGCCACTCAACGAGATTTAACCTGTCATTTTTCAGCGTCAGATCTGTCATTTCTTGAAGACAGAATGCTTCAAATATTATAAAAGATAGTATTTTGTCAAGGCGTTTAGGGCAGGATGGGGCACGAAGTCGAGCGCAGCGAGGCGCTTCGTTCCCGTAAGTCTTTTCTGGTGGGGCGTTTACGCACGTGATAGACTGTCCAGAAATCATAAGCGCATCGCTTAGATTATCCCGAAGCCTCAGCTTATTTCTCTAATATGAAGCAACCGTTTTCATAAGAAAATAACAGACCGTAGGATGAGATGTTATGAAATTTGAGATCAGCGAGAACTCAAGATATCCGGCTCATGAGCAAATCAAGGAGCAAATCAAGCTAGCAATTTCCCTAGGTCACATTAAGGCCGGATACTCTTTGCCGTCCATTCGAGATTTGGAGAAGCAGTTAGGTGTGGGACGCGCCATCGTTTATCGGGCGTACCGCGAATTGGAGCAAAGTGGAATTGTGACGCTGCAACCCCGTAGCGGCGCCGTCGTTTCTCGGAAGATCGTCTTGCCGACTAGCAATCATAAGGCCGAGCACTGCGAAGTTCTATTGAGAAAAGTGCTTCGTGAAATAAAGAAGATCGGAGTCCTAGAGAGTTCGTTTGCCACCTTGCTCTACCAGCGTACGATGGCCCGCGAACAAACCGGGCCTCCTGTCGCATTCGTAGAAAGCATCAAGACCGAAGCTCTTCAATGCGCCGCACAGGTCAGCCGCGATTGGGGAACAAACGTAGTTGGGATTTCGCTCGACGAGCTTAAGAGGATAAAAAGATCAGACGTCTCCTTTCGCTGGCTCTTGACGCCTTTTTATGAGTACGAGTGGGTCGCCCGAGTGGCCAAAGGACTTAGAATAGAGGCGGCTCCCGTTGTGCTGACGTTCAGCGAGGAGTTTATCGCAGAATTAACTTCTGTGCTTAGAGAAGGCAGAGCATTGATTCTTCTTGCAGACCAGGACTTTGAACGCCACGGCGAGCAGTTAATTGCTGAGCTTAGAGAAAGTGTTGGGCCAGATCTTTCGCGGCAGCTTCTAGCTAAGGCCGTGACCAGTGTGAGAAGCATCGAATCAGTGGTGAGCTCCGGAAAGTACAAGCGAGTTTATGCAGGTAACCGAATCTGGGATTCGCTCGATAATAGAATAAAGGAGTTGCCTAGTGTCGGCCATCCGGGTGTCGAGATCGATAGGGAGTCCCTCCAGCAGGCAAAGGTAAAACTCGGCCTATTGATTTAGGGCAGCTGTAAGTATTCGGCGAATCTGCATTCATTCACAGGCACGTAGCTAGGGTTCTAACTAGCAAGCACAGGTTATTGAGCGCTAACGTGCTTACTGCAGTTCGCGTAACGATAGCCAGACGAAGCTTCTTAGCTTGGCAAAAGCGCTCATAGTGTCAGTTAAATCTTGGTAGTCCGATTGGTTGATATTGGCATCTCTCATGCGGTCATATAGGAATGCATCACGTTCTGCAAAAAGGCTCAATCACGAATCAGTCGTCGTGGACCTGCACCATGACATAGCCCTTGACGTGATCAGTCGTCGGCAGCGTGGCGAAAAGGATGTGCTTCGGCGCATTTGGCTGCCCCGCCTCAAAAAAGCCGGAATCAAAGTTCAGGTCTTTCCCATATTCATCGACAGCGGATTTCTACCTGAAATGGCCGTTCGCCGAGAATTGGCAATGATCCATTATCTTTTGGATGAGATTGATCAGAATCCAGAGGAAATTCAGCTTGCCCGTAACTATCGAGACGTCCAAAGTGGCCTACGTCGAGGCAAGATTGTTGCCGTACTCGCATTGGAAGGTGCCGAAGCCATTGACCGAGAACTGACGATAGTTGACATATTGTATCGCCTGGGAGTGCGACTTGCCTCTATAACCTGGAACAGACGGACTATTTTTGCTGATGGAGCCGGTGAAGGAGACGGTAAAGGTGGATTAACTCGTCTCGGGGTCGAATTGGCGCACAGAATGGAAGAGCTGGGCATACTGGTGGACGTTTCCCATCTCTCAGAAGCCGGCTTTTGGTCCCTGCTAGAGGTATCCCGCAAGCCTGTTATTGCAACTCATTCCAATGCACGTGCTCTTTGCGATCACCCGCGTAACCTGACTGATGCTCAGATACAGGCCATTGCGGAACGAGGTGGCGTGATCGGGATTCTAATTCACCCCAGTGTCATCGACCCGTCGAATCCGACGATCTCTAGGGTCGTGGATCACATTGAACATATCGTGAAAGTAGCCGGAATTGACTATGTGGCAGTGGGGTCAGATTTTGTACTTGACCTTATTGGTCTAGACCAGACACCCACTCAGGAGTGGCTCATGCCGAACGAACAGGCCTTATCCTCAATTGCTGGGCTAGGCCAGACAGTTGACCTGCCAAACCTTACGGGTGAGTTGCTGCATCGCGGCATCAGCTCAGGAGAGATTCAAAAGATCCTTGGCCAGAACTGTCTGCGAGTATTCCGCCAAGTCTGGGTGTAATGACAGTTCAAGCCAAGAAACTTCTTGCCTCCCAGAAAAATGGTAGTTCTGAGAGAGTTCTGTTACCTAGAGTCCTGTTTTTTAAACACGATACTTCCTGGGGCTGGATTTTGGAGTTCTAAAGGTGCTTACGAAGCTCGATAGAGATGTAACTATTAGGGTGTCAGATGGCACGCAATTATGCGCCGATATCTACCGCCCAGCTGCAGAGGGAAAGTATCCCGTGATAGTAACACGCACTCCTTACTTGAAAGAGACCGAACGTTTTGTCGTGCGGGCCCATTACTTCGCAGAAAGCGGTTATGTTTACATAATTCAAGATGTGCGCGGCTGCGGCAAATCGGAAGGGAGTTTCTATCCTTTCTTCAACGAGGCGATGGATGGCTACGACACGCTCACTTGGGCCGCTAAACAAAATTGGTCCACCGGTTCAGTGGCAACGATAGGGGCTTCGTATGGGGCTTGGACGCAATGGCTGTGTGCGAAACTGACTCACCCAAATCTTGTTACAATGATATCTGAGGCCTCGCCCCCTGATTTCTTCCAATGTCTACCGTACCAGAATGGAGCGTTTTCTCTTCCGCTGCTCAGCTGGCTGGTGCAGCTTGATGGATATACTGATCGAGGCATCCACGAAATTGATTGGGAGAATGTATTGAGAGCTCGCCCGCTCAATCTTTTGGATAGACTTTGCGGCCGTCAGATACAAGCGTGGCAGGATTGGCTTGAGCACGACCGTGAAGATAGCTATTGGGGTAAGATTGCCTTCAATCGAAACATGAAACAAATCAAATTGCCGGTTTTTCATATTTCTGGTTGGTATGATGATGTTCTGGTTGGAACACTAATCAATTATTCGGGTATGTGCGATGGAAGGCGTGCCCGCGGCGGACGTTACTTACAGAAACTCCTTATTGGCCCTTGGCCACATCGAATCAACACAACGAGTAGGTTTGGTCTCGTGGATTTTGGTGAGCAAGGAATCATTGATCTTTTCGCAATACAACGAGAGTGGTTCGATTATTGGCTAAAGGGCTCATCAACCGCAGTATTAGCTGGGCCCCCGGTACGCTTCTACGTCATGGAGGCAAATGAATGGATGGATGCATCAGAATGGCCACCATCGCAAACGCAAAGAATCAAACTTTATCTTCGTAGTCTTGGCGCGGCAAACACAAAATGGGGCAAAGGACGGCTTGATACAAGGCCTCCAGGTTCAGAGGCCCCGGATGAATACTTGTATGATCCTAGGAACCCAGTTCCATTTTTGACGGATCCCGGGTGGATTCAATTGGGTGGCCCGGATGACTATAGCCTGATAGAAGATAGGGATGATGTCTTGGTTTATTCGACCGAACCGTTACATCAGGATGTGGTAATTGCCGGCCCGATCACCGTAAATTTATTCGCTGCCTCTTCGGCCGCTGATACAGACTTTACTGCAAAACTACTGGATGCTCGCCCTGATGGCTATGTTATGCGACTAAACGATGGAATCATTCGCGCTCGGTTTCGTAAATCGCGTGTGAACCCCACAGCTATTGTGCCGAATCGCGTCTACAAGTATCAGATTGATTGCTGGGCATCAAGTTATGTCTTTCGCAAACGCCATTGTATAAGACTTGAAATCTCGAGTAGTGCTTTCCCAAAGTTCGACCCGAATCTAAACTCGGGCCACGCAATTGCTAGTGACGAAAGTACTACTACTGCGACCCAGAGAGTCTATCATGATGCGGAGCATCCTTCGCACGTTGTGCTATCCGTAATTGGGCAGTTAGTGAAGAAAATCTTATAGTCATCCCCTCACCGAGAGCCCCGCAAACATTCTGTTTGTGCTTCGCGATCTGTTCAAGTAATAAAGTTGATTTGGCCTAATGGCATCGACTAGTGAGACCCTTGCTGCTTGCTGTTTCTTCGCCAGTCATAGTTCAAGAAGGTTTTAGGTCTCTTCGACTCAACCCATGGTGGTTGTTGGCGTCATGATCGGTTCGGAAATCTTTATTGTTTCGGTGGGAGACGTCCCCGACTGCTCGGGAGTACGGGCTGGCTGCTCGTGGATTGGACTCTTACAGGCGCGTTGACGATCGCCGGGCTCTCATATGGGGAAACAGCAGCTTGATGCCCCAGCCCGGCAGCAGAATAATACACTTGCGGGAGGCATTTTCACCTCTATGCGGCTTTCACTGATGGACTTTTTGCAGTCATCCCGACTGGCACCATAAAAGCTGTATCGATGGCGGAAAATCAAAGGGCCATACGAGCTTTTGGCTACACGGTTTGTCTAAGCACGATATATCCTAGGCGCTGCTGGCATACTTCTTTGCCTCTTTTGTCTATCGATCCTCTATGAGCTGGCCTGGATTGCGACTGCGTTGGTTGGATTGCCGGTTCACTGGCTATTTAAAGCCTTAGCGAGGGAAAAGCAATGCGCATACTGACGCGTGCCGACGTGCACCACGCAATCAGCATGGCCACTGCGATTTCCGCGGTGCGTCACGCGTTCGCTGAACTGTCGGCTGGTCGGGCGATCGTTCCGCAACGCCTTGTGGTGCCTCTAGAAAAGAATAGTGGCACCAATTTATTTATGCCGGGCTATTTGCCTGCCACCGATGCGCTAGCAGTAAAGGTCGTTTCAGTGCGAGATAACAATCCAAAAAGAAACTTGCCTTATATCCAGGCCTTGGTACTGCTCATTGATACAGATAGCGGCCGAACCTTGTCTGCTATGGAAGGCGCGTATCTCACCAGCCTGCGTACGGGGGCGGCCAGCGGAGTGGCAACTGATCTTCTTGCACGCCCAGACGCTGAAATGGCTGCCATCTTTGGTGCCGGTGTACAGGGTCGCACCCAACTGATGGCCGTATGCTCCGTCCGAAGGATTACACTAGCCTGGATTTACGATACGGAACCTCAATTAGTCCGCTCATATATAGAGGAGATTCAGCCGCAGCTTGGGAGGACCGTGAAGCTGCTTAGTGCTTCATCGACACGGGAGGCTGTATGCGATGCGGATGTCATCTGTACAGCGACCAATTCACGGACTCCTGTCTTCGACGGCAAGGATCTAAAACCGGGCGTGCACATAAATGGAATTGGATCTTACACTCCCGAAATGCACGAGATCGATTTCACAACACTCCGCCGGGCGTCAAAAATAGTGGTGGATTCGCGAGGGTGCGCAATGGCAGAAGCCGGGGAGTTGATAAGCGGGATCAACCAGCGAGTAATTTCTAGTACGGCCATTTATGGTGAGATCGGTGAGATCGCGGCTGGCCTAAAAGTCGGACGTGAGAATGACGAAGAGATTACTTTTTTCAAATCAGTAGGCAACGCTGTGCAGGATGTGGCGGTGGCGCACGCCATTTATCAGCAAGCGCTGCAGAGTAACCTTGGAGTTGAGGTGGACCTCTGAACAGTTTCGCATAGCCTTGATTTATTGCCGTTCTACTTATTGGTTGAGCCAAGAGCCAGCACTGCTTCTGGTTCGAAGACATGGTGAGTTCAAAGCGTTACTTGCGGAGTTAACCCTTCCTTTTGGAGCCTCAAATTTTGTTGAAAAGACAACGAGTACACCTCCACTATTAACGTCCCTCGCGGCCAAAATTTTCTCACGCTAGCCCGAGACGTGACTCATGCAAACTCCTTGATGCAAAACTGCCCCGCACGCTGCAAACCGAAAGTCGATGGTAGCCCATGAAAGATGTCACTCATAGAGTTAACAATAAAATTAAAAATTCCTCGGGTTTGCGCAGACCGTATGAAACAAACTGAAAGTGAAACCATCTCTAGAAGAAACAACCAAGTTTTGCTCACTAAGGACGCGGTTTGCATTGGATTAAGCGAAGGCCAGGGTGTCCGCCCGGACGCTGCTGCGCAACTCGTCCCAGGTGCGGCCTTCCAGAGTTCTGCCAAGCCTCTTTCTCACAACGCCCCCCACCTCTTTAAATAAGAACGGAACCCTGCACCCAACGCATTGGTCTTGAATTGACGTGACTCAATCCAGCTGGATGGGTCGAGCTCCAGGTCCAGACTCACTGCTAACAATTACCCAGTGGATTCCCTCAAGGAAAGGTTGATCGAGCGGGCCGAGAAGAGGTTCAAGGGATAGAAATTTAATGCCGGCGCCGGTGCTACAAGGACGATTATCCGGTTGGTATATAGTTCATTCTCACCACTAACGCCCATCCAAATGTTTTCAATGGTCAGAGTGAACCATTAGCATAATTGGGCTGGCCCATCGCCTGCAGCCGTAACGCCATTCTTTCGGCGTAACAATGCTTGCAACCAGGGCTAATCTTTGTACAGCCAGTTAGCGGATTCAAGGTAGACTCAGTCCATCAATCGACAATTTCAACGCCATCTATCGGCCTCCCGTCTCACGATACTTCTTGACAATGTCGCCCCAATCCGTGAACCCGTCTGAGTCGGAGAAATGAAGTACAAATAGTGGACAATATCGGTGGATCCGAATCTCACAGATCAGATCTCGATGCATGAGGTCGTTGCCAAGTGGGGCAAGCACTTTTCGGTTTCCTCTTTTTCTGGCAAGTAGTGAGTGACATGAGGCATATTTGAGTCTCCAGTAGAAGAACTTTTATGACATTTTACGCCTAGGCAAGATCTCTGTCCATGAATTCAGTAACAGAGATTAGACTCTGATAGCCAGACCCGAACCAACGCAGAATCACAGTTGACTCTAGATATTGTCGTACCGTGTCAACTGACTCGGATAATGAGAAAATTCAGTCAACGAAAAGCAGGAAGCCTGCCTTCAAGACGAGCACTTCCGCTGCAGGGAAATCATTCGTTTGCGAAGCGTCGTGCGGGGAATATTCAATCGCCGAGCTGCCGCCGTGAGATTTCCACCAACTTGATCCACTAGGCGCCGATACTGATCCAACTGCTCGCTACATCGACAATGACCTGGCTCGTCCCTTCTCCCACTCACACAGTTGAGTTTCCGCGAAACCCGATGCTGGTCAGTCGGTCCGACATTCAAAGTCGTTTCGGCATTCACGAATTGATCGAACTCGCGTACTCTGTACATATCCGCGCCGGTGATTGCACCCTGGTTCGAAGCTGTAAGAGCCAAGCGCTTAATAATGTTTTCCAATTCACGCACATTACCAGGCCAAGAGTAAGCCTCCAAAACAGCGAGCACCTCGGGGGAGATCTGTTCTGAGACTTTGGTAGAGTTCTTATCGTTGTGCTTCCTAATAAAATGCTGAACCAAAGCCAATATGTCTTCACGCCTGTCACGCAAAGCAGGCGAGTGAATCTGCAACACGTTGACTCGATAGTACAAGTCGTGGCGGAATTTACCCTCTGAAATGTCGTGTTTTAGATCATGATTCGTAGCCGCAATAACTCGTGTGTCGATCTCAACTTCTCGTGGGTCCGTACTGCCTACCGGTCTAACCTTGCCCTCTTGGAGAACGCGCAATAATCTCTGTTGTGTACCTAATGACATCTCAGCGAATTCATCCAGAAATATCGTCCCGCCATTTGCAGCTTCGAAGAATCCCTTCTTGTTGGTCGTGGCCCCAGTGAACGCACCCTTCACGTGGCCAAACAACTCCGATTCGAGCAAGGACTCTGTTAACGCACCACAATTCACCGGCAGAAACGACCTGCTGCGACGGGGACTTAGTTCATGCACCGCACGCGCAATCAGCTCCTTGCCAGTTCCCGACTCACCAGCTATTAACACGGTCTCATCAGATTTCGCTACCAATACAATATTTTCTTTAAGATCCTGCATTGGCTTGGATTCACCGATTAGGCTTGTGTCGAGGTCTGTAGGACGGTGAGCCCGAACTGGTTCGGGACTTCGTTGAAGCCCTTTGACTGGTTCGAATATTGAGTGCCCTCGGTTCTTGTCCTCAACAATATACCCAACGAACCCCGGAAGGTGTTTCTGGATTTCTACGCTCACGAGAAGGGCAATCTCCTCAAAAGGCCCATCGGAAAACTTCATACTGGAAAACAATTACTGTGCCAGTCCGTCCTTAATGGCTCGCCCGACATTTCGTTTCCGCCACAGGTTCGTATTCGAACCCCGAGGCCCGTACATGAACCTTAGTGGAGCAGATATGGTTCGAAGAGGTGAGTTCGCGCTCGGTCATTACAGCAATTCCGCACGGTATTCTTTTTGCAAGTCTTTCAGTAAGAATTCGTCGAGCTATATCCCTTAGGCAGCCAGGTGGCGCTGGCAGCGAGACTTTTGTTTGTGCCAAGAACGGTTCGCGCTTCTTGATGGAGTCCGTGCCCCAACCGTCACAATAGTACTGAGTGAAAGAGAGCACTATCATGAGTTTCAACGATAGAAAGACACCGATCACGGCTAAACAAGTCAGTGCGATTCTCGGAATAAAAGAAAAGACTATCCACAACAGGGGCGGGGGAACTGCTAAACTTAGCCGGATGTATAACGGCCGATCTGTTCGGTTCATATTGCAGGAGGTCGAAGCTCTACGCGACGAGCGTTTGAAGGATGGACAGCGCCGCCGTGGTGCATTATAAAACGGTCTTAAACTTGGAAGACGATGCCAATAAGTGCCCATTAAGAACCGGTGACGATGAGGAACTTCTACACATATACGGGCGCTAGCAATCAAAGGCTGCACGGGTTCGAGCGGCGCTACAAAGGAGTGCAACTCCGAAAAAGAGGGTTCACCACTAAGGGTGAAGCTGAGGCTGAGTTGCGCCGCATGATGGATGACATTGATGCCACCCTACGCGGTGAAATTCGCGTCAAGCCAACCACGGCACAAGAAGCTCTCAACATTTACAAGCGAAACTTAGAAGTGCGCGCGAAGGACAAGGGTTACCAATATGGTCACAACGTTCGCTCCAATTGCAAGGTGCTTCAGGAGTTTGTGGATCGCTTTGGAGCATCCCGCTTAATTCGAGAGTGTACCGAAACTGATTTGCGCGAGTTCTATCAAATGCTCTGCTTCCGGCCTACACTGAGCCAAAACAGCGCGGCGGTTTTCGTCGGCCGGATTCAAGGAATGTTAAAGGCAGCGCAAAAGGCGAAACCAGATCTAGTCAATTGGTTACGGCCGACCTTGACCGTCAAACGCAGAAGGGAGTTTGAGCGACGGGTTGTCGAACCCTCCGAGTATGTAAAGCTCGTGCACACTCTTCTACACCCTCCGCTGGCTCCCTCTCGCCGAAAGGAGCGCAAAGCATTATGGCGCGATGCTGGAGACGCCGTACAGCTAATGCGATTAACAGGTGGTCGCCTTAACGAAGTGCTTCGGATGAAACTTGATCAACTTGACTGGAATAAAGGATACGTGCGGCTCTACGCCAGTAAGACCGAGAACGAACGCTACGTACCGCTGAGCGATGGTGTTCGCGAAGTTATAGAATCGCGAATCCGCGAAGGGCTGACTGGAGCACCCCGCAAGAATTTGGATGACTTCGTATTTCCTCGGGCTAGAATTGCAACCTTCGATAATGCTATAGCCCGCGCTTGTCGTAAGGCTGCGAAGCTCGCGAACCTTAACTATGGCCAGGCGAATGGTTTCACCTGTCATAGCTTACGTCATACTTTCATTACAGACTTGATGGAGAAAACTGGCAACGATGCTGGTACGGTGATGAGATACAGCGGTCACAAAACCCTTGAATCCTTCTCAGGTTATCTTCACCCGACTGATCAAGGCCGGATACTTGCTATACAGGCGCTCAATAATGTTGCGCGCTTTTTGCGCGGTTTTGAAGGACACGAGGGACTCGAGGGACAGCAGAGTGTCGAAGTCGAGAGCCCAAAGCATTGCAGGCAGAGGAAGTAGCAGTGTAGACTTCATTTATAGCAAATATCTGCCCGCTTGGCTCAGTGGTAGAGCACTCGCTTCACACGCGAGGGGTCAGTAGTTCGAATCTACTAGCGGGCACCAATTTTCTGACGGACGGGCGACCCAAATTGCTATTTGGTGTTGCCCGTTTTAGTTTGTGTTGGGCCTGACCAGAATCCCCAGGCGTAACACTGAGGTTATGAACCTGAATTCGCGCTCCAACTCTCTCGTGGACCGGGTTCGTGGCTGCCTTTTGGCCGGAGCCGTCGGCGATGCGATGGGTGGTCCGTTTGAAGGAAAACCCGGACCAATGCAATTCCGGGAACACCGCAATTGGAAAATTTCAGATGACTCGCAGCTGACCCTCGCCACTTGCGAATCGATTAGCCAGCTGGCGGAAGTTTCGCCTGAACATATCGCCGGACAATTTGTTCGGTGGTTTAAAGAAGGACGATTGACAGGCCTCGGCGCCAGTACGTTGAAGGCGCTTCGGGATCTGGACGCTGGAGTGCAGTGGGCTCTGGCCGGTGCGAAAGGCGAAATGGCAGCCGGGAATGGGGCGGCAATGCGAATTGCGCCGCTCGCATTTCATCTCGATCCTGCGCTCCTAAAAGACCGGCAATTGATTCGTGATGTTTGCAGAATCACACACCATAACGAAGAGGCTTATGCCGGTGCGCTGGCTGTGGTTGCCGCTATTAGATCACTAGCCTTTGATGACTCGGCTTCACCAACTCAACTTCTACAGATTGTTGTTAGAGATTTGCCCGACTCGCGTGTTCGGGATCGGATTTTTGAGATCGGGGCGATAAGTGATGAACGAACAGTAGCTGATCTGGCCGTGCAGTTTGGTTCGTCTGGTTATGTAGTTGAATCTGTGCCGCTTGCCTTGTTCGCTGCCCATCTAATCGAGCAACACTCCCTTGAAAGCATCCTTCGTTCCGCAATCGAAGCCGGCGGTGATACGGACACAGTAGCCTCAATCACCGGACAGATTGCAGGGGCCTCGATCGGTGCTTCAGGTATCCCGAAGGAATTCCTTGATTCACTTCCGAACTTGTCTGAGATCGAAAGAATCGTCGAGGGCTTTGCGGCGACTGTTTGATTCATGATCTTGCCTAGGAACCAGCAGTGTTACTGCGGATCAAACTCTTTCGAAAACTTTTTAAGCCGCAGATTAACGCAGATTTACGCGGATTACACTAAACGTACCCGCACTTAGCCGTGGTGGTTTCTGGAAAGGGCCGCCCCTACAGAGTTCGCCTCAGTCTCATTGGCCCATTTTGCGCGCTGCTCCCAGTTGACGAACTCGGTCGCAAGGGCTGCCGGTAATGGGCCGAGAGGAGTATACTGGGCCGACCATTCGGCAAAGCGCAGATCCTAAGATTGTAGAAAGTGGGGTCAAGAGTGATGAAGCTCATTGATTCATTGGCGGCGGAGTTTGAGCGTGAAGCCAACACCACCCGTAGACATCTGGAAAGTCTCACCTCGGATAAGATGGACTGGCGGCCACATAAGAAATCTTTTGCCGCTGGTGGACTGGCCTCGCACATAGTCGAATGTCTCGGTTTTACTGAGCCAATTTTCAACCAGGAGGAATTCGACTTCGACCCGGCGACATTTAAGCCCTATCAGGCCAGTTCGACCAGCGAGCTGCTGCAAACCTTTGACGAGCACGTAGCCAAATCCAAAGCGGTTCTAGCCGAGGCTGACGACGAGAAGTTGGACCAGCCGTGGCGCTTAAAGATCAATGGCAAGGTGTGGTTCGAAAAGCCCCGAGCTTCAGTTTTCCGGGACTTTGTCCTCAGCCACGTTATTCATCATCGGGGACAGTTCTCGGTTTACCTTCGTCTGCTCGAGATCCCGGTTCCTGGTTCCTATGGTCCAAGCGCAGACGAGCAACCGCCGGCTATGTGAGGGTCGCTTTCGTAATGAGTAACTCGTCCAATACGCGCCGAGTCATCCGCAGCATAATCGCGGTACTAGCGGGGGTAGTCACGATCTTTATACTGTCGCTCGGCACGGACGTGGTAATGCACGCCACGGGAATCTATCCGCCTTGGTTTCAACCGATGCGCGACTCGCTTTTCATCCTGGCGACAGCATATCGGCTGATTTATGGCGTTGCGGGAGGCTATATCACTGCCTGGCTGGCACCTGCTCGACCAATGAAACACGCAATCGTGCTGGGGATTGTCGGAGTGGTAATGAGTTTGGCTGGCGCTTTGGCGACCTGGAACGCTGAGCCCGCGCTTGGACCGAGGTGGTACCCGCTATTGCTGGTTGTAACCGCTTTGCCGTGTGCCTGGGTGGGCGGAAAGCTTCGCGTCAGAGGCACAGGCGCGGAAGTGGTTTAGGTTCGGGTGGAACGTAGCTTACTGGGACCACGGGCGTCGCTTACTGGGACCGCGGGCGTCGTTTACTGGGACCGCGGGCGTCTCGCCCGCCGCGAGCGCGAAGCGCGAGAAGCCTCTCGCTGGGGTCGAGCTGAGCAGAAACCACAACGCCAAGACTTGGTGCTGCATGCGGTTGCGCGGCTTATAAATATCTGCGGAGGTTGCGCCCGGCGAGAGGTTTCTCGCGCTTCGCGCTCGCGGCGGGCGAGACGCCCGCGGTCCCAGTAAAGATGTCAATAACACCCTATCTTTTATATAAGGACGTTGCCGGGGCTCTGAAGTTTCTTTCCCGAGCGTTTGGCTTTCGGAAGTTTGGAAAGCCAATGACCGCTAAAGGTGGGAGGCCCATTCATGCAGCCATGAAGCTCGGTAACGATGTCATAATGATGGGCTACCCCGGTTCAAAGTACAGAAACCCGAAGAGACTGGGACAAACAACCCAGAGCCTGTATGTGACCGTGAAAGACGCTGACAAGCACTTCGCGCGCGCTAAAAAGGCTGGCGCCAAAATTCTGGAAGAACCAAACGATACCTTCTATGGCGATCGCCGCTACGGCGCGGAGGATCCGGAAGGCCACCAATGGTACTTTGCTCACCGGCTCCGACGGGCGGTAAGGAAGCGGGCTTCAGGGTCAAGAGTGAAGCCAGCTAAGCGTAGCCGGAAAACCAGAAGCCCGCGCGGTTAGCGCGGGCTTCATTTTTGGGGCCGCCTCAACCTCTAAAGCTCGTCGAACTTCAGCAGGTCAAGGAACTGCTCAACCGATTGGCCAAGCAGTTCGTTCAGGGTTTTCCCTTTTTGTCGTACTTCTTGTCACCCTTATTTTCTCTTGGCGGTGGTTTTTCCTTTTCTTTTGGCTGGACGACAACTTTATCTGGTTTCTTATCCGGCCGTTTGTCTCCACCTTTCTGGGCGAACACTCCCGCCGAGGCAAGGCAAATCCCCATTGCCGCAGCTATAAGTTTTCGCTTCAAATTCACCATAACAACCAAGCCTCCTCATGCATTTAAACCAGCGCGCATGGGAGGGAAGAGACGCGCCATCCCCAACTAGTGCAATCCTGATGCCAAACAGGTTTTTTGGCCCACGTCTATGATAACGCCTTTCAACTGCTAGAAGAAGTGGGGCAAGGCGCACGGTTTCGGTGTTTTTGCACGGTATGGTGCAGATGAATGACATCCGCAGATTACGCAGATTGCGCAGATTGCGCAGATCATTAAGGAGTCAGAATGAGCGTGACTGGGACCGCGAGCGTCGTTTACTGGGACCGCGGGCGTCGTTTACTGGGACCGCGGGCGTCGTTTACTGGGACCGCGGGCGTCTCGCCCGCCGCGAGCGCGAAGCGCGAGAAGCCTCTCGCTGAGTTCAAGCTTAGACGGAACCAAAGCCGCTGGTATGCTGTGCGCGGCTTTAAAAGTGTCTGCGGTGCTTGAGCGCAGCGAGAGGCTTCTCGCGCTTCGCGCTCGCGGCGGGCGGGACGCCCGCGGTCCCAGTAAAAGACGCCCGCGGTCCCAGTAAAAGACGCCCGCGGTCCCAGTAAGCGACTCCGCGGTCCCAGTTAACATCTGTGGATTCTTAACGTCTGGTAGTGACGCTTAAGGTGCCAACGTTGCCGCTGGAATCAAAGACACGAAGCGAAATCGTGTGCTCTCCCGGAGTGAGCAGCGGAAATTCAAGTGAATATTGCTCGCGACCACTGTCCGCGATGCCATCGTCCGGAAACATCGGATTCCAGGGGGCCCCATCAAGACTCGCATCGGCTTTCCGAATCTTCCCAGTCGCATCCTCAACCTGAAAGACCACGCGCACGACGTTGCTCTTAAGCTGCGGCTCCCCAACCACCCTAACCACCGGAGGGGTGTTGTCGATGTCCACAGGCTCGCCCAAACGCTCACCAGTAAGCATCTGACCCGGGGGATTGTCTGGCCCATCTGAGGCCACTATCTTAATCACGTAACGGCCATCAGCCAGAGTTGCGCTGTCGATGGTAAAAAAGTTCTCGCGAAGCTTGTCCTTCAAAAGCCGAAAAGTTGTTTCATTCAACGCTCGGTAGTAAACGGCATACTCGAGCGTATCTCCATTGCGGTCCTCTGCCTGCCACTGAAATGACCTGGCACCACGCTGATAAAAACGGCGGGGTGGAACCTGAGGCACGGCCCCAAAAATTGCCGGATCCAACCCGGACGATTCCACATTAGGATCAACCTGCATCTGGGCCACCTGTTGCAGGCCAACACCGATCGGCAAAGCTGAGATCGAAAGCACCTCTGGCGCTACATTACGAGGCAAGTAAGCCAGGCTGACGTCTTCCACCCAGGTATTCGCATTGCCAGTCTTGACAGACTTCAGCAGCGCACGCCATTGCACAAAGCGGGCCCGCGGACTGACAATCTGGTTGCCACCAGGATCCTTGTAAGCAATACTCCAGTCACTCCAGGTTGCATCGGGCCGTTCGCCGTTTCCTGAACGTGTCTGTAATTCGATGTTTCCCGAGCCACGCCACCAGATGCGACCCCAAGTGGAAATGAGTTTAGCGTCGCGAACTGGTGATTCGTATGAGCCTTCTGTAACCAACTCTTTGCCAAAGCGGAAGAGCTTGCCCTGGTTGCTGGATGCAGCAAAGACCTGACCGCCTTTTACCAGGAAAGACGAGATCTGACCTTCGGTGGACTGTAACAGCAGCGTATCGCGACCATCGTTGGTGACCGAATAGATTCGACCTTTATCACCAGTGCCGATCAGGACACTCCCGGGTTCCAGCGCCGGCGCAATGGCGAAAGCAGTCACAGTCGTCGAACTCCAGATCACGTCAGCAGCGCCGTCCGGGAGAATGCGGAAAACGGCACTGCGGGCATTGGACACGTCGTTGCGGCTGCGGCTCGGTTGCCCCTGTGTCTGAATGGGAGTGCCGCTTTCGTCAATTGCTGTGATGGTGACCGAAGTACTCGGCGAAGGTGTCTCCGAAGGTTGCGGGACGGGCGCACTAGTCAGCCGTGTACTGGCAGCGGCTTCCCCCAGAGCTAGAGCGTAGATCGAACCATCTGGAGCTGTCGCCAGAGCATGAATCTCGCGCAATTGAGCGTCAAACAGCGCAAAGGTTTTTCCCTCCGGCGAAATGCGCAGCACCAGGCCTCCGGGATCAGTTCCGGCAATCAAGTCGCCCTGGGGTGTAACAGTCAGCGAGATCACATGGGTCTGGGTTGTGTTTATTAATAAGGACGACTCGGCGGCAGCTCCAGCCGCGCGCACTCGATAGAGTTTTCCACTGTCGCCAGTGCCCACCGCAAGCGCTCCATCACCGAGGAAGGCAAGCGACCAGATGTACTTATCCGGAGGGTCAAAATAAACCTCTGCACGACCGTCGGAGGTCACCCGGTAAACTTTGCCGTCAGGAGAGGTGCCCGCGTAAAGTGCGCTATCTCGACCAATCGCTAGTGCTGTCACATCCAATTCTGCCGCATCGTAAAGCAGGGCTCCACGCCCATCCGCTCCCACGCGATAGATTCGACCGTCATGGCCTGTGCCCAGAAAGACGTTGTTCTGGTTATCGATGGCGGTGGACCAGATATAAGCTTGTCCGGTCGGGAAAATCTCAGTGAGACTGGGTGCTAGCATGATCACCCCGGTGTCACTGATTGAGACGCCACGCGCATCGCCTTTTAAGAGTTCGGTACGCCCACCGATTCCCCAAACCACCGGTTGCCCTGCGTAACTCACAGTCGCCAGCTTGACCAGCAGAAGCAGGAGAACCATCAAGCTTAGTAATCCGCGGAAAGATTTTGTAATCATTGACTCATCAATTACCTATGTATTTGGCATAGAGCGAACGAGCGATTGTTATCTCATTGGTACCGCGGATGATAGAACGAGCATCCGGAAACACTGTCAACTCAAATTCGCCGGTACGAAAGCGCAAGAGATACTCGTTGAACTTAACTTCACCTGCGCTTTGGAGTCTAGCTGCCAGTACTTTGAAGTCTAGGCGAGTTTGCTGCGACGGTCCGATTTGGACTGCATTGCGTCCACACAGCACAGCTGAAAAATCGCCTGCTTCCGCCTCCAGCGTCAGGAAGTTTTGTAGCCCACAGGTCGGGCATTCGGGCAAGGGACCGCCCGGATTGATCTTGCGCCATTCATTGCGCCAGACATCAAATTGCATCAGCGAGCCATGCAATTCGGTAAGCTTGCCAGACAGCAGTTTAAGGGCTTCGGTAACCTGGACGGCTGCAACCACACTGATGATCGGCATGATCACTCCGGCGGTATCACAGGTCGGAGCACTCGCCGGTGGCGGCGCCTCTTCAAAAACGCAGCGGAGGCAGGCGGTCTGTTGCGGGCGAATGGTCATCGTAACGCCGTAGGATCCCACTGCGGCGCCATAGATCCAATCCCGATTGTGCTTAACGCAGGCATCGTTCAACAAATAACGGGTGCCAAAGTTGTCGGTTCCATCCAGTACTACATCGCAATCCGCAAGCAATCGTTCGACATTTGACTGGTTAACGTCGAGCACTTCCGCCTCGATTTGAATCGCAGTATTAATTTCACGCACGTGATTTGCCGCGGCGATGGCCTTGGGTAGTCGTTCGGCAGCATCATGTTCCGTGAACATTGTCTGCCTTTGCAGGTTTGAGGCCTCGACAAAATCTCGATCAACTATCCGCAAAGTGCCGACGCCGGCGCGCGCCAGCGCCTCGACCTGGGCCGAACCAAGGGCGCCACACCCGACAATCAGGACGCGCGAGTTTTCTAGAGCCTGTTGGCCTTTCTTCCCGATTCCCGCGAACAGAATCTGGCGACCGTAGCGTTCGTCAATCATTTTTGGAGTGCGCTGCCTTGTCAGCGCTTTCGTACGTTTCGCGAAGAGCAACTTTAAATACCGAAAAACTACCCAACGACGCCTATGAAAGCGGCGACAAGACGCCGCACTCCAAAGGCTCCAAAATCAATCTAGTGCCATGGTGGCTGCCCCGGTCATTACGTCGAGCGCCGGCATCTGACCATTCCAGAGCTTGAACTGCTCTGCAGCCTGGGCGATAAGCATCTGCAGCCCGCCGAGTGTTTCACAGCCCGCCTCAAGTGCTTCACGCAAGAATCGAGTCTCAGTTGGATTGTAGACCAGATCATAGGCCAGGCGCGCACCCCGAAGCTGCGAAGCCATCGCAATTGTTTCCTCAATCAGGGTCCCGCAGGTACCCAAAGGGGTAGCGTTGATTACTATGTCGAACTCTGCGAATGAGGGTTGGCGCAAAGCTTTACAGTCCGACTTCATAATCTCAGCCAATGGTTTGGCCCGAGTGATATCCCTGGCAAAAACCGTCGTACTGGCCCCCTCTCGACCTAGTCCCCAGAGCGCAGCTCGCGCAGCTCCTCCAGCACCAATCACCGCGCAGCGCAGGCCCTTCAGCGGTCCCAGACGCTCGATCAAAGGTTGGACCAGCGCCGAGCCATCGGTGTTGTATCCCTTCAGCTTATCCCCTTCGATGACGATGGTATTCACGGCTCCGATTTCTCGTGAAGCCACATCGGGTTCGACCAACTCCATGACGGCAGATTTATGGGGTGCGGTAACACTCAAACCTCGCAGATTCCAACTTAGCTCACGGGTCGCAGGATTAACCAAACTCTTTATAAAGGCCCGGATGTCTCCGACTTCGAAGGGTATATAAACTCCATTGATTCCGGCGGCATCCAGGGCGGCGTTGTGTATCGCAGGTGAGATGGAATGTCCCACGGGCTTTCCGATCACGCCGGTAATCTGGGTTGTGAGGTCTATCTGCTCCAACCGATATATCTTTCTGAGAACCTCAGCCCGAATTTGACCGGAGGCCGTAGCCCCCTTGTCTTCCAGAGGTGCATAAGTCAAGTAGGAACCGCGCGAAGGGCCGAGTATCCGAGTCAAAACGCCGGCTGGCCCCATGGCGATCGCAATCATCTTTCGACCGTCTTTTTGCGCTCGTTCCAGCAGGCGGAACACCGCGATACAGTCTGTTACATCTTCTACGTGCACCGAGATCTTGAGAATTTCGGCCCTGGTGGCGGCCATCCGCTCGTAGATCTCGCCCAGATCACTTGGTACAGTGGCAAAATCATGATGGGAACAAATGATCCGGGTCCAATCAAGGTTGCTGTGTTTTTCTGCCCACAAGGCCAGATCCAGTTCGATATCCAGGAATGCCGCACCCTTTCGCTGGTCCAGAAATTCAAAGCGGAATCCCTGGTCTAAACGCCTGAGGCCGCCCTGCCCCAAAGGCCGAAGGGTTAGAATCACCGGACGAGCAATCGTGGGCAACCAGCTATCGAGACTTTTCTCGGCCGCTCTCAGTTCGTCTGAACTGAGACAGTCGAGCCTCAGTTCGACCAACTCGCCTTCGTGTGCCGCCAGTGAGGCGGATTCTCTCAGCGCCTCGAGACTCCGTTCACAAACAGGCACGCAGATCCGAACTGGATGTGTTGTCATCATCTGAATTGGTTACTAGTTTGGCAGCGCTTTGTTCGCGTAATTTCGTGTAATTTGGTGGATCGGTCTTTTTGTCAACCAAACGAACGATCCACGAAGTCACACGAACCAAACGTTACGCTTAACAATCTACCCGCGGGGTTTCTTATCTTGGAAGGGATGCCCCTACAGGATACTTGTCATTACTCCTCAACTCCGTTTGTCCCCTGAATTTTCAAGATGCCGCGTGGGGGCTTCCGCACCGAGATGGCGGGTGGTGCCTTCGGTTACACTCGGAGGTGGGGAAATCATTTCCCCGGTATTTCGTGGGGGCAGTTGGTTCGGGACGGGTGTTTGCAGCGACGGTTGGATCGGCTGGACGCCGATCATCGCTGCTTTCTTTTCCTGCTCTTTGATGCGAATGTACTGAGCGATTCCGGTTCCCATCATTGAAAAAGCCGGGATCAACATCCAGAACCACCAGAATCGTCCAATCGAAAAAGCTAGAGCAATCGCCACAAAAAGGAACCCAACACCCATAAAAATATTCTTGAACGCATGATCTAAGCTGAGTTCTTTTCCTCGGCCGCGTTTCCTTCTCGAAGAGCGGTCTTCGGCCTCCGCCTCTGCTGTGGCTAACTGACCCGTGAGTGCTCGACCAACAAGGCTGATGTTGGCTCCACAACTGCGACAAAAGCTGGCGCCGTCAAGGTTCTGGGTCGCACATTTTGGGCAAAACATTTGTCCTCCAGTAACGCAGGCAACGGCCGGCGGCCTTCGCGTTTTTCCTAGGGCAGGCCCTAGCTCGCATGCAAAACTTTCTGGTTTGTGCTACTTCGTCGCTGTCGCAAGGCTTCGAATAGCAAAATGCCTGCCGCTACCGATACGTTCAAAGACTCGACCTTGCCGGCCATTGGTATGGCCACCAGCGCGTCGCAGTGCTCACGAACCAGCCGGTGCAACCCTGTGCCTTCCGCCCCCAGGAAAATAGCTACTGGCACCTGCCAGTCCCAGTCCGGGTATTGCATAGTAGATTCAGCTGCTGCTCCGACTACCCAAATGTTACGTTCTTTCAACTGCTCTATCAAACGCACGAGATTTGTGACCCGCGCCACTGGTACATATTCGAGCGCTCCGGCTGCGGTTTTAGCAACTGTCTCGCTGAGGCCCACGGAGCGACGCTCAGGGACAAAAACCGCGTCAACTCCAGCACATTCAGCTGTGCGCAGGATCGCGCCCATATTCCGTGGATCTTCGATCCCATCCAACCCCAAAACCAGTGGGGCCTGGCCACTGGAAACCTTCTCCTGAAGTAAATCCAGCAATTCGTCCGGTTCACGATAGCGAACTGCGGCAATTCGGGCCATGATACCCTGGTGCTTGGCGCTGCTAACCACTCGATCAAGATCAACACGAGGGCGGCGATAAACGGGAACACCCTGCTGCCGAGCCAATTCCATCAGCTCCCTGATCCTCTCATCCCTGGCACCAACAGCTACAGTAATCTGTTCGATACGCCTTTGTCCGGCACGCAGTGCTTCCAGTACAGGAATTAAGCCATAGACCAGACCGCTCGAAGTATTATGCTCGTTCGGTTCGCTCTTAGGGCTGCGCTTTGCTCGTCGCCCGTCGTCTTTTGGCTTGGCAGGTCTCAATTTACTCGTGGGTTGCTGCTAGTTTCAGGAAGTGTCGCAGACGCGAGTAGCGGCTGAACTGGTCCTCGTTGCTACTCTCAGTGGCTTCACTGGTGCTGTAGCTACCCGGCCGATCGCGCTTCCAACCAATCGACTCAGTGCGCTGTTCCGAAGGCCAGACTGGTTCCAGCGACTGGCGCAAAGCGCGGTACGACTGGTCCACTTCAAGCTGCGGAGCACGCTCGCAAATAAGAGAAATTAGAGAGTTAAGATTCTCTTCAGCAACCAGTGTCTTTAGTTCGCCCAACAGGGAAAAATCAAAATTATTGGCTTCGATCCTCCAGCTGGCATTCACTGCATGGATGTCTAAAACGGCGACATCTTTAAAGAACTCGCTGGCATTTACAATATCTTTCTCGGCCCGCCGAGATTTTCGCTCTTTTACTTCCACTCGTTTGAAAAACAGGCGCCCGACCACTAATAAATCAATCTTTTCAAACGGCAGTTCGGTAGCAGCCGCGGTGGCCGGAACGGGATGGCAGACCAATGCGTCTGCTTGAAAGATCGCGGCTCGAACCCTTAGCACTGGCTGAGAACCATTAAGTTGCTCATCAGCAACCGTAAAACTTTCAAAGCCCAGTTCGGACAACCGGCGGGAGAGCAAAGCTGCCTCGTCGAGCGAAGCGGCGCGAGCTACCGGCAAAGGAGCACCTGCGGAAAGAATTCGGCGCAAGTCTTCCTCGCCTAATTTCAGCAGCGCGGCTGCATCCGATATTGCCTGCGGTGCAAAGCCTCTTCGGCGCGGCGGTTGTAGAATACAATTAAAGCCCTGCTCCCATTTCTCCAGACGTCGGAGCGAGGGTTTCTGCAATCGAGCGCTGAATTCGGTGACCGGAAGGGCCACTCCGCAATAGAGGCAATTCACCCGCGGGGGAGGATTGGCGCGCAGGCATTCTTCGCAGCGCACCATTTGGTCGGCCGCGAAGCCCTGCGGCTCGGAAGGGGCAAGCGAACCGAGATCGGGCAATGGAAGGTTTTCGTTATCTTTGGGCAATAGCTCCTCCAAAAAAGCGCATTATACAATCCGTTCGTAAGATTTATACTGGGGTGAAACATTTGACTCGACTTACGGCAAATCGCGGATTGAGCGTTCTGGTTTTTATCACATCTGCCAGCTTGATTGCTTGCTCGGCGCTTAATCCTCCCAATGCAAATGGTCCGAAACCGGATCAACCAGCCTACCCCCTTTTACTTCCCATTGATTCAGCACGGACTGAGGCAGCTCAGGTGCAGTGGCAACGCCTGGTACAGACCATGCAACTCGGAGAATCCGCCGAGGTTAGAATTAATCCGCACACGGGAACAATTCAGGGCTTGCCTAGGGGCTCAAACCTTTTCTTACCGAAGGTTGGAAGCGGTACCACAATGTCGGAAGAAGAAATCCGGGAAGCGCTGCGAAGATTCATCGAAGAGTGGCGAATCTTGATCGGAGCGGAGCCGGAGGACCTCTCCCTGGTCGAACACTCCGATCAACCTGACGGGGTGAAGCTGGCACGGTATGAGCAACACCCATTTCGATATCCCCTTAGAGGCGGCTTTGGCCTCCTGGAGATAAGGTTTGCGGCCGATCGAAGAGTGCTCAATTTCGCCAGCACTTGCATTCCCGACCCAGATTTTCTTCAAGCCGCCCTTGCCACACTAGCACCACAGTTTAACTGGAATGAAGCTGCTGCTCGGGTGCTCATCGCAGAGTGGGCCACCAACAGTTCTCAACCACGGGTTCAGCTCTCCAGTGACAATCGGCCTGAGGTTCGAGATCTGGTGATTTACGTTCGAGAGCCGGTTACCGGCCAGGATTCCCTCGTTCTCAATTTAGCTTGGGAGATTGCTGTCGCCAATGCCCCTTTTAAACTAATCTACCTTGATGCGCTGAAAGGCGAAATCATCGCCACCACCCTGTAGGGGCGGCCCTCCGTGGCCGCCCCTCGTCACGACTCAACTGTCCCAAGAAACCACTACGGCTAATTGAAGTACGTTAAGTGTTGTTTCGTGGCGTTTTTCGTGTGATTTTCGTGGATCGTTTATTTTAGGCCTCAATAAGAAACGATCCACGAAAATCACACGAAACGACACGAACGAGCACCAGAGTTTGTGGAGACGTACCAAAGTGGTTTCTATAGAAAACTGCAGGTGGTAGCCTGCTGGTGAACCCGTCGCCGCCCCTCGCCACGCTAGAATCGATGCGGCAAAAGGTGAAATCATCGCCACCACCCAGTATGGAAGACCCTCCGAAGCTGTGAAAACATTAGGCGCTTTGAAAGGAGTCATTTCTCATTTGTCATTTATGTTGGTTCTCGTCCTCAATTCTCGCGATGCATTCTTGCCTGCGCTTGACCAACCAACCTCAAAGCAGCATGCTAGAGCAGTTTCAAAGATTCTTATTGGAGCCTTTTATTCAATGAATAGTTTTGACCCTACCAACAATGTTTCCTGGCAGTTGGGCCATCGCGGTCGAGTCGCCGTTTTTATCGATGGAAACAATCTTTTTCACGCAGCCAGATTTCACAATATAGATATAGACTACAACAAGCTGCTGCGCGTGCTTTTGGGGGACGGTCGTCTGCTCCGGGCGTTTTTCTATACAGGAGTGGATGCAGGCGCTGAACGGCAACAGGGATTTCTACTCTGGATGCGAAGGAATGGATTTCGAGTAGTACAAAAGGAACTGAAAACATTCTACGATGGTTCGCGCAAGGCAAATCTTGATGTCGAAATTGCTGTGGATATGCTTTCGCTGGCCGGACGCTACGACACTGCTGTGCTGGTTTCAGGCGATGAAGACTTTGTCTACGCCGTCAATGCGGTAGCTTACAAGGGGTGCCGCGTTGAAGTCGCTGGCTTCAGATCAAATACCGCTCCGAAACTCATCGACGTTGCCGATTACTTTATTGACCTAGGTGAAATCGCCGAAAAGGTGCGTAAGGAAGGGCCGCACGGCCACCGTTATGATGAGCGCGACCTCCACGAACATGTCCCAGACCAGTATCTTTCGGAACCATTATCGCAGGCCTCGGGAGATGTCTTACATGCAGCCCTGCATATCGTACTGGATTCCCAGCTTGATGAAAGCGAGCAACAATACAGTTCCGACAATGAGCTAATCCGGGTTACTGATGACCACTGATTTGGCACATGAGATTATTCACCATTGAAGAGGCGAATGCCCTCCTGCCTACAGTGCGCAAGGTGCTGGTCAAGATTCAGCAAGCCCACCGGCAACTTTCCACCAATCGTGGGGAAGCAAAAAAGGCTGCAGAAGGAGCGGAGCGCGGTGGTGGGGGCATCTTAAATGGTCCCTTGTATGCCCGGCAGTTGCTGAAACTTACTGAATTAATGGGAAAGCTTGAATCAATCGGGGTTCAACTCAAGGACATCGACCGTGGATTGGTTGACTTTCCCTCAATGCGCGAAGGTCGGGTGGTTTTGCTCTGCTGGCAAGTAGGCGACGGCGATGAACTTGAATGGTGGCACGACGTGGATGCTGGTTTCGCCGGTCGCACCCCGCTGTAGTCCCACTTTTAGTTTGCTTAAGCACTCCATGCTCACGCGCTCCAACCCTAAGCGCTGCTTAATTTTGTGTTGACCACTTAAAGTACTTCCTGATAGTATCCGCCGTGGCAAGCGGGACGGAAGAGCAACCTGACACCCGGCTCGTGACTTACGCAATCGCCCGCGGGAGACCCCTTTATGCGATGTCCGTCGTGCGGCGCATTTACCAGCGACGCTGAGTGCTGTGTGGAATGCGGAAAGCCCCTTTTGGTGCCCACCCAGCTGGAGGAAGACATTGCCCTCGGGACAGATTTCCTGGACGAGTACGACCCTTCGACCCCGGCGCCAGTCGCGGAAAAGTCTACGCTGATTGAGTTTCCGGGAACCTCGAAAAATAATCTGCCCGAGTGGCGGCGCGAGCTGAGTGAACGTGTGCGTGAGGTTCAGGAGCGGCGCGCTCGAGAAGCAGCCCTGGAAGCGGCTGAAGCTGAACGGGTGCGGCTCGAAGAGGAAGCCGCTGCCAGGCAGCTCGAGCTGCTGCCACAAATTGCTTCCCGACCCGTGAATCCTCTGGTAGCGGCGGCCCTGCGCCGAATCGAGCGGGCCAATCAGAGAGCCTTGACCACCCCACCAAGAGCTTCGGAACCGAAAGCCCGCCAGGCAGCAGTGGCACGTGTGGCTGAGGATAACTCGCCGCTTGTTAACAAGCCGACTCAGCAGACCCGGCCCGGAAGCCCGAAAACTGTTTCTAATCGCAAGCTGGCGATGGTACCGCCCGCTGAAAACGCGAACGGCAACCCAATCGCGAGCGCGAAAGTCACCCCCACCTCAAAGGTAGAAGCCTCTACAGAGAGCGCGAAAGTTACCACTACCTCCAGCGCGAGAGCCACCACCTCAAAGGTTGAGGCCTCTACCGAGATCGCGAACCAGATCGCGAAAGTCTCCCCGCCTGCAACTGCTTCGGTAAAGGGACGACTAATTGGCGAAAACGACGCCGTGCTCGACTATCTCACTGAGGTTCCAAACGCTCTGCGCTTAGAGGAGATCCGGGAACGTCAGGCTGGAATGCTGCCGCGGGCGATTGCTGCGCTGATCGATCTAATTATTTGTGGGCTCCTGTTTGTTCCATTTGCTGGAGGCATCGCCCTCACCAACGGTGACTGGTTCGAACCCCAGACAGTTGCCGTAGCCTTGAGCTTTGCGACTCTTTTGACATTTCTGTATCAGACTTTTTCGACCGCTCTCACAGGCCGCACAGTCGGGATGCGTCTTCTTTCATTAAGGACGGTGGATCGCAAAACGGGGTTGATTCCTACCGGGGCGCAATCGATCGGCCGAGCAGTAGTTTTTCTGGTGTCGCTTTTCGCGCTGGGTCTGCCGGTACTGTTTGCACTCTTCCGAGATGATGGCCAGACAGCTCAGGATCAACTCACAGGTACGTGTGTCGTCCGGGCGTAATATCCACAGATTCCGCAGATTACACAGATTAGAAGAAGAGATAGAGAGAAGGAGCCTCCACTCAACCTCATTCAAGCCTCAATGTAACCATTCCGGTTGGCAAATTTGCAGGTCAGGAAGGGGGCAAGCGCGTCAGCGCGCGCCCCCGCTCAACTCACAACTCATTCAAGCCTCGATGTCACAGTTCCGGTTGGCAAATTTGCTAACAGGAACTGTTATATTGAGCTTGACGCTCTCGTGAGTTGAGCGGGGGCGCGCGCTGAAGCGCTTGCCCCCTTCCCCACCTGCAAATTTGCTAATAGGAACTGTTACATTGAGCTTGACGCTCTCGTGAGTTAAGCGGGGGCGCGCGCTGAAGCGCTTGCCCCCTTCCCCACCTGCAAATTTGCTAACAAGAACTGTTAGAACTGATCTTGAATGAGTCGAGTCGATGGTACTCTCTCTCCTTCTCTCCTTCTCTCTCTCTCTACTTCTCTCTCTCTCTCTCTTTCTTCTAATCTGTGTAATCTGCGGAATCTGTGGATTCTTCAGTCAGCGGTAGGCTCAACCAACATCGTCTTGAAACTCGACATTCGGACTAGACCGGGGGCGGCTCCTTTGGGCTTAGATAGAAATTTACGTGGAGTGTAATGCACACTGACTTTCGAGTCCTTGCGCGCCTGGCTGAACCGGGCCGCAAGCTTCGCTGCTTCAATCACTGTCCGCTGCGGAATCTCCTTTCGACCAATACGCCGAACTATCACGTGTGAGCCGGGGTAATCAGCTGAGTGCAGCCAGAGATCGTTTGGCTTGGCGAGTCTAAACGTAAGATGATCGTTGTCCGCCGCACGGCGCCCAACCAGAATTTCATAACCATCAGATGACTGGTAGCTGCGCACACCAGGTATCTTTACTGCTTCCGCCCGGTTGCCACGCGCGGTTTTGGAAGGCTTCTGAGGCTCTTCGAAATCCTGCAGTGCCTCCTCATCACGAGCCTCCTCGATCCGCTTTAGTAACGACTCTTTTACCTTTAACGCTTCAACCTCTCGGGCGATCTCTTTCAAGCGACGGGTTATCTCCTCGGCAGCGCGCTTTGCCTTGCCGTAGCGACTGAAAAATCGATTTGCGTGTTCCGGAAGCGAAATATTTTCGTCCAATTCAAGTAAGATTAAAGGCGCCCCATCAGCGTAATAATCTTTGATCCTGACCGTCGAGCCTTCACGTCTGGCCGTTGCCAGGTTAGCCAGTAGCAGATCGCCCAGACGCTTGTGCGTCTCCGCGTCCCCATGGGCCGTAAGATCCTGTTCCAGATTTCTCCTTAGCTTTGCTTTCTGTTGGAGCGCGCGGTTAATACCAGACTGTAGCTTTTTTACGCGCTGTTGGAAGTCACGTTCGGCAGATAGGTTCTGGTAGTGAGCGTCAAGCGCAGCTGAAAGCGTCTCAAAGTTTCCCTGAGTTAAGCTTTCCCTTTCTGCGTGAGGTCTGGTGTGAGGCGCCGGCAAATCATACTTCGCATCCGGAACTTGTTCCGAATCCCTGGCAGTTCTCAAAACAGCTCTAATGTGCTCGCTTGCGTCGAGCAGAAACAGGTTAGCTGATTTACCGGTTAGTTGAGCCACCAGCTCGTTCTTTTCGGTGCCCCCCAATTCGTCTTTCCGCCGAAATAAGAATCTCACCACGCGTTCGGTGGTTTCCTTGGTCACTTCCAACAATTCCGCACCGCTAAGGTTAGCCCTGAGTAGTTGGGCAAAGTGAGAATGAGGGACTGCTTCTTTTTCCAGATCCTTAACTTTTCGTTTAATCAGGTAGAGTCGCGGCGCAGCGGGCTCGGCGCTAATGAAAAGGTAAGAACCGCCGCCAAGACCAAAGTCGATTGCCAGAGAGAAAGGTCCCAGTTGAAAGATTCTCCCCAGATAGCGCCCCTTGAGCATCGGGCCAATCTCAGCAACGATTTGGCTTATCGTATCTTGATGCATGTTGATGCGGTGGTTAACTTTCGATACTCCTGATATTCTCATAGCGCATGAGCTGGCCAAAAAGAGATCAGGACAAATCCGGACAGCTGTTCGCGCGCGCGTGTGAGCTTATGCCTGGCGGGGTGAATTCGCCTGTGCGCGCGTTCCGAGGTGTGGGCGGCAGCCCCAAATTCATTAAGTCGGCAAGTGGGGCAACAGTCACGGATGTAGATGGTCATACCTACATTGACTATGTAGGTTCCTGGGGACCTTTGATTCTCGGACACGCAGACGCCGAAGTCGTACGCGCGATTCAAGCCGCGGCGGCTCGGGGCACTAGTTTTGGTGCGCCGAGCGAGCTGGAGGTCGAGCTGGCAGAGGAGATTGTTGACGCCGTGCCTTCGATCGAAATGGTGCGGATGGTGAGCAGTGGGACCGAGGCTACTATGTCAGCCATCCGACTAGCGCGCGGCGTAACCGGGAGAGATAAGCTGATCAAGTTTGAAGGGTGTTATCACGGGCATGCAGATAGCCTGCTAGTCAAGGCTGGGTCCGGGGTAGCAACGCTCGGACTGCCTGATAGCCCAGGGGTGCCACCCGCCGTGGCTCAAAATACGATCACCGTTCCCTTCAATGACGCTTCAACCTTGGAACAAACTCTTACAGCACACGCCGATGTAGCGGCAATAATCATCGAGCCGGTGGTAGGCAACATGGGTTGCGTCCCACCCGAACAAGGTTTTCTGCAGCGTGTCAGAGAGTTGTGCACGGAAGCTGGGGCACTCTTGATCTTCGATGAGGTTATGACCGGGTTCCGGGTGTCGCGTGGGGGCGCTCAGGAGCTCTATGGCATCACACCTGATATCACGACGCTGGGCAAGATTATCGGAGGAGGGTTGCCGGTTGGCGCTTACGGTGGAAGTCGGACTTTGATGTCGCACATGGCGCCAGAGGGAGCGATCTACCAGGCTGGAACGCTCTCCGGCAATCCCCTTTCCATGGCAGCGGGTTTGGCCACACTGAAACGCTTGCGTGACAAGACGGCTTACGAGCGGTTGGAGTTATCTGCGAGCAGACTTTGCCAGGGGATTTCGAAAGCGGCCGAGTCTGCGGGAGTGAAAACGATAACCAATCGAGTGGGCTCCATGTGGACAACCTTCTTCACTGCAGACCCGGTAACGAATTGGGCCACTGCCTCCCGCTCAGATCGCCAGCTGTACGCCAGGTTCTTTCATAGCATGCTGGCCGAAGGAATTTACCTGGCGCCCTCGCAGTTTGAGGCAGCATTCGTCAGCCTGGCCCATACAGATGAAATAGTTGACCGCACAATCGAGGCCGCGAATAAAGCGTTCAAAAAGCTTGCGACCGGCGAATAGTAGATCCTTTCGACCAACATCTAAAAACTTTCACTCTGACACCACCGGCTTTAGCCGCGTGGTGTTACGAACCAGTTGATAATCCCACGGACGGCAGTCCGTGGATTGTTCAGATCCTTTCTACAGCAAGCACTAACTACTAGTTGGCAATCCCACGGACGGCAGTCCGTGGATTGTTCAGATCCTTTCTACAGCAAGCGCCAATCACTTTATTAATGCCATGGACTAGCGTAGATTTGGGGAAGACCCGGCCGTTTGCGAATAGAAAGGATCTGAACCATCCACCCACTGCCGTGGGTGGAATTCCCACAGATTTAAGGCCGACTCTTTTAGAAACAATCTGAACCATCCACCCACTGCCGTGGGTGGGATTTCTTAGTTTTGCCACAAACTCTAAAGCCGGTGGTGTCTCTTATTTCATTCCTCAGATTTACCGGTTGCGGAGGCTGCCAGGGCATCTCGCTGCGCGCGCAGCTGCTCGCTCTGGCTGATCACTATCTGGTCCATTGAATGGGTGCCACCTGTCGCCATCCACTGCATCAGCGAGGACACAAAAAGTTCCTTCAAGTAAGCAAACGAGAAGCTCTGTGTCCGATGAACCAAGTCCTGTAACACAGCTTCTGATAGCCTCAACTCAGGCTGTAACCTCATGTTCCAGACCTTGATGTACTGCGACCGCTGTCCCTCCGCAGGTAAGTGAAAATAGAATTTCCGGTCAAACCGGCTGGGCCGATCAACGATTGCCGGATCAAGCTTGCCTGGATGATTTGTGGTTGCCAGCACCACTACGCCGCTGTTCACCTGGAATCCGTCAAGCTCATTCAGAAAAACTGTTCGGGTACCATCGCCGACCATTGTGTCAAGATCCTCGAAAATGATCAGGCAAGGCGCCACCGAGCGGGCCTTCTGAAATATTGTCCGCAGATTCTCTTCGTCGGCGTTGTACTCAGACTTGAATCCCTTTACATAAAGGCAGGGGCGGCGGATCTGGTTGATCAACGCCTTTAACGTATGCGTCTTACCATTTCCGGGTGGACCAATGAAGAGGGCGCCGCGTTTCCAGGGGATTCGGTAGCGCTCGTATAGTTCGCGCGACTCGAAGAAGTTCACCAGGTCTGATTGAATTTCCTCCTTGAGGGAATCCTGCAGAATCAGGTCGTCAAACGAAGCAACCGCAATAGCTTTAAATAGTTGCTCGTCCTTCTCCCAGTAACCATCCTGAAAAACTAAAACCTCTTCACGGACTTCGAGCGCCCGCGCGCATACTTCGCTGATGAGGGCTTCGGCTAGTTCTCGGGTCTGTGCGATGATCCAGTGGTGCCGCCAGGTGTAACCGCGGAGGGTCCAGGTAATCATAACCACATCAAACAGGCTTCCTCGCCAAAGCACATTAAGCCAACCATTTACCAGTTTGCGTTCAGGCTTTTTCATGACCTCGTCCCAGCTGACTCTTTCTTGATTGAAGATTGAGGTCTCGTTTACTACCGTGCATTGCCCGGCGCGAACGAAGGCCTCCAGGTCAAAGTGCCCGGTGTCTTCTTCAACTACTGCCTTTCCCGGATGCAGCTTCGCCAACTCTCGACTGACATGGTAAGCAATGTAGTCGCTCGGCTGGTCCAGCGCATCCGTAATGAAATCTTCTATGCCCATAACTATTTGCCGCAAGCTGAGTGCGGAACACACCTGGCCCCACTCGGTTGCCTGTCAGCGGCTCGAATCAACAAACAAACGGGTGGGCCGTATTTCCAAAAAATCGCAAGTACACTTAGAGCGTGTGACCAGAGTTGGTCACAAAGATCTACTTGAGAGGTAGTAACACGTGGTGCGAATCATAAGCTTCGACCTACTTCCATGAAGTGGGTCATCAAAATAGCGTGGATTTAGCATTTGAGTCAAGGGTTTCGTGTATGGCAGGGATCTCCAAAGAAATTACTCAACTGAGCAAATCTTCAGGTTAGGAAGGGTCAAATTAACTAAAGTTGAATGACCCTTCCTAACCTGAAAATTTGCTCAGTTGAGTGATCTCCACGAACCAAACACGAAACATCACGAATTACCACCAGTATCTTTCTCGTTGCTTCAACGTGAATTATGAGATCCGATTAAAGTAAGGACTTATAGGACTTATAGGATCTATAGGACCTATTATTAGCCCCTTTCGGCGGTTGTAATGATAAAATCCCCTCCTAAGCTTCCATTGAATTGAAGGTGATCGTTCATGAACAACGAGTCCTGGCCAGCGTTACCTTTGGAAGAGTGGCAGGACACCTATGCGACCCTGCACATGTGGACGCAGATCATCGGTAAGGTCAGACTGGCACAAACCCCGCTTATAAATCACTGGTGGAATGTCCCCTTATACGTTACCGCTCGCGGCCTGACCACTTCCGTGATGCCCTCCGCAAGTAGATCATTTCAAATTGATTTCGACTTCATCGATCATCAATTGATCGTAGAGTTGGATGACGGTGAGACGGCCTCGCTGCCTTTGCGTCCCTGCTCCGTAGCCGACTTCTATGCGGAAGTAATGCGCCTGCTGGAAAAACTAGGTCTCAAGATCAGAATGTGGCCGGTGCCGGTTGAGGTACCGGATCCGGTTCCTTTCGAGGAAGACCACCAGAACGCTTCCTATGACGCTGAGTACGCGAATCGTTTTTGGCAGATCTTGCTGCAAACCGACCGGATTTTCACCGAGTTTCGCTCCCGCTTTTTGGGCAAGGTCAGCGATATAAACTTTTACTGGGGGAGCTTTGACCTGGCGGTGACTCGCTTTTCTGGAAGGCGAGCACCTGAACGGGAGGGCGCCGACTCTATCACCCGTGAAGCCTATTCCCATGAAGTGATCAGCCATGGTTTCTGGCCCGGCTTGCGTTTCTCTGGTTCCCTGGAAAAAGCTCGAACTGACGGAATGATTCACGCTCCGGCATTCTACTCGTACACAGCACCTGAGCCACCGGGGCTGAAAGAGGCCTCAGTGCAACCCAAACAAGCATTCTACGGAACAGTCGTGAATGAGTTCATCTTGCTCTACGAAGATGTACGCCGTGCCGCCGATCCGGAACGCGCGCTGCTGGACTTTATGCAGAGCACCTACGAAGCCGGCGCCAATCTTGCCAACTGGGATCGTCAGGCCCTCGAGCGCTGAGGAACTCGAAGCAGTTCTTCCAACCTGCAGCGCTGTCGACAGCATAAAGCCTTCTGGGTGGAGCGCAGAGCTGTGAAAATTTGCTCAGTTGAGTGATCTGTTCATAGCGGCTAAGTTTTTCTTAGGCTTTCGCCCGCTTCGCAGGCTGGAGTGGATCTGTCTCCAGCTGATTCCGATAGGCTCTTTCGCTTGCAAAAGCATTCGAGTCTTGCTAAACCTCATGAATGAAATGCTCTCCCGGAGACAAATCATGAGAAAGCTGCTTTACAACTTATCTGTGCCCGTTTTGTTGCTGGCTCTTACGGTTCCCGCCCTCGCTGATACCATCCGCCTGAAGGATGGCAGTGTCATCCACGGTCAGGTGGTAGGTTTCAAGGACCAGCAGTTCACTGTGCTTATTGGCGGCGGCTCAAAGGGCCGGCGGAGCCGCACCACCATCTATGTCGAGGATGTCGAGTCAATCGAATTCGACGCCATCACCGGTGAGGACATTGCTACGGCCGACACTATGCCGGTTTCGCAACCTCGAACTGACACTCAGACAGAAGCTCCCGCCAGACCGGAGACGCAACCCGCCCTCAGCAGTTCGCCAACCTTCTTTACGGTTAGAGTGGCAGTGCGTGCAGATAACAGCAACAATGGTTGGACCAATAGCGGACTCGTCGTGCGCAAAGGCCAGCGGTTGCGGATCAGTGCTTCGGGACGTGTTTCCCTCGGGAAAGGACGTTTTTCAACCCCCGAGGGACTAAGAACAACCGTCGATCCGGACAAACTAATGCGCAATGAACCAACCGGGGGCCTGATTGCCGTTATCGGAGACGATAATGACGATTTCCTGTTCGTGGGCAATCGCCGGGATTTTGTAGCCCAGCGCGATGGGGTGTTGTTCCTCGGTGTTAACGAAGGTGAGCTCGCCGACAACACCGGGAACTTCGACATCGTAATTGAGGCTGAAGCCGGTAGCGGTCAACCCCGCTAACGCGGTAAACTCGAATAGTTACGAGCGCATCAGACAATTACAAGCACCAGCAACTTCTGGTTCTGATGGCTGGTTTTGCCAATTTTTTAGGTTTTCTGCCCGGTTTGTTTTGGAGTTCATCATGAAAGTTTACAAATTTTGCTTCTCCCTGCTGGCGTTTGTCCTGGTAGTCGGGCTTCTAGTCAGCAGTATTAGCTATGATTCCCTTGCACAATCCAGGCGCCAACCACCAACCTCAGACCAGAAAAAGAATAAACGGCCGGAACCGGGCGAAAAACACGATGAACCGCCGCCGTCAGACGTTGTGAACCGACCCAAAGATGCCGAAACTATTGCCGTTAGTACCAACCTCGTGAACGTTGATGCCGTTGTGTATCACAAAAAGTCTGGTCAAATTGTCACGGGTTTAAAGAAACCCAACTTTGCGATCTTTTCGGATGGCGTCCAACAAACAATTACAAACTTTTCTACTCCCGAGGCTCCGATCACCATTGTGATGGTGGTTGAGTACAGCAAGTGGTCAGAGGTGTTTGGATATTATGGAAGTGGCGGCTTTGATCCCGGCACTTACGAAGTCATTCGGCCGGCGGCAATGTTTCTATCCCAATTCATCAAGCCACCAGACGATTTTGCTTCCGTGGTGGCCTTTGACATCAGACCGACTCCGCTTACGGACTTCACTAACGACCCGAGCCGGATCAATCAAGTCATCAGCCTCCTGCTCAGGAACAGTCCGGCGTTTCGAGAAACCAACCTTTTCGACGCACTCAAATTCGTTCTGGTAGGCGGTCGCGGTGACTCGGTTGTGCTTGAAGACTCGAAGTCTGAAAAGTCTGACTATAGTGGCCTGGCCAGTGTGCAGGGCAGACGTCGCGCGGTAGTTCTAATTGCTTCCGGAATCGACACTTTCAGCAAGATCAACTATGGCGAGGCTCGCAAGGTTCTGCAAAGTTCGGGCGTTCCCGTATACATCATTGGCACCGGCAACCTTTTCTTCAAGAAGTACGGCGACTTCCTGCCTGCGACTGATTCTCTAACAGGCATGCCGGGACGGATGACCTGGTTGCAGGCTCAGAACCAACTGCAAACCTTTGCCAAGGAAACTGGCGGCGCCTACTACCCCGTAACCTTTGAAGGGGAACTTCCAAAGGTTCTGGGTTCGATAAACGCCCTGCTCCGCAGTCAATACAGTATGGCATTTAATCCCGGTGATGTGCGCGATGGGAAACAACACAAACTCAAGGTAAGTGTCGACGTAAACGGCGACGGTGTGTACGACGACAAAGAGTTCGTGATTCAAGCCCGGTCAGTCTACACGGCGCCCAAAGGATAAAACTGTAGGGGCGCGGCCTTCCAAGAAACCACCACGGCTAATTGGCGCACGTTTAGTGTAATTTCGTGTCGTTTCGTGTGATTTCGTGGATCGCATCTTTTCGTCGCAAACACACGATCCACGAAATTACACGAAACTACACGAACGAGCACCAAAGCTTGTGGAGGGGTGGTTTCTATAGGACATCTGCAGGCAGCCTGGTGGTGAACTCCGTCGCCGCTCCTACGGCTCAGCTAACTCGAGTCGGCTAAGCCACCTAACGCTGAAAGCGTTAAGTGACGCAACTTGAGCACTTACGGTTGCGCCGTGGTTGCGAGGAAGGCCGCAACCGTTTCCCAATAAGCGGCAACCCTTTCCGGCCGGGGCGGCCACGGAGAAGCTGTGAAAAAATTGAGTCTCCATAAAAATCACTCAACTGA